>Ga0335394_10000957_pt1 | contig 31980 bp, 25 predicted proteins | sample MAT03_FD_205741 | JGI IMG/M metagenome (GOLD analysis project Ga0335394, IMG submission 205741) | Freshwater microbial communities from Lake Fryxell liftoff mats and glacier meltwater in Antarctica - MAT-03 (spades assembly) (version 2) ...
CGGAGCATGTCCCTGCCGGATCTGTTCAAGCTCCTGGCCGGGATCGAATTCCCCCCGGAGTCGGTACTCGACCTCGACCGGCTGCTGGAGGCGAACAAGTCGCTGCCGCCGCAGTCGCGGGTGCAGTTGCTCCTGGCCTACGAGCGGCTCAACGAGCTGTTGGAACACGGCACCGAGGGCGACTACCGGGTCTACAACGCCCCCCGCCCCGGCGGCGTCGGGACGGAGATCCGGGTCGAGCGGATCGGCCGGCCGGAGGACCGCCGCCCGGCCGACCGGTCGTTCACCTTCCCCGGCTTCCCCGACAACCAGTACCTGTGGCTGGACCAGGAGCACCACCTCCCATGACCGCGCCGCCGGTGTTCCAGCTCCGCGACCTGACGCACCGCTACGACGGCACCCGCCGCCGGCCTGGGGCGGTCGCCCTCGACGGCGTGTCGGTCGATCTCCACCCCGGCGTCACCGGCGTGCTCGGCCTGTCCGGGTCGGGGAAGACCACGCTCCTGAACATCCTCGGCCTGCTCGACGACGCCCGGCTCACCCGCGGGCAGGTGACGTACCACCCGGCCGCGGGCGAACCGATCGACTACGCCGCCCTCGGCCGGCGCGGCCGTGCTTCCCTCCGACAGGCGGAGTTCGGGTTCGTCCTCCAGTCGGCGCTGCTGCTGCCGCACCTGACGTGCCGCGAGAACGTGGCCGTGCCTCTCGCCCTGACCGGCGTCGGCCGGGCCGTCCGCCTGGCCCGCGCCGACGAACTGCTCGAAGCCGCCGATCGGGCCGACCCCACCCCCGCCGGCGGAACCCCGCGGCGGCGGCTGGTGGACCTGCGGCACGCCCGGCCGCGCGAGGTGTCCGGCGGCGAGCGGCAGCGGGTGGCGGTGGTGCGGGCCATCGCCCACGACCCCCGGGTGGTGTTCGCCGACGAGCCGTTCAGCAACCTCGACCCGCGGAACACGGGCGAGATCCTCGACCTGTTCCGGGCCTGGCTCGGCGGCGGGCTCGGGTACGGCCGGCCGGACCGCGGCCGCACCCTCCTGCTCGTCAGCCACACCGTCGCCACCACCATCCGGTTCGCCGCCGGCCGGTGCCTCGTGGTCCGCGACGGGCGGGTGGCCCGCAACCCGGACGGGCCGCCGCTGGCCCCCGACGACGACGCCCTCGGCCCCACCCCCTGACCCCCCGCCGCCCATGCCCGCCGGGTTCCTCCTCGAGTTCGCGGTCAAGGACCTGACCGCCCCGACCGCCCGCCGGTCCACCCTGGTCACGGCCGGGGCCGTCGGGTTCGCGGCCGCGGTGGCCGTGGCCGGGTTCGGGTTCGTCCGCGGCGTCGAGCGGGGGGAGCGCGCAGCCATACTCACCGACCCCCTGGTCTTCGGCCTGTTCGCCGACGACCGCTCCCCCGTCGACCTCGGGTTCGGCGGTAGCATCGGCCCGGACGACGCCGGGCGGGTGCTCGACCTCCTCCGCGGCGAGGCGCGTGCCGGCACGGTCAGCGGCGTCTACCCGTACCGGCGGGCACTGCTGAGCACCGCCCAGGTCGATCTGTCCGGTCGGACGGTGGCCGTCGGCCCGGACCCGGACCCCCTCCCCAAGAGCCGGCCGGTCGTGTGGGGGCGGTGGCCCGCCGCGCCGGCCGACGCCGGGGTGGTCCTGACCCCGGCCGGGCTCTTCCGCCTCGGCCTCAAGGAGGACGCCCGGCCGGAGGAGCTGGTGGTGTACGTCCGCCGCGTCCCGCTCCGGGTGCCGGTCCTCGGCGTCACCGAGAAGTCGCTGCCGAACCCGGCCGTGTCGTTCCTGATCACCGAGGACTACTACCTCGACCTCCACCGCCGGGCGCACCCGGACCCGCTGGTGAAGTCCGCCCGGTCCGGGCCGATCCCCGACGAGTGGCTGGACGATGGCCGCCTCCGCCCGCCGGTCCGCGACGGCGTGGTCGCCACCTTCCCGCCGGCCCAGTTCGCCATCAAACTCCGTTCCCAGGGCGGACTGGTGCTGGCGGTCGAGGCGCTGACGCCCCCAGGTGACGACCCGCGGCGGCTGAAGGTGAGCGACTGGAAGGAGCGGTTCCAGCGGGTCCGACAGGCCGCCGCGGCCGCGAAGTACCCCGCCCCCGACGACTTCGCCGCCCCGCGGTTCGACGAGCCGCTCCCGCCCGGGGCGACGGCCGCCCCGCCCGAGGCCGGGGTGTACAACGGCCTGGCCGCGTACCTGACCGAGTCCGACGACCTGATCCCGGCCGCGGCCGCGATGGGCAAGTACGAGATGGCCAACGGCGACGCCCTCCGCGTGGACACCCGGTCGACCGACCAGTTGACCAAGGTCGGGCAGCAGGCCGCCCGCTACCGCACGGCGATGGGGTGGGTGGTCGGGGTGACGGCCGGGGTGATCGTCGTGCTGGTGTGGTTCCTGTTCGTGCTCCGGGCCGAGCAGCAGGTGGCCGAGGTCGGGATGCTCAAGGCGATGGGGATGCGGCGGCTCGGCACGCTGGCCGTGGTTCAGGGGCTGATGGTCGGCGGCGTCGGGGGGGCGGCGGGGGCGGCGGCCGGCCTGCCGGTCACGGCCCCGCTCCTCGAGTGGTACACGCCCGGGGCGCCGGCCGGGCCGATCAACTGGGACCTCGCCGCCGCGGCCGCGCTGGCCGCGACGGCGGCCGGCGCGGCGGCGTGCTGGACCGCCAACCTGCGGGCGAGCCGGCTCTCGCCCGCGGCCGCGATCCGGTTCGCGACGTGAGCCCCGCGGTCACGGGCGGGACAACGTCCAGCGCGTCGGCCCGCCCTTCGCCACGCCGTCGCAGACCAGCACGACCTCGAACACGTTCCCCGCCTCCTTCAGCACGACGAGCCCCTCGGGCTTCGCCCCGCCCAGGTCGGCGAACTCGCCGAGGAGCTTCGCGCCGGGGCCGTTCTCGCCTGCCGGGAGCTGGTCGGCCCCATCCCAGAAGTACACCCGGTAGCTGCCGTCGCCGTCGCCGACCGACCCGGCCAGCACCAGGAATCCGCCGCCGACACCGACCAGGTCGCGGACGCCGCGGCCGCCGAGCTTCACGTAGCGGAGCTGGGCCGTCCCCGCCGGGTCGTCCCACGTACACGACAGCACCGGCACGAACCCGTGCCGCAGCACCGGCCCGCGAAAGCCGAAGTGGAGCCGCCCGTCCTTCACGGCCAGCCCCTCGATGTCGAGGCCGTTCTCCTTGCTCGCGCCGGCGGCGGCCGCCGCGAGGACGGGGAACTTCTCGATCGCCGGCATGAGCGACTTCGGCCCGTCGATCTGGCCGGCCTTGCCGTCCGGCCCGAGCTTGAACCGGAGGAACTGCTCGCGCGACTTCTTCCGCTCCACCTCGCCGACCACGCCGTCGATCTTCCGCGCCCGGCAGTGCGACCCGGTGACGTATACGAAGCCGGTCGTCCGGTCGGCCGCGATGCCCTCCACGTCAACCTCCTTGTCCCCGAGCGGCGGCAGCTCGACGACGCCGGCCGCGGCGTACCCCGCCCCCGTCGCCTTCAGCACCTGCACCACCGTCGGCTCCTTCGCCTCGTCGGACACGAGCACGAGGAAGTTCCCGACCACCTCCGCCCCGCTCACCGCGGTCAGCAGCTTCTCCTTGCCGCCGAACAGCTCGCCGGCGAACTCCACGCCGGCGCCGTGCTGCGTCACCCCGGCGTGGTCGACGAGCCGCGGCCCGACCCGCGCCACGGCTGCGGCCGCGCCGTACTTGAGGCGGACGACTACCGCCTTGGTCGGGGTGACGGACGTGAGCACGATCAGGTCGTCGAACGTCTGCAGCGCCGGGCCGGGGAACGTGCCGCCGAGCGCGGCGACGAGTTGGGGCACGGTGTCGCTGTGCCCGACGACCAGGGCGACCGGCCCCGGCGCGGCTAGGATCGCGGCGGCGGCCTGCGGGAACGTCGGGGGGAGAACCTTCGGCTGGAGGTTCAGGGCGGCGGCGAGCGGGGCGGCCGTCTTCTGGGTTCGGACGGCGTCGCTGGTGAACACGGCGGTGACGCCGGCCGCGCCGGCGGCGCGGGCCAGGGCGACGGCCCGGTCGCGGCCGGCGGCGTTGAGCGGGATGAGGATGTTGGGGCCGGGCGCGGGCGGCTGGTCGATGTCCGCGTGCCGCGTGAACAGAACGGTCTTCATTCGTCTCTCGGATCGGGGGTGACGCCGCCCGCGGCGGGTGCTGCATCGGGCGGGCGGTTGTATGGTGTAACACGCCGCCCCGGACAATGCGATGGAATTCCAACGGTCGGCCGTCGATCTCGACCTCGCGACCGTTGCTCGTAAGGCCTGCCGGGTCAGCGACTCGCGTCGTGCGTCACCGGCGGAAACAATGAGGCCTGCCCGAACGACGTGCCTACAACAGCACCCGACGGGAACCCGGGGCGAACTCACGCAGCAGGAGACGAGGCGATGGTGGGCATCGGAATCGTGGGGATCGGGTTCATGGGCCGCATCCACTACCTCGCGGCGCAGCGCCTCGCCGGCGCCCGCGTCGCCGCGGTGTGCAGCCGCGACCCGGCGAAGCTCGCCGGCGACTGGTCCGCCACCCGCGGCAACTTCGGCCCCGAACCCGGCCGCGTCGATCTCACCGGCGTCAAGACGTACGCGGCGTTCGCCGACATGCTCGCCGACCCCGACATCGACCTCATCGACGTCTGCACCGTCACCGACCAGCACGCACCGCTGGCGCTGCAGGCGCTCGCCGCCGGCAAGCACGTCCTCGTCGAGAAGGCCATCGCGCTGTTCCCCGACGACGCCGACCGCATGGTCGCCGCCGCGAAGCAGGCGGGGAAGCTGCTGATGGTCGCGCACGTGCTGCCGTTCTTTCCCGAGTTCAAGTTCGCGGCCGACACGGTCCGCGGCGGGACGTACGGCAAGCTCCTCGCGGCGCACTTCACCCGCGTCATCGCCGTGCCCGACTGGTCGGCCGACATCGCCGACGCCGCCAAGACCGGCGGGCCGGCCGTGGACCTCCACATCCACGACACCCACTTCATCGGCTTCGTCTGCGGCGTGCCGAAGGAGGTGTTCGCCGTCGGGACCGTGGCGAACGGGGCGGTAACGTACCTGACCACGTCGTACCTGTACGGCCCCGGCGGCCCGGCGGTGACGTGCTCCAGCGGGGCCGTGTGCATGGGCGGCCGGCCGTTCACGCACGGGTTCGAGATGTACCTGGAAAAGGCCAGTCTGGTGTACGCCGCCGGCGGCCCGCCGCTGACGCTCCTCACCGCCGACGGGAAGGCGACGCAGCCCGAACTCGCCGGCGGCGGCGACCCGCTGGCGGCGTTCGCCGACGAGCTGCAGGCCGCGGCCGAGGGCGTGCGCACGGGGGTCGAGCCCGACCTGCTGAGCGGCCGGCTGGCGCGCGACGCGCTGGTGCTCTGCCACCGCGAGATCGAGTCGGTGAAGTCCGGCCGGGCCGTCGCCGTGTGACGGGCGCCGCCCGCGAAGATGCTTTGCCGCACGATTGAAAACCGATAAACGCACGATCCGAACACCGATTTTGGTTCGGATCGTGCGTTTATCGGTTTTCAATCGTGCGGCTAATAGCGCCACCTCCCCTTGCGGCCGACGGACGTCGGTGTGGTATAACACCACCACCACCACCGCGCACGGACCGCCGCCATGCACATCCGGGACATCTTCGCCCAGCACCGGACCACGTTCAGCTTCGAGTTCTTCCCGCCGAAGACCGACGAGGCCAGCGAAGAACTGTTCCGCAACATCGCCACGCTGCAAACGCTGCAGCCGTCGTTCGTGTCGGTCACCTACGGGGCCGGCGGCTCCACCCGCGACCGCACCCACGACCTCGTCGTCCGCATCCAGAAGGAAACGAGCCTCACGGCGGTGTCGCACCTGACGTGCGTCTGCCACTCGCTCGACGAGATGACGGCCATCCTCGACCGGTACGCGGCGAGCGGCATCAAGAACGTGCTGGCCCTCGGCGGCGACCCGCCCAAGACGGTCGTCGGCTACAGGCGCGAGGACGACGCCTTCCAGTACGCCGAGGAGTTGGTGAAGTTCATCCGCAGCCGGCCGAACGCCCCCGACCGGCGCGGGTTCGGCGTCGGCGTCGCGGGCTTCCCCGAAGGGCACCCCGGCTGCCCGAACCGGCTCAAGGAGATGGACTACCTCAAGGCGAAGGTTGACGCCGGGGCGGACTACATCTGCACGCAGCTGTTCTTCGACAACCGCGACTTCTACGACTTCCGCGAGCGCTGCGAGCTGGCCGGGATCACCGTGCCGATCGTGGTCGGGCTCATGCCGATCGGCTCGAAGGCGGGGATGGTGCGGATGGCCGAGCTGGCGCTCGGGGCGAAGATTCCCGCGAAGCTGCTGAAGGTGGTCGGCCGGTGCGCCGACGACGACGCGGTGGCACGGGTGGGTGTTCACTGGGCGACGGAGCAGTGCCGCGACCTGCTGGACAACGGCGTCCGCGGCATCCACTTCTACACGCTCAACAAGTCGGACGCGACGCGGCAGATTTATCACAACCTCGGCGTCGCCGACTCGGCGGCGCTGCGGGCGGGGTAGCGCGTACATCGCCCCCCGCGGACCGTACCCAGCGAATGCACCCGGGGCGTTGCCCCGGGCTATGTTATCCCAGGCCGTTGGCCTGAAATCCAACCACCCGTCTTCACCCCGAAGGGGTGGGATAGGATAGCCCGGGGCAACGCCCCGGGTGCGCTCCCGGGTGCGTTTCGGATCGCCGCACACCCACCGGGCTCACCCATGCGCCTCGCCCCCGCCCTGCTCCTCCTCCTCGTCGCCCTGCCGTCCGTGGCGCAGCCGCCGGCCCCGCGCGTCGCCGCCGAAGCCACCAGCGGCATGGTCGTGTGCGTCTCGCCGCCCGCCGCCGACGTCGGCCTCGCCGTCCTCAAGAAGGGCGGCAACGCCGTCGACGCCGCGGTCGCGGTGGCGCTGGCGATGGCCGTGACGTGGCCGGAAGCGGGCAACCTCGGCGGCGGCGGCTTCATGATGATCGCCCCGCCCGGCAAGGCGCCGACGTGCGTCGAGTACCGCGAGACCGCCCCCGCCGCGGCCGGGCCGACGCTGTTCGCCGACGGCACCGTCAGCGCCTACAGCCACAAGGCGTCCGGCGTGCCGGGCACCGTCCGCGGGCTGGGGCTCGCCCACAAGAAGTACGGCAAGCTGCCGTGGAAGGACGTGGTGATGCCGGCCGTGGAGCTGGCCGAGAAGGGGTTCACCGTCACCGACGGCCTGTCGTGGAGCCTCGGCTGGGTGCTCGCCAGCCCGACCACGACCAACGCCGAGTTCCACCGCGTCTACGACAAGCCGGACGGCACGTACTGGCGCCCCGGCGACACGATGAAGCTGCCGGACCTCGGCCGCACCCTGCGGCTGATCGCCGAGAAGGGGGCCGACGAGTTCTACACCGGCGACCCCGCCGACAAGCTCGCCGCGGAGATGACGGCCGGCGGCGGCATCATGACGAAGGACGACATCACGAAGTATCAGGCGAAGGAGCGGGTGCCGGTCACGACCAACTTCCGCGGCTACGACGTGTACGGCCCGCCGCCGCCGTCGTCGGGCGGGGTCGGCATCTGCCTGATGCTCAACGTGCTGGAGAACTTCGACCTGAAGAAGCAGGGCCGCTGGTCGGCGGCGACGAACCACCAGATCGTCGAGACGATGAAGCGCAGCTACGCCGACCGCGCCCGCCACCTCGGCGACCCCGACTTCACGCCCATCCCGCCGCACCTGACGACGAAGGAGTACGCGAAGAAGCTGGCCTCGTCGATCGACCAGAAGGCCGCGACGCCGAGCGAAAAGGTGGCGCCGGAAATCCCGCTGGCCGCGGAGGGCGACAGCACGACGCACTTCAGCGTCATCGACAAGGACGGGTTGGCGGTGAGCAACACGTACACCCTGGAGCACTCGTTCGGCAGCCGCGTCGTCGTGAAGGGGAGCGGCTACGTCCTCAACAACGAGATGACGGACTTCAACCCGGTGCCGGGGGTGACGACGAAGTCGGGGCAGATCGGCACGAAGGCGAACCTCGTGGCCCCCGGCAAGCGGATGCTGAGTTCGCAGACGCCGGTGATCGTGCGGAAGGACGGCAAGCCGGTGCTGCTGACCGGCAGCCCGGGGGGGCGGACGATCATCAACACGTCGCTGTGCGTGGTGCTGAACGTGCTGGAGTTCGACATGCCGATCCAGGAGGCGGTGGACGCCCCGCGGTGGCACCACCAGTGGTTCCCGGACGTGGCGCGGTTCGAGGGCTTCTCGGCGCAGCCGGCGCTGGTGCAGGAGCTGACGAACATGGGGCACCGCGTCAGCCCGTCGCGGCAGGGCGACGCGCACAGCATCCGCGTGGACCCGCGGACGGGGCGGTTCCAGGGGGCGGCCGACCGCCGTATTGAGGGCGCGGCTCGGGGGTATTAAGAAAGCTCACGCAAAGGCGCAAAGCCGCAAAGAAAACAAGACACGGCTCTGTCTCTCTTTGCGGCTTTGCGCCTTTGCGTGAGACTTCGCCTTACAATACCCGAACCACGCGGAGGAGCGGCGATGCGGAGTGCGAGCGTCCTGGCGGTGCTGGCCGGGCTGGCGGTCGGGTGCGGCGGGTCCGGTTCCCCCGGCACCCCGGCTGCGGCGCCCACCGACAAGGCCGACCGGACCCTCCCCCCCGCGCCCGCCGTCGAGCTCAAGGAGGCGACGGCCGACGAGCTCGTCGCCGCGGTGAAGGGGCACACCGACAAGGTCGTGGTCGTGGACTTCTGGGCGACGTGGTGCGTGCCGTGCGTCAAGAAGTTCCCGCACCTCGTCGAGCTGCACAAGAAGCACGCCGACAAGGGGCTGGTGTGCGTGTCCGTGGACATGGGGAAGCTCGGCACCCACGACCGCGCCGCGGCCCTCGCGTTCCTCACCAAGCAGGGCGCGGCGTTCCCGAACTTCACCCTGCAGCGGCCGTCCGACGACAGCAAGGTGATGGACGCGACGTTCGGCGAGGACACGAAGCAGCTGCCGTACCTGGTGGTGTTCGACCGCGGCGGCCGGCGGGTGTGGGACACGGCCGCGAACCTCGACGCCACGCCCGAGCAGGTCGAGGCGAAGGTCGTCGAGCTGCTGAAGAAGTAACCGGAGGGGCGCGATGCGCACGAGGGTGCTGGCGGTCGTCGCGGCGGGGCTCGTCGCCGGGTGCGGCGCGACACCGCCGCCGGACGTGACCGTGACCGACGCCACCCACGCCACCCTCGACGCGGCCATCAAGGCGCACAAGGGCGAGGTGGTGCTGGTCGACTTCTGGGCGACGTGGTGCCCGCCGTGCGTCGAGAGCTTCCCGCACCTGGTCGAGTTGCACCTCAAGTACGCCCCCCGCGGGCTGGCGTGCGTCTCGGTCAGCCTCGACAAGGCGCACGCCGGCGCCGACGTGCGGGCGTTCCTCCGCGACCAGGGGGCGCGGTTCGAGAACTTCCACTGGAAGACGTACCGGGAGAAGGACGAGCGGCGGGCGTTCGAGGAGCACTTCCGCTTCGGCGGGTCCATCCCCCACCAGGTCGCCTACAACCGCGCCGGCGAGCTCGTGTGGGGTAGCGCCGACGAGCCGCTCTCCGACCGCCAGCTGGACGACCTCGTCCGCCGGCTCCTCGACGGCCGCTGAAAACGCAAGAAGCCCGGGGACGGCCGTCCCCGGGCTTTCCTCACGTCCACACGTCCTCAGCTGCCGCTCGGCGGGGCGATGGCGGAGCCGACGAAGGAGAACGTGCTGTTGGCGTTGCTGCCGAGGGTGGTCACCGCGGCGATGCACACCACGATGATCAGGGCCAGCATCACCGCGTACTCCACCGCCGTCGGGCCGTCTTCCTTCTTCAGGAACTCGACCACCAGCTTGGTCGCCTTGCGCATCGGTCTCTCCGGGTAGTCGGGCGACTGGGGTCTCACGGGTGGCGGACGCGAGTCCGTTACGAGGATGTAGAAGCGCCCCGCGGCGGGTGCAGCCAGTATTGGCGATTATTCCGCCGGTGTCGGCTTTGTGGTGTCGGGAAGCCGGACAGACAACTTGAGTTGCCGCTCGCGGCTTCGCGCGGGGCAGCGCGAAGCCGCGAGCGGCAACTCTGCTTCGATCAAACGCGGAAACCCCCGCCGGGGTCGGCGGGGGTTCGGGGTGTCGCGTTCCGGCCGGGCACTCAGCTGCCGCCGCCGCCGGTCGGCCTGATGGCGGAGCCGACGAAGGAGAACGTGCTGTTGGCGTTGCTGCCGAGGGTGGTCACCGCGGCGATGCACACCACGATGATCAGGGCCAGCATCACCGCGTACTCCACCGCCGTCGGGCCGTCTTCCTTCTTCAGGAACGACACCAGGCTCTTGCTCAGGCTGCGCATCTCGAACTCCTCGGGATCAGGGGACTCGGGTTGTCCGCTCGACCGGGAGGGCGGTGGTCTCGCGGGGACGACAAGTCTCTAGATCACTCGCCGCGGCGGTGCAACGCGCGCGGCAGGAATTTTCCGCGCGGCCCGTGCGGTTTCGCGCACCGGCAAAACCGTCACGCCCGTGGCCGAATCGGGCGGCGCCGGGGATAACTACCGTTCCGGTTCTGCCGGGTGCGCCGCGCGGGCCGGCACGACCTCTCTCCGGGTGAAAAGGACGATGATATGGCCGAGGCGTTCGAGCGGAAGAGCCTGACCACCACCGGCGGCGACCGCCGCGCCCCCAACCGCGCCATGCTCCGCGGCGTCGGCTTCCAGGACGACGACTTCGACAAGCCGATGGTCGGCGTCGCGTCGCTGTTCAGCGACATCACCCCGTGCAACGCGCACCTGGACCGACTGGCGCTGAAGGGCCGCGAGGGCGTCCGCGCCGCCGGCGGCGTGCCGCAGACGTTCGGCGCCCCCACCGTGTCCGACGGCATCAGCATGGGCCACGCCGGCATGCGCTACTCGCTGGTGAGCCGCGAGGTGATCGCCGACAGCATCGAGACGGTGTGCGGCGCCATGAACCACGACGGCCTGCTGGCCTTCGGCGGGTGCGACAAGAACATGCCCGGCTGCGTCATGGCGATGGCGCGACTGAACATCCCGAGCGTGTTCGTGTACGGCGGCAGCATCCTGCCGGGCGTCGGGCCGCACGGCGAGGACGTGGACATCGTGTCCATCTTCGAGGCGGTCGGGAAGCGGCAGTCGAACAAGATCGACGCCGCGACGCTGAAGAAGATCGAGTGCGAGAGCTGCCCCGGTCATGGGAGCTGCGGCGGTATGTACACCGCGAACACGATGGCCAGCGCCATCGAGGCGCTGGGCCTGTGCCTGCCGTACGGCGCGAGCACGCCGGCCGTGAGCGCCGGCAAGGAGCGCGAGGCGTTCGCCGCCGGCCGGGCGCTGGTGGGGTGCATCCAGAACAACATCCGGCCGCGTGACCTGATCACGCGCATGAGTTTGGAGAACGCCTACTCGCTAGTGCTGGCGCTCGGCGGCAGCACGAACGCCGTGTTGCACCTGATGGCCATCGCCCGCGAGGCCGGCGTGGACTGGACGCTCGCCGACTTCGACCGGTTGGGGGCGAAGGTGCCGCACTTGGCCGACCTGAAGCCGGGCGGGCAGTACGTGATGTACGACCTGTACAAGGCCGGCGGCACCCCGGCCGTGATGCGGGCGCTGCTCGACGCCGGCTACCTGCACGGCGACTGCCCGACGGTGACGGGGAAGACCATCGCCGAGAACCTGGCCGACGTGCGGAGCGTGTTCGCCACGCCGCAGACGGTGGTGAAGCCGTTCGACGCGCCGATGTTCGACCACGGCATCATCGTGGTGCTGCACGGCAACCTCGCCCCCGAGGGCGCCGTGGCGAAGGTGGCCGGCCTGAAGCAGCGGAGCATCACGGGGCCGGCGAAGGTGTTCGACGGCGAGGAGGCGTGCTTCCAGGCGATTTCCGCCCGCAAGATCGTGGCCGGCGACGTGGTGGTCATCCGCGGTGAGGGGCCGGTGGGCGGGCCGGGGATGCGCGAGATGCTGAGCATCACGGGCGCCCTGATGGGGCAGGATTTGGGCGAGGTGGTAGGCCTCATCACCGACGGCCGGTTCAGCGGCGGCACGCACGGGCTGGTGGTGGGTCACGTGTCGCCGGAGGCGTGGGTGGGCGGCCCGCTCGCGCTGGTGAAGGACGGCGACAGCGTGACGATCGACGCCGACGGGAAGCTGCTGACGCTGAACGTGTCGGAGGCGGAGCTGGCGGCGCGGCGGGCGATGTGGGTGAAGCCGCCGCTGCGCGTCGAGCGCGGGGTGCTGGCGAAGTACGCGAAGCTGGTGGGCTCGGCGTCCGAGGGGGCGGTGACGGGGTGAGTGGTGGGGGCCTTCTGGTTTTCATCAAACGTGGTTCGCCCCCTCACCCCGCGTGCTTCGCCGCGACCCTCTCCCCCGAGGGGAGAGGGTGGGAGGCCGCCGGCACCCATCGTGGGCGGGCAACCATGTGCCGACGCCGCGCGTACCGCTCCTCTGCGTCCGCGGGTCGATGCCCGCCCGTGGTGGGCGCGCACCGCGCCCACCCTCTCCCCTTGGGGGAGAGGGTCGCGGCGGAGCACGCGGGGTGAGGGGGCGAACCCCGCAAGCGTGTAACCAGCGGCCGAAGCGCATCGAGTAAAACCCGGAGGGTCACCGGTGGGCTACGACCTGCACATCACCCGTGCCCCGGACTGGACCGAGAGCGAGGTATTCCCGATCACGCGCGACGAATGGCTCGCCTACATCCGTTCCGACCCGGAGCTGACGCCCGACCCGGAATCGACACCTGACCCGGACAGCGGCGACACCTTCGTGCTGTGGACCGGGTCGGGCCGCGACCCGGCGCCGTGGTTCGACTGGTGGCGGGGCGAGGTCAAAACCAAGAATCCGACACGGGCCACCGTCGCCAAAATGCTCCAGCTCGCAGCCCATTTCGGCGCCCGCGTCCAGGGTGACGAGGGCGAGTTCTACGAGTCCCCGCCCCCGAACTGGTGACGCGACACCTGTAAGCGCTAGCCGCACCCCTGGTATCCTCCGCCGCCCTCCCCAGCCCGAACCGGGCCGCCGATGCTCACCCGCGACCCCACCCTCGACCACCTGTACCGCCTGTTCCCCGACTCGCCCGACCGCCCGGCGGCCGAGCTCGTGTCGGCCGCGGACGTGCCCGAGCCGTACCACCGCCTCCTCGTCCACACCGAGCACATGACCGTGACGGTGGAAGACTTCTACGGCGGCCCCGTGGACGTGCGCGTCCTCGCCCACCGCCGCGACGGCAACGAGTACGCCCGCAAGATTCTCCTCGCCCTCCGCGACGGCGGGAGCGTGGTGCAGTTCGGCCTCGTCCGCATCGACCTGGGCGTCTGCCCGCCACCGGTCCGCGACGCCATCGTGGACGGCAAGACGCCGCTGGGCCGGGTGCTGATCGAGCACGACATGCTGCGGCGGATCGAGCCGGCGGGCTACCTGCGGGTGCGGCTGTCGGTCGGAATGGCGGACTGGTTCGCGGTCCCGCCGGGGGCCGAGACGTACGGCCGGCTCGGCGTCATCTACACGGGCGACCGCCCGGCGGTGGAGGTACTGGAAATCCTGGCGCCGGTACGTTCCTAATGCCCGGAGACGGCCGTCCCCGGGCTTTCGCCCGCGGTTGCTTCACGTCGCGCTACAATAGCCCCATGGACCTCCCCGTCGGCCGCGGCACCTGGGCCATCGACATCCCCGACGGCAAGCTCGTCGCCGTCCGCCCGGCCGCGGTGCCGTCGGTGCCGACGGCCGGGCCGCGCGACCTCGTCCGCGCCGCGCTCGAAGCCCCGTTCGGGTTCGAGCCGCTCCGCCGCGCCCTCACCCCCGACGACCGCGTCGCCGTCGTCTTCGACCCCGCCCTGCCGGCCGCCGCCGAGCTGCTCGCCGGCCTGCTCGACCACCTCCGCACCGCCGGCATCGAGCCCGCGGCGGTCACCGTCATTTCGTCCCCGGGCTCGCCGCAGGGGTGGATCGATGACCTGCCGGACGAGTACGCCGACGTGACGGCCGAGACCCACGACCCGACCGACGACCGCAAGCGCGCCTACCTCGCCACCACCCGCGGCGGCCGCCGCGTGTACCTGAACCGCACGCTGGTCGAGGCCGACGCGCCGATCGTTCTGTCCGGCCGCGGGTACGACCCGCTCACCGGCTACGGCGGCGCCGAGGCCGCGGTCTTCCCCGGGCTGGCCGGCGAGCCGACGGAACCGCCGGAGTTCGAGCCGAGAGCCGCCCCCGACGCCGACGAGCCGACCGGCCTCCGCGCGGAGGCCACGGAGGTCGCGTGGCTGCTCGGCACGCCGTTCCTCGTTCAGGTCATCGAAGGGGCCGGCGACACCGTTCAGGAAGTCGTCGCGGGGCTGCTCGACAGTTCCGCCGAGGGCGTGCGGCGGCAGGACGCCCGCTGGCGCGGCACCCTTCCCGAGCGCGTCGGCGCCGTCATCGCGGCCGTGTCCGGCAGCCCCGAGCGGGTGACGTTCCTGGACCTGGCGAAGGCCGCCGCGTGCGCCGCCCGCGTGGTGACGAAGGGCGGCCGCGTCGCCGTGCTGAGCGACGCGGCGCCGGCGCTCGGCGAGGGGGCGGCGCTGCTGCGCGCGCTCGACGGCCCGGCGGGGGCGACGAAGAAGCTGAACCGGCTGAACCCGTCGGACCGGGCGGCGTGCGTGCTGTGGGCGTGGGCGGCCCGGCGGGCGAGCCTGTTCCTGGCGAGCGGCCTCCCGGACGAGGCGGCCGAAGAGTTGTTCGCCACGCCGCTGCGCAGCCCCGCCGAGGCGGCGCGGCTGGCCGCCGGCGCGGACGCCGTGGCCGTCATCCTCGACGCCCACAAGGCGATGGTGACGGTAGGCGGGTAACCGGCCCCCGGGCCGGCCCCGTCAGGGGTCGGAGCCCGAACGCGCGCGTCACCTCCGACCCCTGACGGGGCCGGCTCGGGGGCGCGCATTGGAGCCCCGACATGACCCCCGACTACCACGCCGCGCTGAGCACTGCCGCGCTGTTCGACCGCTCCGCGACCGGCAAGCTCGTCGCGGGCGGCGACGACGCGCCGATGTTCCTCGGCAACCTGTCCACGAACGACATCAAGAACCTCCCCCTCGGCGGCGGCTGCGAGGCGTACTTCTGCGACCCGCGGGCGAAGGTGCAGTTCGCCGCGTGGGTCTACCACGTCCGCCTCGGCGCCGACCACGCCCTCTGGGTCGAGACGACGCCCGGCCGCGGCGCCGAGCTGCTGAAGTACCTCGACCGCTACCTCATCTCGGAGCGCGTCGAGCTCGCCGACCGCACCGCCGACTTCGCGCAGCTCCACCTCGCCGGCCCCGGCGCGAAGGCGGCGCTCGAGAAGGCGCTGGCCGACGCCGTGCCCGACCTGCCGGAATTCGCCCACGTCGAGCGCACGTTCGGGAGCGATGTCGTCACCAGTATCCGCCGCCGCGACCCGCTCGGCGTGCCGGGCTACGACCTGGTGTGCCCCGCCGACAAGGCCGACGAGTTGCGCCGGCAGCTCGACGCCGCGGTGCCGGGGACGGCGGAGACGTTCGAGGTGCTGCGGATCGAGGCGGGGACGCCGGTGTTCGGGCCGGACATCGACGCGACGCGGTTCGTGATGGAGGTCGGCAACGCGGCCCGCGCCGTGAGCTACGCGAAGGGCTGCTTCCTGGGGCAGGAGCCGATCGTGATGGCGCGCGACCGGGCGGGGCACGTCAACCGGGCGTTCTCGGCGGTGAAGGTGTTGCAGGGCGGGCCGCTCCCGCCGGGCACGAAGCTGCTCCGCGACGGGCAGGAGGTCGGCGTCGTGACATCGAGCTGTCACTCGCCGCGGCTCGGGGCGGTGGTGGCGCTCGCCTACCTGAAGTGGAAGCACCAGGACGCCGGCACCGTGATGGAGGCCGACGGCCGCCCCGTCGAGGTGCTGGGGCTGCCGCCGGTGACGTGAAAGTCACGTTGCCGCTTGCGGCTTCGCGCCGCCCGGCGCGAAGCCGCAACGTCACCTCATACCACGCTCCGCATGTCCCTCGCCCGGTTCTTCGCGTCCACGAGCACCACCAGCGGCTCGTGCGTCCGGGCCCCCTGCTCCTCCATCGTGGCGTAGGTGGCGATGATCACCACGTCCCCGGGGCGGATCAGGTGCGCCCCGGCGCCGTTCACCTGCACCACGCCGCTGCCGCGCTCCCCGGGCAGCGCGTAAGTCACCAGTCGCGCCCCGTTGGTCACGTCCCAGACGTGAACCTGCTCGTTCGGCAGCACGTCCGCCGCGTCCAGCAGGTCGGCGTCGATCGTGATGCTCCCCTCGTAGTGGAGGTCGGCCGCGGTCACGGTCGCCCGGTGGAGCTTCGACTTCATCATCACCCGCTGCATGCCGGCGTCCTCGTCGGGGGTCGCCGCTATTCTACGCCGATATGATGAGCCGCGTCCCTCCCCCGGAGCCCCCCGCACATGCGTCCCCTCCTCGTCGCCCTCGTCGCCGCCGCCGGCACCGCGTCCGCCCAGTCGCCGGGCGGGTTCACCCCGATCTTCAACGGCAAGGACCTCGCCGGGTGGAAGGCCACCGGCAAGGCCGACGCCTGGGCCGTCGAGGACGGCAACATCGTGTGCAAGAGCGGCGGCGGCGGCTACCTCCTCACCGACAAGGAGTACGGCGACTTCGAGCTGAAGTTCAGCTACCGCTGGTCGAAGGAGGGCGGCAACAGCGGCATCGCCCTCCGCACCCCGCGCGAGGGCGACCCGGCGTACAAGGGGATGGAGATCCAGCTCATCGACGACGAGGGCTGGGAGAAGGTCCACAAGTCCAAGCTCGCCCCGTACCAGCACACCGGCTCGATCTACGACGTGCAGCCGGCGAAGGGGCAGGCGAACAGCCCGATCGGCGAGTGGAACCACGTCCGCCTGGTGTGCAAGGGGAACGACGTGCTGATCGAGCAGAACGGCAAGGATCTGCTGAAGGCGGACCTGGCCGACCACAAGGACCGGGCCGAGAAGAACCACCCCGGCCTGAAGCGCACCAGGGGGCACCTCGGGTTCCAGAGCTACAACATCAAGGTCGAGTTCAAGGACGTGGTGGTGAAGGAGTTGAACTAGCGCGACCCGGCGAGCCGACCGCCGTGAGGCGGCGGGTGCCGTTTCCATCACCCGCCGCCTCACGGCGGTCGGCTCGCCGGCCGGTTCACCGCATCGCCGTCAGCACCGCGGCGGTCGCGGCGGCGGCCGCCGCCCCGGCGCACACGGTCACCCACACCAGCGGCGGGAAGCCCTTCCGCTCCCGGCCGCGGCGCGGCGGGCCGGGGGTGTCGCCCAGCGTGTCGGCGGCCTGCGCGGCCGTCTCGGCCGCCGGGTCGGCTCGGCGCATCCCGGAGCCGGTGCCGATCGCGTTCGAGCCTACGGACGACGGCTCGCCCGGCCGCTTCACCGACCCGGAGCCGGACCGCATCGCGATCGTCAGGATTTGCGAGGTCGAACCCGACGCCCGCGGCGGCCCGCCGGCCGTGGCCGACCGCGACGCCAGCACCCGCGCCGGCAACTGCGGCAGCCACTCGTCCGGCGGCGGCGGCACCTCGGTGTCGTCCCACGGGGCCAGCGCCTCGAACGCCTCCTCCGGCGTCCGGTAGCGGTCCTCGGGGCGCTTCTGTAGTAGCGTGTGAACCACGTCCGCCAGCCCCGCCGGCACCTCCGGCCGGAACCGGCCCACCGGCACCGGCTCCTTGATCTGCTGCCACACCAGCTTCTGCGCCGTCCGCCCGTCGGGGAACAGCGTCCGCCCGGCGAGCAGGAAGTACAGCGTCGCGCCGAGCGAGTACAGATCGGCCCGGATGTCCACGTTCGAGCTGTCCACCGCCTGCTCGGGGGCGACGTAATCCGCGGTGCCGAGGATGGTGCGGTTGTCGAGCCGGTGCGTCAGCCCGGCGGGGATGTCGGCCTGCGAGCGGACCAGCCCGAGGTCGAGAATCTTCACCACGCCGGAGCGGTCGAGCAGGAGGTTAGCCGGCTTGATGTCGCGGTGGACGAAGCCGAGGTCGTTGGCGTGCTGGAGCCCGTACAGCACCTGCCGGGCGTAGTGGCACGCGGCGGTCACGTCGAGCGGCCCGATGCGGGCGACCAGCGCCTGCAGGCTGATCCCCTCCACGTACTCCATCACGAGGTACAGCAGGCGGCCTTCCTGGCAGAGGTCGAAGACGCGGACGACGTTCGGGTGGTCGAGGGTGGCGGCGGCACGCGCTTCCCGCAGGAAGCGTTCGCGGGCCACGGCGTCGTCGGCGGCGAACACCGGCAGCACCTTCAGCGCCACCAGCCGCCGCATCGAGGCGTGCTCGGCGAGGTACACCTGCCCCATGCCGCCGCTGCCGAGCTGGTCGAGGATGAGGTAGCTGCCGATCTGGAAGCCCTTGTACTTCCCCGCGGCGAGCTTGTCGGCGTGGAAGCGCGTAATCATCCCGGCGTCGACCATGCAGTCGAGCAGGGCCGCGGGCGTGGCGGGGGACTGGCCGGACGCTTGCAGCCCGGCGACGAAGCCGTCCAGCCGGTCGAGCGGCACGAGGCCGCTGCGGCGGAGGCGGTCGAGCAGTTCGGGAACGGACGTGGGCGCCGGCATCGGGCATTCCGACTGGGGGCGACGCTGCGGGTCGGGTAAACTCTAACGGCGCGAATTACGGTGGTAGCATAGAACACGAGTTGGGCGGCGGGGGACGAAAAATGACCGCCGCTCGCGGCGCATCACCGTGGTGCTGCGCCGCGAGCGGCGGAAGTACGGTGAGCTCACCCCACGAACACGCTTCGGGTCTACTGCTTCTATCGGGGGTGGTCGAGGCGATCATGAGCCGTGTGGGCAAATGGCCGGCGAGGGCAGAATTCGTCAAGCATACCGGATTTCTCATCATTCTTTAATGGTGGGGGGGGGCATTACAATCGGACCCGATGGACGCGACGGCCGCAGGACGCGGGAACGATCGATCCGCTACCGTAACACGGGGGGATGCGATGACACGCGGTCGGATGCTGGCTCTGTTCGGGCTGGCGGTCGGGATGGTACTGATGGGGAGTGGGCAGTCGCGCGCGGATGAGATCGCGCCGCCGGAGGGCTCGAAGAACGAGTTCGTGGGTTCGCCCATCATGGGGACGACGACGGTTGAGGTGGCCGGCAAGTACACGCTGGTGGAAGGCTGGAGTCTGAGCAACATCGGCCCGCTTCAACTTCGGGTCTACAAGGTCGTCACGGACAAGGATGGGAAGAAGACGAAGGGTGATCTCGTCGTCGCTCCCTCCGGCGACAAGGGTGCTGGGGATCTGTGGACCGCCCAGGCGAAGGGGTTGACCTCGGACACGGAGTACTTCGTCGAGGGGAAGGTGAAGCTCGCGAAGAACGGTACCGTCAACGATTACGCCTTTCGTTACACCGAGGCTGCCCTGGTGAAGACGAAGAAAGCGGGCGGCTTCATGGACGAGGGCGGCCCGTACTGCCCTCCCGTCTGCCCACCACCGCCGTGATCGCTCGCCCCACCGCCCGTCTGGCTGTGTACCCTCACCGGGGTCGTGACTGACCCGTTGAGAACCCGTTCGCGAGGAGGACGAGGTATGAACCGCCGCGGTTTCACACTCATCGAACTCCTCGTGATACTCGCAATCCTGGCAGTCCTGGTTGGCCTGCTGATCCCGGCCGTCCAGCAAGTCCGTGCTGCGGCGATCCAGGCTCGGTGTACCAATCAACTCCGGCAGTTCACACTCGCCCTCCATCACGCCTCGGGTGTCCAGAACGGCCGACTACCCCGGGCCGACGGCCGACCGGATGCACGACCGGATGGGACCCGCAACAGCACGGAACCCAACCTGTTCCTCTGGCTCCTGCCTCACCTGGCGGTGGGGCCAGTGGGCGAGGACTCGTTCGGCTACCGCGCGCCGTTCCTCAGTTGCCCGCTCGACCCGACGCCCGGGGCGATGACGGACCCGCGGGCGCCCGTGTCCAGCTACGCCGGGAACGCGCAGGTGTTCCAAGGAATCCCGTACCTCGACCGGTCGATACCGGACGGCCTGTCGAACACGATTTTCTTTGCCGAGCACCACGCCTACGGCTGCGGGCGGGGCGAGATCCAGTTCCATCACTGGTGGCCCTGGGCGGACAGCACCGCGGTGCGCCGACCCACGTTCGCCGACCGCGGGCCGATCGACTTGGAGCGGAAGTCACCTTCGGACGTGTACCCGGTCTCAGACGCGGCCAACCCGGGGCGGACGGTCGCCAGCCGGAGCGGGCGGACGTTCCAGGTCCGCCCGCCGGCCCCGTATAACCAGAATTGCAACCCCCGCATCCCGCAGACCGGCCACCCGACGGCGATGCCGGTCGGCCTCGGCGACGGGTCGGTTCGGCTCCTACGGGCGGGGACCGACGAGGCCGTGTTCTGGGGCGCCGTCACCCCGGCCGGGGGCGAAGTCCTCGCCGACTGGTAGCACCGGCCCTACCCGACGAACACACCGCCGGGCAGCACGCCGCCGCCGAACACCGTCACATCCTGGAACGTCGCCGGCTCGCCGGCGCCGGCGAAGTTCTTGCCGAGGTACGCCCGCACCCGCGCCGCCGAGCCCTCACCGCTGCCGGCCGCCACGTCCGCCCGGTTGTCCCCGTCGGCGTCGGTCGCGGCCACCCGCACGCCGCCGCGGTCGGTAGTGTTCCCGGCCACGAAGTAGTTCGCCACCGGCGCCGCCTGCGCCCCGGTCACGTTCCCGCTGGCGACGGTCTGGCCGTTCAGGACGAACACCCGCGGGGCACCGCCCGGGCCGCCGCCGAAGATGAGGTCGGCGAACCCGTCGCCGGTCACGTCGCCGGCCGCCACGAAGGCGCCGTTGCGGAGGTTCTGCGCGTCGGCGCCGGGGAAGGCGAAGAAGTCGGGGACGAGCCGCGCCGGTGAGCCGAAGACGGTGCTGCCGCCGAACACCGCCACCCGCGGCCCGCCGCCGAACCCCGCCGCCACGATCAGGTCCGGCCGGCCGTCGCCGTTCACGTCGCCGACCGCGGCGCGGGCGCCGCCGCGGAAATCGGCGTCGTCGATGCCGAGGAAGCTGGCCTTCACCACCGACGTGCCGGTGGCGTTCCAGCCGTACAGCACCACGCGCGGGCCGCCGCCCTGGTCCGCGGTCAGCACCAGTTCGGCCCGGCCGTCGCGGTCGAAGTCGCCGGCCGCGACGAACCCGCCGCCGGTGAAGTTCTCGGTGTACGGGTTGAACGGCGCCGCCAGCATCGTGGCGTTGTCGCGGCCGCTCACCACCGCCACCCGCAACGGCACCCCGGGGCCGGTCACGAGGATGGTGTCGTCCACCCCGTCGCCGTCGTAGTCGCCGACCGCGGTGCGGACGTCGGCGGCGCTGGTGCCGAACGCCGCGAGCGCCGCCGTCGCGGTATTCGGCAGCACCCCGGCCGCGTCCGGCACCAGCAGCGACGCGGTGCCGTTGGCCGTGCCGCCGGCGGCGACGCGGTCGCCCTTCTCGACCGATCCGATCAGCCGGGCGACGGCGATGTTCGCATCGATCGACGTGCTGCCGACCACGACGACGCGGCCGTTCGCGTCGAGCGCCACGCCGGCGGCCGAGTCGTCGCCGCCGCCGTTCACCTCGGTCCGGCCGGCGGTGCCGAACGACGGGTCGAGGGCGGACCCGTCGGCGAGCACCCGGGCGACGCCGAAGTTGCCCGGGGCGGCGGGGGTCGCGGCGGCGCGGCCGGCGACGACGAGCCGCCCGCGGGAGTCGAGCGCCGCGCCGGTCGCCGGGTTGTCGAGGAGGCCGGTGCCGAACAGGAACGTGAACTTCCCCGCGGTGCCGAACGCGGCGTCCGGCGTGCCGGCGGCGGTCAGCTGCGCCACCGCCGCGGCGGTCACGCCGAGGGCGGTCGCGGCCCCGGTCAGCACCACCCGCCCGTCGGGCCGTACCCCCACCGCGGCCGCCCGGTCGTCGCCGCCGAAGTCCACCGCCGCCTTGCCGTCGCCGTCGAACGTGCCGTCGAGAGCGCCGTTCGCCGCCAGCCGCACCGCCGCGAAGTCGTGCGCGCCGCCGGCCACCTCCGCGTACCCGCCGATCACGATGCTCCCGTCGCCGGCCACGGCCACCCCCGTCGCCCGGTCGTCGTTCGCGCCGCCGAGGTTGAACGCCACCGTGCGGACGCCGTCGCCGTCGAACGCGGCGTCCGGCGTGCCGGCGGCGCCGAGCCGGACCACGCCGAAGTCGAAGTCGGACGCGCCGACCTGTACCGAGCCGACGACGACGATACGGCCGTCGGCCTGGATGGCGACGCCGGTGGCCCGGTCGGTGTTCGCCCCGCCGAGGTTGAACGGGATGGCGTGTTTCCCGTCGCCGCTGAACGTGGTGTCGAGGGCGGTGCCGTTGGCGAGGATGCGGATCACGGCGAAGTCGAGCGACCCGCCGACGTCGGTGGAGCCGACGACGACGATGTTGCCGTCCGCCTGTATGGCGACGGCCGTCGCCGCGTCGATGCCGCCGGGGATGCCGGGGCCGCCGGACGAGAAGCGGGCGCTGCCGGTGCCGTTGAACGAGAGGTCGGGGGTGCCGTCGGGGTTGAAGCGGGCCACGGCGAAGTCGTTGTTCACCGACGTGGAGCCGACGACGACGATCTTGCCGTCGGGCTGCACGGCGACGGCGCTGCCGGTGTCGGTGCCGCCGAACGACGCGGTGGCGACGCCGGCCGTGCCGAACGACGGGTCGAGGGCGCCGACGACGGCGGGGACGGCCCGCGGTTCGAGCGGTTCGAGGCGGAGCGCGGGACGGGTCATGCGGCGGCCCTGACGGACGATCGGGGTGTAGCCCCCGGTCGGCAGGATGTTTTACCGGTTTGAAGATGGCGGAACAGCGGCCTCCCGGGAAGGGGAGGCGGATAGGAATTCTGGGAAAGTTGGGTGGACTGTTCCGGTGGTGCCAGACGTACTGACGGCGAGCCGACCGCCGTGAGGCGGCGGGTGTGGTGAGACTCACCCGCCGCCTCACGGCGGTCGGCTCGCCGCGCGGGCGCTACCCGACGTACACGCCGTCGGCCAGGACCGTGCCGCCGAACGGCGTCAGGTCTTGCAGCACCGCCGGCTCGCCGCCGCCGCCGAGGCTCGTTCCCGCGTACACCCGGACCCGCGCCGCCCGGCCGGCACCGCTCCCGGCGATCACGTCGCCCCGGCCGTCGCCGTCGGCGTCCGCCACCCCGACGCGCACGCCGCCGCGGTCGGCCGCGTCGCCGGCCACGAAGAAGTTCGCCACCGGCGCCGCCTGCGCCCCACTCACGTTCCCCGCGCTCACCAGCGCCCCGCTGAGCACGAACACCCGCGGCGCCCCGCCCGGCCCGCCGCCGAAGATCAGGTCGGCGAACCCGTCGCCGGTCACGTCCCCGGCCGCGACGAAGCTGCCGTTACGGAGGTTCACCGCGTCCGTCCCGGGGAACGCGAAGAAGTCGTTCGTCAGCCGCGCCGGCGCCCCCGCCAGCACGCTCTGGCCGCGGAAGATCGCCGTGCGCGGCCCGCCGCCGAACCCCGCGGCCACGACCACGTCGGGCGTGCCGTCGCCGTTGATGTCGCCGACGGCGGAGCGGGCGCCGCCGCGGAAGTCGGAATCGTCGATGCCGAGGAAGTTCGCCCGCACGCCGGCCGCGGTCGTCCCCGGCGCGAAGCTGAAAACGGTCACCCGCGGGCCGCCGCCCTCGTCGGGCGTCACCACGAACTCGGCCCGGCCGTCGCCGTCCAGGTCGCCGGCGGCGACGTACCCGCCGCCGAGGAAGTCGCCGCCGAACGGGTCGAACGGCGCCACCAGTACGGTGCCGCTGTCCGCCCCGCTCACGACCGCGACCCGCAGCGGCACGCCGGGGCCGGTCACGAGCACCGTGTCGGGGGTGCCGTCGCCGTCGATGTCGCCGGTGGCGGCGCGGAGGGGCGCGAAGCCCAGGCCGGGCACCGGCCCGATCGTCGTGGAGGCGGGGGAGAACGCGCCCGTCGCGGGGTTCGCGGCGAACAGCTGCGCCTGCCCGGCCGGCGGCCCGGTCACGGCCAGCGAACCGCCGACGGACGAGGGGCCGAGCAGTTGCAACAGCAGCCCGTCGGTGCCCGCGGCGCCGCCGACCACGATGCGCCCCGCGGGCGTTAGCGCCACCGCCGTGCCGATGTCGGACGGGGTGAAGTCGAACACCGCCGCCCCGCCGGTGCCGAAGCTCGGGTCGGGGGCGCCGGCGGCGTCGAGCCGGAGGGCGAACACGTCGGAGTTGGCGTCGCCGACGACGACGATGCGGCCGTCGGGCTGCACGACCGCGGCGTTGGCGACGGTCGCCGTGCCGAGCCCGAGGACGACGCGACCGCCGTTGCCGAACGACGGGTCGAACGCCCCGTTCCCCGGCAGCAGCCGCAGCACCACCAGGTCGGTGTCGTTCCCGCCGGCGACGACGATGCCGCCGTCCGGCTGCACCCGCACCGCGTTCGCCGCGTCCGCCGCCCCGCCCGCGTCCACGACCACGGCGCCGCCCACGCCGAACGGGAAGTCGAGGTCGCCGACCGCCGATAGGCGGACGACGGCGATGTCGGGGCCGGCCGTGCCGGCGAGGACGATGCGGTTGTCCGGCTGGAGCGCCACGGCGAACGCCCCCTCGGCGCCGCCGAGGTTCACCAGCTGCACGCCGAAGCCGTTGAACGTGGGGTTGAACGTGGGGTCGAGCGCGCCGGCGGGGGTGAGGCGGACGACGGCGAAGTCGGCGCTCGCCCCGCCGCTGCCGGCGACGACGATGCCCTGGTCCGGCTGGACGACGACGGCGGTGGCGAAGTCGGTGCCGCCGAGGTCGAGGAGGAAGCGGCCGCCGGAGCCGGGGTTGAACGAGACGTCCGGGGTGCCGTCGGGGTTGAGCCGGGCGACGGCGAAGTCGGACCCGCCCGGCCCGTCGGCGCCGCCGGCCACGACGATCCTCCCGTCCACCTGTACGGCCACGGCCTGCGCGATTTCGACGCCGCCGAAGTCGATGGCGCGCTGGCCGGTGCCGTTGAACGACGTGTCGAGCGAACCGTCGGCGTTGAGCCGGGTGACGAGGATGTCGTCGCCGAAGGTGCCGACGGCGACGAGCTTGCCGTCGGGCTGCACGGCGAGGTCGGCGACGGGGACGCCGCCGAGGGTGGCGCCGCCGGCGGTGCCGAACCCGGGGTCGAGGTCGCCGGCCGCGGGGACGACGCGGGTGTCGAGGGATTCGAGGGCGAGGTTCGTGCGCTGGGTCATCTCGGTCTCGCGGTGTCGGCGGGCGGGTCCGACGCCCGCAAGCGCCGTGCCCGGCCCGCCGCGTGGGATCGACCGGCGCCGGCGGGCGGGTGGAGTCGAAGTGTGCGGCGCGGCGGACGCCGAAGGCAGCGCGACCGGCAGGGCCGGCGCAGTTTACCAGGCCGGCGCGTGACGCGGCCCGCCGGTTGCGGTATGCTGGCCGCTGTCCGCCCCTCCCCGCATCGGAGCCCGCCATGGCCGACCTTCCCGCCGACGAGACGCGGCGCGACTTCCTCCAGGCCGGCGTCGCCGCGACTGCCGCCGCGGCCCTCGCAGCCGACGCCGGCGGTCAGCCCGCGACGACGACCGGCCTCCCCACGCGGCCGCTCGGCCGCACCGGCGTGAACGTGTCGATCCTCGCCCTCGGCGGCTGGCACGTCGGCGACGTGAAGGACCCGAACGAGGCCATCCGCATCATGCACACCGCCCTCGGCGAGGGGCTGACGTTCTTCGACAACTGCTGGGACTACCACGACGGCGGCGCCGAGGAGATCATGGGCCGTGCCCTCGCCGCGGACGGCGGCAAGTGGCGGCGGTCGTGCTTCCTGATGACGAAGGTGTGCGCCCGCGACGCCCGCGGCGTGCGCTCGCAGGTGGAGGACAGCCTCCGCCGGTTGCGCACCGACGTGATCGACCTGATGCAGATGCACGAGGTCAACTTCGACAACGACCCCGAGTGGGTGGTCGAGCAGGGCGGGCTCGAGGAGCTGGTGAAGATTCAGAAGGAGGGGAAGGTGCGGTTCGTCGGCTTCACCGGCCACAAGAGCCCGCACATCCACCTGAAGATGATGCCGGTGCACCAGTGGCAGACGGTGCAGATGCCGATCAACGTGTGCGACCAGTTCTACCGCAGCTTCGCCAAGGACGTGATCCCGGCGGCGGCGAAGATCGGGGCGGGGGTGATCGGCATGAAGAGTCTGGGCGGCGGCAGCAAGGGGGCGGGCGGCGGCAAGATGGTGAAGGACAAGGTGGCGACGGTGGACGAGTGCATCCGGTTCGCGCTGTCGCAGCCGGTGGCGGCGGTGGTGAGCGGCATCGACTCGATGGAGGTGCTGCGGCAGAACCTGCGCATCGCCCGCGAGTACCGGCCGTTCGAGCCGGCGGAGCTGACGGCGCTGCTGGCGAAGGTGCGGCCGCAGGCCGGCGACGGGCGGCACGAGCGGTTCAAGAGCACGATCGACTTCGAGGGGCCGTACCACCGCCGCCAGCACGGGTTCGCGTGACGTGTCGCCCGGCGAGCCGACCGCCGTGAGGCGGCGGGTGATGGGAACGTCACCCGCCGCCTCACGGCGGTCGGCTCGCCTTCGTTTTTCTCTGGTTCGAGGCTCCCCGGTGCCGCGGCTCTCATGCCCGTTCTGCAACGCCTCGTTCGAGCCGCCGCCGGAGGGCCGCGTCGTCTGCCCGCGCTGCGCCGAAACCGTCCCCGTCCGCGGCCGCGAGTCCGCCCCGCAGTTGCCGATGTCCGTGCCCGAGCCGCCGCGAAGCACCGTGCTCCCGACCGTACTCGTCCTCGCCGTTGTCGCTGTTCTCGCCGCTCTCGGCGCCGTGTACTGGGTGCTGAACACGCCCTTTCCCCAGCCTGCCGACCCGCCGCCCCCGCCGCCGCCGATCGGGACCCCGGTCACCCCCGCGAAGCTCCGCGGGCTCGACTACCTCCCGGCCGACGCCAACGTCGTGTTCGCGGTGCAGGTGTCGCCGGTGGTCGAGCACGCCAAGCGGACCGGCCGCGACCCGTTCGACGTGCTCACGAAGGCCGGCGTCCCCGCGGCCGCGCTCGCGGCGCTCGGTCAGGGCGGTGTCGCGCTGCCGAACATCGACCACGTTGCCGCCGGCGCCACCATCCCCGACGCCGGCGACCTGCGCCTCGGCGTCGTGCTCGTGCTGCGGAGCCCGGTCGCGGACGAGGCGAAGTTCCTCGACGCGCTGAAGGCGAAGCGCCCGGCGACGGGTACGCCGCCGCACTACCTCGCCGAGTTCGGCGGCTTCCCGCTGATGCTCACGAAGGCCGCCGACAACGTGTGGCTGTTCGGCCTGACCGACCGCGACCTGACGCCAGCCGGCGGCGGCCTCTCGGAACGGATGCGCGCCGCGCTCACCGAGGCGGTTCCTCCGGACGCCGCGGCGTGGGCGCTGACCGACTCCGCCGACTGGGCCGCGAAGCCGCTGGTGTCGCTGCTGCTGAAGGACTGGCAGCCGGGGCTGGCGAAGGTGCGGGCCGTCGCCGCCGGCCTGACCCTCAAGGCCGACCCGACCCTCCGCGTCCTGGCGCGCCCGGCGAGCCCCGCGGCGCGCGAGGAGCTGACCGCCGCGCTCCGCCGCCAGGGCGGCACGACCGGCGAAACCGGCGACTGGTTGCACCTCGACACCCCCGCCGACCGCGCCGCCGGGCTCGGCTCGTTTCGTGAGGTGCTGGCGCCGGGGCGCTGACGCGGAATCTCAGAAAGCACAACGCACCGAAAGCCCGGGGACGGCCGTCCCCGGGCTTTCCACCCGTCGGTCACGTCGCGCCCGTCGTCCGGGTGCTGACGCCGCCCCCCTCCCGGGCCGCCGCCCTTCCCCGCGCAATTCGTCCCGCGCCGCCGTCCGACCGGTCGATCTCACCCCCACACTCGTACCGTCACGGACGGGCCGCCCGCGCCGGCCCCGGCCCCCGGGCCAGACCGACACCGTTGAGGAACAACCGCCCATGCCCGCCCCTTCCGGCACCGGCCGCGCGCGCCTCGCCGTTCAAACGCTCGAAGCACGCGACATCCCCGCCGGCCTCACCGACACCTTCGACACCCCCGGGGCCGCCCTCGGTGCCGCCTGGGTCGAGTCGGCCGGCGCCGACGTGTTCTCCGTCGTGTCCGGCGCCGGCGTCGGCGGCACGCCCGGCGTCGTCTCGACCGGCACGAGCCTCACCGCCGGCCGGGCGTGGCAGACGGCCGTGGTGTCCGCCGACACCGGCGCCGCGGTGCGCGTGAAGCTCGACTCGCTCGTGCCGACGCTCCTGTTCGTGCGCGGCACCGCCCTCGACACCAACTCGCCCACCTACGTCGCCGCCGCGGTCAGCCGGGGAATGACCGCGGAGGTGTGGGACGTGCAGGCCGGCAAGACGACCGTCCGCGGCACGGTATCGACCGGCGGCGCGTCGTACTTCTCCGGCGGCTGGGCGACGGTGACGCTGGTGCCGACCGGCGGCACCGTGGCGCTGCGGGTGCAGCGCGAGGACACGGGCGCGTACCTGACCAAGCAGGGGACGTGGCAGGCCGCGCCGACCGACGCCGTCAGCACCCTCACGCTCGTGGGCGGCGGCGGGTCGGTCGGCGTCGGCCGCGTCGCCCGCTACTCGGGGAACGTGTCACTCGACGACTTCACCGCCGTCCCGCCCGCCCCGCCGCCGACGCCGCCGGTCGTGAGCGTCAGCCAGAACTTCGACGCCACCGCCGCCGGGGCGCGGCCGGCCGGGTGGTCGGGCTGGTCGGCCGACGGCACGGGCGTGTTCGCGGCGTCGGCGGCGCGGGCCGTCGGCGGGAACGGGTTCGCGTCCGCCGGCGGCTCCGCCAGCGCGGCCCGCGCCTGGAGCGACGCCGCGCTGCCGGCCGACGTGGACGCCTCCGCCGCGCTCTACCTCGACGGCATCATTCCGGCCCAGGTGTTCGCCCGCGGCTCGAACCTCGACACGGCGGCGCCGACGTACTACGCCGTGAGCGTGACGCGCGGCCTGGAAGCACGATTGGTGAGGGTGGTGAACGGCGTCGAGACGACGCTCGGCACGGCGAAGTCGGCGTCGTGGTTCACGTCGCAGTGGCTGCGCGTGCGGCTGACGGCCGAGGGCGACCGGCTGCGGGTGCAGCTGTACCGCGCCGACACCCGCCAGTGGCTCACGCCCGCCGGCGCGTGGTCGAGCACGCCCGACTTCGCGCTCGAACTCCGCGACGGCAGCATCACCGGCGCCGGCCGCGCGGGCGTGGCGCGGGGCAAACAATACTCCGGCACTGTCACGTTCGACGACTTCGAGGCCCGGCCGGCGTCGGCGGCCGCGGGGCCGGTCGTCGCCATCACCGGCGTCAGTTTTCCGAACGGCTCCACGGCCGGCGACCTCACCTTCAAAGCGGCCGCGACCGGCAGCCCGACGCGCATCGAATTCGTGCTCAACGGGCAGGTGCGCTCGGCGTCCGCGACCAGCCCGGCGGAGTGGACGTTCGACACCACCACCGTCGTCAACGGCACCTACACGCTGACCGTGCGGGCGTTCGACGCCGCCGGGAACGTCGGCAGCGCCGACCGCGCCTTCACCGTGTCGAACCCGGACAACGACCCAGTGCCGAAGCCGACAATCCCGCGGCACTTCGACCACGTCCGCGTCGCACAGCTGGCGTACACCGGCAACCCGATGGGCGCCTACGAGCAGAGCCTCCTCCGCACCGGCGTCGATGTCGTCATCCCGAACGCGAAGTTCATGGCGACCGTGAACAGCGTTTCACCCGCGACGCCGCAGCTGCTCTACAGCAACGTGTCGAACCTGTACCAGGGTCTCCTCGCCGACTGGCTCGAATACGCGGACCGCGTCGGGGCGCCGCGCGAGCAGGCGTTCTACCACGTGTCGCAGGCCACGCAATTCATCGGCACCAGCCCGTCGTCGCAGCCGGTGACGTGGCTGTGGAGCGCCTACCAGTCCGACGGCTCGGCTTCGACGGCGAACAACGTCACCTCGGCGGCGCGCGGCGGCGCCGGCACGAACCTGAACTTCGGCGGCGCCGGCCGGTGGACGGCGCTCGGCTCGCTCGACCGGTTCCGCGAGCTGAACGTGACGCTCGGCGCGCTGCCGCAGGCCGGCTGGGGCGGGGTGTGGGAGTACGTGTCCGCCGCGGACGCGGCCGGCGCCCCGCAGGCGTGGAAGCCGCTGACGCTCATCCAGGACGGGACCGCGGGGCTGAAGCGCTCCGGCGGCATCACCTTCGACCCGCCGGCCGACTGGAAGACCGCGAGCGTCGGCGGCGGCGACCGGCAGTTCTACGTCCGCTTCCGCGTCACGGCCGGCACCGCGGCCCAGGCGGCGCAGCTGAAGACCGTGTTCGGCCGCGACTACGTCCGCGCCGCCGGCACGCAGGCGGGCGTGATTCCCGCATTCGACCACGCCGCCGACCGCGACGGCGACGGCTACCTGAACGACGCCGAGTTCGCCACCCGCACCGCCGGCAAGGACGCGCGGTTCGTGTCCGAGTCGCGGCTGTTCTACCCGTACTACGGGCAGATGCGCTTCGTCACGAACCCGTCAGGTTCGGTGGTGCGGAAGTGGGCCGCGGACTACCACGTCCGCCTGCTCGCCGACAACCCGCTGGCCGACGGCATTTTCATGGACAACGCCACCGGCAAGCTGCCGTTCGCCGGCACGCCGGTGCAGGAGGCGACGGCGACGTTCAGCGCCGACTCCGGGGCGCTGATCGCGGCGGTGAACCGCGCCATCGCCCCGCGGTGGGTGATGGCGAACACGGCCGGCGGCGGCGACGCGGCGGACGCGGTGACGGCCGGCGCGGCGGCGGCGATCGAGGAGTTCCTGATCCGCCCGCTGACGCACAGCTGGACGGAGTTCGGCGACACCGCGAACCTCGTGGCCCGCCGCCTCGCGGCCGACGGCTCGCCGTACCTCGTCATCGACAGCCGCTCGGACGGTGGCGGCGCGACCGACCCGCGGACGCAGCTGGCGACGCTGGCGTACTACTACCTGCTGGCCGACGCGGACCGGACGTTCCTGATGTTCTACGGCGGCGAGAACCCGTCCTCGACGTGGTCGCAGCACTGGAGCGAGGCGGTGCGGGTGGACGTGGGCCGGCCGACGGCCGCGTACCGCGAGTTCGCCGCCGGCAAGGACCCGCTGAGCCCGTCGCTGACCTACAAGGTGTTCGCCCGCGACTACGCGAACGGGTTGGTGCTGTACAAGCCGCTGAGTTACGCCCGGGGCGTGGGTGAGGGGACGCGGAACGACCAGACGGCGACGACGCACCAGCTCGGCGGCAACTACCGCCGGGTGAACGCGGACGGCACCCTCGGCGCGGTGGTGACGAGCGTGACGCTCCGCAACGGCGAGGGTGCGGTGCTGGTGAAGGCCTGATCCCAGATCGGGTTGAATCGTGATCGTCCGGGTCCGCGGCGCGAAGCCGCAAGCGGCAACTCATGTGGTTCCGTTGCCGCTTGCGGCTTCGCGCCGCGGACCCGGGCGGTCACGGATGAAGCCGATCCGGTATGGGTACTTCCGGGAGTCCGCCTGCGTAGAATGCTCCATTCGACTCACGCCCACCTTCACCCAACCATGTCCGACTTCGTTACCCGCATCATCCACGCGGTCACGCGGCCGAGCTACTCGCCGGTCAAGGCGAAGGTGCTCGCCAAGCGCATAAACGTGACCGACGACGAGTACCCCGAGTTCCGCCAGACGCTCCGCGCCCTGGTCCGCGAGGGCCGCGTCGCCGTCGGCCCGAACCAGACCCTCCGCCCCGGCGACCCGCACGGCACCGCCGTCGGCGTCTACCGCCGCGGCAAGTCCGGCGCCGGCTACGTCCGCCCCCACGCCGTCGAGGGCGCCGTCGCGCCGGACATCTTTATCCGCGAGGACAAGGCCGCCGACGCCGCCAACGGCGACGAGGTGGTGGTGCGCATCACCCGCCTCGCGGGGAAGCTACGCGACGCGGCCGGGGAGGTGGTGCGCGTCCTCACCCGCGCCACCCGGACGTTCGTCGGCACCTACTTCGAGCGCGACGGGGAGGGCTTCGTC
>Ga0335394_10000961_pt1 | contig 31937 bp, 19 predicted proteins | sample MAT03_FD_205741 | JGI IMG/M metagenome (GOLD analysis project Ga0335394, IMG submission 205741) | Freshwater microbial communities from Lake Fryxell liftoff mats and glacier meltwater in Antarctica - MAT-03 (spades assembly) (version 2) ...
GGTCGATCTGATCGATCGCAACAATTCAAATCCATCCATCCGGGGCATTTCAATATCCACGATCGCCAAACTGCAATCAAGACCATTTTGCAACTTTTCCAGGGCATCCACACCGTCTTTAGCCTGTACCACCCGGTAGCGAGCACGAGTCAGCGTCAGAGACAGCAACTGGCGAATTGTATAGGAATCATCCACTACCAAAATCTGCGGTGACTGACTCGAACTCGGCGGTATCTCCTGCACTTTACCGGAGACAGCGGCGATCGAACTATTTACCACAGGTTGACCCACCAAATCGTCCACATCCAGAATATTCACCACGCGCCCGTCCCCCAAAATTGTAGTCCCCAAAACGCCGCGAGGCTTAGATAGAGGCGGTGGCAAAGGTTTAACCACAATTTCCTGCTGACCGATCAGCCGTTCCACGGCCACAGCCAGCATTCCTTCGGTAGAAGCCAAAACCAGGACAGGAATTTCCTCTTGGGTCAAAGGGTCAGGAGAGGGGGCATCCGGCCCGACGACGCTGTATTCGAGCAAATCTTGCATCCTCACCAAACGAATAAATTCCTCCCGCCACCACAGCATCGGCTGATTGCCGGCAATGTGAACTTCCGAGGCTTTAATGTGCAGAATTTCCTCGACTGCATCCAGTGGCACTGCTATTTTATTGTGATCTGTCTTCACCATCAAAGCATCAGTAATCGACAGCAGCAGTGGCAGTTTAATGATAAAACTCGTACCTTTTCCGAGGCGAGAGTCTACCTTCACAGTCCCCCGCACAGTCCGCAAATTTGTTCGCACCACGTCGAGCCCGACTCCCCGCCCCGAAAGGTCGCTGACCCCTTCTGTAGTGCTGAAACCCGGCCAAAACAGAAAATCGTAGAGTTCGGCAATGGAAAATTCTTGAGCTTGTTCCTCCGTAGCCAAACCCTTTGTGACAATTTTACGGCGAATCATTTCCGGGTCAATGCCTTTGCCGTCATCGGCGACAGTAATAATAGTTTGGCCGCCTTGGTGGCGGGCTTCTATTTCTATTTGACCGCTGGCGGGCTTGCCGCTTGCTTGCCGAACTTCGGGCATTTCGATGCCGTGGTCGAAAGCGTTTCTCACTAAGTGTATTAAGGGGTCGCGCAAAGCGTCGAGCAAACTTTCGTCAATTTTGGTATCTCTTCCCACTAGCAGCAGGTTGACATCCTTATCGTATGTGAGGCACATCTCCCGCAGGGCTCTGGGCAAGTGATCGACGGCGCGACTGAAACTCACGACTCGCAACTGCATGACGCGGCTGCGTAGTTGTTCGGTAATGCGGCGCAGTTGGTCGGTACTGCGCTCGAATTTCATGGCTAAGGTGTCTAATTTGGTGGCTGAGTGAGAAATTGCTTGGGCAGTTTCGATGACTTCTGCGGCTGTCGAGTGGAACTCTGTATAACGATCCATCTCTAAGATATCGAAGTGAGCATGGATCGGAGAGGATTTGCCGTTAGCAATCATTGGGAATTCTGTTTCTGCTGCTGTACGTTTTCCCAATCCAGAGTTCCCGTTTCCCCCTTTCCAGTCTGCAAAACTCAGTCTGTCGTATTCTTCTCGCAACTGGCCGCCGAATTGGTTTAAATCTACGATACTGCGGCGGATGCGCTTGACTTCGCCACGCAGTTCGGATTCTTGAAGTTCTAAATTTGTACGGTTGATGACTAATTCCCCGACTAGATTCACCAATTCAGTTAAGCGTTCTAAGTCTACGCGGATTGTTGGTCTTTGCGGGTTGGGGAGAGGGGAAGAGGGGGAGAGGGGGGGAGGGGGAGAGGGGGAGATTGGGAGAGTGGGAGAGGGGGAGGGGGGGGGAGTGGGGGAGTGGGAGATTTCGGGGATGTCGATCGCCCTTCCTTCCAATATTTGTTGGCGTGCGGTTTGCAAGTTTTGGGCGATCGCCCAACCCTCGGATTGCAACCGTTGTAGAGTCAAGTCTGGAGAGTCGATCAAATCTCTGAGGGGTTCAGCGACTTTCCCAAAATCCGGCAATTGCAGCATTCCAGCCAAACCAGAGAGTTGGTAGTAAACCTGGTTGAGGGCGGTGACGCTTGTTGCCAAATCTGCCTCGGAAGCTTGGGAAAGCTCGGTTTCTAGGCGATTGAAGAGTGCCGGCACTTGGTGCTCAAAAATCTGTTTCAGGGTTTCCGGGGCGGTCGATTGGCTGACTGCGGGGACTGGCGGCGGTTCTGCCTTGCCGTACTTGGCCTCGAACTGAGCGTGAATTTGGGCGATCGCCTCCAAGTTTTCCGTTTGATCGGGAGTTGTGACATCGGAGTGTTGAACTGATTCGATCGTAATCTTTTTGAGAGCATCCACCCCTTGCAGCAAAACACTCACAGTAGTCGGTTCCAGAGCCGACAAGTCTGTGCGATCGCGCAAAATGACAAAACAGTCCTCCAGGGTGTGAGCCGCCGCCGACACGTTTTGAAAGCCCAACATCGAGCCCGCACCTTTGATCGAGTGAGCCGCCCGAAACATTTCTTTAACTGCCGCTTGCCGCTCTTTCAACCCAGAGGCTTCCATCGCCAGGAGGTTCGTCTCCATTGACTGGAGAAACTCTTCGCATTCTGCGGTAAAAGCATCTATTAATTCGTTTAAATCGTCATCATTCATATTAGTCGGTTGTCTGTTGACTGTTGACTGTTGACTGTTGTCTGTTGGCAGTTTTTTTTTATATGATGTCAGGTTAATTGACTGTAATTATTTTAGGGGCGGGTTTACGATTATCAATAATAAATCCGGCATTCTTAGTCCGCTAGCAGTGGACTTCGTTTGTTTAGTAGCGATTTCAATCGCCGAATTATCTAATCTGACAACCGTCAACTGACAACTGTCAACCGTCAACTGTCAACTGACAACTGTCAACTGTCAACTGTCAACTGACAACTGACAACTGACAACCGTCAACTGACAACTGACAACCGTCAACTGACAACTGTCAACTGACTAACTGCGGAAATTCGCCACCGACTTTTGCAATTGGCCCAGAGAACCAGACAGCTCGTCCAAAGATGCTTTGACATCCGCACCTTTTTGTGCAGTCGTATTAGCAATCTCGTTGACTTGCTGCATACTGTTAGCAATTCCCTCAGCCGAAACAGTTTGCTTGGCAGATGCGATCGTAATATTCTGCACCAAAGCATTCATTTCTCGACTAACTTCGATAATGGCATTGAGGTGAGTTTTAGCTTCGCTTGCCAGCTTAGTGCCTTCCACTACCTCCAGCGTCCCCGATTCCATGGCCTTCATCACGCGGCTGATTTCTTCTTGAATTGTACCGACAATTTCGGAGATTTCCTCCGTAGCGCCGGCGGATCTTTCTGCTAATTTCCGCACTTCTTCGGCAACAACTGCAAAGCCTAAACCTTGTTCGCCGGCGCGCGCCGCCTCAATAGTAGCATTCAGAGCTAATAAATTAGTTTGCGAAGCAAGTTGAGAAATCGAAGTCACAATTTTGCCAATTTGCTGCGAAGATTCGCCCAAACGCTTCATCATTTTCGAGGTAGAGGCGATCGTCAACCGGAGCCCGTTAATGCCTTCGACAGCTCGATCGACCGCCATACCGCCGACTTCAGCCGTTTGAGAAGACTGCTGGGCGACTGTTTCAGCGCGCACCGAAACATCTCGCACGTCGCGGATCGAATTCACAATCCGCTCGATTTCGCGCATGATGGCAGATATTTTTGCTGCTTGAATTTCTGCCTGTTGGGTGAGTTGACTGGTATTGTTAATTGACTCGTCGGTGGCAGATGTTACCTGTTCGGCTAAAGTTTGAATTCCCGTTACCACTTTCCGCAGAGAACCGATTAAGAAGTTGAAAGAGTCGGCTACAGCACCTAAAACGTCGTTAGTCACTTCCGCCCTGACTGTCAAGTCGCCTTGAGCCGCGCCTTTAATTTCTCCCAACAATTTAAGGACTTGCTGAGTCAGAGAATCAGCTTCAGCTTTACGTTCTGCTGCCAATTTTCCTAGTCGTTCTTCTGCCTCTTTGCGCTCGGTGATGTCAAAGCGGATGGCGATATATTTGACTATTGTGCCGCTGGTATCGAAGATGGGGGCGATCGTCGAATCTACCCAATAAAATGAGCCATTTTTAGACCGATTTTTGATTTCCCCTTTCCACACCAAACCGCGAGAAAGTGTCACCCACATTTCTTCAAAAAATGATTTGGGATGGTAGCCGGAATTGACGATGCGGTGGTCGCGGTGCAGCAGTTCTCCCATGCTGTAACCGGAGATTTGAGCGAATCTGTCGTTGGCGTAGGTAATCAGACCTTTGATGTCAGTTTCGCTGACGATCGCCGATTCGTCCAGAGCATTTTGCCGCGTTTTGAGTTCTTGCAGCAAGCGTTCCTGTGTCTGGGCCAACTGCTGCATCTGCTGCTGGGATGCTCTTTCTTGGGTGACGTTGCGGCAAACGACTACGCCGCCTTTGATCGCCCCCGTTTCGTCTTTGAGCGGGCTGCCGCTAATTTTTATCCACAGGCCCTCCGGTTGGGCTGCGTGGCGGGTGAAAACATCTACTTCGCGTACTGATTCTCCTCGAATTGCGCGCGCTAAAGGTATGTCGGCTGCGGGATAGGGAGTGACGGTATCGGCCAAAAATAAGCCGTATTTTCCAGACCACTCGTCGGGGAGAGTATCTGTCGAACCCAAGCCAAAGATATTTTCGGCAGCGGGGTTGAATAAAACAAAATTGCCATTTTCGTCGGCAGCAACTACGCCGTCGCTAATGCTGTCAATTAACAGTTGCAAAAGATTGCTTTGGCCTCTAAATTCGTCTTCGGAACGGGCTAATTGGGCTGTTGTTGCTTGCAGTTGAGTAATTGTTTGTTTGCTTTGGGTAATGTCGCGAGCGACTGCATACATGATCTTTTCTTCTAGTAGCGGTCGCGACTTCCACGACAGCCATTTGTAGGAACCGTCTTTGCACCGGTAGCGGTTTTCAAAAGCGATTGTTTCGGCTCCGCTAGCTATTTTTGCCATTTCTGCTAAAGTTTGTTCGCAGTCTTCGGGATGGACGAAATCGATAAAAGATTGCTCTTGCAGTTCTTCTACGGTGTAGCCGAGGGTTTTTGCCCAAGCGGGATTGAGGCGCTTGAATTTGCCTTGAAAATCGGCGATGCAAAGCAAGTCGAGGGAGAGGGTGAAAAACCGATCGCGCTCTGCTTCGGCTATTTTGCGATCGGTAATTTCGATCGCCACACCGCCGACACCCATCGGTTTGCCGTCCTCTCCGGCCAAAGGAAAGTAAGAAGTCAGCCAATCTCGGATAACACCCGGTTGCTTGAGAGTTGTTCCCGACACCTCAACGTTTAAAAACGGTTGGTTGGTGGCGAGAACCTGCTGCAATATCGGCTCTAGGGTATCAACCATTTCGGGTATAACTTCCTTTACAGTCTTCCCGAGATGTTCGGCAACTGATGGGCCGGTAGTTTCCGCTAATTTCTCGTTGGCTTGCACGAAGCGCAATTGGTCGTCAAAGATAAACATGGCGGCCGGGGCGGCTGCAAAAAATGCGTCAAAGCGGGATTGACGCAAAACTAATTCTCGTTCTAGGGCTTTGCGATCGCTGATGTCGCGGCCTTCTGGAATCAGCAGCACGATTTTGCCGTTGTCGTCTACGATCGGCTTGAGGGAGAAGTCCACAGTCATTACAGCACCTCCAGCAACCAGCACGTCGGCTTCGTAGCGGACAAATTCGCCGGCGGCTGCTGAGGCGATCGCAGCTTCGATTTTTTGCTTGGATTCTGGGGAAATCTGCCACCACAGATTGTCGGCAAACTGCGTGCCCACGAAGTCTTCGCGCCCGAGTCCGGCGACTGTCATGGCTGTTTGGTTGATTTCTAAGACGGTGCCGTCTGGTTCTAGCAGCCCGACTAATTGGAACGATTGGTCGAAAATGGCTCGGAATAGTCTTTCGCGATCGCGCAGCATTTCTTCAGCGTGTTTGCGATCGCGAATATCGCGCGTCACAGTTGCTAACCCCATAGGCTCGCCGGTTTCTGGGTTTTTGACGGTAAATAGGGTGAAGTCAACCGGAAAGTTTTCGCCGGTTTGAAAGTTCCTCAAGCGGAATTCACCCTGCCAAAAACCGTCTCGCACAGTAGCCGGCAGGATTTCTTCTTTTAAGCTTTTAGCATCTTCTGCTGAGAAGAATTCATATATATTTTTGCTTTTGACTTCTTCAATATTTTGCAATCCTGCTAGTTTCATTCCAGCGACATTCAGGTATGTTGCCTCTCCCTCCAGGGTAGCCGTGCCAATAAAATCCGAGCTGCTTTCTACGATCGAAATCAATCTTTGTTTTTCAATCTCGGCCTGCTTGCGCTCTGTAATGTCGTTGTTAATTTCTAAAATTGCTTTGGGTTTTCCCTGTTTGTCCCGCTGCAAAGTCCAGCGGCTGAATACGGTAATTTTGGTGTGGTAATTAGTGGTGTGAATCAGTTCCCCTTCCCAATAATCCTGCTGTTCTAGCTGTGCTGAAATTGATGCTAAAGGTTGGGGAAATATCGTGTCGAACAGGGTGTGAGTAACTTTTCCTAAAGCTTCTTGCTTTTTCCATCCGTAGATTTTTTCAGCGCCCTGGTTCCAGTAATCAATCGTACCGTCGAGCTCTCGAATAATCAAAGCATCGCTGGCTAGGTCGAGCATTTGCAAGTTCTGCTGCAAGGCTTGTTCCGCGCGCTTGCGGTTGCTGATGTTGCGGGCGATCGTTGACATAAATTCAACTTCTCCGCTCTCGGATTTGTGGACAATAATTACTTGAGAAACCGGTATTTCTTCGCCGTCTAAACTCTGCCAAATAGTCTCGCCGCTCCACACTCCATCCCGATAAGCTGCGGGGATGCCGACGTTCATAATAGTATCGACACTTTTGGGCGATGTCAGGTCGGAAATGCTGAATTCGGCTAAATTTGAATCCGTCCCAACTTTTAACATTTCTCTGGCGGCCTGGTTGAGATAGATGGTGCGCTGCTGGGAGTCTGCCATCCCTACCCAGTCTGTTGTGGCTTCTAGGATGGCTTTGAGCCGCAGTAGCTGCTGTTCGGATTCGCGGCTTTCTGTGATATCCCGGGCGAAGCCGAGCATTCCTATAGTGTTGCCTCCTGCGTCTTTGAGGGGCAATTTCTGGGTGTCGAAGACGTGTATTTTGCCGTCGGCTAAGGTGGCGGAGTCGTTGGACGCCGGCGCGGTTTTGCTGTCGGCCCGGAAGTTTTGGATTTGGTTCTGGGAGTCTGTTTGGGCGTGGGTGTTGCCGAAGATTCGATCGGCAGATATGCCAAGTTCTAAATCGTCTTTGCCGATAATTTCTGCTGGAGTTTTGCCGAAGGCGGCGGCGAAACCTGCATTGACTAGGGCGTAGCGGCAGTCTTGGTTTTTGACGAAGATGCAGTCTGGGGTGGCGTCAATTACTGTCCGCAGCAAACGTTGGGAATTTTCTACTTTTGCCAGTGTCTGCCGCATTTGTTCTTCCATTTCCACGCGCTTGGTGATTTCTCGAATCGCGCAAACGAGGACTTTGCTGCCGCAGGCATCTACAAAAGTAGATTTTTTGACGGAGAGAAACTGGGTGTTTCCGGCTGGGTTTATGATGGTTTCTTGGGTTTCGATGCTCGTATTTGCCAAGAAAACTAATCGGTCTTTTTCTTCATATATGTCTGCTTGTTCTTTCGGCAAAAAGTCGCGGTAAGCTTTGCCAATTAGTTCTTCTCGGCTCTGACCTATATATTGACAAAAGGCATCGTTTAATGTTAACCAGTGGTGCTGTTCGTCTTTGACGTAAATCGGGTCGGGGATGGTATTGAGGATATTGTTTAAAAATTGTTCCGAAGCTTTTAATTGCTCTTGAACAGCGGTGCGATCGCGAACTTCCTGTTGTAATTGGGCGTTAGTTTGCGAAATTTGCTCGGTTCTTTCCTTGACTCGCTGCTCTAGTTCTGCCGTTAGCTGTTGCAATGCCGCTTCTGTTTTTTTGCGTTTGGTAATTTCGCGGCCTTCTGCTAGTATTTGATAGACTTGTCCTGTTTCATTTAACAGGGGTTTAAAGGATAGATCAATTACTATCAACTGGTTATTGAAGCCGGTGATTTCGTATTCTTCCCGCACAAATTGGCCGATAGAAACTTGTTGAATGTTGGTTTTTATTCGCTGTTGGTTTGTTGGGGATGCTGCCCACAAAGGTGTCTGCCAAAATTTCTGTCCCAGCACTTCTGATGCTGGAAAGTGGCCTAATTCTAGCGCGGTCTGATTTGCTTCGATCAAAGTACCGTCGGGTTCTAATAATCCGATGATTTGAAAAGCTTGGTCGAAGATGGCTTGAAATCGCTTGGTAGTTTGGCTGAGGGCTTGTTCTGTTGCTTTTTTGGAGTTGAGGATTTGGGTGGAACCTACTAAGAATTGGTAGCGGTTGGACAAACTCAAAAATCCGATCGCCGGAATGACAGTTATCCAATCGGAGACTGTTTGCATTACCGGGGAGTGCGGCAGTCCGAGGTATTCGGCGGCGTGGCCGCTGTGCCCGAAAGCGCAACTCCAAAATATGCCTGCTGTGACTGTGGCGAAGATGTCGAACCCAAATTGACGGTTTCGCCACAAACCTAAGCTGATCAGCGCAGCAATGGCAAAGTAACACACACAAATGATGCAATTAGCAACCCCTGTTAGCATCGATGGGGAGATGTCAGGTAATGTGAGGGTGAATGTCGTGGCGATCCAGGTATAGAGAAGTTTCATGATAAAATTTATAGTTGGTAACTCAAATGCGGGCGATGGATAGATTGCGAAATTTTAGATTTTAGATTTACTCCCTATTCTTTCTTTGTCAATTGTCAACTGTCTAAAAACCTCGCTGTCAACTGTCAACTGTCAACTGTCAACCCTTCGACAAGCTCAGGGCAAGCTGTCAACTGTCAACTGTCAACTGTTTAATTACCAGCGTTCGGAATGGGCGATCGCTTCTACATCGACAATCATTAGCAAGCGTCCTTCGGAATTGTACAGACCTTTTAAGAAAGGAGCTAGGTCGGGACTGACATCTAGGGCTGAGACAATGCGATCGGGATTGAGAGGTAAAACTCCTTCGACGCGGGAGACGGCTAATCCCAGGCGGATTCTCGACAACAATCTCACGTCTCGTGGATCGGGCGCTTCTACAACTAAGATGCGGCTGTTTGGGTGGTAGATGTCAACCGACTCAATACCGACGAACAGTCCGAAGTCTGCTGCTGCTAAGATTTCGCCCCGCAAGTTGGTTAATCCCAGCAAAAATGGCAGGGTGTTGGGAACCAGGGAAATCGGTTGTTCCTTGAGGGAAAGGACTTCCCGCACTGCCTCTAAGTCTATGGCGAACAGACTGCCTCCTTGACCGAACAGGAGAAATTGCTTTGTTCCACTTGTCTGATTCCCCCCAGCGGGGGAAGCCGTTATTTTCATGGCTTATTTTTAGTTTATAGTGTAGCTTACAAATTCTAATTTTGCTTTGACCATAAAGTCGATCGCCGATCGAGCTTTTCTGCATCACTTTTGGTGCATCAAATGTTTCTGTTAAATAAATCGCGGGTTGGGCAAATAAACAGGTCGCTATCATTAAACATAAAACTTTTATGGGGTTCAAAAACCCTGTTTATTAAAAAAACGGGGTTTATCGGTATAAGGTTTTTTGGAAATCTGCCGATCACTTTATATTCGGATTACGCGGAAAGCAGACGCTGCACTATGTGCACGAGTTGCTGAGGTTCAAAGGGTTTGCTGACGTAAGCGTCGGCCCCTAAATCGGTTCCCCAAGCTTTATCGATCTCGGTGTTTTTATGAGTACAAAATACTACGGGCAATTTGGCAGTTGCGCGATCGCCCCGCAATTCTCTGATCACTTCAAACCCGTTCATTCGTGGCATTACTACATCTAAAACGACCAAAGCCGGAGGGGTTTTGCGGATCATGGCGATCGCTTCTTCGCCGTCGCCTGCCCGGATCACATCCAATCCGGCATCTTGAAGAATACGGCAGATGATTTCTAGTTCGCTCTTAACGTCGTCCACTACTAAAATTTTTGACATAATTCCACACTTCCTTGCTGTTATTGACAGCGGACTACGTTTATTCAGAAGCTGGCGCGACCGGCGGCGATGGGACTAGACCGCTTTGCGGACAAATTAATGTACTTCTAAATACAATATAGCCGATCGTATGGCTGAAGGTTAGCTGTCAGGGATAAAAAGCGATAAAAATTTACTTTACTAACGGAATCGCTCTGAATAAATTAATCGGCAATTAGTAATTTATTCTTGGTGATTCGCTGTGTTGAAACCAACAGCTCTTAGTAGAAGGAGTGATTGCGGTACCAAAGCGGGATTTTCTACGTATTTTTTTGAGCTTTGTTCCCAATTATCTAGTTCAGTGCATTGCCTAAATGGTGCTGGTTAAGTTATTTAATTGGCGCAAATAACAGCCACTTAAAAGTATCTAGAGCGTGGTTAATACTGGTATTGAAAAAAAATTCTTTCACTTAATAGACAGCACTATATAGCAATCCTAAATGATTATACTCGTTACCAGGCTCTGCCTGGTAAGGCAGATTCGGAGGCTCTGCCTCCATTTTCGCAGGCGAGGCAGAGCCTCTGGACATCGGTTCCCAGGCAGAGCCTAGGAACCAGTTATTGAAAATGATTTAGGATTGCTATATATTGCTGAGTTAGCGTTATTATTTAATTAATAATACAAGCCCAATTTGAGGATGGTAACAATGACATTTAAAGAATTTTATTGTCTGTAGTTTATAATTGTGGGGCAAAATAAATTGACCGCGCGGCAGTCCCATTTTACCCAGTCGAGGAGTGTTGGGTTCACCAAAACTACTACCAGCAGGCGATCGCCATCCTTGAGATTGTGGGATCAGCCGAAAAGAGTGCTGCAAGATGCGGTCAATCGATTTTAGATTTTAGATTTTAGATTTTAGATTTTAGAATTGGAGAAAGTGCTCCCACTGATAAATCCGGGGGCGGGTGATGAGCAGTCGGAGCTTTTTTCTCGTTTCACGGATGAATCCGGGGGCCGCGGACGACATTGCTTGATTGTCAAATTCGTCGGAGAGAGAGAGCGATCGGCTATAATAAAGGGCTAGAGGAAAAGAACACCGAAAATCCGAAAATATGGTTGCCATCCAAAGAAATCTCAACATTGCCGCGCTAGAAGCAGAATACAGTCAAAAAACACCGCGAGACATTCTCAAATTTGCCCTAGAAAATTTTGACAATATCTCCATTTCTTTCAGCGGGGCTGAAGATGTAGTTCTGATCGATATTGCCTCAAAAATTACCAAAAATTTCCGCGTTTTCACCCTAGACACCGGACGATTGCACTCAGAAACTTATCAGTTTTTGGATCAAGTCAGAAAACATTACGGCATTAAATTAGAAGTAATGTTTCCCGATGCAGCAGAAGTACAAGCCCTAGTAGAAGAAAAGGGATTGTTTAGTTTTTATCAAGACGGTCACAAAGAATGCTGCGGCGTGCGGAAAGTCAAGCCGCTGCGCCGCAAACTGAATACTCTCGATGCTTGGATTACTGGTCAGCGAAAAGACCAAAGTCCCAGTACCCGCAACGGTATTCCAGTCATTGAATTTGACAGTGCATTTTCAACTCCTGACCATGAATTAATTAAATTTAACCCCTTAGCAAACTGGTCTTCGGCAGAGGTTTGGGAATACATTCGCGCTTTGGATGTGCCTTACAACAAGTTGCACGAACGCGGTTTTGTCAGCATTGGTTGCGAACCTTGTACGAAGCCAGTATTGCCGAACCAACACGAACGCGAAGGTCGCTGGTGGTGGGAAGAAGCGACCGTAAAAGAGTGCGGTTTGCACGCTGGTAACGCACAAAAATAGTAAAGGGATTAGTCGTAGGGTGCGCCAGAATAAATGCGCCTCACATAAATAGTAGGGTGCGCCGATCCGCGCACCTTACTCAAGAATAAAGGCGGATCACACAAATAGTAGCCTAAGAATTCGCAATTACAAGAAATAAAAATTAAGATAAGCTTGCAACCGAACTTTGATAGGATGATTAACATTCAGAAAAGTTTTTAAGCCAGGTACTTATGATCGCCTCAACTAGCGAATTGCTGAACACGGCCCGGAGAAACGCTTATGCGATCGGCGCTTTTAACGTCTACAACCTCGAAGGAGTAAAAGCCGTCATCGATGCCGCGGAAGCGCTGCAAAGTCCTGCTATGCTGCAACTTCACCCCAGCGCCCTCAAATACGGAAAATCGCCTTTAGTCGCGCTTTGCATGGAAGCCGCGCGCCAATCTTTAGTGCCGATCTCAGTACACTTAGATCACAGCACCTCAGAAAAAGACATTCATCTCGCCCTAGACGCCGGCATCAAGTCAATTATGGCAGACGGTTCTCCTTTGCCCTACGAACAAAACTTAATATTTACGCGGGAAATGACTAAATTATCCCACGCTAACGGTGCGGTAGTTGAAGCAGAAATCGGCAGAATTAGCGGCACGGAAGACGGTTTGACTATCGAAGAAAAAGCCGCAAAAATGACAGATCCCTTGGAAGCAGTAGAGTTTATCAAAGAAACTAAGGTAAATTTTTTAGCAGTAACAATTGGCAACGTTCACGGGAAATATTTCAGCGAACCAAAACTCGATTTCCCGCGTTTGGCAAAAATCCGCGCTTCTGTTCCAGTGCCGTTAGTGCTACACGGTGCTAGCGGTTTGCCGGAATCAATGATTAATCAATCTATTAAATTAGGAGTATCTAAATTTAATGTGAATACGGAAGTTCGCGAAGCTTATATGGACGTGTTAAAAACTAGCAGTTCTTTGTCAGATCCAGATTTGTTGGAAGTAATGGAAAAGGCGATCGATGCCATGCGATCGGTCATTTCTGACAAACTGCAACTTTTCGGTTCTGTCGGTAAAGCTTATTTGCATCAATCTCCCTACGCGGACGAATTGACCGCAAATAGTACCAGCGACAAACAAGCGGAAACTAATCAAGTTCTTATCAACTCTTAAAGCCTGTGTGTAGTGAGGACTTCCGTCTTATTTTGAACGGAACTTACGCACTTCGACTCCTCGAAACCGGGTTTTTTCCCGAATTTTCGGTGTGTAACGAAGTATTTTAGTAAAAAAACCCGGTTTCTGGGTTGCCATGCGTCCAGGACTATTGAAGTAAAAAAACAACTAAAGTCCTGACTGCGAACCAGTTTTTAGTCAGGACTTCACTCCTCTCTAACCGTTTAAAAATCGATCGGGATCGATGCCAGATTCCCGCAGCCGCCGAATTAAAGACTGCAATTGAGCTTCCGCTGACTCGGCCCGCTGCCGTTGCTGTTCCGCTTCAGTCAGAATCCAATTGCCATCAACATCATACCAGCGCAACCACAGTCGATCGATTCCCTGAAACTCTCCTTGCCACAAACCCAAGCCCAAACTTAGGTCAGCAATCCACACTCGCGACTCGGGCAATTCTAATTCTTGATAGTGTCCGCCCTTCAATTCAAACACTCGCAATTTGTTAGTATAGCGACTGAAAACGGCATAAACAGGAACCCGCAAAATTTGCTCGTAAACCTCCCATTTTCTCGGCGGTTCCTCCTTCGTCTCCGGCTCCAAAACTTGCCCATTACCCGCAGTATTTCCCGACTGAGGTGGCAACTTTTCCTCATCGGTATTGTCGCCTAAATCTTCTTTTTCCGTTCCCGGCGAAAGCAGTTCTACAATTACAAAAGGATTCACGCCTTCCTGCCAAGTAACATAACTCATCCGCAGTTCGGAGCGATCGTAAAGTCGGGGAACTCCCACAACTCCAAACCAATCCGGCCGCTTGTGCCACAGAGTGTGATGCACGTCATAATAAAGGTTCATGTCGGTGCCGCTAAATATCTCAGAAGCTGGATAATTCCGAGGTCGAAACGTCAGGCTCAACAACTGCGGCTGCAAATCGTGAAATTCGTCAGGCAAACCAGGTTCCTCCGGGTCTTCGCTGGGTAAATCGTACATCGTCGGCAGCGTTTCTCTGGGCGATCGCGGCGGATCGGTTTGCGGCACAGGATATTTAAAAGGCAACATATAATATTGAGAAATGACTGCATTTATGCTAACATCACGGGAGCATCCCAATGAGAGCTTTCACAGGAGTGCAAGCCCCAGAGCTAGAAGCGAGATATATCGGCTTTGCTGTGCGGGACGGTCGCACTCCTAGAAAACGATTTTAACAAAATCGGGACGCTCCCTTTTCTTCCTCTCTTCTGTGAAGTTAATCTAAAATCTAAAATCTAAAATCTAAAATTGACTGACCCGAACTTCTGCACTATGATCGACATTCCTCAACTGATTGCTCAAGAACTTTCCATTCATCTGTCTCAAGTCAATAATGCTCTGGAACTTTTCGCCGAGGGAGCAACTATTCCGTTTATTGCCCGCTACCGCAAAGAACGCACGGATTTGCTGAATGAAATTCAGTTGCGGGACATTTCCGATCGCTTCACCTATCTGACGGAAATTGAAGACCGCAAAAAATCGATTTTAGATACGATCGCCTCTCAGGGCAAACTCACTGAAGAACTGCAAGCGAAAATCGAATCATGTTTGCAAAAAAATGAACTAGAAGACCTTTATCTGCCTTACAAACCAAAGCGGCGGACGCGAGCGACAATTGCTAGAGAAAAAGGTTTGGAACCGCTGGCAAGTTTTATCAAATCTCTAAACTTACCGACGGCTAAACCCGCTGATTTTGAGGCGGAAGCAGCTAAATACATTTCGGAAGAAAAGGGCGTTAAAACTGCAGAAGAAGCTCTCAAAGGTGCTGGGGATATTTTGGCGGAGGCGGTTTCCGAACAAGCTGAATACCGAGCTTATTTGCGAGATTTTTTGATGAAAACAGGAGTTTTTGTCTCGAAAATTAAAGACGATTTCCCGGAAGGAAGCACTAAATTTGAAATGTACCGCAATTACCAAGTTGCAGCGAGAAGTGTTCAGTCGCACAATATGTTAGCGCTGTTTCGCGGGGAAACGGAGGGGGTTTTAGATTTGGACTTAGCCTTTGATGAATCGGCAGTGATGGCTTATTTGGAAGGTCAGGAAATTAGAACTAGGATACCGGAAGTTAAAGAGTTTTATCGATCGACCTTGAAGGATGCTTTCAACCGACTGATGAAGACTTCGTTGATTACGGAAGTGCGATCGCACAACAAAGCCCTCGCCGACATCGAGTCGATCGCCACTTTTGAAACCAACCTCCGCGAGTTGCTGCTGTCGGCGCCGGCGGGAATGAAACCCACATTGGCGATCGATCCGGGATTTCGCACGGGGTGTAAAGTTTCCGCCCTCGATGAAACCGGGCAATTTTTAGAATATCAAGCAATTTTTCCCCACCAGGCGGTCGGTCAAAGACAGCAAGCTGGTAAAATTGTCAAGCATTTGATTGAAAAATATAAAATTGAATTAATTGCGATCGGCAACGGTACAGCTTCCCGGGAAACAGACGAATTTGTTTCGGAAGTTTTGGCAGAAATGGAAAGAAAACCGATTAAAGTCATGGTGAATGAATCCGGTGCATCGATTTATTCAGCAAGCGATGTGGCGATCGCCGAATTTCCCGACCTCGACATCACAATTCGCGGCGCAGTCAGCATCGGAAGGCGCTTGCAAGACCCTTTAGCCGAACTTGTGAAAATTGACCCGAAATCAATCGGAGTCGGTCAATACCAGCACGACGTTGACCAAAAACTGCTCAAAAAGAAACTCGACGAAACAGTCGAAAGCTGCGTTAATTATGTCGGAGTTGACTTAAACACAGCCTCCAAAGAACTGCTGACATTTGTATCGGGAATGACGGCAACAGTTGCCAAAAATATTGTCAATTACCGCAACGAAAACGGCGCGTTCAAAAATCGTCGCCAACTGCTGAAAGTTCCCAAACTAGGCCCGAAAGCTTTTGAACAAGCAGCCGGATTTCTCCGCATTCGCGGCGGCGAAAACCCCCTGGACAATACAGCAGTTCATCCAGAAAGTTATCCGGTTGTGCAGGCGATCGCCAAGGATTTAGACTTGCCGCTGACAGGAATAACACAAATATCGGAAAAAATTAAGACTGTAAACATCAAGAAATATGTCACGGAAAAAGTGGGTGAACCGACACTCCGAGACATTATTTCCGAACTAGAAAAACCGGGAAGAGACCCGCGCGCCGAGTTTAAATATGCCACTTTCCAAGCAGGAATCAAAGAAATCTCCGACCTGCAAGTTGGGATGGAATTAGAAGGCATCATCACGAATGTAGCTAACTTTGGAGCCTTTGTTGATGTGGGAGTGCACCAAGATGGTTTGGTTCACGTTTCTCAATTAGCCGATCGCTTCGTGGACGATCCGAAACAGATTGTCAAAGTCGGACAAGTTGTGAAAGTGCGGGTTTTGGAGGTGAATGAGAAGTTAAAGCGGGTTAGTTTGACGATGAAGCTGCAAGAAAAACCGCAACCGCAAAAGAGCGATATTCGGCTTCCGACCCCGCGTCGGCGTTAAAACAAGGGCTGATCATAATTGTTTGTAGTAAGGACTTTAGTCCTTCTTGACTAAACGCCAGAGAGAGGACTAAAGTCCTCACTACAAACTTTATCTTTTCTTGCTAGCTTTCCAAAGTGCCGCCGTAGAACTAACAAGGATTGTTTTTACTTACCAGAAAGAATTGGTTTAAAGCCGGAACCCTTGTAGGGAGAAATTAAAAGAAGATTATTCATTACTCCAATCCTCTTCCTTCTTTTGTCAAGTGCTGTCAACTGTCAACTGTCAACTGTCAACTGTCAACTGTCAACTGTCAACTGTCAACTGTCAACTGTCAACTGTCAACTGTCAACTGAATGAACGATTCCCAACATTTAAGACACAGAAAAAACCACTGCCCCGACTCGTCATACCGGGCGCGGTAGAGAGTCGAGGCAAATTGGAAACAACGATCGCAATATTTGATTCTGATTGCCCTGGCCATTGTTACTCAGTTTCAAACAATAACGGATTCTTGAGGACGGGCGAAAATCATGCGGCCGGCGCTAGTTTGCAGGGCGCTGGTGACTATGACTCTGGCTTCGCCGCCGACATAGCTGCTGCCTGCTTCTACGACAACCATTGTGCCGTCATCCAAGTAACCGATTCCCTGAGAGGGTTCTTTGCCTTCTTTGCGGATTTTGAGTTCGATCGTATCTCCCGGCAAATAAGTGGGGCGCACCGCATGAGTCAAATCGTTGATATTCAAAACCGGCAGTTTTTGGACGGTAGCTACTTTCGATAAGTTGTAATCGTTGGTGAGCAAAATGCCGTCGATATCTAAAGCAAATCGGACTAATTTCGCATCGACTGTGGCAATATCTTCGTAGTCTGCCGAGTGAATTTGAATCCGTTCTGGATATGTTTCTTTGATGCGGTTGAGTACATCTAAGCCGCGGCGCCCGCGCACTCGCTTTTGATCGTTGGCGGAATCCGCTACAAGTTGCAGTTCTTGGAGAACGAATTGCGGCACGATAATTTGACCTTCGAGGAAACCTGTTTCTAGCAAGTTTTCAATTCGGCCGTCAATAATGCAGCTAGTATCGACAACTTTGGCACTTGCTGGTTTGAAAGTACCTTCGGCTACCAACACCGTGTCTAAGCTTTTGGGGTTGATCAGCCGCAAGAAAGCGCGGCCGTGGGTGTCGGTCAAACTGACGCCTGTGAAGCCGAACATGACGCTACCCAAGACTGCGACTAGAGGTTTGATGAAGCCGAACTCGCGGGGAATTGGTAGCAGGAATAGCGGAGCCAGCATTAAGTTTGCTACTAGCAGTCCGATGATTAAGCCGATCGCCCGCGTCAGCAGCATTTCCACTGGCATATCGCGGACTTGTTTTTCCAAGCGCCGATAGGTTGTTTGAGCCACTAATCCCATCACGAAGCCGATTAATGCTCCAAACGAACCTAGTACAGAACTTAAACCTTGTATATTTGTAACTTGCTCCAGCAGATTGCTCGGCAGGAGTTCGACTCCGTAATAGCCGATGCCTCCGCCTGCGATTATGAATGAGATTATTATGATTGCGTCTAGCATTAGTTCTAGGTTAATGAATTTATTCACATTATATCTTTGCAGTGCTGATACTTGTTTTCATGCTTTGGTCGGATATCGCCCTATTTACTCAGGGATTTTCATAAACTTATATTTCGCGGTTGTACCCTTTAGGGGATGTGCCAGGGAGTCGATCGGCATTTACCATGCCCCGCCAAAAGCAGGCACAAGGTGCGAATAGACTGCCCTGCGGGCTGTTCGGGAATTGTGGCCGAGCAAAACCGGTACGAGGTTAAATTAAAAGAGCCGTAGCTTGCGGGGCGGGACGCCATCGTTCGCAGCGCTTTTTTGGTAAGAAAATGTCATAATATACATAATTATTCATGATTGTTTAATTAAAACTTTAGATTTGAAGTGGCGCTTTCGGCTTGAAATGTAATGAACCCTACCACAGATTATTTAACATTTGAATTAAAAAAAAGTGTGCAAGCGGCAAATTCCGGGATTCCTAGTTCGGCTTACCTGCACATACCTTTTTGTCGCCGCCGCTGTTACTACTGCGATTTTCCGGTTTTTGTGGTGGGCGATCGCAAAAATGGCGAGAATTCCGGCACAATTGTGCAATACGTTGCTGTACTGTGTCAAGAAATTCAAGAAACTCCAAATTTAGGCGCCTCTCTGAAAACAGTTTTTTTTGGTGGTGGCACGCCTTCGCTGCTTTCTGTCAGTCAGTTGAGCAATATTTTAGAGACTCTCGACGGCAAATTTGGGATTGATGCTGGGGCGGAAATTTCTATAGAAATAGACCCAGGTACGTTTACTTTAGAACAGTTGCGGGGATATGCAGCGGCGGGAGTAAATCGAGTTAGTTTGGGAGTGCAAGCTTTTCAGGATGAATTGCTGCAAGCTTGCGGACGATCGCACTCTGTTGCTGATATTTTTGAAGCAGTGGAAATAGTGCGATCGGCTGGGATTGTTAATTTCAGTTTAGACCTAATTTCGGGATTGCCGCACCAAACTTTAGAACAGTGGGAAACTTCCCTAAAATCGGCAGTAGAAATTTGCCCGACTCATCTGTCGAGTTACGACTTAATTGTGGAACAGGGAACTGCTTTCGGGCGGTACTTTGAAGCAGGCGCGCAGCCGTTACCAGCAGATGAAACCGCTGCTGAAATGTACCGTTTGGCGCGCTCAATTTTGACTGGGGCTGGCTACGAACATTACGAAATTTCTAATTACGCTAAGCCCGGTTATCAGTGCCGCCACAACCGCGTCTATTGGGAAAATCGCCCTTATTACGGTTTGGGAATGGGGGCGGCGAGTTACGTGGAAGGCCGGAGGTTGACAAGACCTCGCAAAACTCAAGAATATTATCAGTGGGTGCGATCGATCTCTGGCCTCAATTCCCCAGCAACTCCTCAAATTGGGGGGGAAACCCAGCAAGATATTTACCCAGCAATTGAGCAAAATGTTCAAGTCTCAGAAAATGACGTTTTGTTAGAAACGCTGATGCTAGGTTTGCGTTTAGCAGAAGGAGTTAGCCTGTCGGCGCTGACTGAAAAGTTTACTCAACAAACGGTTGATAAAATTTGGCATTGTTTGCAACCGTACTGGCGGCAAGGATGGGTGGAAATTATGACTGAGGATAGGGCGATTCCCTACGGGATAGATCCGCTTCACGCAACTTTAGGCGAGGGCGGGAAACTGCCACTTTCGGGCAATTTGAGGTTGAGCGATCCCGAAGGTTTTTTATTTTCTAATACAATTTTAGCCGATTTGTTCAGCAAGTTAGGCGAGGATAATTAGCTCTGTCTGAGGAAGTATATCCCCAGCAAGCGCGATCGGCCCTAAAGCCGGGGCCGCCAATGCGACCGAAAGGAAATTCAATTGCTCCCTAGCTTGATTATCTCAAAAATAATATATTTTATATCGATCCCTAAACAAAACTTAAAGGCGAACTAAGCCTTGAGATAGACGCCAGGACTGCACTCCCGCCGTCATACTTAAGACTGAACATTTAAAAAGTAATTTAATGAACACTTTAACTATCGATCGCAACCAAACCCAAAACCAGCCCTGCCTTGTAATTAGGGAGCGCGTTTGCAATCCGGCTTCCAAGTGTAATTTTTGCGGTCACTACCAACAGGCAAGAGGTTCAGTTGGTCACTGTCAATTGTTGAACGCACCTGTTAGGGGAGGATGGAAATCTTGCACTTTAGCACTGCCGGCTTTTGCACCTTCTTGGGAATACGTGGAATGCGCTGATGTTTCCACGGCGAAATTGATTAATTAACCCAAACAATGTAAAAAAAAATGTATAAAAAATTGTGTTTTAACTGGGAATATGCTATATTTAGTCTAGGTTCGTCGCCGATCGCTCGCACAATTGCACAAACAAGTTAAAAAAATGAATTTGACACTAAATCAGGTAATTTCCGAAGGTCATACGCGCATTTTGTGTTGGTATCTTAATAATACTAGCAAAGTGCAAATCGCTCGCATTACAAATATTCCTAATTGGTATTTTGAGCGGACGGTGTTTCCGGGGGAACGTTTTTTGTTTGAAGCGCTGCCGGAAGCTCAGTTAGAAGTTTGCAGGAGTGCGGATACGGGTGGTATAGTGTGCGAGCGAATTTTGTGCGATCGGCTGCGAGTTGAAGAATTAAGCACGGCTGATTGAAGATAATTCCCCAGACTTACCAACGAGGAATAGAAACCCGGTTTTTTTTCAGAAACCGGGTTTCTCGTTGTAATTATAAATTGTATATTTCGGGCGATGCTCAAAGCCCATCCCACAAGAATTTCAAGAAAATAAGTGGGGTGGGCATCCTGCCCGCCCGAAAAGTTAAATTTAAATGCAGACCAGCTTATAAGCTAAATTATAGAAAATCCACCACTGTTTAATACTAAAACCCGATGTCCCTCACCGAACAAATCCTCTCCCAACTGCCAGGAGACGCCCTCGGAGGCCTGCGAAAGGTCGATCGACTCTGGGAAAACCTCAAACAAAACACCGCACCAGCACCTCAAGCAGTCAAACACAGCCAACAACCCCTGGAAACCCTCGACTTCGACATAGTTATCGGCGGCGGAACCCTAGGAATATTAATCGGTACAGCCTTAGCCGTGCGGGGTTGGCGAGTAGCCTTGCTCGAACGTGGCACCCTGCGAGGCCGCGATCAAGAATGGAACATTTCTCGTAAAGAATTAGACGCATTCTTAGAACTAAATCTGCTATCTGTTGAAGAGATAGAAAAGGCCATAGCCACTGAATACAACCCAGCCCGCATCAGCTTTGCCAACACCCCCGACATCTGGGTGCGCGACGTACTAAACATCGGAATCGACCCAGTTTACCTCCTCGAAACCCTCAAGCAGCGATTCCTCCAAGCTGGGGGAAAGCTATTTGAAAATACACCATTTAAAACAGCAACCATTCACCCTGATGGAGTCTTGATAGAATCGGCAAATACCGATACACAACCTGCTACAAATTTATTTAAAACCCGATTATTATTAGACGCAATGGGACATTTCTCGCCCATTGTCCGCCAAGCAAGACAAGGCAAAAAACCCGACGCCGTATGTTTAGTAGTCGGCAGTTGCGCTCAAGGATACCCCAAAAACGACACTGGCGATATATTTGCATCCTTCACCCCAATGCAAAATCAGTGCCAATATTTTTGGGAAGCATTTCCAGCCAGAGACGGTCGCACAACCTACTTATTTACCTACATAGACGCCGACACAGAAAGATTCAGTTTAGAAACATTATTTGAAGACTATTTACGCTTGCTTCCCCAATATCAAAACGTCGAACTCGAACAGTTAAAATTCCAAAGAGCACTCTACGGATTCTTCCCCTGCTATCGTCAAAGTCCTCTAAAAACGCCTTGGGATCGCATACTCCCAGTCGGAGACAGCAGCGGTAGCCAATCTCCGCTCAGCTTCGGCGGTTTCGGGGCAATGGTGCGCCACCTCAAACGCTTGACTCTAGGAATTGAGGAAGCTTTGACAAGCGACAGTCTCAGCAAAAATTCCCTGGCACTTTTGCAACCCTACCAACCGAATCTATCAGTTACCTGGTTGTTTCAGCGTTCGATGAGTGCTGCGATGAATCAAAAAATAGACCCCAATCAAATCAATCAACTTTTGGCTACCGTCTTTCAGGTAATGGAAGAGTTGGGAGAACCTGTACTCAAACCGTTTCTTCAAGATATCGTGCTGTTTCCGGCTTTGTCACAAACTCTGTTTAAAACAGCAATTAGCCATCCCGGATTAGTGATGAAAATTATCCCGCAGGTTGGAATAGCTAATTTGCTCGATTGGATGGTTCATTATGTAAATTTAGGGATTTATACAGGATTGCAGCCTTTGGGGAAAGCCGTAGAACCGCAGGTAAAAAATTTAGCGCCGACACAGCAATACTATTTTCACCGATTAGTTGAAGCGTGGCAATACGGCGCTGGAGGCGATTATTAATTGATTAATTGTGGCACGGGCATCTTGCCCGTGGCTAATATATGAACAGGCTTTCCGGCCTGTTCCACAACATAATTATATTAGTTGTGAGTTATGAAGGAGCTATAACTGCTAAAGCTTGGGGAATCACTCGGAATGTTGCCGGCGTGTAAGTTGTGATTTCACCGTCGGTATTAATCGGATGGCGTTTGCTAGTATTAACCTCAATTTCTTGAGCTTCCAATGTGCGAACGTTAGGCCGACTGGTATGATTGCCTTGTTTCATAGCCGGCAGCAAAGCAATGATTTCCCACCAGTTTTTTGTTTCCAAACTGTACAAATCTAGTTTTCTGTCGTCGATTGTGGCATTCTCGGCAACTGTCATGCCTCCGCCGTAATAACGGCCATTTCCAATGGCGATTTGAATAGTTTTAACATTAAAAGATTGGTTTTTAACTATAATTTGTGCTCTGAATGGTCGCGATTCCAAAATTACTTGCAAAGCTGTAAAAGCATAAGCTAAAATTCCCCAGCGGCGCTTAAATTCTTTAGTCAATCGCTGGGTAATTTGCACGCTCAATCCCAAACTCGCCACATTAAAAAAATGCTGGCCGTTCACCCAACCCAAGTCTATTAGCCGAACTTGACCGCTGGCAATTACTTGACAAGCTGCTGATAAATCTGTAGGAATTCCCAGAGTGCGAGCTAGGTCGTTAGCCGTTCCCATCGGCAAAATACCCAAGGGCAATTTAGTGTCCATCAAACCTTCTATGGCGGCGTTGAGAGTGCCGTCGCCACCGCCGATTATTACTAATTCGACTCGATTTTGGTAGCGCCGAATTGTGTCGGAAAGTTCGCGGGCGCGGTCTGTAGATTCTACCATTAAGTCAAAACCCAGTGATTGCAATTTTACAGTGGCTTGAGATAATAGCTTTTGCCCTTTTCGGGAGTGCTGGTTTACTAAAAGTAGAGCTTTCTTCATTTGTTAATTTTTAATTAGGAATATTGCGTATTTTAAATTACAAAAAGTATAGCTTGATGCCTTAACTGCATGAAATTAATGCTTTACTTCCATTTTACCAGTTATGATGGATTGACAAAAATGTTAAAAAATGGATCATTGTAGCAAAAGATTCGTAAAAAGTAGCTCCCTCCCGCTCTGACCTAGCAGCAAAAAACCTCGCTTCTCGATCGAACTTAATTTAAAATCATGTATAATATTTTACAAAAAGCGCAAGTCGCTGCCGATCGCCAAAACTGGCCTGGGTTAGTCGAATGCTTGCAGCAAGTGACAGCCAAGGGTGGCAAGCCACAGGAACAACACATTTTAGAGCAAGCTGTCAGTTTAGCAATAGAAGCCTTAGAATGGGGCGATTTTCAAGACCGCTGGGAAATTGCTAAAGTATTGCCCAATCTGGGAAATGGCGCGATCGCACCTTTAATTGCCGTGCTCGAAGACGAAGACGCAGACACCGAGCCCCGGTGGTTCGCCGCCCGCATCCTCGGAAAGTTCGATCGTCCGGAAGTGATTCAAGCTTTAGTAGAATTGGTCAAAAATTCCGACGAAGAATTGAGCCAAATCGCCACCGAAACTCTAGGGAATTTGGGCCGCACAGCAATAGAATCCCTAGCAACTCTTTTGCAACAAGAAGACTCGCGACAGTTTGCAACAGCAGCACTCGCCCAAATTCGGCGCACCGAAACCATCGCACCGCTGTTGAGCGTAGTCGCCGACTCTCAAGTTGCTGTGCGGGCCGCCGCAATCGAGGCCCTGAGCAGCTTTCATGACTCCCGCATCCCGCCGGTACTGGTAGCAGCGCTCAAAGATCCGGCGACAGCAGTCAGAAAAGAAGCCGTGCGAGCTCTCGGCGCGCGCGCCTATTTAGATGCAGAATTAGATTTAGTTAACTTGCTCAAACCTTTACTTTCGGACATCCGATTAGAAGTTTGTCAGCAAGCGGCGATCGCGATCGGGCGAGTGAAAACCGATGCTGCAGCGGCTGCTTTATTTGAATTGCTGCGATCGCCAATAACTCCGGTTGAATTGCAAATCGAAACTGTGCGCGCCCTAAGCTGGAGCGAAACCCCAGCCGCTTTAGAATATTTGCAGCAAACCTTAATTGCCGAATTTAATAACACAAACTCTCCTGTTTGTCAAGAGATTGTCACTGTTTTAGGGCGAGTAGAAAAGCCGGAATTAAAAGCTGTTGCTGCTGAAATTATGATTGATTTGTTGAAAACCGGTCATCCGGCCGTGCAGGAGGCAGTTAGCAAAAAATCTTTAGCTTTAGGTTTAGGAAAATTAGGAGATATGAGAGGGCTAGATGCTCTGATTTCAATGTTGGGCGACGCAGACAGCAGCGTCAGGCTACACTGCATGGCAGCGCTCAAACAGCTAGGTGCTGCCGAGGCTAGGCAGAAATTAGAAAGCTTAGTTAAGCAAGACAATCTCGAACCGAGATTGAAACAAGGAATTGCGATCGCATTGCAAGAATGGCAAGAGAATTAAGAAAAGCAGAATTAAGAAAAGACGGTGAATGGAATTCGCGCCTACACAAACGATGTCCGCCTCCGCGGACTAAGAGAGGATAACGTAATTTCAACCGGACACTCTTCAACCCGCGGAGGCGGGTTTTGTATGTGTAGACGCGGTTTCAACCGCCGTCTGATCTTTATCAGGGAATTGCGATCGCATTGCAAGAATGGCAAGAGAATTAAGAAAAGCAGAATTAAGAAAAGACGGCGAATGGAATTCGCGACTACACAAACGATGTCCGCCTCCGCGGACTAAGAGAGGATAACGTAATTTCAACCGGACACTCTTCAACCCGCGGAGGCGGGTTTTGTATGTGTAGACGCGGTTTCAACCGCCGTCTGATCTTTATCAGGGAATTGCGATCGCCCTGCAAGAATGGCAAGAGAATTAAGAAAAGCAGAATTAAGAAAAGACGGCGAATGGAATTCGCGACTACACAAACGATGCAAGAATGGCAGGAGAATTAAGAAAAGACGGCGAATGGAATTCGCGCCTACACAAACGATGTCCGAGCTCAGAGGGACTCAAGAAAATAACGTAATTTCAACCGGACACTCTTCAACCCGCGGAGGCGGGTTTTGTATGTGTAGACGCGGTTTCAACCGCCGTCTGATCTACGTTTATATAAAATTTACCTCGTTTATGTCAACTTTACCTCTGCTCAATTGGCAGCCGCACTCCGAAAGTCGAGCCGAGTCCTTCCCCAGGACTTTCGGCCCAGACAGTGCCGCCGTGGAGTTCCACGAGATGGCGGACGATCGCCAATCCCAGTCCCAGCCCGCCGTAATTGCGCGTAGAAGTGCTGTCAGCTTGGCGGAAGCGATCGAACACCAACGGCAAAAACTCCTTGCTAATGCCAATTCCCGTATCGCTGACAACGATCGAAACAGAGTGAACCGGAGACAGCCCAGACAAGATGGCGCCACCCGCTGCTCCCGGTTCCCCATCCTCCGAGAGCCTTATTTCCACGCGACCCGACGGCGGCGTAAACTTAATAGCATTCGAGAGCAAATTAGACACCACCTGCTGCAAACGAGTAGCATCGCCCCTCACCAAGCTCACCCCTTCGCCACAAAAACTCACCAATTCAATTCCCCGAGCTTCAGCATCAGGGCTCAGCGCCTTCACTGCCGTTTCTACAATCCGCACCAAATCCACCGGGAACACCTTCAAACACACTTTGCCGCTCACAATCCGGGAAACGTCGAGCAAATCCTCAATCATCTGAGTCTGCAACCGCGCGTTTCGCTCAATAGTCTCCAAACCCACAGCCGTTTTTTCGGCACTCATCTGGCGCTGTCGCAGCATCTGGGCCCAGCCCAAAATCGCGTTCAGAGGCGTCCGCAACTCGTGAGAAAGCGTTCCCAAAAACTCGTCTTTAATCCGATTGGCCTCCGCTGCTTCCCGGTAAAGCCGCGCATTGTCGATCGCCACCGCCGCATCCCGCGCCAAATCCTGCAGCAAAACCAAATCGCCCTCCCCGCAGCGGCGGCCGGACTCCCCGCACAGCAGCGAAATCGCTCCCAGCGTCCGCCCGCGAGCCATCAGCGGCACGCAGATTGCCGATAGCACCTGGGATCGCAGCACCAACTGCAGTTCCCTGTCCGGCACAACCGCCTCGATCACCCATTCCGGTATTTCTGCGTAAAGCTTCGACTCCCCAGTCCGCAGCACCTTTGCTACTCCGTGCCGTCCCTGGGGGTCTAGCGGCAAGCGCCGGTCGATTTGCCACAGCATAGCGACTTTGCTCGGATCGGAGTGAGCAACTGCTTGCAAGCGGATCGAGCCGTCGGGCTCGACCAAATGCACGCAGCACCAATCCCCCAGCGCCGGTACTGTTAAATCTGCCAAACCTTGCAGCGCCTCCTCGTAATCCAGGGAAGCTGACGACAGCAAAGCCAAAGCTTGAGCGCGAAAATAGGCTGTTTGGGCCGATCGCTGGCGATCGTCAATATCGGTACAAGTCCCGAACCATTTGAGAATTTTCCCCTCAGCGTCCCGCACGGGCAATGCCCTGCCCAGATGCCAGCGGTAAGCCCCGTCAGATGCCCGTTTAAAGCGGTATTCCACCTCGTAAGTTCCCCCCGTCTGTACCGAGGTCTTCCAGCTTTCTACGCAATTTTCCACGTCATCTGGATGCAGGGCTAGCTGCCACCCCCAGCCTTGAGTTTCCTCCAGCGTCAAGCCAGTATATTCAAACCAGCGCTGGTTGTAGTAGTCGAACCAGCCGTCGGCTGAAGCAGTCCAAACTATTTGCGGGATGGCTTCAGCGAGGGCGCGGTAAAGCTGTTCGCTGGCTTCGGCTTGGCGACGGGCGGCCTGTTCCCGCGCCAATGCCCAATTCCGCTGTTCTTCGGCCTCTTTGCGAGCGGTGATGTCGCTAATCACGCCGATCCATTTGCAGGGATTACCTTGTTTGTCAAGCACTGCTTTGCCCCGATCGATCCAGTGGAGCAAGCCGCCCCGCTGGCACTGAACGCGGTATTCCTGAAAAAATGGGGCGGTAGAACTGTCTGGCGCACTCAAATACCGATCGACCGCGGCCAAAACTCGATCGCGGTCGATCGGATGCAAGATACTATTCCAAGCTGCTCTTGTCCTCGGAAATCCGCCTTTTTCGTACTCCAAATGTTCGTCTACGTGACCGAACCACAGCACGATCCCGGTTTCGATATTCCATTCATAAATCAAATCGCTGGCACTTTCTGCCGCAATCCGAAACCGCTCTTCAGACTGTCGCAGCACTTCCAGAAATTTAAAGCGTTCCGTCACGTCCAAAACCAGAGACAGCACCGATATCAACTGTCCCGAATCGCTGTAAAAAGCCGAATTGTACCACTCGCAGTGTACCAACGAACCCCACTTATTATAATTGCTGTTGCGAACTACATTGCAGCGATTTTCTGGTTGTTTTAAACTATAAATTGCCGATTCTACCTCTGAAAAATCGCCCTTAGAAATAAAGTTCCATTCGCTAAAATGCTTGCCTAAAACTTCTATTTTTTCCCAACCAAAAATCTTTTGTGCTGCCGGCGACCACCCGCTGAGACGAAAGTTTTCATCCCACTCAATCACCGCTAGGGGCGTATTTTCAAAATGAGAAGTTAGTTTTTGCAGCGCCTCGCGCAGGGATGCTTCTACTTGCTTGCGCTTAGTAATATCGCCAAAAGAAATAGCAATGCCGTCGCCCAATTTAACTGTCATAATCCGAAACCAGCCGACAATGCCTTCGCTGTTGTAATAAATCTCGGTTTCTAGGGGAATTCCTGTTTCTAGAACTTCGACGTAACGGTCGAACAAATTGTTATCTTTATGGCCGGGCAGCACTTGCAGCAATCGCTTGCCGATTAATTCGCCCGGGGTACTCTGCTGAATTTTTGCCGCTGCGGGATTGACGTATTCCCATTCAAAATCCACAATTGTGGATTCGTCGCGGATGCTGCGGAACACGTTAAAACCGTCTAGAGATAATTCCTGAAAAACGCGGAAGCGTTCTTCGCTTTCTTGCAGCTTGTCTACAGTGTCAAGCAGGAGATCCTCGACTCGCTCGCGCTGTGTTATTTCTGCAAGCAATTGCTGGTTAATTTGCTGGAGTTCGGTTGTGAGGGAGGGGATGGAATTTGTAATAGTAGAGTCGGCTTGCAGTCGATCGACCTTTTCACTTCCCTGCGCCGTATTTGCTGCTAAAGAGGCCGCCCCAGCCAAAGCCAACACTTGAGGAACCCAGGGTATCAGGGACGCTACAGCCCACAAAGAGATGATAGCGGTCAAGGCGGCGATCAAACTTGACAGCCCGTAGCTGGGATGCACCAGCATCCAAACTTGCATCAAGTGAGTTGTCCCGCCGCAGAAAAACCAGGCTCCCAATAGGAGAAACCCCTTGCTCAAAGGCACGTTCCGCTGCTTCCGGGCATAGTATGTCAGAAGTGCTGGAATTGAATAATAAGCCAAGGCAATTAACACATCGCTGACCGCGTGCAGTCCCATCAACTGGGGTTGCCACTGGCAACAGCCATCTGGCGGAATAAAATTGTGGTTAAATGACATAATCTTAATAAATGGCAGCATTTCGGCTTTCCTGTGCGATCGATCCTACTTGCACTTGTGTTGCTGACCCGCTAATTTCTAGTTTATACACAAAAAAACATAAAACAAAAGTGACTTTAGTCCGGGGAGGAAAGTTCACAGCAGGCTTTAACCTGCCTGAAATATTCGTACATTTATTGAGAGGTTTAGGGAGAGTGAGGTACTATAATTCCCAAGGAGGTACGAAATTCAATGCTATTTTTTGAATTCACAACTTACGGAAAAACAGAGCAATTGAGCGCACTTGATGAAGGGATTACTAGAGTGCCGTTAATTGAAACGGTTTAGCTAGAAGCTGGCAATCTTCGATAAATTCATCTTTATTGAATCTATTTTTTGATAAGTTTGCAGATTCAGAAATCCCTTCAACATAGGAGAATCGACCTCTACTTGGAGGCTCAGAAATCCTGCCGGAGCAGATTGATGCTTGGAGCGTAGCATCCCCGCCTCTCGCCCCGGAATCAAAACTAATCTGTACCTGTATCAAAGTCTACTAAATTCTGCTACTAAATCGGTTAATGTCACAGATTATCTTCCAGTAAAATTTCTGAAACCATCTCGAATTAAACCTCCATGCGCTTAGAGCAGCTTCAAGCATTTCTTTCAGTTGCTGAAACTGGTAGCTTTCAGCAAGCGGCCCGGAAGTGTGGCGTTACCCAATCGACTATTAGCCGTCAAGTGCAGGGACTTGAAGCGGAAGTGGGTTTGTCGCTGTTTCACCGCACGGCCCACGCGAAACTGACTGTGGGAGGGGAATGCCTGCTACCTCACGCTCGCAAAATCTGTCAGACTTGGCGAAATGCTGCTGAAGAGTTGGGAGATTTACGGGCAGGAAAGCAGCCGGAACTGTGCGTGGCTGCGATTCACTCGGTTTGCGCTGCTTATTTGCCGCCTGTGCTGCAAAAGTTTTGCCACGACTATCCTAACGTGCAGTTGCGGGTGACTTCCCTGGGGAGCGATCGAGCCCTGAAAGTCCTCAAAGACGGTTTGGTGGACATAGCGGTGGTGATGAACAACCGCTATTTTACTCAAGCCCCGGAAATGTTGGTTGAGGTGCTCTACAATGAGCCGATCGAGGTGTTGATGGCGGCGGGTCATCCCCTGGCCCAGTACGATCGAGTACCTTGGCCGGAATTGATTTGTTACCCGCAAGTGGTGTTTAAGGACGGGTACGGAATGCAGCGGATGGTGCAAGAACAATTTGGACGCATGGGTGCTAAACTTCATGCTGTTTTGGAACTCAACACTCTTGATGCTTTTCGGGGTGTGGTGCGACAGGGAGAATTGATTGCTTTGCTGCCGCATTCAGCTTTGGTGGACGCGAAGGGCGATCGCACTTTAACAATTCGGTCGATCGCCCAAGATCGGTCAAATTCCAAGGTTTCGGCGATCGGTCAATCGGTAGCCGATCCGACTTGGACTCGCGAAGTAGTGTTGGTGACAACACACGATCGAATGCAAATTCCGCCGATCGCCCATTTCTGGAATCTGGTACGTGAATTTGTGCCGCCATTTGATGTAATCAAGCTAGAAAAATCAGGCAGTTAATTCGATAATTTTGAATTGAATTTTGGGAATTTTAAATTTAAAACGATTCAAATATTACCAATTACTAACTACCAATTATTAACTACCAATTACTAACTTCAAAAGTTATGAGTGACGCATTTAGAGAATTGCTGCGAAAAATTGGCAGCGGAGTACACACAGGAGAAAACTTAACTCGCTCCGAAGCAGCAGCAGCCACGCGGATGATGCTGCTGGGAGAAGCAACACCAGCTCAAATCGGAGCTTTTATGATTGCCCACCGCATTAAACGGCCCACCGGCGAAGAATTAGCCGGAATGCTCGATGCTTATGAAGAATTGGGGCCTATGCTTGCTCCCCCAAACCGAGAAAAAGGGTTTGCCGTTTCGACGGTCGCCGTGTTTGGTGTTGCTTACGACGGGCGATCGCGCACCGCTCCAATTAGCCCCATCACCGCCCTAATTTTAGCCACAGCAGGCGTGCCAAGCCTCATGCACGGGGGCGATGTCATGCCAACCAAAGAAGGCATTCCCCTGATTGAAATTTGGCGCGGTTTAGGAGTAGACTGGACAAAACTTAGTTTAGAAAAAGTCCAGCAAGTTTTTGACAGTACCGGTTTAGGTTTTGTTTACCTTCCCAAGCATTTTCCTCAAGCCACCGCTTTAGTTCCCTACCGCCGCGAAATCGGCAAAAGGCCGCCTTTTTCGACAATGGAGTTGATGTGGTGTCCCTGCGCCGGCGATGTTAACGTCATCTCCGGCTACGTCCACCCGCCTACAGAAGGTATGTTTCAAACAGCCTTTGAGTTGCGGGGAGTCAAAAATTATACCACAATCAAAGGATTGGAGGGCAGTTGCGACTTGCCGCGCGATCGTACTGCCATTATCGGAATTTCTAAGCCAGATGCTGAGTTCGAGCGAGTGCTTTTGGCCCACGGAGATTACGGTTTTAGCCGCACAAATCCTGCCTTTGAATCAGCATCTGAGTTATGCAAACAAATGCAGGAAGTTTTGCTAGGAAAACCCTCGGAATTGATGCAGTCTGCTATCTGGAACGGCGGATTTTATCTGTGGCGCAGCGGAGTTTGTTTGGATATGAACTCGGGTTTAATTGAGGCAGGAACTTTATTGAGTAGCGGTCAAGTCGTGCAAAAACTTGAGGAAGTTAGCCAAGCCGTTAGTGTTTTGACTTGAGGATAACTAATCAGGTGTGGTGCCTATCGTCTACTCTAAATAGGGCTTGCTGAA
>Ga0335394_10000963_pt1 | contig 31910 bp, 36 predicted proteins | sample MAT03_FD_205741 | JGI IMG/M metagenome (GOLD analysis project Ga0335394, IMG submission 205741) | Freshwater microbial communities from Lake Fryxell liftoff mats and glacier meltwater in Antarctica - MAT-03 (spades assembly) (version 2) ...
ACAAGGAATCGACCACCCGCGTGGGCCAGGTGGCGCAGATCCTGGCGGCGCGGCCGGATGTGACCGTGATGTGCTGCGATTCCCCCAGCCTGGGGCTGGTGGTGCCGACCATGTCGCTGGGTGGGCACGGCACGGCCAACATGGGCGGCAACATCATGCCGGCCGAGATGGCGACCATTTCCACGCCATGGAAAAGCGGCGCCGAGGCCCAGGCCTTCAAGGACACCTACCTGCGCATGCTGCCGCTGCTGCATTTCAATTACTCGGTGATCAACCCGGTGGCCATCAAGAGCCTGATGCGCGCGGTCGGGCTACCGGTGGGTGCGCTGCGCAAACCGCTGAAAAACCTCGAAGGCGAGGCGCTGGCGCGCGGCATTCGCATGGTGCGCGAACTGGGCCTGGACAAGCAATATGGCTGGTCGATCGAGCCCAAGCTGGCGCGCGCCGCTTGATCAGGGCAGCGCCGGTCGCAGGCAAGGCCGCCCGGTGGCGGCCTTTTTTAACCTTGGAGTCCGCATGAATCTGTTGCTGAAGTCCTGGCTGGCCGCAATCGCCTTGAGCCTCGTCACCATTGCTGGCGCACAGAGTTACCCCGCCAAGCCTGTGCGCGTGATCGTGCCCTACCCGCCTGGCGGCACGGTGGACGTGGTGGCGCGCGTGCTGGCGCAGCGCCTGTCGGAACAAATGGGCCAGCAGTTCGTGGTCGAAAACCGCGCCGGCGCCAACGGCACGGTCGGCAGCGACCTGGTGGCCAAGGCCGCGCCGGACGGCTACACGCTCTTGGTGCAGGCCTCGATTTTCGTGGCCAACCCGCTGTTCCTGCCCAACGTGCCCTACGACGTGCAAAAGGATTTCACGCCAATTTCCAACCTGGGCGCGGTGCCCTTGCTGGTGACCGCGCATCCGAGCGTGCCGGCGGCCAATCTGCGCGAGTTCATCGCGCTGGTGAAAGCCGATATCAGGAAGTACAGCTTTGCCACCTCCGGTCTGGGCTCGGCCGGCCACTTGTCGGAAGAACTCATCAAGCGCCAGGCCGGCATTCCCGACCTGCTGATCGTGCCCTACAAGGGCTCCGGACCGGCACTTACCGATTTGCTGGGCGGCCAGGTGAGCGCGATGATCGATCCGCTGCCTTCGTCGTACCCGTTAGTCAAGGGCGGCAAACTGAAACCGCTGGCGGTCACCGGCAGCAAGCGCGTGTCGTTCATGCCCAATGTGCCGACCGTGGCCGAATCGGGCCTGCCCGGCTTCGAGATGGTCTCGTGGTACGGACTGTGGGGCCCGGCCGGTCTGCCCAGGGATCTATCCGCCCGTCTCACCACCGAAGTGGCGCGCGCGGTGCGTTCGCCGCAAGCCGCCGAGCGCCTGGGCGAACAGGGCTTCGAGGCCTCGGGTGCAGGTGCGGAACAATTCGCGCCCTACATCCGTGACGAGATTGCGCGCTACGCGAAGATCATCAAGGAAGCCAACATCAAGGTCGAATAGTTCGCCTCGCGTGGACCACCTGCCGCGCCTGGCGTATGCTGATGCTTCGTTTCCGATATTGCATTCACCATGTCCGCCGTACCGACCAAGCAACTCACCTACGATGGCTATCTCGGGTGGGAAGTCAGCCAACCTGACGGTAGCCCTGCAAACGCATCTCCGGGGCACTTCGTGCCGGTCCTGCAGCGCCGCCGTGAAACTGCGCGTTGCCGCAGCAGACGCGGCGTTCTACCCGGACCTGTTCGTCACCTGCGACGCACGCGATCTTGTGACTGAACTCGTGTTCGAGCATCCTATCCTGGTCGTCGAGGTCTTGTCGGACTCGACCGCTGCCTGCGATCGTGGGTTGAAGTTCGCGGCCTGTCGCCAGCTACCTTCGCTCGTCGAGTACGTGTTGATCGCGCCCGAGCGCGAGAGCGTCGAGGTATTCCGCCGCAACCCGGAAAACCTGTTCGTGCTGCATGATGACGCTGGCCAGGCGCTGGTGGAATTTCAGAGCATCGCCGCCAGCGTTCCGACATTGATGATCTTCGAGAACGTCTGAAACAGGGCAGACCAAAAAGTGCGGCGGCGCCGGTTTCTTGCATTTTTCGCTTCAAGCGCTGCCGCTCCGCTGCTGGCACAAACGCCATCGACCGCGCCAAGCGCTGCGCACATGAGTGCGTCGGGTGCCGCCTTTGTTGCCACGCTCACGGAAAGCAATCGCCGCCGCGCACAGCTTGCATTCGAAGCGCCGGAGCGCACGCGCTGGCGCTATACGCCGGGGCCGCGCGCGGGCCTGACCCTGGGCGAAATGAATGCCGCCGAACGCGCCGCAGTCAAGGCACTGCTGGCCGCCGCCCTTTCACGTGCCGGTCAGGAGAAAGTCACCAACATCATCGAACTTGAACTGGTCTTGCGCGAAATGCAGGGCGATTTCCGCGACCCTGACCGCTACACCGTGGCCATCTTCGGCAAGCCCGGCGCCGCACTGTGGGGCTGGCGCTTCGAAGGGCATCACCTGTCGCTCAACTTCACGCTCGCCGGTGACCGCGTGGCGATCGACGCGCCCAGCTTTTTCGGCGCCAACCCCGCTTTCGTGGGCAGCGGGCCGAAACGCGGCCTGCGCGCCCTGCGTGAGGAGGCCGACCGCGCCTGGGCCCTGCTTGGTGCCCTCGATGACGCGCAGCGTGCACGCGCGGTGATCGATACGCGCAGCTATGGCGATATCGTCTCAGGCACCCCGGCGCGGCTGGATCCACTCAAGCCCGAAGGCCTGCGCGCAAGTGAAATGAACGACGCGCAGCGCGCGCTGTTGCATGCGCTCATCAACATCTACGCCGAGAGTTTCGCTGATGACCTGCGCGATGCACGCCTGGCGCGGGTGCGCGGCGGCAGCAACGAAACCTTGTTCTTCGCCTGGGCTGGCGCGACCGTGCGCGGCAGGCAGTTCTACTACCGCATCCAGGGCGCGCAGTTCCAGATCGAGTTTGACGCCTCACAAGATGGCGGCAATCATATCCATACGGTGTGGCGCGATTTTCGCCAGGATTTCGGCGCCGCGCTTGGCGCCGGCACAAGCGGCGGATTCGGCGGCGGATTCGGCCGCGACTTGTTGCGCGATCACTATGCCGCCTTCACCAGCGCCGGACGCGCGCCGGGACACCGGCACTAGAAACCTGCTGGCACGGCACTTGCGCCACTGCCTGCCTGCCTGCCTGCCTGCCTGCCTGCCTGCCAGCCGTCTGCACGTCACAATGCCGGAAGGACCAAGTGTTTTGACTCCACAGCCACCGCCTAATCGCTCTGGCGCAAGCGCGCGGGTGGAGGACTTGGCCCTTGTCACCGGCCACGGCCTCTACGTGCATGATGTGTCGCGTAGCGGCATGCTGCATGCGGTTTTCGTGCGCAGCCAGCACGCGCACGCGCGAGTGAGGGCACTCGACATCACCGAAGCGCACGCCGCGCCGGACGTGTGCGCGGTGTTCGTAGCGGCCGACTTCGCCGCAGCCTGCCTGCCGCCGATCAACCCGGTTTTGCCGCCCCTGGCGGCAATCGCCTGCCCGTTGCTGGCCGATGAAGTGGTGCATTCGGTCGGGCAGCCCCTGGCATTGGTGGTCGCCCGGTCTATTGCGGCGGCGGCGCATGCCGCCCTGCTGGTGCAGGTCGACTACGACACGCAGCCGGCGCTGCCGGACCTGGCGCACGAGGCGGCGCCGTTGCTGGTAAGCCGCCACGGCCAGCGCGCAGCGCCGGGAGAAGCGCCACACGCATTGCAGGTGCGGGTGCGCCATCAGCAGGCGCGCGTCGTCGCCGCCGCGCTCGAGGCGCGGGCGGTGGTGGCGGAATCGGACGGCATGACCATCACTGTGTGGCTGCCCACCCAGTCGCCAGCACGCGCGCGCGACGACATCGCACGCACGCTCAAGCTCGAGGCGGCACAAGTGCGGGTAATCGCGCCGGATGTCGGCGGCGCCTTCGGCGCCAAGGCTTCGGTCTATCCGGAAGACCTGCTGGTGGCGCTGGCGGCACATCGCCTGAAGGCGGCGGTCAAATGGGCAGCTTCCCGCACCGAGGAGTTCACCTCCGCCACCCACGGCCGCGGCGCGCTGCTTGAAGGCATGCTGGCGCTTGATGCCGGGGGGCGCTTCCTGCATCTCGAAGCGCGGCTGGCGTTTCCCCTGGGCGCGTGGCTGCCGTACAGCGCGGCCATGCCGCTGCGCAATGCGGCGCGCATCCTGCCCGGGCCTTACCGGGTGGGCAGCGTCGATATCGAAGCCCGTGGCACGCAGTCGAATGCCGCCGCGATGAACATCTATCGTGGTGCCGGTCGCCCCGAAGCGGCGCTGTTGATGGAGCGCCTGGTTGACGCAGCGGCAAGCCTGGTCGGCATCGACCCGGTGGAATTGCGGCGCCGCAACCTGATTCCGGCTTCCGCCATGCCTTACCGGACGCCAACCGGCGAGCGCTTCGATTCCGGCGATTACCTGGCCGCACTGGAACGTGCCTGTGCCCGCTTCGGCTATGTTGAAGAGCGTGCGCAGCAGGCGCGCCGCCGCGCCGCCGGTGAATTGGTCGGCATCGGCGTGGCCATGTATGTCGAGCCCTGCGGCCAGGGCTGGGAGAGCGCCCGCCTCACCTTGCTGCCGGACGGCAGCGCCCGGGTTGCGAGCGGTTCGGCCGCGCAAGGCCAGGGGCACCAAAGCACTTATGCCGCGATCGCCGCGAGCGCGTTGGGCCTCGACCCACAACAGGTCACGGTAGTGCATGGCGATACCGCGCTGTGCCCGGATGGCATCGGCGCTCTGGCCAGCCGCAGCATCGCCATCGGCGGCAGTGCGGTGGCGGCCGCCGCGCAGGCGGCCGCCACCCGCCGTGACGCCGGCGAAGCGTTGCCCCTGACGGCCTACACGGTGTATACGGCGCCCGGTGAAGCCTGGAGCTATGGCTGCGTGATCGCGCGCATGTCCGTTTCTGCCGAAACCGGCCTGCCGCGCATCGAACGTCTGGTGTGGGTGGATGACGCCGGGCGCATCATTTCACCGCAACTGGCCGCGGGGCAGTTGCATGGCGGTCTGGCGCAAGGTATTGGCCAGGCCATGCTGGAACGCATCGTGTATGACCACAGCGGGCAGCTCCTCACCGGATCTTTTCTGGACTACGCGTTGCCACGCGCGGCCGACATGCCGCCGCTGGAAATCGAGAGTCTGTGCATGCCGGCGACCGCCAATGCGCTGGGCGCCAAGGGTGTGGGCGAAGCCGGCACCATCGGCGTGCCGGCGGCATTGCTCAACGCCGCCATCGACGCCTTGTCGCCATTTAACGTGGCTCAACTCGACTTTCCGCTGACGGCCGAGCGGCTGTGGCGTACCATCAACACATCGACCAGGGAGCCATCACCATGACAGTCACCATGACAATCACCATGAAGTACAGCAAAGCCCAGGCCAAGGAGTACGCTCGCGAACATTTTCGCGGCGTATGGGCCGCCACCGCCACACCCTTCGACGCGCAATTTCGCTTCGACGAGGCGGGCTTCCGCTCCAATCTCAAGCACTGGATCGAAACCCTGAAACTGGGCGGCCTGTTCGTGTGCGGCAAGCAGGGCGAATTTTTCTCGATGTCGGTTGCCGAGCGCAAGCGCAGCTTCGAACTCGCGGTCGACGCCGCGCGCGACAAGGCCGGCATCGTCACCTCCTGTTCAGACACCAATCTCGACGTGGTGCTGGATCTGGCGCGCCATTCACAAGCCATCGGCGCCGACTACATCGTGGTGCACAGCCCGGTACTGCATTTCGGCCGCGACATCGACGCTACGGTCTACGAGTACTACCGCTACCTTTCTGAACAGCTCGATATCGGCATCGCCTTGTGGAACCACCCGGATTGCGGTTACGAGATGAGCCCGGAATTGTGCGCGCGTATTGCGGATCTGCCCAACATCGTCGCCATCAAGTACAGCGTGGATCGCGAAAAGTACGCCAGGCTCACCAGGATCGCCGGCGACAAGATCATCGTCTCCACCGCCTCCGAGGAAGAATGGTTCGACAACATCGTCGAGCTCGGCTGGCGCCTCTACCTGTGCTCAACCCCGCCGTTGACCATGCAGACCGCGGTTGACCAGCGTATCAATGAGTACACCGCCCTGGCCTTCGCCGGCCGCGTTGATGAAGCACGCAAGGTGCGCGACAGCCTGAACCCGGTGCGGGCGGCGTTTCGCAACTCGCGGCCGAAGGGCACGCCGCAGGCGCACACCAAATACTGGATGGAGCAGATCGGCCAGGTCGGCGGCACCGTGCGCCGGCCCTTGCTGGCGCTGACCGAAGGCGAAAAGGCGGTGATTCGCAAGGCGGTAAGTGAATCCGGCCTCAAGCTGGGCTGAAATGCCGCAGCCGATGCCGCGTGCGTTGCCACTTTCATTGGCACTGGCTTTCGAGTTCGCTTTCGAGCTTGCTTGTCGCCCGCAGCGGCGGGCCACAAGCAGGACGCTTTCGCTTGCGGCAATCGCCCCCTGATTTTCCCTTTCAACCCTGATTCAATCCAATGACCTACCTCAAACACCTGTTGTCCGCGGCAGCCGTCACCGCCCTTTTCGCATCCGCCGCAGTGCATGGCCAGTACCCGGTAAAGCCGATCAAAATCGTGGTGCCGGCCACCGCCGGCGACGGTTCCGACGTGCTTGCCCGCACGCTGGCAAAAGCCATGAGCGAATCGCTGGGTCAGCAATTGGTGATCGAAAACAAACCTGGCGCCGGCGGCAGTATCGCCGCCGACAGCGTCGCCAAGGCGGCGCCCGACGGCTACACGGTGTTTCTCGGCAACGGCAGCTCGCACGGCGTAACGCCTGGCCTCTACCCGCGCCTGCCCTACGACAGCGTCAACGACTTCGCCGCCGTGGCGCTGATCTCGACTGCCGCCAATGTGCTGGTGACCAACGCGGCCATGGCGGTGGCAAGTTACGCCGATTTCGCCAGGATGGCGCGCGAACAACCCGGGCGGGTGACCATTGCCTCGGCCGGCAACGGCAGCCTGTCGCACCTGTCGGTCGAGTTGCTCAAGTCGATGGCGAAGATCGATCTGCTGCACGTGCCCTACAAGGGCGCCGCGCCGGGTGTGGCCGATGTGGCAGGCGGCCAGGTACAGGCCATGATCATCAACATCCCGACGGTGATTCCGTTGATCAAGGCCGGCAAGCTCAAGGCCCTGGCAGTCACCAGCGCCAAGCGCGCCGCCTCGCAACCCGAGGTGCCGACCCTGGCCGAGAGCGGGTTGGCCGGCTATGAAACGCTGGCATGGTTCGGCCTCCTGGCACCGGCCAAGACCCCGCCCGACATCGTGGCCCAACTGCATCGCGAGGTGCAAAAGGCGCTGGCGCGGCCGGATGTGCGCGAAACCCTCTTACGCCTGGGTTCCGAACCCTCGGGTATCGGCCCTGCCGATTTCATGATCTTCATCAAGAGCGAAATCGCCAAGTACAGCAAGATCATCAAGGACGCTGGCATCAAGGTAGAGTGAACACCGTCAACCAGACACGAGGCCATCGATGAAATACGGCATGCCGATCAACTTCGGCCAATGGATCGACACCCATGCGCACCTGCTCAAGCCGCCGGTGGGCAACCAGCAGATCTGGGCCGATTCCGACCTGATTTGCACCGTCGTCGGCGGCCCCAACCAACGCACCGATTTTCACGACGATCCGTACGAGGAATACTTTCACCAGTTTCGCGGCAATGCCCATCTGCTGACCTGGGATCGCGGCCGCTTCGAACGGATTGAACTGCACGAGGGCGACATGTTCCTGCTGCCGGCGCATGTGCGGCATTCGCCGCAACGCCCCGAAGCGGACAGCATGTGCACGGTGATCGAGCGCAGCCGGCCGGCCGGTGTGATCGATGCGTTCGAATGGTATTGCGGCAAGTGCGCGACCCTGGTGCATCGCGCGGAAGTGCAGTTGCAAAGCATTGTCGAAGACCTGCCCAAAGCCTACAACGCGTTCTATGGCTTAGATGAGGCCGCACGCCGTTGCCCGGCGTGCGGCACGGTGCATCCGGGGCGCGACTGGCAGGCCTGGCATGCGATGCGCGGGGCTGCCTAAGCTCATTGACCGCGACGCGCGCGCCACTGGTGCTGCGACCCACTCCGTCATGGCGCGCCTGAAATGAGCGAGGAAAGGCTCGCAGGCGGCGACGAAGGCGCGCATCTGGCGCAGGGTGACGTTAGCTGGCCGCGAGGGCTGGCGCTTCATGAGATCGGGGGATTGAAGAAACCGCGCGCGAAAGGGCTCCCTGACAATCATAGCCGGTCTTCGACGGCACCACCGAACAGCTAAACTGCGAGTCCCACACGATATTCGTTCCCAATACCACCATGAAACTCGAAGGCATCCGCGTTCTCGACCTCTCCAACTTCCTGCCCGGCCCGCATCTCACCATGATGATGGCCGACCACGGTGCGGAGGTGATCCGCATCGAGCCGCCCGGCGGCGAACCGAACCGCGACATCGGCAAGAAGTACAAGGACGGCACCAGCATTTACTTCAGCGGCACCCACCGCGGCAAGAAAAGCGTGATGCTCGACTTCAAGAAGCCGGGCGCGGTCGAGGCCTTTCTGCGCCTGGCCAAACAGGCCGACGTGGTGCTCGAATCGTTCCGCCCCGGCGTGGTCGACCGCCTCGGCATCGGCTATGCCGCTGTCAAGGCGGTGAATCCGCGCATTGTCTACTGCTCGATCGCCGCCTACGGCCAGACCGGGCCATACGTCAAGCGCGTCGCACACGACATGAGTGTGCAGGCCGAATGCGGCCTGCTGGACCTGAACCGCGGCAGCGACGGCGCGCCGGTGATGCCCAGCGTGCCTTCAGCCGACCTGGCGGCTTCGCTGATGGCGCTGTCGGGCATCCTGATGGCCCTGCTGCGCCGCGCCACCAGCGGGGAGGGCGACTATGTGGATATCGGCATGCACGACAGCCTGACCGCCTGGATGGCCAATATCGTGAGCCCGGTATTTGCGGAAGACCGCGAACTCAAGGCCAAGGAGGAACGCACCTTCGGCGGTTACGCCTTCTACAACGTCTACCGCTGTGCCGACGGCAAGTACCTGACCATGGGCGGCAGCGAAATCAAGTTCGCCAGCAACGTGCTCACCGCGCTGGGTCGGCCGGACCTGATCGACATTTGCAAACTGCCGCCGGGGCCGGTGCACGACCCGGTGAAAAAATTCCTCGCCGACACATTCGCCGCCCGGCCGCTTTCGCATTGGGAGGCGTTCCTCGAGCAGATCGATTGCTGCTGGGCACCGGTCAAGGGTGTGCGTGAAGGCCTGATGAGCGCACAGGTGGCGGCGCGCGAATTGAAGATCAATTATCCCGACGGCACCAGCCACCTGGGGATTCCGATCAAGTTCACGCGCGAACCGGGTCGGGTCAATCCGCAAGCACCGGCCTTGGGCGAGCACACCGCCGGCGTGCTGGCGGCGGCAGGCTACGGCCCCGGCGACATTGAGTCCTTGCGTAGCGCCGGCGCCATCCGCTGACGAGCGATCCCCTGAGGACTCTCGCTACGCGCGCGCCCTGGCGCGCCCTAGCTAGCGCACGCCCACCGCCTCGCGCCGCCGCCACAGCGGCCAGATGCATGCCGCCGCGCCCGCGCAAAGAACCACCGAGCTCCACGCCAGCGGCTTCAAGCTGCCATCGTCAATCGCCCCCGATACCACGGCGAACAACGCACCGGTGAGCAGCTGAACCGCGCCCACCAGCGCGGACGCCGTGCCGGCGCGCTCCGGATATACCGCGGTGGCGCCGGCGATGCCGGCGGCGAATGCGAGACCGGTGCCGAAGGACTGCACGGCGATCGCCGCCTGCACCCACTCCCAGCCCGCCCGGCCGGTCGCGACAATCAGCAACAGCGTGCCGGCGCAGCCGAATGCCAGCCCAAAGGCCAGCAGCCGGTCGACGCCGGCACGCCTGACATGGCGCGCCGCCAGAAAATTGCCGGCGGCGAACCCGCCATAGGCCGCCAGCATGGCCAGCGAGATGCCGATTGGCGTCATGCCGAACGAGCGCGTCAGGAAGGCCGGCCCGATGACGAAAAAGCCGATGAAGCTGCAATTGAGCAGCGAGAAGCCGAACGCGTAGGCGCAAAATTTCCACGAGGCGAACAGCGCCGCGTAGCTGCGCAGCGTTGCGCCCAGGCGGGCACGCACACGGCTGGCCGCTGGCAGGGTTTCGCCATGCAGGCGGTAACCAAGAACCAGGAGAACGCCGCCCACCACGGCACAGGCATAAAACCCCGAGCGCCAGCCGAACCATGTCTGCAACAGGCCGCCCACAAGCGGCGCGATGGCAGGTGTCAGGCTCATCGAGATCATGATCATGGCCATGGCGCGCGCCGCGTCCGGCCCGGCAAAGCGGTCGCGCACCGCCGCGCGCGGAATCATCAATGTGACGCAACCACCCAGGCCCTGCAGAAAACGACAGGCCAGCAATTGACTGTAGGAGTCGGCCAGCGCTGCCCCGATACTCGCGCCCACGAAAATGGCCAGGCCGGCCAACAGGATGATGCGCCTGCCGAACGCGTCCGACAGCGGTCCGGCAACCAGTTGCCCCAGGGCCATGGTGAACGCGTAGATCGACACCATCCACTGCATGCGGCCAGGATCGAGCGCGAACTCCGCCTGGATCGCCGGCAACAGCGCTGGAATGACATTGAACCCGAACGGCGCGCCTACGCCGGCCACGATCAGCCATGGCATCGATACCGGGCTTGACTGCGCACCACCTGTAGCTGCCACACTGATTCCCGCTAAACGTCTCGATCACTCAATCGCAATGCAATGCCGGCAACACCGCGCTCACGTTCCGGCGCGAAGGATCGATGCGGCACCGGAAGAGCGGCATTTTAGGCGTTGCGGGGGTGTCGACCACAAATGGCGCAGGGCATCGGCGCGCTGCGCAGCGGACGGCGCCTGCGCGCCCGCATCTCGCGGGCCGGCTTCGCGCAACCCTATCCTGCGCGACCGCGCATGCTGTGGTGGGCGCCGCTGCCACGCGCGACAAGTGTATCGGTCGCGGTGATATCGCCAGGCTCCAAAGACGCCAGCCTGCCCACCCGCGCATAGATCGGCTCGAAGTCGATGCGTGCCAGTTCGAGCAGCTGTTCCAGGCTGTCCAACACGAAATAGGTTTCCTGGAAATCGTCGATGCGGTAGCGCGTGCGCATGACACGCTCCACATCGAAGCGCACACGGTTGGGCGAGGGATGATCCAGCGCGAACACCGACTCGGCGCGCGAGGAGGCGATGCCGGCACCGTAGATGCGGGTGGCGGCGCCTTCGCGCACCAGTCCGAATTCAACCGTGTACCAGTAAACGCGCGCCAGCAGCTCCAGGGTCCCCAGCCGCTGCGCGCGCAGACCGCCCATGCCGTAGGCCTGCACGAAGTCGGCCATCACCGGATTCATCAGCATCGGCACATGACCGAATACATCGTGAAACACGTCCGGCTCTTCCAGATAGTCGAGCTGGTGCGGTTGGCGAATGAAGTTGCCGGCGGGAAAACGGCGCTGCGACAGGTGCTCGAAAAAAACCTCGTCCGGCACCAGCCCGGGTACCGCCACCACTTGCCATCCGGTGCGCCGCATCAGCACCTCGGAAAGCCGGCTGAAATCGGGAATGGCGTCGGCGCCGATCGGCAAGTCGCGCATGCCGGCCACGAACGCGTCGCAGGCACGGCCCGGCAGCAGGCGCGACTGCCGCTCGAACAGCGTCTTCCACACAGCGTGTTCGGCCGCGGTGTAGGCCTCCCAACCCTGCACGATGGTCCAATCGGACGCGCGCACTGCGCCCGCGTCAGCGTGCATCACTGGCGCGTCGGTCACTGGCTCAGGCAGCGCCATGGGACGCTGCATCGGCAAAGCGCGCCAGGTCGATGTCGCGCTGGGTCACGCCGCCGGCGTCGTGGGTGGTGAGCGTGACCTCGACCCGGTTGTAGACATTGAACCATTCGGGGTGATGGTCGTGGCGCTCGGCATACAGCGCCACGCGCGTCATGAAGGCAAAGGCCTGGTTGAAATCGGCAAACTTGAAATCGCGTCGCAGAGCGGCGCGCGCGCTGTCGAAGCGCCAACCGGTCAGGGTTTTCAAGTGTTGCGCAACAGTATCGGCATCGAGTGGTTTCATGGCGCCAACAGCTTTCGGAAAGTTTCGTGGGGATTACGCGGAGGCCAGCACGCCGCGGCGCATCTGGTCGAGCTCGATCGACTCGAACAGGGCCTTGAAGTTTCCCTCGCCGAAGCCCTGGTCACCCTTGCGTTCGATGAATTCGAAGAAGATCGGCCCCAATTGGTTCTCGCTGAAGATCTGCAGCAGCAAGGCCCCGGCCTTGCCGTCGATCAGGATCTTGCGCTGCTTGAGCTCCGCCACCGCTTCACCGTGGCCGGGAATGCGCTTGTCGACCAGTTCGTAATAGGTATCGATGGTATCGAGCAGGCGCACGCCGGCGGCGCGGTGCGCGTCGACCGTGGCATGGATGTTGGACGAGCCGAGCGCCACATGCTGGATGCCTTCGCCGTGATACGCATCCAGGTACTCCTGGATCTGGCCCTGGCGCTCGTTGCCTTCCTCGTTGATCGGGATGCGGATCTTGCCGCAGGGGCTCACCATGGCCTTGGACTTGACGCCGGTGACCTGGCCTTCGATATCGAAGTAGCGTGCCTGGCGAAAACTGAACAGTCGCTCGTAGAAGCCGGCCCATTCATCCATGCGGCCGCGATGCACGTTGTGCGTGAGGTGGTCGATGTTGACCAGCCCGTGGCCCAGGGGGTAGAGCTGCGCGCCGGGCAGGGGTTCGAAGTCGACGTCGTAGAAGCCGATATTGCCGATCTCGCCGTCCTGCGCGCCGCTCTTGCCGCGCCAGCGGTCAATCAAGTAGATCACCGAGTCACCGATGCCCTTGATGCCCGGAATGTTGAGCTCGCCCGGGCCGCTGTTGCCCTCGAAACCCCAGGCGCCCATTTCCAGCGCACGGTGATAGGCCTGCGCCGCATCCTGCACGCGAAAGGCAATCGCACATATCGACGGGCCGTGCAGGCGCGCAAAGCGCTGCGCGAACGAATTCGGTTCGGCGTTGATGATGAAGTTGATGCCGCCCTGGCGATACAAGGTCACATTCTTGCGACGATGCCGGGCGATCGCCTTGAAGCCCATGCGCTCGAACAGCGCGGCCATCGCCGCGGGGTCCGGCGCGGCGTATTCGATGAACTCGAACCCGTCGGTGCCCATCGGATTTTCGGCTGCAGTGTCGCTCGGGGCTGCAGACGGTGTAGGGGAATCGGGTGGGTTCATGGCGGCCTCGCGCAATTGCAGGATGGGGGAGAAAACGAAATTCTATGCCGAACGGTGCGCAAGGTGATTGCAATATGGAATCAATAAAGGCGTATTTGCGCAATAATGTTGCTTTTTATATTGATCCTGCGCAACTCATGAACAGCCTGGCTCTTGACCGCGTCGACCGCCGCATCCTCGAACTATTGCAAAACGACGGCCGCATGTCGAACCAGGAACTGGCCGAGAAGGTCAACCTGACACCGGCACCGGTGCTGCGGCGCGTGCGCGCCCTGGAGGAGGCCGGCCTGATCCGCCAGTACGTGGCGCTGCTCGACCCTGCCCGACTCGGCCTGGGTCTCCTGGCCTATGTAACGGTCAAGCTGGAAAAGAAGGGCCGCATGCCGATCGAGCAGTTTCGCCGCGCCGTGCAGACCTGGCCCGAGGTGGTGGCCTGTCACTCGATGACCGGCGACATGGACTACCTGTTGCGCGTGTACGTCGAAGATCTCGACCACTTCAACCGCTTCATCATGAACGCGGTGTTGAAGCAGTCCGGCGTGGTGGATGTCAAATCAAGTTTCGCGCTCGAACGCATCAAGGACACGACCGCGCTGCCGATTCCAGGCTGACGCAAACCACTGGGGCAAGTCGATTCGCCTGGCAGGCAAGGAGGATGCACATGATCGCCTGGGCTATCACGGTGGGACTGGCCGGTGTCGCGCTACTGGCGATCGGTTCGAACTGGGCCGGCATGCTGGGCTTGCTGCGCCCCTTGCGCGGCGCCGCCGTCCGCAGTTTCTCGCCGATCCCGCTGATCGGCGGGGTGCTGGGTGCGGCGGCGCTGGCAAGTGCGCCGGTCGAGATGTTGAACCGCTGGTTCTGGCTGCCGCTGCTGCTCGACCCGGGCACCGGCCTGTACCTGTTGGCCCTGGCCGGCAGCGGCATCAGGCATGCCTGGACCGCGCGCGTGGCTGCACGAAGCCGCGCAACCGAGACTCTTCGCGCAAGCCACGCCTGGCGCACACCCGCCTTTCGCATACGCGCATGCGCGAAGTACGCTCGTTCATTTTCGCCGCGCCGCTACGCAACCTGATGTTCCTGGCGGTAGTACTGGAACACGGATTTCGACGGCTGTTGCCGCCGTATTGAATCAAATCAGGCGCCTGGGTCAACCGGCGTATACCCCGCATCGCGAATCGCCGCCTCGATCACGGCACCCGGCAACCCCGATTCAACCCTTACCTGATGCGTCGCGAGGTCGGTCTCGACCGCTGCGCCGGCATCGACCGCATGCACCGCCTTGGTGATGGTCGCGACGCAGTGGCCGCAGGTCATGTCCTTGACTTGAAATGTAAGCATCTTGAATTCCCGATAGATGGTCCAGACTCGATTCTGAACCTTCCCATGTTTGGAATGTCAACCAATCGATGAGAATCAAGCTTGCGCGCCGACGAACTTAGCCTTTGCCAAGCATGAATGCGATCATCGCTTGACATTCCCATGATGGGAAGCTTGAAACTGGCGACCAAGCGAATCACAAGGCGGAACACAACAGCATCATGAGCACCACCTTCACACTGCCGATCAGCGGCATGACTTGCGCCTCATGCGTCGGCCGGGTCGAAAAATCACTGGCCAAGGTACCGGGAGTGGAAAGCGTCGCGGTCAACCTGGCTACCGAAGCGGCAACCGTAACCGGCGGCGACGGCGTGACCGGCAATCTGCTGGCGCAGGCGGTGGACGCCGCCGGCTATGCGGTGCCGCACGAAGACATGCTGCTCGACATCCACGGCATGACCTGCGCTTCGTGCGTGGGCCGGGTCGAAAAGGCACTCAAGGCGGTGCCCGGGGTGGTCGGTGCCGAGGTCAACCTGGCCACCGAACGTGCCACCGTGCATGCCTACAAGGGCGCGGTGTCCCAGGCCTTGCTGGTGGCAGCGGTAACGCGCGCCGGTTACCGGGCCGCGCCGCCTACGCAGGCGCCAGCCGATGCCGACCCGGCCGCCAGCGCCGCCGCCCGTGCATGGCGCGAGCGCCTGCCGGTGATCGCCAGCGCCCTGCTCTCGCTGCCGCTGGTCGTGCCGATGGCAGGCGAGATGGCCGGGCAGCACTGGATGCTGCCGGCCTGGATGCAGTGGCTGCTGGCAACGCCGGTGCAGTTCTGGTTCGGCGCGCGCTTCTACCGCGCCGGCTGGGGTGCGCTCAAAGCCGGCACCGGCAACATGGACCTGCTGGTGGCGCTTGGCACCTCAGCCGCCTACGGCCTGTCGATCTACTTGTGGCTGACCGACCAATCGGGCATGCCGCACTTGTATTTTGAATCGGCGGCAGTGGTGATAACACTGGTGCTCCTGGGCAAGTTTCTGGAGGCGCGCGCCAAGCGCCAGACCACCGAGGCGATCCGCGCCCTGCAGGCCCTGAAGGTGCCCACGGCGCGGGTGCGGCGCGCCAATGGCCAGAATGACATCGCACTCGACGCAGTGGTGCTGGGCGATATCGTCGTGGTCAAACCGGGCGAGCGCATCGCCGTTGACGGCATCATCATCGAGGGCGCGACCCACGCCGACGAATCGATGATCACCGGCGAGTCCTGGCCGGCGGCAAAAAAAGTGGCTGACCGGGTCACCGGCGGCACCCTGAACGGCGAAGGCCTGATCGCGGTGCGCACCACCGCCATCGGGGCTGAGACGGCGCTCTCGCGCATCATCCGGCTGGTCGAATCGGCGCAGGCCAAAAAAGCGCCGATCCAGCGCATTGTCGATCGCGTCAGCGCGGTGTTCGTGCCGGTGGTGGTGGTGGCCGCGGCCGTTACCCTGCTCGGCTGGGGCCTCTACGGCGGCAACTGGACCACCGCCTGGCTCAACGCGGTGGCGGTGCTGGTGATCGCCTGCCCGTGTGCGCTGGGCCTTGCCACACCCACCGCGATCATGGCCGGCACCGGGGTGGCGGCGCGCCACGGCATCCTGATCCGCGATGCCGAGGCACTCGAAGTCGCGCACGCGGTCAGGGTGGTCGCCTTCGACAAGACCGGCACGCTGACTATCGGCCACCCGGTATTGACGGCGATCGAAGGCAATCACCGCAGCACCGGCGAAGTGCTGCGCCTGGCCGCTGCGCTGCAGGCCGGCAGCGAGCACCCGCTGGCGCGTGCGGTGGCAGAGGCTGCGGCGCGTGACAACATCGAGGTGCCGGCCATGCACGAATTCGCTGCCCTGCCCGGTCGCGGCGTGACCGCAATGGTCGAAGGCCGTCGCTTGAAGCTGGGTGCTGCGCGCCTGTTGCGCGAGGAAGGCCTGGCGCCCGGCGCGTTGGCCGGGCGCGCCGCGCAACTCGAAGCACAGGGGAATACGGTTTCCTGGCTCAGCGAACCGGGTCGCGTGCTGGGCCTTTTGGCCTTCGGTGACACCATCAAGCCCGCCGCCGCCGACGCCATCCGGCGCCTCACCGAACAAGGCATCGATACGGTTCTTCTGACCGGCGACAACGCAGGGGCTGCCCAGGCAGTGGCCGACCGCCTGGGCATTCGCAGCGTAAGGTCCGACGTGTTGCCGGCCGACAAGGCCGAAGTGATCACCGCGCTCAAGGCGCAGGGGCGGGTTGCGATGGTGGGCGATGGCATCAACGACGCGCCGGCGCTGGCTGCGGCCGATGTGGGCATCGCCATGGCCACCGGCACCGATGCCGCCATGCACGCCGCCGGCATCACCCTGATGCGCGGCGATCCGCTGCTGGTGGCCGACGCGATCGCGATCTCGCGTCGTACCTACAGCAAGATCCGCCAGAACCTGTTCTGGGCGTTCATCTACAACGCGCTCGGCATTCCGTTGGCGGCCTTCGGCATGTTGAACCCGATGCTGGCCGGCGCGGCGATGGCGTTCTCCAGCGTGAGCGTGGTGTCGAATGCCTTGCTGCTCAAGCGCTGGCGCCCGGCATTGCACAAGACCTACGAAACGTAAATCATGGAACAGCCAACCAATAGCTATCCGGTCAACATCGGCGCTGCGGCCAGCGCCTCCGGTGTCTCGGCCAAGATGATCCGCCACTATGAGGAGATCGGCCTGATTCCGTCCCCTGGGCGCACGCATTCCGGTTACCGTGTGTATGCCGAGGCCGACGTGCACATGCTGCGCTTCGTCCGCCGCGCGCGCAACCTGGGCTTTTCGGTCCGGCAGATCGAAGCGCTGTTGAGCCTGTGGCGCGACCGCCGCCGCGCCAGCAGCAAGGTAAAGGCCCTGGCGCTTTCGCACATGGCCGAACTCGATGCGCGAATTCTCGAAATGACCGAGATGCGCCGCAGCCTCGAACACCTGGCCTTGCAATGCCACGGCGACGAGCGGCCGGATTGCCCGATACTCGAGGATCTCGCGCGGGGACCCGGCGCAACCAGACCGTCCAGGGGAACCAATGGCCATGCGTAGCATTCCTATTGCAGCAGGTTTGGTAAATCCGCCGTACCCGCTTATACTTGTGTTTCCATGATCCATTCCAAAACCTTGCGCGGCGCTGCGCGCGTGTTGCTCGCCGCCTTCATCGCTGCTTATGCGATGGTGTCGCTGCACGCGACTGCGCGCGCGCCGCAAGGTCTCGAGATACCGACTCCTCAGGTGCAGACCATTGCATCCGGCGAGGCGCATTCCGCCGCCGAAGGCCACTGCCAGGAGCCCGCAGTCGACCCCGCGCCACTGCTCCTGTGCAAGGTGCATTGCCAGAACGCGGTACAGACCCTGGATCATCCGCATGCGCAAATGGCCGACGGCGCCAACCACGCCTATCTGGTGGTTGCCACATGCGCGAGCCTCGCCGGCCGTGGCACAGCGCCCCCCGCAGCCAATCGGGCGGAAGCAACGCATCACGGCGGCGCTCCGCCGCTTTACCAGAGTACCGCGCGCCTGCGCATTTGACTCCCTGACGTTTTGACTGCGCGTGCCTTCGCCTGAAGGCGCGCCCACATTCATTCGTCGTCAAGGAGTCCTCATGCTTTTGAAACACCGAACGCGCTTGGCCGTCGCCGCCAGCGCATTGCTGATCGGCGCGGTACAGGCGCAAACCTTCGTCGCACCACCCAAACACCAGTCCGCGCTGCGCGACTACCAGGGCTATCGCGACGAAAAGCCCGCCAACTGGCGCGACGTCAACGACACCATGGCAGTGCTGGGCGGCCACAACGCGCACTTGCGCGAAATCGAGAAAAGCGTCACAGCCAACGGGACCGTGCTTGCGATCGACCGTGCCGCCGGCCGGGTGCGCATCGACGCTGACGCGATCAAGCCGATGGGCTGGCCCGCCGGCATCGCTTTCTGGCAATTGAAGACACCCTCCCTGGCCGACCAGGTCAAACCCGGCGAACGGATTGCCTTCACGCTCGAAAAAGACGGCGACGTCTACCGCATCACCGGCTTCGCACGCGGCGCGGCGCCCGCGCCAAAACCCATGCAGGCTGCCGATCCGCACGCCGGGCATCGGCCTGGAGAACGCAAATGAAACAGCCAACGATGCGCCCGCTGGGCATGGCGGCTTTTGCCATCATGCTGGGCGGTTGCGCCACTTTCTCCGAGGATCGCGGCTTCGGCCTGACGCAGCAGACGGCTGCGCAACGCCTCGGCCGCGACGCCGTGTGGATCAGGAGCGACAGCGATGCGCAAAGCGTGCGGCAGAAGGTCACGGCACTGCTGGCGCAGCCGCTGTCGGCCGACGACGCGGTGCAGATCGCGCTCTACAACAACCCCGGCCTGCAGGCCACCTACGCGGAACTGGGCATTTCCGAGAGCGACCTCGTATCTTCCGGCCGCATCGACAACCCGCGCTTTGCCTTCATGCGGGTGATCAATCGCGAGAATGACGTCAAGATCGAAAGCCTGCTGTCGTTCGGCGTGATGTCGCTCATCACCCTGCCGCTGCGCATGGAGGCGGCCGGCCGCCGCTTCGAAGGCACGCGCCGCGCGGTCACCGCCGAGATGCTGCGCACCGCCGCCGATACTCGCAAGGCCTGGGTCCAGGCGGTGGCCGCGGCGCAGACCCTGCAGTACATGGCGCAGGTGAAGGAGTCGGCCGAAGCGGGCGCCGAACTGGCACGGCGCATGGCGCGCGCCGGCAACTTCGCGCGTCTGACGCAAATGCGCGAGCATGCCTTCTATGCCGATGCCGCCGCGCAGATGGCGCGCGCCCAGCATGCGGCTACGGCTGGGCGCGAACAACTCACCCGCCTGATGGGCCTCACCGATCCTGCTTCGTTCAGTCTGCCGCAGCGCCTGCCGGACCTGCCGAGCGCGGCGCGCGACGAAGACGCAATTGCCAGGGAAGCCCTGCAGGAGCGGCTCGACATTGCAGCCGCGCGCCTTGAGGCGGAATCGCTGGCCGCATCACTCGGTTTGAGTCGCATCACGCGCTTCACCAATGTGCTTGAGATCGGCCGCGCCCGCCTCGACGAAGGGCGCGAGCCGCGCAAGCGCGGCTGGGACGTGGGCTTCGATATTCCCTTGTTCGACTTCGGCGGCGCACGCATCGCCGGCGCCGAGGCGCGCTACATGCAGGCAGCCGAGCGGATTCGCGAAACTGCGGTCACCGCGCAGAGCGAAGTGCGCGAAGCCTATTCCAGTTATCGCACCCAGCACGACCTGGCGCGCCACTATCGCGACGAAATCGTGCCGCTGCGCAAGAAGATCTCCGACGAGATGCTGCTGCGCTACAACGGCATGTTGAAAAGCGTGTTCGAACTGCTGGCCGACTCGCGCGAGCAGGTGCTGGCGGTCAACGCCACCATCGAGGCGCAGCGTGATTTCTGGCTGGCCGAGTCGGACCTGCAAATGGCCCTGATCGGCAAGCCTTCGGCCTTGGGCCTTGGCGGCGCCATGAGACCCATGCCAGCCAAGCCGGCCGGCGGCGGGCATTGATGACATGACAACCATGAAAACCACACCCATGAACACCCCCGCACCCGCACGCCGCCGCTTCTTCGCGCAAGGCGCCGGCATTGGCGCTGCGTTGATCGGTGCCGCCGCCGTCTCGCGCGTGGCCCAGGCCGCAGTGCCCGAGGCGCCGCTGCGTGATTCGGCCGCCACCGTCATTACCCCACCACCTTCCAAAGGCAGGCCCTACAACCCGGTGGTCACCCTCAATGGCTGGACCCTGCCGCCGCGCATGAAGGACGGCTACAAGGAATTCCATCTCGTGGCCGAGCCCGTGGTGCGCGAGATCGCCCCCGGCATGAAGGCCAACCTGTGGGGCTACAACGGCCAGAGCCCGGGGCCGACGATCGAGGTCGTCGAGGGCGACCAGGTGCGCCTGTTCGTGACCAACAAGTTGCCCGAGCACACCACCATCCACTGGCACGGCCAGCGCCTGCCCAACGGCATGGACGGCGTCGGCGGGCTCAACCAGCCGCAGATCAAGCCGGGCGAGACCTACGTATACGAATTCGTCGCGCGCCGCGCCGGCACCTTCATGTACCACCCGCATGCCGACGAGATGACCCAAATGGCGATGGGCATGATGGGCTTCTGGGTCACTCACCCGAAGGACGCGCGCCACATGGCGGTCGATCGCGACTTCTGCTTCCTGCTAAATGCCTACGACATCGACCCGGGCAGCGCCACGCCGCAGATCAGCACCATGCTCGACTTCAACCTGTGGACCTGGAATTCGCGCGCCTTTCCCGGCATCGATTCGCTCGTGTGTCGTCTGGGCGACCGCGTGCGTATACGCATCGGCAACCTCACCATGACCAACCACCCGATCCACCTGCACGGGCACGAGTTCGTGGTCACCGGCACCGACGGCGGCTGGACCCCGCCGTCGTCGCGCTGGCCGGAGGTGACCGCCGACATCGCGGTCGGCCAGATGCGCGCCTTCGAGTTCGAGGCCACCGAGCCGGGCGACTGGGCCTTTCATTGCCACAAGAGCCACCACACCATGAACCCCATGGGCCACGACGTGCCCACCATGATCGGCGTCGACCACCGCGGCATCGCCGCCAAGATCGGCAAGCTCGTACCCGACTACATGGTGATGGGCGAACGCGGCATGGCCGACATGGGCGAGATGGAAATGCCGATTCCCGACAACACCCTGCCGATGATGACCGGCCAGGGCCAGTTCGGCGCCATCGAGATGGGCGGCATGTTCACCACTGTCAAGGTGCGCGAAGGCCTGGCGCGCGGCGACTACACGGACCCCGGGCCTTACAAGTATCCCGCCAACACGGTGGCGTACAAATGGGCAGGGGAGTCGTTGAACCCGACCCGCGCGCCGACCTCGCGCATGACCGAGATCAACCCGAACACCGGCAAGGCCGTCGGGGCCGTCAAGGAAATTGAAGTCACGGTTCGCAAACCCGCCGGCGGCCACGCCGGTCATTGAAAGGAACCGCACCCATGAAAGCATTCACCACCGGACTCGCACTGCTGATCGCCGGCCTTCCCCTCGCACCGGCGCTCGCCCACGTCGATGCCGAGCACAGCAAGAAGCCCGCTGCGCGCGCCATCGACCCGACCGTGCAGCCCTTCGGCAAGCAAGGCGACCCGCGTCGAGCAACCCGCACCATTGCTGTCGACATGGCCGACAGCATGCGCTTTCGTCCAGACGACATCACGGTCAAGCGCGGCGAAACGGTGAAGTTCATCGTCACCAACAGCGGCAAGACGCTCCATGAGATGGTGATCGGCACCGAATCGGAACTGAAAAAACATGCCGAGGTCATGAAGAAGCATCCCGACATGGAGCATGACGAACCTTACATGGCCCATGTGAAACCCGGCGCGAAAGAGGTGATCACCTGGACCTTCACCAAGGCCGGGACCTTCATGTACGGCTGCCTGATCCCGGGCCATTTCGAAGCCGGCATGAAAGGCGCCATCCGGGTCACGGCGAAATAGTTGCGCAGATCCGTTGTTTCACTCGCAATCCAGTCAACTTTCAAGGAGAACACCATGAAACCAGCCAATCTGGCCCTTTTCACCACGCTCCTCTTCGCCTGCGCGTCCGCGCAAGCCGCGGACGATCACCGCGGCCACGCCGGGCACTCGACGGCCGCGCAACCGGCCGTAATCGCCCAGGCAGGCGCTGCGATGGCCGACGCCGAAGTGCGCAAGATCGATAAGGAACAAGGCAAGATCACCCTCAAGCATGGAGAAATCAAGAATCTCGACATGCCGCCCATGACGATGGTGTTTCGCGTCAAGGACGCCGCCATGCTCGATCAAGTCAAGGAAGGCGACAAGATCAGGTTTACGGCGGACAAGGTTGGCGGCCAGTTCACCGTGACCGGCATCGACAGCAGGAAATAGCCCGGTCATGAAAGCCGCGCTAATCCTGGTGCCGCCGCTGCTGGCACTCGGTTGCTGGCACGGGTGCGAATGCGAGTTCATCTGCCCGCTCGCCGGCGCGCTCGCCTGTACCGCCCTGGCGCTCGGCGCCGGGCTTGTCATTCAAGTGGCGGGGTCGATCGCATGGGAATTGCATCTGCTGACGCGATAAGCATCGGCATGCCGATACAAACGGGAGGAATCACGCCATGAAACGCACTCGTCGCGATCCGGGCGCCGCACGCAGGCACTTGCTGCTCGGGCTGATCGCCTTGCCACTCGGAAAAAGCTTCGCTGCCTCGAACAAAGTGGGCGTCGAAGTCTGGAAGTCCCCCGCGTGCGGCTGCTGCAAGGACTGGATTGCCCACATGGAGTACAACGGCTTCGCCGTCACGGCGCATGACACCGGCAACAATCCGGTGCGGCTCAAGCTCGGCATGCCCGCAAAGCTCGGCTCCTGCCATACCGCCTTGGTGGGCGGATACGCGATCGAGGGCCATGTGCCGGCGCGCGACATCCGCCGCTTGCTCAAGGAACGACCGAAAGCACTCGGTCTCGCGGTGCCCGGAATGCCGGTGGGCTCGCCCGGAATGGACGGCGCCGCCTACGGCAACCGCAAGGACCCGTACGACGTGCTGCTGGTCGCGCGCGACGGCGCGATCAAGGTTTTCCAAAGCTATCACTGAACCAAGCCGCCAGGACTCGGCTCGGGCGACTGCAGCGCTCGGCCCTGCGGCGCGGACTGCTGTCGGCGCAGCACGCGCGGGTGATGGCCGAGTGGGAGCACGGCGGCGGCTTCTCGATCGATGCCCTGGAACGTATCGGGGCCCACGCGCGCGATGGCCTGGAACGTCTGCTGCGCTACCGCGCCCGTCCCGCCTTTGCGTTGGAACGGCTGCGTGAATCGACCCCGAGAATCTGGTCTATGAGAGCGTGAAACCGGGGCCGGGAGGAAGCGTCAGCCTGATGCAACCTAAGGCGCGCCCTTCTCGCTGGATTTGCCTAGCGCCCAAGTTACGCCGAGACCGAACGTGGTGCCACCATCCTTCAAATGTAGCGGACTATCACTGTTTGCGCTATTACCAGAAAAGTCGTGTCTCGCGAATCCGAATACCACGACATCCGGGGTAATTTGGCGGGTCAGGGCAAACTGCAACCGCGTGGTGATCAAACCCGCCTTGGCTTGATAGGCAGGTCGATTGGCGTTAGCGAAGGCGTTGGGCACGCCGTAGAGAAATTCGGTGTACTTGCGATCACCAAACACCGCGCCCGCAGTCGCGGTGAGGCCGAAGCCGCCACCGATGTTGCGATCTGCATAGGATAACCGCGGCTCAAACGAAATGCCGCGCGCGTTTATGCCGTCCTTGGCTTCGAACACGCCGCGCAATGGCAGATCAAGGCGAACAACGGAGTCGGGCGTCGGTCGCAGAAGATTGATCCTCGCGCGCGGACCGAACTCGAATTGAAAGCCGAGGTCCGGCATCCCGCGCCGAATTGCAACATCGTCGCTTGATGCGCCCAGCGCGGCGGCAAATCCAACGTCGAACTCGAAGGTTTCGGTCTTCATCACGCGTGCACCGACCGTACCGCCGGCAGCGCGAAGAATCGGACCTCGGTAAATGAACCAAGGAACGACAATCGTGCGGTTGACGTTGTCGGCAGCCCCCGGATAGGCTGGCCCGCCGAGGGCGAAGCCCGCAACACCCGCTTCCCACAGAGGCCGGTTGTTGCCTGCGACTTCGAATTCGGCTGGGGTAAATGCGCTGTTGTGGGCAAATGCGCCGCTAGCGTGGCAGAGCAGCAAGGGGAACACCAAGAATGTTGCAAGTGGGAGTGCGATTCGCATAGAGTTCGTCTCGAGTAAGTAAGGTGGACCGGCGCTATTGCGAAGTTGGGCGACTTCGAAAAAAACAGTAGCGCCAGAGGGGCAAGGTTTTTAGCACTACAGCACGAAGACCCGAGTCGATAGACAAGCTAGAACCGGTAGAGTTCGCGCGTTAGTGATTTGATAATCAAGAACCTGCCCCTCTTGCGCCTGCCCTTTCACATTTAAGTTCCAAAGAGAACGAAGCGCTAGGCTAGTCGCGATTGCGCTGATAGCTTTATGGGCATGCAGTACCGTGTCCCGAGTACCCGATCCGGACTGTCATGCCTGCCACCGCCGCCTGCGCCCCGCCGCGCAGTGCCGTCTACCGCCGTCGCCAATCCGAGCGCACACTGCTCTGTCGCACGGTGCAGACCCATCTTGCAACCTGGCTAGCCCTTCAGAATGATGGCGCCGGGGCGAGCGCACTAGCGGTCACCGAGCGGGAATTTCACCGCTATCTCGGCTGCGGCAACCTCGCCCACGGGTTCGCCCGTGCCCTTTGCGGCGTCTGCGGGCACGACTTCCTGGTCGCCTACGCCTGCAAGTGCAGGGCGTCTGCCCCTCCTGCACCACCCGCCGCATGGTGGAGACAGCCGCGCATCTGGCCGACCATGTCATCCCGCGCCTGTCGGTGCGCCAGTGGGTGCTCGCGGTGCCCAAGCGCCTGCGATATCACCTGGCGCGCGATTCCGCAGTTCTGAACGCCGCGCTGCATATATTTCTGACCGCCATCGAGCGGGTGCTGCGGCAACACAGTTCCGGCGCCAGTGCAGCGTCCCGCCTCGGCGCCGTGGTCTTTATCCACCGTTTTGGCGCGCTGCTGAACACCCATCTGCACTTTAGTTACGGCCGCTGCGATTAACGCCGATGAAACCGGCGTTAGCCTCCACTGAAGCTTCGTTTTCACTGCGTGGTGGTGGATGGCGTGTTCGAGGCCGACGCGACCGGGGAGCGGTTTTTCAACCGACCAGCACACTGGATGTGCCCGCGATCGAGGACGTCCAGGCCGCCGTGCGCCGGCGACTGTTGCGCTCGGTCGAGGGGCGCGGACTCCTTTCGGCGCAGCACGCGCAGGTGATGGCCGAGTGGGAACACGGCGGCGGCTTCCCGGTCGCTGCAAAGGTGCGCATCGAGGCCCACGAGCGCGATGGCTTGGAACGTCTGCTGCGCTATTGCGCCCGCCCCGCCTTTGCGCTGGACCGGCTGCGTGAAATCGACCCCGCGCATTTGGTCCATGAGCGCGTGAAGCCGGGGCCGGGAGGCAGCGTCAGCCTGATGCTGACACCGATGCAATTGCTCGACCGGCTGGCGGCGCCGATTCCGCCGCCGCGCAAACATCGGCATCCCACCTACGGGGCGCTGGCGCCCAACTCGCCGCTGCGCGAAGCGGTCACCGCACTGGCGCAGCCGGCTGAAGGCGTTGTGCCTGCGCCTGCCGATTCCACTGCCAAGGCAGCCGTCGCGCCACCAGCCGACGCAACTGACGAGCCGGCGCAGCGCCAGGCAGCCCGCTACGTCTGGCCGCTTCTGCTGGCGCGCATCTACGAGGTGCTACCTCTGCTGTGTCTGAAATGCGGTGGCGAGATGCGGATCATCGCCTTCATCACCGTGGGGCCGCATTCATCACCGAGGTGCCGGTGATCCAGGCGATTCTCGGTCACCTGGGCGAGCCTAAGCAACCGCCGCGTCTGCGGCCGGCGCGGGGGCCGCTGCTGTGGGAAATGCCGGACCGAGGATCAGACGCAATCAATCCGCAAGCGCAACCTATGCCGGACCATGAGTTCGGTAAGCGCGTCGCGTGGTAGGGCACAAGACGATAAGGCTCGCTCGCCGGGGGCGACTCGTGCTTTAGGCCACCTGCGCGGCAAACTTCCGCCGCCCAGGTGGCCAGAGGCACGGACAACCGACATGCCGGGTGCGGTTTCAGGAACGATCAGGCGTCTGCGGCACCAAATCAACGATTAACGCTGACGGATATGGCCGGATTACTCCAAAAATGGCATTGGAATTCCTATCCGTTACTGCCATGACGGACGGCGAAGTACGCAAGATCGACAAGGGGCAAGGCAAGATCACGCAGAAGCACGGCGAGATCAAGAACCTCGACATGCCACCGATGACCATGGTGTTCAAGGTCAAGGACGCAGCCCTGCTTGATCGGGTGCAGCAGGGCGACCGCGTCGGATACACCGTCGAGAAGATCGGCGGGGAGTACACCGTGACCGGCGTCGAAGCGCGAAAATAGCGGCAGCGGTAACCTGACAGCAGCAGTCGCGGTGCTGCCTGGCCGGGCGCTCAGAACTCGGTGTGCAAGCGGACCGTGGCGACATTAACCGGCCCGCGATCGGCGTTGTAGGCCGGGTTGCGGATGTGCTGCCAGTCGAACGAAAGCCAGAAATTCTTCGACACGCCAATGCTGTAGAAGGTCTCGAAGATCGCCTCAGGCCGGTAGTTGAGGCGGCCGTCACCGATGAAGAAGCCAAGGCCGCCTGCGGCCAGATAGTTGCGACGTTCGGTCGATAGCCCGTTGCGCGCGAAGGCCAGGCCCACGGTGTCGGCGGCGCGCCCCCAGGATCCGCCCTTTACAAGCGCACCTGTCGAGATCGAAGTATCGATTTCGGTAAACGCGTAGGTTTCGGTCTTGCCGTCCGACCACATGGCGCGCCCGAACAGGCCGGCATTGCCGGTCAAGGCCTGCTCGAAGTTGACGCCAACGCCATGCCGCGATTTGCGGCCGAAGCGCACCTGGTTGATGTCCGGCACCCCGCCCAGCGCGGCGGCGCGATCGAGGGCGTCCTCAAAGCGCGACATGTTCGCCACGTTGCGATAGGCAAGCAGGCGCAAGCGGCCGGGCTGCCCGCCGAGCACATGGCCGCGTTCGATCTCGATCTGGTCGCCGTAGTTTCTGAACAGGGCATAATCGAGGGGCAACTGGTTGGGTGCGCGCGGTTGCATGAAGCGGCCAAAGCGGATGGCCCAGTCATCATGGAAATATTCGACTGCGAAACCAGTGGTGTAGCCGCGCGCGTCCGCCGCGAAATCATAGGCGCCGTGCGTCAGCAGTGACCAGTTGAGGAACTGCGTGCGGGCGTCGTCGCTGTAGGCGTTGTCGTCGAAAATGTCGAGCAGCGACAAATTGCCGGCGGTGAGCACAAGGCGGCGCCGGTCTACCGAGCCGGCCAACCGGTTGGCATCGGATTCGATTTTCTCGCGCCCGCCGCCGAAGCCAAAGGTCTGGCGCAGAAACAGGCGTGCGCGATAGAAAGTCGGATTGGAACCGGCGGTGCGCGCGATCTCGCCGTTGGTGAAGCCGCCCAGCCCGGTCAGGCCCGAGAGCGGTATGCCCTGCGCCACTTCCGGGTTGAAGTACAGCTCGGCGCCGGACCACGGCCGCACGCCGAAAGCGGCGCTGGCAGTGAAGGAATAGCTTTTCTGGCGCGCGGCGGCCAGGCTGTTGGTGCCGGAGTAGGGTGCGTCAAAAGCAGCCTTGCGCTGCCACACGTAGGTCGCCTGAAACTTGGCGTTCCATTGCTCCTGGTCAGCGGCTTGGGCGATGGCCGCTCGCGGCAACCCTGCGCCGGCAAGCGCGACCGATAGAAATATTGCGGCGCATGCGCGCATCGACTGCTTTCCTGAAAATTGTTGCGCAGGGTAGGGGCGCGCAAGGTTTGCGTCAAATGAAGATTGTGTGACAGGCCGGCGCCGCGGGGCCAGTCAATCCACGCGGCACACTTTAACATTTCGCCGATGCCTGCTGCGCTCGGTCCTGCGGCGCGAGCTGCCGTCGGCGGACGATGCGCAGGTGATGGCCGCGTGGGAACACGGCGGCGGTTTATCGGTCGATGCAAAGGTACGCATCGAGGCCCGCCAGCGCGATGGTCTGGAACGTCTGCTGCGGTATTGCGCCCGTCCCGCCTTTGCGCTGGAACGGCTGCGTGAAATCGACCCCGGGCATCTGGTTTATGAGAGCGTGAAGCCGGGGCCGGGCATGCGCCAGGCTGCACAGATTTATCGATGACATGCTTTGCATGTGACAACGCACTAAGTTACACTAAGTGAAACTTAATGATGAGTGTTTTTATGCAACCTGTCCGTCTGCTGCTGCAAAAGCTGGGGGCGCTCGCAAGTCCGGAGCAGAGCCTGTTCACGCCGGACGGCCTGCGTGCGCTATTGCCAGGCTTGTCCGATGCGGCATTCAAGACGCTGCTCTCGCGCGCCGCGTCGCAAGGGCATCTGGCGCGCGTCTGTCGGGGCATCTATCTCTATGAGCCGAGCGCAGCGGAGTCCGGTCTGATGTTGTTCCATGCCGCTGCGCGCTTGCGCGCCGGCGGCTTGAACTACATCAGTCTGGAGACAGCGTTAAGCGATGCCGGCGTGATTTCGCAAGTGCCGATTCAGCGCGTTACCATCATGTCGTCTGGCCGCAGCAATCTGATTTCCTGTGGGCGCTGGGGCAAGATTGAGTTTGTACACACGCGCCAGAGGGCGCAGGAGTTAAGCGGGCACCTCACCTATGATCCGCGCTGCCGCTTGTGGCGCGCGGATGTGGCGCAGGCCCTTCGCGACATGCGCGCCACCCATCGCAGCACTGATCTGGTTGACTGGGGCGCCGCCCATGAGCTTGTTTGACGATCTGGTCGATCAAGCGCTGAAAAATCAGCGCAGCCTCGCGCCGCTGCGCATGGTGGTGGAAAAAGAGTTGCTCCATCACGACATTCTGCGGGTACTCAGCGGGGCCGGCCTGTTGGCGCAGCTCACCTTCATCGGCGGCACCTGCCTGCGCGCTTGCTACGGTTCCAACCGCTTGAGCCAAGACCTGGACTTCACCGGCGGCACAGGCTTTAACCGCAACGTGCTGGCAGCGATGGCCGAGGAGCTGATCGCCAGTTTGAAAGTGAAGTACGGACTGAACGTCGAGGTGAGTGAGCCGGTGCGCGACACCGGCAACACCGACACCTGGAAGCTCAAGCTGCATATTCGTCCAAGCCGCAAAGACTTGCCGGCCCAGCGCATCAACATCGATGTTTGCGCCATCCCGAGCTATCAGGCGCGGCCCATGCTGTTGCGTAATCCTTACGGCGTGGAAATGGGCACCAGCGGCCTGATTGTTCAGGCTGAAAGCCGCGAGGAAATTTTTGCCAGCAAGATCGTCGCGTTTGCCCTGCGCCCGAACAGCATCAAGCACCGCGACCTCTGGGATCTGGCATGGCTGCGGCAACAGGGGGTGACACCGGCATTGGAATTGCTGCGTCCCAAGCTCAAAGACCATCACAGCCCGGTGCGGCAGTTTTTGGCGGTGTTGGATGGGCGCCGGAAAAGTTTGAAAGAGGACCCCGAAGTCGCCACCGGCTTTCGCCAGGAGATGCAGCGCCTCCTGGCGCCGGATCTGGCGGCGCAAACTGTGGAGCAGGCAGCGTTTTGGACCTATCTTGCGAACCTGATGGATGAGTTGTGTGCGCAGGCGGCGCGGCAGTTGCGTGGCGCGGGTGCCGGGCCTGCGTTCCGTATGTAGGCGCGCACAGTAGCCAAGAGCTGGGGTGAAGTGCGTTGCCCAAGAAAATGACTGCGCAATGACTCCATGCGGCTGCGCCAAGGCACAGCGATGGCGCGCACCGCGCCGCCTTTGATCTGATCTACGCCGAGCTCGACCAACAGCGGCTGGCCGAGGTGGCCTTGCCTTGGCCAGGGAGCGCGGCATGAGCGCGCCCGTCGATTTGCACATGAGGGGGCAGGAGTACCTGGCCGAGCGGCGACGCTTAGGTTTCCAGGCGCGCTCACCTGGCCACGCCTTGGCCAACCTCGCCTGCTTTCCTTCATCCTTTTTTGCCCGCCTGCGTTGGAGCAGGGGCGAGTTTGCCGTCCGCGCTGTGGGTCCGGTCGCGAGGCCGCCGTTGGCGTTGGATCAAGCGATTTGAACAAGGCAACGCATGTGAGCGATATTTCCTAATCGTCAACCAAGCGGCCCGATGGCCGCCTGCGAGCACGTCATGAGCGCCATCGTTATCGAGCATGTGAATGTCGCCGACCTGCCGGAGATGTGGCGCGCGAAGCTACCGTTGGCGGGCGCCGAGCATGTGACGGTGCGTATCGAGACCGAGGAAGTTACGGCAGCTCCGGACGCCACTGATTTCGTGACAAATGATCCGGCATTTGCAATCTGGCGCGACCGTGAGGACATGACCGATGTGGAAGACTATCTTCGCAAAGTACGCGCTCCGCGCTACAACCGCGACGGCCTGCGCAATGAGGACTGATGGCCAATGCTGGTCGATAGCGATGTCCTGATCTGGCATCTACGCGGTCTGCCACGGGCAACGCGGCGCCTGGATGCTTTGCCGCGCTTGACGATTTCCGCTGTCACCCACCTCGAAATCCTACAGGGCATGCGTAATCGTGCGGAACTTGTCGCGGTACAGAAAAGCCTGGCGCTTCGCAACACAAAGTATTTGCCACTCACCCCGGCCGTCACCGTCAGGGCGACAGAGTTGATGGAGGCGATGACACTGTCGCACGGCCTGAGTTTGGGGGATGCACTGATCGCGGCAACTGCCCTGGAGCACGGCATGCCGCTGCTCACGGTAAACGTCAAGCATTTCAGTCCGATCGACGGTTTGACTGTGACGAAGTTTGATCCTGAGATGGATGTATGTTGAAGGCCGAACGCGACGCGATGAGAACGGACTTGATAGCGGCCTCTATCCAGATTGCAGGTTGAAAGTAAAACCAACCGCGATCTCTTATTTGTTGCGGCACATGCGCGCATCGACGGCTTTCCCGAAAATTGTTGCGCCGGGCAGCGGCGCGCAGGGTTTGCGTCAAATGAAGATTGTGTGACAGGCTGGCGCTACGGAGCCAGTCAATCGGCGCGGCAAGTTGACATTCCGCCAATGCCTGCCATCACCCTGCGCGAGCGGGCCCGCGCCCTGAAGCGCGAAACCCTGGCGCTTTACTTCGCGGTACGCGACCCACGTACCCCGTTTCTCGCCAAACTGGTAGCCGGGCTGGTGGTCGCCTATGCCTTGTCGCCGATCGACCTGATTCCCGACTTCATCCCGGTGCTGGGCTATATCGACGACCTGATCCTGGTGCCGCTGGGCATCATGCTGGCGCTACGCCTGATTCCCGCCGAGGTGTTGGTAGCGGCGCGGGCGCGGGCCGAGGCCACACTCCTGCGCCCGACCAACCGGGTCGCGGCCGTGGTCATCGTGGCGATCTGGATCGCCTGCGCACTGCTGCTCGGCTGGTGGCTGGCGCGATTGCTGCCGCCGCCCTGATTCCGCCAGCCCGGGGTTTGCGGATGTGCGTAGTGCGGGTCCGGCATGCGCGCATGGGCGTGAAGCGCCGGCGCATAGATGTAAGCAAATGCAAAGACACCCGACAAGGGCGACCTGGTTTGACCAGGATCAAACATCATGCGCGCGTCGGTGATTAACTGAAGTCGTTCGAATCCGCCAGCC
>Ga0335394_10000966_pt1 | contig 31830 bp, 26 predicted proteins | sample MAT03_FD_205741 | JGI IMG/M metagenome (GOLD analysis project Ga0335394, IMG submission 205741) | Freshwater microbial communities from Lake Fryxell liftoff mats and glacier meltwater in Antarctica - MAT-03 (spades assembly) (version 2) ...
ATTTGAATTTCAAAATCTAAGTTTTGAAGAAGATGATAACTATGAACGATTTGTTGAGGAAAAATGTTGTGCACTAGATTCTGTGCAGGCAAAGATAGCAATTGATACGTACGATGAATCAACTGTTCGGAAAATGGATGAAAAAGTTCTGAGTAAATTTTCGTTAGCTTTTTTTACCAAAGTATGTGAAAAAATATTTTATGAATTTGGGCGGAGAGATGTCCTTTTGGCATTACTGAATGATAAAATTTTCCAAAACAAAAATGGTGATTTTGGGTTTATATTTTTTTTGGTTGACCTGTTTTATAACATTAAGTCTCATTTGGATGGGGAAGAATTGCGAGTAGCGCATGCTGCCTGGGATAGTTCTATTGCCAAGTTACAAGATTATTTTCTGGAAGCAAGAAAGCAATGTGAGTCTTCTTTGCCGAATTTAGAAGTAGATTTAAAAGCGAAAAGAATTGTTAAAAATTTTAAGGAACACCAAAGCTTAACAGTTGGGCGCCTTTACGAAAGTTCTCTGCGAGAAGAAGCGTATAGTATTGCTGAAAAGTCCGATGAATTGCTGATGCAGATACTGGTCTATATATTTTCACATTTTGAAGAACATTTGCATTCTCTAAATGAAGCCATTGAGCTAATTGAGTTTATATTTCCTGAAGGCATTGATTTAAATGATCAACAGGTAAATGAAATACTTCTAAGTTATCTATCTCAAAGTTATCCAACGTTGGTCAATCTAGTTGATAAATATAACTATCTTAAAGAATGGGGCCCTCAAGTCATGGAGCTAATAAGTTATTTAAAATCTGACACACAAAAATAGCCGGGCGATGAGATCCTTGATTAAGGTGCCAATTTTTCATCATTTTTATTCTAAAAGTAAATTGGTAATTTCACTTGATTTGGCTTGTTTCTATAAGCTAATGAATGTTAGATTGAACCTGTTTTTGTATGTATATTAAGCTTGTAGAGGTAGTAATTTTATTTTGAAAATTTGCATTGCAGCAATAAAAAATCAACTTTTTCTAAAGTAGTTTGATTATGGGATGGGGTTGCCAAACATTGTTGCAGCATTGTGTGACTGTTATAATCATCTGATTGAGCAGCAAAAACACTTCCAAAAAAATGTCTTTTAAATTGTTCAACAGAATCTTTAGTAGCAGAATTAAGTTGCTTCGTTAATTGATCAACTACGTTTGAATGAGGAAATGTTTTGTGGTTGTATAAGTGTGTTGCTAGAAGAAAATTATTAATTCCAAGAGCTGATTTCCATAAAGCATATTGTTCTTCGCCCAGTAATAAAGGTGCTTTTTGTGCTTTCTCTTCAATTAATTCTTTTATCACTTTTCTTGTGTGTTTGCTTACAGTGAGTAGTGACATGCAATTTGCTTGAGAATCTAGCGCGAAATTCAAGATATATGTTTGTATTTCATCGGGTAAGAAGTGCCAATAATCAGCTAAAGAATCGAGCCCTTTCTTTGTTGATTGCTCTTGATCAATACATGTCTCCATCCTTTCAGGGCAGACTGGGATTAAATCAGATGTTGCTGTTTCGTTTATTATGCATTCTTTGGTATCGGGATTCTGGCCCTTTTCCGGCAAGTTGCTAAATGATTTAACCGGTTGATAATAAGCATTATACTGCATGAGTAAATGAGCAAGTTCGATAAATTGGTTTTTTAAAGCAAATTCTACGGGGGTGTAGATTGTATCATCTTGTATAATGCTTATGCTGTTCGGCGGAATGCGTTTTGCTAAAAAATACTCAACGATGGATAGATTATTCCATATTATTCCAGCTAATAACAAATATCTGTCTGTTGGCTTGTAAATACTATGATTGTATAACAGTTGGACGATTTCATTAAATCCTTTTTCTATTGCAAAAACCAATAATGCTTTTAATAGTTTAGGTGCGTTGTTTAGGATTGGATTGCTCTTTATTGCTAACTTCCTTACTAGGGAAATATCATTTGCCCTCACTGCTTCGGGTAGGACATTCTCTAATCGTCGATTATTATGAGCTGGAATTTTTGGTTTTTTGGCTTGGGAGGATGGTTCATCTCTTTTTCTTTTTGTATTATGCATGCAATAGGTATTGGGCATGATGAAACAAACAAGTAACCATAAAAGTGTTTTCATTTATTTTCTACGTTTAATGATTTAATTGGAAATGCTTAGTTTCTTCAAGGATAGTCTCGATTGTTATTGTGTGAAAATTGAACTGCTCTTGCAATGCTTTTTTAATTTTTTCAGTAATTTGACTATCGTTTAAAAAATCTTGTTGATCGATATGAATGGTACACATCATTATTATTTGGTTATTAGCTATTGACCATATATGCAAATTGGTTATTTTCTTGACCACGGGAAATCTGTTAATGATTGCTTTGGCATCGCTTGTATTAAAATTTTTTGGAACACTCTCCAAAAGAATATTAGTTGTTTCGGATAAAATTTTAAATACATTTATTATAAGTATTGTTGCTATGGTGACACTAATTAATGGGTCTATAAAAGTCTTGTTTGTGAGTGTTATAACGATACCAGAAACTAATGCACCAAATGAAGCAAGGACATCTAGGGTTAAATTAAATAATGCCGTTTTAATTGCTAAATTATTACTGTGATTAAGTAATGATAGAGCTACAATGCCGTTTATTATAATACCAATGAATCCTACTATCATAACAGTAAGGCCTTCAATTGGCTCGGGATTAAAGAATTTATAATAGGCTTGGTAGAGTATTCCTACAATTACAATCAATAATATGGCTATATTAAAAAGACCAGCCAGAACGGTGACTCGGCCGTAGCCAAAAGTTCTTTTGTTGTCGGGTTTTCGCCGAGAAAGTCGAAGAGCAAAGAAAGAAACGATTAAACTTATTACGTCGGTTAGGTTGCAAAAAGCATCCGATATCAAGGATAGACTTCCACTAAAATAACCAATATTGAGTTCTATTAAGGTAAATCCCAAATTGAGTATAATTCCTATAAAAAGTTTCTTATCGAGATGCATCCCAGGAGTTCCAGTTTTAATAATTAATTCTAAATTTTTTAAGCACTAGGCGCTAGTGCTGTCGGTCTAAAGATACCATGAAAATTGAACGACTCAAAGATAAAAAATTACTAAAAAATAAGTACAACAGGCATATGTTTTAAATTTAAATAGGTGTTGTTTTTTGAATTTTACTATAATTGTCTTACTTGAAACAACAGAATTGTGATCTTAATTTGTAGGCTAAATGGTAAAGCTAATGATCGGCGAGGTTGAGCGGAAAAATGGATTAGTATAGTGTTGCATGAGAAGCTCTATTTATGTATTCTGATCATAAATTGACGGATTTGCAATTATTGAATATAATTGTATATAGTTAATTAAAGAAATTAATTCTTTGAAAATCTCGGGGGCGTACTGGCTTCGACGTTATACAATGGACTTAAAGAGCATGTCGAGCTTTGTCTAAGTGCTCGTAAAATAAATAGACAAACAATAAGTGCAGAAACTAATAATTCTGTTTTCGCATACGCTTAGGCGTTTGCGAGCCTTGTTACGAGATTATGCCTATATAATCAACTAACTCGTATAAAAAAGAAATAGGACATTCAGGCAAGGTTCCTTGGTTTAATAGCCTGATTGTATCACAAATCAAGCGTATAAAGATTATACTTGGTCTTTAAGGTGTCTTTATATGAAAAACAAAAAAGACTAAGCATGTAGCGCTTTATGTTTTTTGTACTACGGACATGGGTTCGATTCCCATCGCCTCCACCAGTCTTCGTTTACGTGTCCGCCGCAGCTTGAAAAAGCGCAGGAGGATCCGGGCCTTCCGGCTCGGCAAACTACGCCTGGCTGCGCCAGTCAAAATGATTAATAAATTAAAAAAACGAAGACTGCCCGGCATAGCCTTTAGGCGACGACGGGCTATTTATAAGATAGAATCATGTATTATGTTTATATTATTAAATCTGTAAACTTTCCTAAAAAAATATACATAGGCTATACTTTAGATATTGAATCAAGAGTAAAAAAGCATAATGAAGGTGGTTCTGAATATACTAAAGATTATTATCCTTGGAACTTAATTTACTTTTCTGCTTTTATAGACCAATCTACAGCTTTAAATTTTGAAAAATATTTAAAATCGCATTCCGGTAGAGCTTTCGCATTAAAAAGACTGTATCAATCTTCCTGATCGATACATCTTCGTTTACGTGTCCGCCGCAGCTTGAAAAAGCGCAGGAGGATCCGGGCCTTTCCTACTTCGCCAAGGCTACGAAGGACAAGCTCGGCCTGCTCTTCGAAGCATTTTGCGGAGTAGAGCAAACTACGAGTGGCTTACGCTATCAACTTTAGAATTCATGGGGCTTGGCAAACTACGATTACCACGAAAAAGTTTAACAAAGCCTGGATGGCTTACGCCTTCGAAGCTTAAAAATTCACACCATACTTTTTCTGAATCTATTATTTCAGAACTTATTTCAAATTTTTATCAAGAAATTCCAAGATATGCTTATTGATTGTTAAAATTGTTTGATACGAATCTGCATCATTCAAAGCCCTTAGGGGCCATTTTAATAATATACCATCACCAAAATCGCCGTGTGATACATTAGGCAGTATAATCATTGAACAATTTTGAACAGCACATAACCGTTTCCGATGTTCTGAAATTTTTTGTTCACACTCAAAATAGAGTTCTTTTGTTAACTGCTTTTTCTTTAGATATTCGGCGGTTGGCTCAACAACTTCAATGCTTTTTGAACCAAACAGCAATAGCAATGGTTGCTGAATAGGTTCTGCACCAATAATATGATCATACCAACCATCTAAATTTATAGCAGCTTTACAGCGAACATCATTCCTACACAATTCTATTGAAGCAGTTCCCCCAGCTGAATGACCCATTACGCATACTTTTTCCAAGTCTAAACGCCGGTAGAATTTGCTAGCGGGATCTTGATTGACCGTAGCCAATTGATCAAGTACAAATTTAATATCAGTTTTATAAATACCTATTGCTTTAGCCTGAAACTCATTTTGCTCTCCAGGCAATAATTTCTCAAACTCCGCTGTTAGTTTTTTTGAGCTTGCAAAACTACCGTCAGGAAATACAGTAATCAAATTAAAGTATGAATGATCAATACCAATAACAATGTAGCCATGACTTGCTAGCTCCTCTAAAATTACCAAATAAGCATCAGAGGGCAATCCCAGCAATCCATGAGAAAATAAAACCACAGGATATCTGCTTTTAGATTCTGATAAAGAAGCGCTTAAATAAGCATTTGTAGAAACATTAGAAAAAAACAAATGAGTTAACCATTCTGGAATCCGCCAAAAAACGGCTAAGCTTTTTTTTAAAAATGGTATTTTATCAGATAGATACTGTATTCTTTTTAGCCCAATTATATTCTCAGTCGGAAAGAATATATGGCCAGTTAAAATGCGCTGGTCATTTATATTATGGGAAAACAATTCTTTTCGTTGTCCATCTATAAAGTACAGTTTTTCTGAACCCACAAAGTATTTTCCTGTTAATTTGGGAAAAAGCTTTATTATTGGTGCTATATAACAAATACCAATTATTAGAAAGCTAACTATAAAAACAAAAGCTGATTTAATTATCGTTAATTTAATCATTATTAACCATTGTATATAAATCAGCTTTCATGATTTCTAATTTAAAAACTTGGCAACAAAATTACCTAGCCCTCTTTTTTCGTATTGTTTCTTCTCTTAAAGCAAGATCAAAATGCTTTTCAGAAGTTATACTAGAATTATCTCTGACCGCTTGTACAGCAGATTCATTAACAAAATTCTCAAGCTCTGCCGGACTCCATCCCCTCGTTAATTCAGCATATTTTGCTAAATTAAGATTAGGATCATAACTAATTTTTCCGCAGTACAACTGAATTATAGCTAATCGACTCTCTTCATCTGGCAATCCTATCTCAACAATTCGGTCAAAACGACCAGGTCTTTTTAGTGCAGGATCTATAGCATCAGCCATATTAGTAGCTCCTATCACCATAATAGAATCGTCTCTGTTAAAGCCATCCATCTGATTTAACAGTTCATTCAAAGTATTTTTATATTCGGAATTTCCATCTATTGATCGAGTAGAACCAACAGCATCTAATTCATCTATAAATATAATGGCACTTTTATGCGGACCAACCGCTATCGCTTCTCTTGCCGAATCAAATAGTTCTCGAATTTTTTTAGGACCAACACCCACATAGATTTCTATAAATTGGGACGCTGTCGCTGGTATAAATGCAGCATTTGCTTCACCAGCCAATGCCCGCGCGATAGACGTTTTACCAGTACCGGGAGGCCCAACCATTAAAATACCCCTAGGTCTTTTAGCACCAACTTTGTCAAATTTTTCAGGAAAACTCAAAAAATCAACTATCTCTAAAACACTTTGAGGAATCTTACCTGCAATATCCTTAAATGAAAACTGCTTACTGCCTTCTTTTTGAGGAGTAGGATTACTTCTAAATAGCGGACCCTTATTGCCCGTTACCATATTTTTTACACCATTTAGTAACATATCTCGATTAGATCGGTTAATCTCATCGAGGGCCTGTACCCCAATAGCCAAATCTTTAAGTAAGCTAAATAATATTGTATTAGTTACCCCATGACCCACTAAAGCCAATAATGTGATAAGAACTTTTAATTTACGCATTTGTCATACTCCATACAAACTTAATTGACTAAAATTTATCGCCTAGCTAATCTTCTTGTTAGTCGATAATAATCATAAGACTTTTGTTAGGTTATAACAATATTACAATTTTTTTTAATAGTGATGAGCAATATGAAGAAAATGATCAAAATTCTAAAAAGCTGCAGTTTTATATTTGGTTTGGCACTATTAAGCGGATGTTTTCCTCAGCAATTAGAACTTAAAAAATTTCCATTAATAAAAAAATCAAATGGATTTTATGAGAATAAAGAAGATCTGATAGTAGCTGTTAAAGCTTTTACCAAAGAAGAATGTAAAGCGCATTTTGGTGTTGATATCACCGCCAAAAATTATGTTGCATTACAAGTAAGAATAGAAAACAGAACGCCGGACAGCTTTATCATACGACCAAGTTATTTAAGTATCCCAATCGCAGAACCCCAAAAAATTGCAAAACTCTTGCATTATGATACATCATTCTTTGTTACCACAGCTGGTGCCTTAGCCTTAATGTTCTATTGGCCTGCTACTTATCTTATTGGACGCACTGGGTATGATATGTATCAAAACAATAAACGAATAAATAATATGATTGCGGACTATTCATTGTCCGAGGATGAAGCATTAAAAATCAGACCTTATGAGGTAATAAATAAGTTCATCTTCGTCAATAGATATGAATTTACCAATAACTTTACCCTAAAATTATTTAACAAAAATCAAAGAAAAGTTCTAAACTTCTTCGTTAGTTTAAGTTAACTTTAGTAAAAAAGAATGCCCATTCATCTAAGCTTAAATAGCTAAGTTTTATGGGCATTCAATAAATACGATAATTAATTATTTCGCATCCCAGTAATTTTCAATAAAAATGCATGTGCTTCTGATTTGTTCTCCTTATTAGCACGATCCGCAGCTGTAAGCCCTGCTCGATCAACAGCATCAACCATTGCACCTTTGGCAACTAATAATTCCATTATTTCCAAATGACCATTTGCAGCAGCTTCCATCAAAGGAGTTCTTCCTTCGTCATTAGCCCAATTAACATCAGCCCCATTATCAATTAAAAGCATAACCATTTCTAGGCAACCGCTATAAACAGCCTCTAAAAAAGGAGACCACGCTTTTTCCCAGCGGTTCTCTCCGTTTACATTAAAAACTGTACGCTCTATCAACATTTTTATTATTTTTATATGACCAAAGCCACAAAGACATTCAAAAAGTGAAGCTTGATCCCCATTATAATTAGGTGGCATTATCCCTTCCAAATCAGTATCATCCAAACGATTTAACAAAAAACGAAAGATCTCTTCATGCCCATTTGCACCCGCACAAGATACTGCGAGAGCAGCTTGCGGCACAAAGCAAGAATTCATATTTGTCCAAGGAGCATCTATCTTCGACTGAGATACTAAATAATTAACCATTTCACCATGACCAAAACATGCAGCTATTACAAGCAATTCTTCGGTAACAACATCCCAATCGAACTCTTGATATAGATCTGCTTCATCAATACTATAAAGCGATTCTTTATCATGTAACAAAGAACACATCAGCCTTAGATGTCCATTCCTTACGGAACAAGACAAAGTACTTGGTAATGATGACTCAAATTTTATAGTTTCTGTACACCGTGGAAACAGATTAAATATATCACTATTTCCTACCAATGCCGCGACTAACCGCTCTGAAAATTTATCAAACAACATACCCTGGCCTTTACCATCCGCTAATAAAGATTCAACTCGCACGGCATTTTGCAGAATAATGGCATGAATAAGTTCAGGATTTTCAACATTGTCAAAGAAGTGCTGCTTGATAAGCTCCTGGGAAAAATCAATTTTTCCACACCCAATAGCAGAAATCAAAAGCTCCTCTAGGTTTTCCGCGCCAGCAAAACCATTCTCACAAAGCAACCGCAGTGTAGCCACATTTCCTGCTTTAGCAGCTTTTAAAAATATTTTTTTTATTAAAAACGTATCTTTTATTAAAAGAGGAAAAACTTTTTTCAACTCGTTTGTAAAGTAGAATCTAAATTTTTTATCCACGGATCTTGGATCCTCAAACTGCCTAAGTAAAATACCGGCTTCGGCCCTATTGCCAGTCTTAAGCGCTCTCATAATATCTCCAGAGATGGTGCTATGCGAGAATATAGCACATTGCATTTCGAAAGGAAGATAATTCCATAAGCATCCAATATCTTCGTATAGATCATTTTCTGAAAGATTGTCATCATGACAGTGCTCCCATTGCTCTACTTCACCAATTTTTCGCTTAGTTCCGCGTTCTTCCATAGCCCTTAAAGAGACCACTGATATTGCCAATAACACTAATGCTATACTATTTTTTGTTTTCATATAAATTTCCTCTGTTTTTTATTTTCATATCGAACGATATGATCATTGTGGCATACATAATAGTATTATATATAATAGAGAAACGCCGATATTTGTCAATCTGTGCAATGTGGCAGCTGGATATTCTGGATTTAGTAAAAGAGTAATTTAGGAACGAAGAGCGCATTCAATCTTAACTTTTGAAATGCGCTCTTTTATACTTTAAAAATAATTGGCTAGTAACGGTTAAAAATGCAATAGCATTTATTTTTTGCTAAAGCTAGGAAGAGCTTATAGTAATAGCATTTGTAAGTTTTTGGTCTAATTGTTGTTCGGTAAGCTGCTCTTCAATTTTATCAATCATTAACCCATCTAAGAACATCATCAAAGTAGGAACATATTCAATTTTATGTTGCTTAGATAATTCTGCATATTTTGCATCTTCAACCTTTATAAAGGCTATTTTGTCCTTATATTTAGGAGCTAGTTTATTTAAAATAGTTCCTATTCTTTGACACTCAGGACAAGTAGACACAAAGAAATCAACAAGAACCAATTTGTTCTTCTTAATAATCTCTTTAAGCTCATTTTCATTTTGTAATTCGGGAACTTGATGCTGTGTATCAACTTTCTCAAGTACAAATACATTATCTTTTATCTTTTCAGCCATTTCACGATTAATAGGTAAACGCGTAATATATTTACACGCATTAAAAGCAGCTTGAGTAGCAGATCCAATACAAGTTGCAGCCAATTTATAACGTGGATCACATACATTTCCAGCAGCATAAACCATAGGAACGCTTGTTTCTTGTGTAGCAAAATCTACCCGTATATACCCTTCATCATCAAGCTCGAGATGGTTTTTAAAAAGACCAGTATTTGGCACAAAGCCTATAGACAGGAAAACCCATCTTGCAGGCATAAAACTCATTGTATTGGTTTTTTTATCTAAAACTTTTAAACCAGTGAGATGCTTTCCATCGCCTACAAATTCTACGGCTTCTTTATTATAAAGAATTTTAACTTTTGGCATTTCTTTTATTTTCATCTGCATCGTTGGTATGGCCTTCATTTCGTTAGAACGTACCAACAAGGTAATTGATTTTGCATATGGAAGAAGCTGAAAGACACGCTCCGCCGCACAATCACCACCACCAATAATAATGATATCTTGATCTTTAGCCAGATGAGCGTCACATAACCCACAAGTTAATATCCCTTTATAGGTATATTCCGCTTCTCCTTCAATACCTAATGTTTTGGATTTAGCCCCAGTTGTTGCTATAACAGCTTTAGCCGAATATACATCCTTAGCTCCGTAGAGCTTTCGCGGCCAAACACTAAAATCAATTTTTTCAATAGTATCATCAATAAAGTGAGCACCAAAATGTCTCGCTTGTTCCTCTAATTTTTTCATTACATTAATTCCAGAATCTGCTGTTGCACCAGGTATATTCTCTACAGAAAGACCTTCCTTTAAATATCCAAGATGATTTTTCCCTTGGAATACATAAGTATCAATACCCCTTCTTGCACTAAAAATCGCAGCACTTAAGCCTGCAGGCCCAGTCCCTAAGATCGCTAAATCGGTCCGATTCTTTGCTTCATATAAATTTTTTATATCTTGTTCTGTTAAATTTATTTCAACTTCTTCACTAGTACTTATGGATGGTAAATAATTTATCGCACTAATTAGCAAAGAAAATAATAAATAACATTGATAACTATTTCTCAACATAAACACCTCTTGTAAATTAAGTTACATTATTTGTTAAGCCGATTTCAAGAATTAACAAAATTTGCTATTTTATAAAGACAGTTTATTAAACCAAATTTAGAGATTAAAAATAAGAATGATAAATGATAAAGCTAATCATCGAACAAATAACCCTCACCCTCATTTATTTTATAGCGCACATGCTGTTGCTGAGTCATTTTAAGAAGAAAATTGATTTACCTGCGGCATTTAAGCGGTCTTTATTATTTTTAGATACTTTAACGCTAATAATTTGGTCCTTAACAATACTAGTTATTGCGCTCAAATCATGGAAGATGTTTTTTGATGTATATGCCAACAAGAAAGAATGGATGCTATTAAGTTTACTGCTCATTCAAACTGTTTATCATGTAATAATCCAACTACTCTTTCAAAAAAACGTAACTCTTAAATCATTATCGATACTAGTAAATTCATCAATCGGGGCGTGCTTGATCACCGGTATACCACTATCAATAACCCCACTAATCCTTCAATTACTTGCCGATAGATTACGAGGGTAACTTTTAAAATTTTCTAGACCTTTACGCGCTAAAATATCGGCTATTTTTTTCAACGCCTTCACCCACGGTTCTTCATACTTCCAAACCAATGCATACCATTTATTAACATAAGCAGTAATGGTCATCGATTTATCGTAATTGTCCTTATATTTTATAGAGGTATTCGCTCCAGATTTTATCAACCATTTAACCAATTTAACTATTTTATTTGAATCGTTGTACCTTTCAATCCTTGCATCTATAAAACTTTTTATGACATGCGCAAGCAAAGGATTTCCTTTATAAAATTGATTCGGATTAGCGTTCAAAGTTAAAAGTTTTTTAACAATTTGCAATCGTGCCTTAGAAACCATTATATCTATATGACGGATTAATAAGCTTTCAATTGCAATAATCAAAAGTTTATCACAATTTGCAGGCTTAATTGCATTATTATCTACACAATCCTTCATAGCCCAAAAATCAGCTTTTCCAATAACTTCTGAAAGATAATCATAAACAGATGCCTCAAGTCGCCTTGGAGATAAGTCTTCACCTACTTGAAACATGCTTGAACTATTAGATAAACTTAAACATAAGCTCATAAATAAGATTTTGTTACATTTCATCATTTGGTTTCCTCGAATAGTTGGATTATTAAACCCAATCAATGGGCACTACCTAACCATTTCATTATATCAGAAGTTGTGTTCTTAGAAATTAGATATATAAGTGCGATATATAATCACCAAATACTGTCATTCAACAAATTTGATTAATAAATTATCTATAAAACACAATCATTTGAAAACTTTGCATTGAGCTATTGCAGATTAGAAGCCTAATCGCTAATGTATAGGTAAAAACTAACAACTTTGTAGAGATTATGATTTTACTTAAATTATTATTTACCCTCTTTATGACATTTTTTACCTCATATATAGAATGCTTCACCAACACAGTAACCGTTTTCAAACGCTGGAATAGTTCTTTAAAACGACATAATTACATTATCACTTCGGGAGATATTCATGAAGGTCTTGCTGAGTTAAATACTGATCAAATAACAACCATTAATTCGCTTGTTCGTAAATCTGATCCAAAAAACACCTTGTTTTTGGTCGAAGATATTTCAAGCATACAGACAGCTCATCCATTATTAAATGGCGTAGTAGAAGCAATAAATGCCACGTATAGCAACTCTAATATGAAGACCAGAATACCTTTAATAACTTTTATAGATTATGCTTTAGCCTATAAAAAAAATGCCAAAAATTTGGACGATCGAGCTCATACATTAATTCAAACAATATTTTATTATTTAGTGATTTCATATGTTCAAAAAGCCAAAGCTTCCAGCAGACCACCACAAACTCTGGTAATCGATTATAAAATAAGTCTTTCAGAAATTGGTTCTGTATTAATGCAATTCTTAAAAAACTTTGAACATGGTTATTTTGAAATCTGCTCAAAATTAAAAATCTTGGAAACCACCAACAAAGCTCAGTCGCCTAATCAAATGGAACCAAATCAACCACAAGAAAAAAATGTTGAAATAGATGACTTGAAACACTACCTGGAGTTTTATAACTCATTTTCGACCGAGATGGAAAAAGATAAAGAATATGCAACGGACCTGCGAAACAAAAATTTTGACTTAATAACTTATTTCGTCAAAGAGTATAAAAATTATAGAAATATCAAATCACTCAATTTAGAATCATCAACCGATGGATTTGATTTTAATGTCTACGTCGGATCCACTTTTTTAACACGAATGCTAACTTTTGGGAGTTATACAATTGAACTTAAAGCATTAAAGCTTATTATTGAAAATTTAAACTTACTGCCCAAGATATTTGTATTTACTGGACAAAAACATACAGAGAACTTGAATGCTATGCTCGAAAAAATGTCATTCAAAAAAATTTATCACAGGGTACAAACAAAAAACATATACCAAATTTATGCAAACATAGCTGATCATATCCGAAAAGCACGAACATCTAATCAGGTTAATAATAAGTATATTTTAAGAATGAAACAAAATTTAAAACCAATAGATCCTGCATTTTATACAATTTGTGCAAAGAAGCATTTATACGCCAAAGATTTTAAGGATTTAAAATAGCGAATCTCTCGTATCCCACATCCGGCAAATAGAGATTAAAGTGAACCAAAACAGAGTTCTTAGGTAAGAATCTGGTCCAAAGTGATTTAAGCAGACAAACTAGTTTTTCAATTTGGTTCATCATGAGAACAAGCACGTAATAACACCAAGGATTCTGTCAATGAATATACAGGCTATTATACCTAAAGAGATACCAAAACAAAAAAGAACAGTTTGAAATAGGGTCATCAACATATACAAAGGCATGTATCTTAATGGCACGTAGCAGTATTTATTACAAGATATAGGCCAAAGACTTGCTCCATGATCTAACAAGATTCTAACAATTTTTTTATATTCTCTGTCACCTCGAGCATTCCGGGAAGCTATGTATAAAGGAGTCTCGCCATATTCATTTTCTCTATCTACATCAGCACCACAATTTAATAATAGCTTTATTGCGTCTTTGTTACGGAGTTTTAAGGCAAGGTGCAAGATAGAATCTCCTGATGGATTGATCATATTTACATCAGCACCTGTATCAATCAGCTCTTTCGCTAATGCAAAATCACCTGCTTTTATTGCCCAAATTAGCTGCACACCTAAAAACATACTTTTATCTTTTTCAATCTGTAGAGAATTTTTTTTATTCATGTTTTCATATTGTTATTCAATCGCCCTATTTTTGAGGAACCGCATGATTTAGATATAGTTTTTTATCAATTTTTGAAGACCACTGGATATTACCTGCCCTAGAACCGAGCATTCTCCTAAACATCATTAATAATCCTGTAAGTATAACCAAATTTTCTATCTTATCTATATGACTAACGGTAGACTACTCCGCAAACAATATCTCTATTTTTGACAAAAAATCATAATAAACATATATTTAATACAATAGCTTAATATTTAAACCAAAATTGAATCATTGTCGATTCAGCTGCTAATACAAAATCTGCACAAGAGTTCGATAGAACATTAATGCAATTGCCGATAAAAAAGAGTGCTATCTTAATAGGTTAGCATTAAACGTTACCTAATACATAAATGGTGGAGAATATGAATTTTTTAAAAACAACCTTTTTAGCATTATTATGCCTAACCTCACTAGTAAGATGCATGGAAGATAATAAATCACATAAAAGAAAGCGTGAAGAAACCAAAAAGTTACCTACACCTGTAAAAAAATCAAAATTTTTAGACATTACAAGTTGTTCTACTATAAAATTATGTAAGGCATTTTGGCCAGATAGAGAATTCACACAAGAACAATTAAAAATAAATTTAATAAACGAGTGTGGACTTACCCAAACAAATCCTGAAAGAATAGAGACGCTTCTTTTATATGATGATATCTCTAAACTTAACTGCAATGACAATGTAAAACATGATTTGTTGGGGCTAAAATGCAGTATTAATATGAGGCTTTCCTGGAAAATGGCCTATAGTATTATAGCTAGAGGTAAGAGTAGAACACCCCAACAACTTGAATCAGCTCTATTGATAATTGCAAGCTTAGCAGATCTTAACCAGATTGATCAAAAGACTGGCAATACACTGTTAATAATGGCAGCGTCTGTAAATGAAACTGAAATCGCAAAACTCTTGGTTAGTAAAAAAAACATAGATCTTAACATACAAAACAAGCTTGGCCAGAGTGCGTTAATGCTTGCTGTACATAATAATAACTATCCACTGACACAAAGCCTTATTGCTCGTCATGCAAGCCTAAGACTTAAAGATGCAAACGATAATACGGCACTGAATATAGCATGTATACAAAACTGTTATGATATAGCAAAGCTTCTCATTGAAAATGACGCAAATGTTGACACTCCAAATAGAAACGGCTTTACACCGCTTACATGTGCCTTAATAAACAATAATCCAACTCTAGTTGAATTACTTATTCAACATAAAGCTGATATTACTAAAACTGATAATCAAGCTAAAACCGCTTTAGATCTTACAAAAGAAAGATTGAGTGACATGAAACGCATTGAAGCAATTCTTAAAGCTCAAGTAAAACCACAAAAAACAAGCTTTTGTTCCCTCTATTAACTTAAAATATTTACTTGATCGACATCGATTACAGCCAAGTTACTTTAATCTTAAATTATAACCTCCCCAAGTCATTTTGCCTTGGGGATTTTTTATAAATTTATTTAAATGACCAGGAAACCCCAAATAATAAATATACCGTCATATATTATGACCATTGTTTAGTGATACAAAACTTTCATTTGTTATCTAAATCACAATCATCAAAATAAGTAACGTTACCACTTGCTCTATTGATCCTCTTCGCTAAATGAAGCGAAATTTTATTTTTCTGGATAGTCGAAGGTGTAAATTTTCCAAAAAAATCTTCGGGAGTACAGCTATCCACTATCATTGAAATGCTCTTTGTTTTATGTTTATCAATAAACTTTCGCACTTGAGAAACGCTCTTACCCCTAAATAATGGTATTTCATAAACAAAAACTGATTCCCAAGTAGTACCATCTTTACTTAAAGTTATATTCAATTTTTGTTTATGATCTACATTAATTGGATTATAAATTAATAATTTGGGTGTTAATTTGCCATTTATTATTGCAATAAGTAGTAAATGACATGTTGAGCTATTGGTAACACTTTCTATTGTTACGCTATCGCTTCTCTCCTCCATACCATTTAAATCTATGCTTGTTGATGTGACCATGCCATAACACAAAGTATTGATTAGAAGTATTATTGCTGAAAAGAAAACTAGTATTTTGAGGGATAGAGACTTATATAAATACATAGTAGCTTTCGTAATTTAAAACATTCATAATTACATTGCAGCTCTCATAATAAAGAAGAATAATAATTATAGTCAATAACGCTCCAAAATTATGCTCAAAAAAATCCCGAACCATTGATTTAGTTCGGGATTAAATTATGTACTTATAGGGAAGAAACGTACTACTTTAATTCAGCTTCTTTTTTTTCTAATTCAGCTAATCTCTCTTCAAGCAAATCCCAACAAGCCCTGCCTTCAAAATCAATAGTATACTCATATGTATCACATTCCATATCTGGGTTAGTAAACCTACAAGATGAACGACGGACCTTTTTATCTGGCTGTGTGCATGAAATTTCTTGTCCATGTTTCGATCTTTGTTTAAAACACACTAGTTTTATCGGAGCTTCTATTTCTAAAGTTTCTTGACCAGCTTTTTCTTTTTTTTGAATTCGATCGATATCAGAAATATCACCCATAAGTTTTTTACATTTCTTAAAACCATTGACTCTTCTTTTCAGCTCAAATTGTGACCTGCCAGCCAAATCGATTCTTTTAACAAGTAGCGCAGCTAAATACTCCGCCGCTTTTGAATCAAAAACGGTTATAGTTTCTCCAGTATCGAGCTCAGTTATGGTACAACTGTCATGACCCTTGTGGTGTTTGTGATGAGTGCATGATAAGTAGGCGTGTACATAAAATAACCGTGTCCCATAAGTTATTGAATCTTGAGTTTCCTCTTTACATATAGAACCTGAATAGGGAATGGATTTTAATATAAACTCCCCCAATTTTTTTTTGCCTACGCCACCAAATTCTTTCTTCATTGCTTCCATACTGGAAACCAGACAAAAAATTACCACCAAACTAAATAGTATATTATAACGCTTATGCATTAATGCCCTTTCATTAAAAAAGCTGCCCGCTAAGGGCAGCTGCTAATTAATCTTTATCGTCATTTGTATTATCATCTTCATCATCTGTCACATTGTCTTCCGGTAACAATATTTCTTTTTCAAAGAAAGACTGCAACTTTTTACTTCTGGATGGATGACGAAGTTTGCGTAACGCTTTAACCTCGATTTGTCGAATACGTTCCCTGGTAACAGAAAAATCTTTACCTACTTCTTCTAAAGTATGCTCCGATGCAACGTCAATCCCAAAACGCATCTTTAATACCTTTTCTTCTCTCGGAGTTAAGGTCTTTAAGACTTCACGAACTTTTTCTTTAAGATCGGAATTCGCAACAATATCTGCTGGCGATGAATCATTTTCACTCTCAATAAAATCTTTTACTGAAGCATCTTCACTATCTCCAACTGGTGTTTCAAGCGAGATTGGCTCTTTTGAGATTTTGATAATGTTCTTGATCTTCTTTTCATCAAGATTTAGTTCTTTTGCAAGCTCGGTATTGGTCGGTTCTCTACCATGTTCCTGCATAAAGCTTCTCTTAATCTTGTTAATTTTATTAAGTGTCTCATACATATGAACCGGAACACGAATAGTCTTCGATTGATCCGCTATAGCTCTTGTAATTGCTTGTCGAATCCACCATGTTGCATATGTTGAAAATTTGTATCCACGCTCAAACTCGAACTTTTCAACCGCTTTCATTAAACCAATATTACCTTCTTGGATTAAATCAAGAAAATGAAGACCACGATTTACATATTTTTTTGCAATATTTACTACTAAACGCAAGTTAGCTTTCGCCAAATCGTCTTTCGCTCTTTTATCTTTATGTTGCCCTTGTCTTAACTTGCTATAATATTTCATTATATCAAGTTGAGGTACACCCAATTCTTGCTCAGTTTTTTTAATAGCTTTTAAGTTAGCCCTAATTTGTCTATCAAAATCTGCTAGTTCAGCTTGCTCAAAATCATTAAGAACCGTTTTTCTAGACAGCTGTTTTACAAGCGTTTCATTTTGCTTTATAAGAACCTGCTTTTCCTGAATCTTTGCAATACCTTTTTCGATTCTCTTGGAAAGCTTTCTTATCAGCTTATTTGATAATTTTATGGTTTGAATGGTATCGCCAATTTCTTCTTTATTGAGCTTTACCTTATGTAGCATTTCCTTTTTCTTCTCTTCAGAATCAAGTTTGCCACGATAGCTTCGATAAATGCTTTCCTCGTTTTTAATTAAATCTCGGATTTTATTTATCGTAACAATTAAAGTATTTTTTTCTTCAGCATATTTTGGAAAATTTTCCTCATCAAATTCTGAGAACTGTATAACGTCTTTTAACGCCATGCTATTTTTGCTTAGTCTATCACCTATAGCCACAACTTCTTTATGGATAAACGGAAATCTGGATATAGCTTCGATTGATTCTCGTTTTCCTTCAGATATCTGATCTGCAATAACAGCTTCTGTTTTCTTGTTTAAGAGAGGAATCTTACCAATGTCACGAAGATATGCTTTAACACCATCAGAAACGTGTGCTGATTCGCTTGCCTCTTTAGATGTATCACGCTCTTCTTCATCTTCAACCGCTTCATCCAACTCTTCATCAACATAATCCAATGAGGTCTCTAAATGCGATTTTAAATGCGCCTTAGATCGTTCATCTTCATCTTCTTTTTCGTACTCTAATAAATCAGCATCTGCTTCTGATTCATTTTGCATCACAAGTTCAATATTCTCTTTTTCAAAAATTTTTAAAATATCATTTATTTCATTTTCTGTGAGATTATTTGTATCTGAAAATTCTAAAAATTCTTCGTAGGTTACAACACCCGATTGACGGCCCTTTTCAACAAGAGTAGCGATAAGATCTAAACCACTTTCATGTTCGCCTTTTTTAGAAACAACTTTCGATTTTAAACCGGCTTTGACTTTCTTAACCATTAGTACCACCCCTTTTTAAAATTTTATTCCTTAGGGTTTCTAAGCGACCCAACAAACTTTTTACCAAATCAACGTCACCCATTTTTTGAGCTTGGGAAATTTTTAATTTAATTTTAGTCACAATCAATTTCCATTGTTTTTTATAAAACTGCGCCAATAATTCATTTAACGTATTTTTGTCATCATTAGCACCAATAACAAGAGAGCTAACCAAATTTCTTTCTTCTTCGGTTAAGCCCGAAAAACGTGAGGCTGTATCAGATACTTCTGAGTTTTTTAATTCATGTATTTTTGTTAATAATTCTTTAAATGGAGATCCAAAAAATTGAATCAGAAACTTTTCTTCTTCCAGATCCAATTCGCCTTTATTGTAAATTATAGCAGAAAAAAGATTCTTTTCTAACAATGTTATTTCATTTGAATGCTTAATTTGTGTTTTAGCACACAAGCTGGGTTCCTGATGCTCTTGTTCAGCACGGTCCATTTTTTTTACTTCAGTTAATGCATGTGTATCTAAAGCAGTAATCTCATGTTTTAACATATCTACCGGAATACCAAAAAGTTCAGATGCTCTCTTTAGCAAAAGATGCCGTTTGATATTATCTTTAATTTTTGAAATAAGCTCTACTACTTTTTTGGTTAGTTTTATTTTTTCACTAAAACTACATTTTCCAAAGTCTTTACCATAATCTTCTAAGATAAAATCAAAAATATCTAAAGATTGCTTAATTAAAGTATCAAAATCGCCCTTCTCTTGAATAAACGATGCAGGATCATGGCCTTGAGGCAACTTGATAACATAGAGATCTAAGTTTGCATTCCAACAAAGCTCAACCATGCGGATCACCGCATTTTGTCCAGCCTTATCAGCATCATACGTGATATACACTTTATCAGCATATTGAGCAATTTGTGACAAATGCTCTTGAGTGCATGCCGTACCAAGAGTAGCAACCGTGTTTCTGAATCCGGCTTGAGCCATCATAACAGCATCCAAGTAGCCTTCAACCAAAAACAGTTCCCCCTTTTCCTGAATAAACTTTTTTGCCAGATCAAGACCAAAAAGGAGAGATCCTTTTTTGAAATAGTGATTGTCATGAGAATTGTAATATTTAGCTCTATTATCAAGATCCTCGAAAGCTCTGCCTCCGAATCCAAACAATCGTCCTAAATAATCTTTAATAGAAAAAATGATACGACCTTCAAACGGAAAATAGTATCTATTTTTGGCTTGTAACAACAATTTAGCATCTATTAAATCTTGAATTAGCATATTATTTTTTTTGCAATATTCTAAAAAACTTCTCAAACTCTCAGAATCACTGGGGCAAAAGCCAATTTTGAAAAGCTTAACACTATCCAAACTTAATCCGCGAGAAAACAAATAATTTAAAGCATCTTGGCGCTTCAGCAAAATCTGATAGCACCATGTTTCAAATAACTGACAAATTTTTATGTAATATTCTCTAGCGTTAAACCAATCTTTAGTATCCGCAGACTCAACAGACTCGGGCAAATCAATATTGTAATCTTTAGCAATAATCTTAGCTGCTTCAATCTGGGAGCAACTTTCTACCTTTGCTATAAATGCAATAGCATCGCCACCAATATGGCATCCAAAACAGTAAAAAATACCTTTGTCTGGGCTAACGGTAAAAGATGCTGTCTTCTCTGAATGAAACGGACATTTACCTTTTAAATAAGATCCAGCTCTTCGTAATGTTAGATACTTACTTACAACATCAGTGATATTAATTTTTTCTTTTAAGACATCAAATAAGTTCATACTTTTACAGTAGTTCTTTTAAGATTAACCGTAATCAAATACACCGAAGCAGCCGATAACAGACCCAAGGCTACCATTTGGTGGATTGAGAACATTCTAAAAATTTCATATTTATTGAGCAAAAAAGTACGATCTCCACGAATAAAGTCCACAAAGATTCGCTCCATGCTCGACAAGACTAAATATATGCTAAAAGCCAATCCAGCCGTTTTGGGTTTTACTTTAGAAAAACTAAAATACATAAATAAAAAGATGATGAAGAAGATACCAGCACTATAAAGTTGAGTAGGATGAATCGAAACGTATAAGGGTGCTACCGTTTCTGGATTGGTATACGTTATCGCCCAAGGAAGATTACTCTCACAGCCGTAACAGCAACCTGCTAAAAAGCAGCCAATTCTTGAAATAGAATGAATAATCGCGGCATAGATACCACCAATATCTAAAAGTTCCAACACCGGAAGATTCTTTTTGTAAGCAAATATTACTAAATAAGTCACTGCACCAATAATAGATCCGAGTACCGAACCGCCACCACTCGATAAATTAATTAAGTCCCAATAGCTTGCATACTTAGGAAATTCCGTAATGATATACAAAATTCTTCCGGAAATAACGCCTACCAATGCCGTGTAAATTGTTACATTAATAACATCATCCAAGCTAAGCATTTTACGCAATGAAGAATCTTTAGAAACAAAGTAAATAAACACGACCAGTGCGAGTGCTAGACATAATCCGAAGCTGTTTATATAAAAAGAACCATATAAATGAAGTAATTTTGGATACAATATGAACTCCTACCATTAAAAAATCTTACTTTAACTATAAAACATTTTTGGACTTTAGTACATCAAGTGCGTTTGGTGCATCCGGTGCGTTCGCACTTTGGTGTGCGTTGCACATTCAAGATAGAAAATGCTCGGTTGTATACTGTCATACCTGTTGATTTTTTTATTTGGAACACTACTATGAGACTATAATTAGATTAAATTTTAGGGGAAAAATGATTAGATGGAAAAACATTTTATTAAGCATCGCACTATTTGCTATAGCTTTAACAACTACTATTAAGCCCATGGAAGAAGATGAACAAGCAGAAGAATGTACTTCATATCCTCAGAACTCGTTTGGAGGCTTAATTAACGAACTTAAAATATTAATTCAACTACAAGCAATAACTACTTTTATTAATGAACACTCTATAGAAGAAGCAACTAAGAATTACAGCTCATTTATGGCCGAATTACCATTAAAACTTACAAACCGAGAGTTTTATTTGGTTATAAATATTGCATATCCAATGATAAGTTTTTATATTATCGATCTGTTCATTAATAAGATTAAAAACTTAAATGCAAACGACCGCGATTTATTGACGGCCGATGCTTTAGATAATGAAAACACTTTTTTAATTAAACTTTTAAATTTGTTTCAAGAGTTAGAAAATAATCATGAAAAGTTATCATATTCAAATGTAGAGATGATACGCATCCATATAGATCCTCGATTTATAGACCCACAGTTCCTACCTAAGCTTTTTGCCATTAAATTAAACAATCCAGAAAGACTAAAATCTTTAATGGGTATGGAACTTGCCCCAATTTCTCAAGAGTTAGCTTCTAGCGTTAAACAAATATTAGAAAATGATGATGTAACTCTTTTTCAAAGCATTAATTTAAGCTTAGATGATGATAACGCAAGACTATTGGTCAACTATATAGTACTAGGAATGATGATTTCATTCTGTACAGACAAATTACTGCAATACTTTATAAATAATGCAAATGAAGCGGATAGGATGAAGTTCATTTTCACATCATGCCAAACTGCCTGCATTTTAAAGTCTAAAAAAAAAATAAAAAAATTAATGCCTTTTTTCTCCATTAATGACTTACGTAATGAAAAAGGAAAAACTATTTTAATGCAAAACATATCTTTAAATAGGAATGATAATTGCATAACACCGTTCTTAATAAGAAAAGGTGCTAATGTAAATATTCAAGATATTGATGGAAATACAGCTTTACATATTGCTTGCTTTTTTGGCGAGCAAGAGACAATATCGATCTTATTAAAAAATAAAGCTAATCCAGGCATCCAAAACACTCAGGGCCAAACGCCCCTTATGCTTATTATTCCTTTTACAGATCCACAATTAATCAAGCTATTATTACAAGAAGATTCAGCGGCATTCATCAATATTCAAGATAATAATAAATTTACCGCCTTACAACATGCTTGCTTTTTTAAGCACGGAAAAAAAACAATAAAACTGTTATTAAAAAAAGGAGCAAATGCTAACCTAAAAGATATCGACGGCAATACTTCTCTTCATCTAGCAGTTGCTTTACCTAATACAGAACTCGCTCAATTATTATTAAATCATGGCGCCAAAGTTGATGTTTGTAATAATTCTTATTTAACCCCTATGGGCATTGCTATAGCAACTAAAAACAAACCACTGGAACTGCTTTTAAAAAGTTATTTGGACAACCAGAAAGAGTAGCTACGTTAAGCCCTAATATATTCTGAAAATGTAAGCAAAAAGCAAAGAGGTCGTTACATAACGACCTCTTTTTATATCTACCAATAATATGGAATAATATTAACTATCCCATTCCATATTATTATCATCTTTATTCCAATCTGTATTTGCTCTACCATGTGAAGCAGAAGTACTTCTATTAGTTGCATTTGCAGAATGGCTTGCGGCTACCGAGTGAGTAGCTTTTGCTGCTCTAGGTTTTTCGCATTCTCTCCCTCTACATTTGTGATCGGCAACGCCGCCTAAATGTCCAGCTTCAGCATGACTCATAGTGGTTTTATGAGATTTTGCACCATGAGTTTTTGCTTTTTCATGAGTTGCTTTAGAACCATTTTCAACTGCAGAATTTGTTGCATTTTTCTTAGTATTAACCATGATAACCTCCAATTATAATATAAAAAAAAGTCTTTAGATTAATCGTTATCTGAATCCATATCATTATTATCGCTAGATAAATTCTTATGGGATTTATCAGACGCATGTTTACCATGAGACGCACTAGATACAGATCTCTCGTTTGATTTATTGTATGTGTCATTATCAGAAGAATGCGAACCCTTAGAACCTAATTTTTCATTTTTAGATTCGTTTGAATGCATCTTATTTTGGTTGCTACCTTGATTAGCGGAAGAACCATACTTATTTGATGAATCGTTTAAACCTTGATTTTTTTTATTAGTATTTTCCATGAAAATCTCCATTTTTTTGGTTTTTATAAATTACTTAAATGCCTTAAACCAATAAGACTCAAGACATAAATTATAGTAACAAATAAGGGCACTTAAAATCAACAATTACATCGATAAATACGCTTGATTGAATTAAATTTTGCCATCTAATTTTCCAAAAACAAGCTCAATTTTATTTTAATAACCGTGCATAAAATTAATAAGCTTTTCCGCTTACAAATTACTAAATACCGTATAACTTTTTACTTTAGACTCACTATTGCTTCTATTTAAATAGTAACAAACAATTATCAGTCATTGTCATCATTTAAATCTATACCGTAGCTTCTGTTTGATACATTTTTATCTGATTTGTGAGATAAATTTTTATCTTGCATCGAATGAGATGCTGTTTTTTCATGCGCTTTGTTTTCATGTAGATTGTTTGTTTTCTGATTATCTTTATGAGAATTCATTTTTTCATGAGATTCATTGGAATGCATTTTTTTTGCATCATTCATTTGACTGCTGCATGAACCTTGAGTTTTTTTATTAGTATTTTCCATGAAAAACCTCCATAATTTGTTTTTATAGACTACTTAAACCTGTCTGAAGTTTTCACATCAGAACTAAAATCAGCATAGCAAATTCACCAATCAAAAATCAACAGTCACTCAAAAAAGCCCTGCTAATGCTTAATCCCAATGGTTAAAATTACAAAAAGGTTCACCACCATACATTATTTAATAGGCTCAATATATTTCTAAAATCAAATTTTATTGAACAAATTATTCCATAATCATATCAAAAAGTATTAAAATAAATAAAACAGTATAACCCAACGGGAACACATGTTATTCTTTCGGAACACTTTTACTAAAATCGAGCTCTTTCTTTTGTGCCTAATGTTTTGTGCATTATTGTGCATGGAGAGCGCACCGGAAGTTACCGAGACAAATACACAGCTTAATCCGATCTATCGAATATTAATGGATATAACAGCCACACTTCAAAATTTAGCGGGTCAGTCTTCTAAACTTAGTCCTGAAAAACCTGTAATTCCCACTCCCGGCCATGGTACTGTTCTTGAAACCACTGTTTCTCAAAATTTGGAAACCGAAGGATTTCTCCAATGGGATGCAGAAAATTACTCTGTTATTCAAGTGCATGTTCTTGATCAATTTTTAACAACAGGACAGTTCGCAAGCCATCAAGCGTGCATAATAAAAAACATCAACAAACTATCACAATTAGCAGTAATTAATTTGGAGCAGAATAAAGCTTCTATCGATAGCACATTAACGCCACAATGTTCATGTAATTCTCCTGAGCTCAATTCATTACAAAAAACGTTGGACCAGAAAATCCAAGCTAATGAAATTAGTTCTACTTTAAACATCGGCGGCGGCGAAGAAAGCTGCGGTTATCAAGCAATCAAAAACGCTATACTTTTATCACAAAATTTAGATGGCTCAGTATTGTATGCAAATCTTAATGATCCTATCTATGCAAATAACCTTTTCGGTACTGCTGCCATCAATAGGTTATTGAATATCAAGTCAGCTGAGAATGGACCTTGGCGCGATATAGTTATAAAACACAGAATTGCATTAACAACATCAAGTATTTCTTCGAATGTTAACTCAATGCAAAAGATATTAACAATTATTGAAGCGGATTTAAAAAGATTACCCAAGCTGGTTGAAGATTTTCAAAAATCGCCAAAAGAGAACCACGAGGCCGGATCAGAAATACAGGTCATTTGGAAGAACATTGTATACCAAGATACAAAAGCATCTGATCAAATGGAAGAAGCAAAACAAAAATCTAAAGATATCGATACTACAGAAACGAAGCATCTTATAGTAGCAGCAGAAGAACTAGCTTTCAAGATTAAAGATGCTGTATTAGAAGCAAAAAGAATCATCCCAACGGAAGCATTAAAATCAACAATTGAACGCACCAAAAAAGATGTGTCAAGATCCAAAGAAGAAGAAGATACCAATTATTATGATCCAGATGACTATGGCATCGATTCGGATGATGATCAGTATGATTATGATGACGAACATGAAAACGATGAAGAGCTTCAAAGCTCAGATAAAGAAAATAGAGCAGAGCAAAAATTAATAGAGAGTGACTCATTTAATTTAGAGCAATCAGAAAAAGAAGGAAATAATCTTGATGTCGCAGATCTAGACTATTTATATGAAATCTTACAGGAATCTTATAAATTACCTGAAAGTACCACCATGGGAACTGCGGAATTAGGAACAGAACCGCTAGAAAATCAAGGGAAAATCGAGGATGATGTCGCTCAAAGCTATTTTGATCACATCATTACCGATATAGGTAAAAATCGATCTAAAGAACATGTCATATTTGTAGGCGGTGGCGGACATTGGGCCACAGTAGTAGTGAGAATTATCAATAATCGACTTTATTATATAATTGCAGATTCGACCAACGAACAACGATATGGTGTAGATTTAAAGAGAAAAGGAATCTTTATCACAAAGGCCATTCAGAAGATTATAGATAGCACTCAAGATTCCATAACAGAATTAATTAAATTTTAATTTTAAAAAAACCACCACTCATATCCTTCGAAAAGCATGAGCAGTGGTTTTTAAAATTTTCTATAACACCTTAGGTGTTGAGCTTTTGAAAAATAGATTTTTTGAGTTACAATAGTTTTGAAAGAAGATTCAAGAATTCAAAAATTGCTTATAATCAAAGTTTCTTCTCAGCGCTCATCCTGAGGGCTTTTTCAAATGCTTTTTCAAATTGAGAGCCCCTAAACCTATGCTAAATAATAAAATAAACTTTTCATCAAAACTCAACAGGGCCTAGTCAAACTTAATCCATCAATCACAAATCTTATTAATTTTTATTTTTCTTAAGTTCTCTAACTTTAAAGATCAATAAAGAAATTGCTGCTGGAGTCATACCCTGCATAATTGACGCTTGAGCTATATTCTTAGGCTTAATTTTATTTAATCTTTGTTGTAGCTCTATAGATAGACCAGGTATCGATTTAAAATCCATATCATCCGGTATCTCTAAATTTTGATAGTATTGAAACTTTTCAACTTCTTTTTCTTCGCGTTTAATATAAGGACCATACAGTAATTCTGCATGTATTGCCTGCAATGTTCTGTACGGAATGTCGCCCGTAAATGCTTTGATAATTTCATGAACTTTTTCGATTTGACCATCACTGAACAATCTCATTACTTCTGTATGTTTATTGCCAATAAAATGGGCTAAAGCTTTATCAACTATTTCTCTTTCATTTTTGATTTCAGAATATAGTTCATCACTGATCAAGCCCAGAGCATATGCTTTATGACCCAATCTTTCAAAAACGTTATCTTGCCTTAAAAGCAATCGCCTTTCTGCTCTAGAAGTAAACATTCGATATGGCTCATCAACACCTAAAGTCACAAGATCATCAATCATGATGCCAATATAGCTTTCGTTTCTACTCATCACGAATGGTTCTTTGTTATTAACCTTTAAATGAGCATTAATACCAGCCATTATGCCTTGACTTGCTGCCTCTTCATAACCGGTTGTACCATTTATTTGACCAGCCAAGAATAAACCAGGAACTTTTTTAACCTCTAGACTATGATAAAGTTGATTAGGTAAAACTGCATCATACTCTATAGCATAACCAGGTCTGAGAATAACCGCATTTTCAAAGCCTACAATAGAACGAATATATTTTTCTTGAGCTTCTAATGGCATGGCCGTCGATAAACCATTAGGATACATTTCATCAGTAGAAGCACTTTCTGGCTCTACAAAAACATGATGTGAATCTTTATCCTTGAATCGAGAAATTTTATCTTCAATAGAAGGACAGTATCTTGGTGGAGTTCCTTGAATATGTCCAGTGTAAATTGGTGAAAGATGTGCATTTTCACGAATAATATCATGCGTTCTAGAATTCGTATGAGTTATATGACAACCAATTTTATGTTCAACTTTTTGTGGTCCAAATTCGAAAAGATAATCTAAGTCATCAGATGCTTGATATTCCATTTTAGAAAAATCCAAACTCTTGCGAGATAATCGAGGCGGAGTACCGGTTTTTAATCTTATCAGGTTAAGACCACGATCTTTTAAAAATCCAGATAATGAATGCACCGCTTCTTCACCTTGTCTACCACCAGCATGATTGGTATGTCCCACATGAATTAAGCCCCTTAAAAAGGTACCGGTAGTTAATATAACTGCACCAGCATTGTAAATCGCACCACTAGCAGTTCTAATACCTGTTACTGCACCATTTACATCTATTAGGGCTTCTTCAACCATGTCTGCGACAATGGTCAAATTTTCAGTCTTCTCTAGCATTTGTCTGCTTAAAATTCGATACGCTTCTTTATCAATCTGTAATCTGAGGCCTTGAACAGCAGGTCCTTTACGGGTGTTAAGCATTCGAGCTTGTAAGTATGTCTTGCTACAAAGTTTAGGCATCAAACCACCAAGAGCACTAATCTCAAAAACCATATGCCCTTTACCAATACCACCTACAGCGGGATTACATGGCATATGACCAATTTTATCAAGACTGAGCGTAACCATTAATGTTTTAGAACCCATTCTTGCCGCAGCATAAGCTGCTTCCATACCAGCATGACCAGCACCCACAACTATAACGTCAAACTTGTTCGACCTATTGTCCATTTTTATTTTACCTTAATTACATTAATTGATTATGAAAAGTTTCAGATAATAATCAATTATACAAAATAATTAAATAACTTACCAGGAGCTATGAGGACAAAATGCATATTTGAAAAATTTAAAATGCTTTACAATGATAGAGGCTACCCGAAGATAGCCTCTAAAATTTTTCAAAAAAGCACTTTTTAATTACCCTCTTACCTTAACTCTAGCTGCTAGAATAGTTGATAATTTTGTAATAGGTTCTTTAGATAAAATGGTTTGCACAAACGCAGGAGCTTTACCTCTGACTTTTAAAATCTCTAACTTCACCATATTTGCATTTTTTTGATCTCTTATTTTACGGAAAACCGCCCAAAGATCTACAAATTCTGGTTCATTCTTTATCAACATTGTTAGCTCATCTATCCATGTTTCAAAGCCCTTTGTTGGGTGGCTAGAGGTATTTAAAAATTGTGCAAGCATTTCTGTGATTTGAGTTTGTTTAGCTGGATCTAACGAGTAAGCATTCAAATTCACAAGCAATGACAATAAACCAATTAATTTCAAATTTTTTAACTTTATCATAATATTTCCTTTTCGAACTATTAACAAATTAATGTTAACTAAATTTTAATTGCATTAACATTTGCTGTCAAAAGGCCAACTATTCTATTATATTTTTTCATAAACCTTCATTTCTTGAGGTTCATGTTTGCTATAAAACATATAAGTACCAAAGAGCATAGCAATTGCAAAAAACACAAGCAAATTAGAAATACCCAAGCGATAAACGTTCCACACAAACGAACTAATCAATATCATACAACTAATTAAGCTTAAAATAGGCAATAGTTTTATTTTTTTTTCCTTCTTATAAAGCATTGCTAAAAGTGATAATGAACATATCGTATAAGCAATAGACATACCGAAAGCACCCGTTTGTTGCAATGGTATTTGATTTCCTTGAGTAATACCAAGATAAAGAACACTCAGCAATGCTTGTGCTACTACACAAAAATATGGCACTTGATTTACATTTAACTTAATAAACAGATTCTTCATAAAAGTATGATCATTTTTAGCAACAGTAAATAAATTCCAACTATTACTAAACATCACACCATAACTTGAGCCTAATGAAGATGACGCTATACCTATATGAAAGAGATCAACTAATATTTTTTTCAAATAAGCATGAGAAGTCAACTTATCAACCAATAGTGGAAACACTCCCAAATAACCACCTTTAACTAAACCGAGCGCAGGTCCCACACTTGCATAAAACATAAATTGAAATAACGTCAAAAGCAATATCACTAACAAATATGAACACAATATTGCCCGCGGCCCATTCTTTTCAGGGTTATCTATAGAGGCACTTAAAGAACAACTCGATTCAAATCCAGAAAATGCATAAAGCACAAGCGGCATCGCTGCGGGGATTGCTGAAAAATTTGGAATATTGTCATAGACATAAGAACCAGTGAATAGATAAAAACCGGACATTATAACAAAAATAATTGGTATCAGCTTGAGTACTAAAAAACCATACTGAATTTTTATACCCGCTCTTAAATTTAATAAATTGAGAGCCGTACATGCCATAATTATCGCCATATCAAACCAAAGCGTGGGAATAGCTTGTAACATCGGTATTATGCTTTGAGCTAAAGAAACACATACGTGAATCCCCAAAGTAAACGAACAAATTTTCCCAATAAAGTAACTCCAACTACCAAGAAATCCAAAAAATGGACTTATTGCTAACCCAAAATCGTAAAATGTACAGCCATGCTCAGAAAACTTCCAGAGCTGAATAATACCCAATATTAAAGGTAATAATAAGATCCCGACAATTACATAAACCAAAGGACCCAAGGATCCTGTTTGTTGAGTTAGAACAGCCGTGTTTATAAAGACACCTGAACCCAACATAATGTTGATGCTTATCAGGATTAAAGAGGATAATGATAATTTTTTCATAAAACACTTCTGTTAAAATTTTGCAAAGTATATCACTTGCTTATGTGACAATAATATAAAAAATTAGCAAATTAATACAAATTATAATGATCCTGATGGATGATTGCTTGCAAATTAAGCAGTACTGGATTATGGTATTAGGGTTATTTTTAAAGCAATACGCCAAATAAAAGGAGAGGTAACGATGATCTACCTAGTAAAAAAATTCTCGCCAAGGTTAATGTTATTTATTGTAGCCTGCACTTTATCAACTAATATCTCTGCAGATAATAGCAACGACTTGGACAAGACTGACGATAATGCAGTATTTTGTCCGACCACTAGAAGAACAAGTTGCGATGAAGAATGCAATCTTGATATTGGCTGCTCTTCAGGCGCATGCTCTGATGCATGTAGCTGCGATTTTTTTGGCTCGAATAATGCAGTATGCCAAACCAACTGCGTAAGCAGCAGAACCTATTTTTTACCTAGATCACTGACTACAGATTCAGTATTGGATTTAGCATTAGGTAACTATTATTTCTATCATCATACCCAATGCCCAGAAGATAGAGCATTCTTCCAAATACAAGCTAGTTATTTCCATTTACAATCAAAAAGAGAATGTGAATTAGCTGCATATTTTAACCCAAATGCTAGAAGATGTGTAAGCATCGAAGAAAACGGTACCGGTGATGTTGGTTCTCTCTGGCTAGGATTAGAATCCACACCAGGAACAAGCTTTAGCTCTACCATCTGTCTTTCTCCAAGAAGAAAAGTTGATGGCGGTTTCTTTAACTTCTTATTCGATTTCAATAGCTGGCTTTGTGGTTCATGGTTAAGCATAGCATTTGCAGCTTTCAAATCTGAAAATTGCATTGGTCTAAGAGAATGTGAAGTACAAAATCCTGGCGTTGTAAATGATATAACAAATGCAACTCAAGCTTTAAATAATTGCAATTGGACTGCAGGTAAAATCTCGCCAAGAAAATTATCTAGGACCGGTGTTGATGATGTACAGTTCAAAGTAGGTTGGAACTATTATTGGTGTAACTTCGATCACGCAGGACTCTATTTCGTAGCAACAGCACCAACTGGTTGCAGATCAAGAAATGAATTTTTATTTGAGCCAATCGTTGGGTCACGTCATGGAAGCG
>Ga0335394_10000973_pt1 | contig 31757 bp, 30 predicted proteins | sample MAT03_FD_205741 | JGI IMG/M metagenome (GOLD analysis project Ga0335394, IMG submission 205741) | Freshwater microbial communities from Lake Fryxell liftoff mats and glacier meltwater in Antarctica - MAT-03 (spades assembly) (version 2) ...
ATCACACCGGTCAGCAGGATCGACGAGCATCGATTCGTTCTCGGGGACGGGAGTGTGACGATGAAGCTGAAACGAGCATTCGCGTCCTACGTCGCGAATTATAGTAGCGTCCACCGTTCGCAGTTAGAGGTTCCGTCAACGCCGGGTTGACGCCGAGGGCAGTCGCTTTCCGTCGTCTTCAAGCATGCCGGGTCAATATCTGCGGACGGTCGGATCGATTCGTTCCGACCAAGCGTCGATGCCACCGGCGACATTGCTGACGTTCGGGAACCCGTGGGCGCGCAGGTACTCCGTTACCCGCAGGCTCCGTCCGCCGTGATGGCAGTGAATGAGCAGATGTTTGTCTTTCGGTAATGTCGTCAGATTTTCGGGAATCTGCCGCATTGGAATTGTCTCGGCGCCCACGATCTGGCAGATTTCGCGCTCGTAGGGTTCGCGCACGTCGATGAGCCTGACCCGGTCAGGCGAGGTTGCGAGGAGGCGGTGAGTTTCCTCCACCGTCGTTTCGAGGGGAGGGGAGTCGTGCGCGGGTTGCGACATGGGAAGAGCGTTAGCCGGCGGGGACGTTTGGCAATCGAACGCGTAGTCCGCGGTGCGGAGTTTCGTTCGGTTGGACGACGGCGATCCGCAAACGGGGCAGTTGGGATCTTTCGGAAGTCCGATCGTCCGCATGGTCTGGCTGAGTGCGTCGTAGGTGAGGAGCCGCCCGAGGAGCGGTTCGCCCAAGCCGATCAGCAGCTTGATCGTCTCCAAAGCCTGCAGGCTGCCGATCACGCCGCAAAGGGCCCCCAAAACCCCCGCTTCGCCGCAACTGGGAACGGAACCGACCGGAGGTGGCGTGGGAAAGAGGCACCGGTAGCACGGTCCGCGCCGGTGGGGTGCGAAAACGGAGACGGAGCCCTCGAATTTGAAGATGCTTCCGTAGACAAGGGGGCGTTTCGCGAAGACGGCTGCGTCGTTGTTTAAATAACGCGTCGGAAAAGTGTCCGTCCCGTCGACGATGACATCGTACCTTTCGAATAATTCCACGGCGTTGTCCGGCGTCACTGCGAAGGGGTGTTCCTCCACGGAAACATGCGGATTGGTCGTCCGCAGGCGTCCGGCAGCAGAGGCGGTCTTAAGGTTCCCGATGTCGGCGTCCGAGTGGAGAAGTTGCCGATGAAGGTTGTGCGCCTCGACGCGGTCAAAATCCACGATTCCGAGTGTGCCGACGCCCGCCGCCGCGAGGTAGAGTGCGGCTGGGCTTCCCAAGCCACCCGCTCCGACGATCAGGACGCGGGAGGACTTGAGCCTCCGTTGCCCCTCGAGGCCGACTTCTGCCAGCTGCACGTGACGACTGTAGCGGGTGAGCTCGGCTGGTGAAAACCCGGACATGACCTAGGAAGAGATGCGGTGAAGCGATGGCTGCAAATGAAATTGCGCTGGTGGGAGTGCGACGGCACCCTTCGGACCGCATGGCGCAAAAATTTGTTGTGATTATCGCGGGTGGCAAAGGTGAGCGTTTTTGGCCCCAGAGCCGGGCGCATCGTCCCAAACACCTGCTTCCGATCGTGGGAACCGAGCCGTTGTTGACGCAAACGCTTGCGCGAGTGCGGCCGCTGGCCTCGGCGAAAAATACCTTTGTCATTACCAGTGCGGCCCAGGAAAAAGGGGTTCGCGCCTGCTGCCCCCAGCTCCCGCGCGAAAATATCGTGGTTGAGCCCGTGGGGCGCGACACGGCTCCGGCGGTTGCCTTGGCGGCGATGCTAATCGAAGCCAGGGACCCAAAGGGTGTCTTTGCGGTGCTTCCGGCGGATCACGTCATCCACAACCGCAAAGCGTATGCGGGAGATTTGAAGGCCGCGTTCGAAGCGGCTGCCGCGGCCGATGTGCTCGTGACCATCGGAATCGAGCCGACCGAACCGGCCACAGGTTTTGGATACATCGAACGCGGCGAAAAGTGGAAAACGTTCGCCGGACGCCCGCATTACACCGTGAAGCGGTTCGTGGAGAAACCCACGGCAGAGGTGGCCGCGCACTACCTCGCGTCGGGCGAGTATGTTTGGAATGCAGGTATGTTTGTATGGAGCGTTTCGGCGGTGATGGCGGCGCTGACCCAGCATGCGCCGTCGCTTTACGAGGGTTTTGGACCGGTGCGGTTGGCGCTCGCGAAAGGCCGGCCTCTCGCCCCGGTTTTAAAGAAATCGTATCCGGGGCTCGCGAAGATTTCGATCGACTATGCATTGCTGGAAAAGTCCACCAATGTCGTGATGCTGCCGGCCTCCTTCGATTGGGACGACGTCGGCGCTTGGCCGGCAATCGCCCGTCACCACGCGAAAGATAAGCAGGGAAACGTTTCCCGCGGACACGTGTTGATCGAGCAGGGTTCCAACAACATCCTTTTCTCCGAGGGCGATCATCTGGTTGCGGCGATCGGGCTCGACGACTTCATTGTGGTTCATACCAAGGACGCCACTTTGATTGCGCCTAAAGCTCGAGCGCAGGAGATCAAGGCGCTCTTGAAGCGGGTCGACGCTTCGAAAGAGGGCGCTCGCTGGCTTTAGTCTTTGCCTCGCACCTCTCCGATTCGGTTTTACGTCCCACCTAATTCTGGCCGTATGCGCTGTTTGGGAATCGATTTTGGTTCGAAGCGGATTGGCTTGAGCTTCGGAGACGATCTCGGTGTCGCCACGCCGCTTCCGGCGATTCTGGAGACCGACGTCGGCAAACGCTGGGACGCCTTGGTCAGTGCGGCCAAGCAACGTCGCGCGACGGATCTCGTGATCGGCTGGCCGTTGAACATGGACGATTCGGTCGGACCAAAGGCAAAGGAAGTCGAGGCAGTGGCGTCGCGGTTGCGGGCGGAGTTGGCGTTACCGGTACATCTCGTCGACGAGCGTCTGACCTCGCACGAAGCCGAGTCGAGCATCCCCAAGCATCGTCGTCGCGAGATTCGCGCGAGCGGGATTGTGGATTCGCGCGCTGCCACGTTGATTTTGCAGGATTTCTTGAATCGACACATTCCATTGCCGCCTCCGGTGGAATGAAGCTCGGTCCAAAACGCCCGGACGATCGGGAAAAAAATCCGGTTTACGGCTGACGGCTTGCGCGTCGAGGGCGGCGGCGGGCAGGATCGGGAAGGCATGCCTTCACCTCCGGAAAACGCTTCACCTTCGTCGTCACGCTGGATGGTCGTCTGCGCGTATGACGGTTCGGGATTTGGCGGTTGGCAGAGCCAACCGGGGGGGGCTTCGGTGCAGGATACGATCGAGGCGCGGCTGGCGCAGATGGCGGGAATGCCCGTGCGAATCCATGGAAGCGGTCGGACGGATGCCGGGGTACATGCGCGTGCCCAGGTTTTTCATTTCGATCTGCCTTGGAGGCACGGAGCCCCGCGTCTGCATGCGTCCTTGCGCGTGGGTTTACCGCCGACGTTGCAGATCAAATCCGTGCGGTCGGTGCAGGCGCAGTTTCACGCGCGCTTCGATGCGATCTGCAAGCGATACGAATACCGGATCTACCTCGGCGACCCGGATCCGTTCATCCGTCGATTTGTGTGGGGCGTGGAGCGTCGCGATCCGCTCGATTTTAAAGCAATGGAGGAGGCCGCGCGACGGCTTTGCGGGCGTCACGATTTTGCGGCGTTTTCGGCCCTCGGCGGTGAAGAGCGAGAGAACACGATCAAGGAGTTGCGCAGACTCGAGCTGATTCGGCGCGGTCGCATGCTCACGATCGTAGCGGAAGCCGATGGGTTTCTTTACAAGATGGTCCGGAGCCTCGTCGGAGCGCTGGTCACGGTAGGCGTGCGCAAAGCGACGCCAGAACGGATCTCCACGCTCCTGGCGGGCGGGCGGCGGCTGCCGGAAATCGAAACCGCTCCTCCCGATGGGCTCTCTCTCGTAAAGGTCACTTATCGAGCGGGCGCGTTCCGTCGAGCTCGGGCGATGCCATGAACGCTATGGGCGCGTTGCCGGGCGATCCCACGACCGCAAGGAGCTGGCGCGACCTGGTGTTTCCTCCTGTCTGCATCGGATGCGGCGAATTGGTGCAGGGCAGTGAGCCGTTTCGGCATCTGTGCAAGGTCTGCGTGAGCGCCCTGATGCGGGTCGAGCCGCCGGATTGTACGGTCTGCGGTCACCCCTTTTTCGGCGACGTGGAAGGGGAACGGACGTGTCCGCATTGCATCGAACTGCACCCGCTCTTTCGCCGCGGGTGCACAGCCGTGCTGTTCGGAGGACCCGCCCGCGCCTTGGTCATCGAGCTGAAGTATCGCCACGGTCTGCATTGTCTCACGGAGATCGAAACGATCCTCCGATCGACCCCGCACGTGCTGGCTCACGTGAAAGATGCGGTGCTTGTCCCGGTGCCCTTGCACCCGCGCAAAGAGCGCGAGCGGGGCTACAATCAAAGTGCGTTTCTGGCGGTGGCCTTTGCTCGGGCGGCGGGCGGTGCGACGCGCGTGGAATCGTTGCTGGTGCGAATGGTGGATACTTTGACGCAAACCGTTTTCGATCGACGCAGCCGAATGGACAACCTGAAGAATGCCTTTGCACTGGCACCGGGCGCCCGCATTCTGGCGGATCAGCATTACATTCTTGTCGATGATGTTTTTACCACGGGCTCCACTCTCAACAGCTGCGCGCAGGTGCTCCGAGCTGCAGGGAGTTTGAATCTCGACGTCGTAACGTTCGGTCACGGTTAGGTCTGCTTTCCTTCTTCAGCCTCTTTTCGCGCTATGTCGCTCTTCAGCAAGCCGAAGTATTCCACCGTCGTCGTTAAGAAAAAGGACATTCCGAAGGGGCTTTGGACCAAATGTCCCATCTCCGGCGAAATCGTCTTCAACAAAGAGCTTGAAGCGAACCAGATGGTGGTGCCCAAGAGCGGTTACCACTTTCCGATTGGAGCGCGCGAACGTTTGGCCGCTCTGCTGGATCCAGGGTCGTTTGAGGAGGCCGATGCCACCTTACGCTCGGCCGATCCCCTTTCGTTTGTCGATTCGCAGGCCTACCCCGATCGGATCGAAAAGTACGAGCGCGAGAGTGGACTTAACGAGGCGGTGGTGTGCGGGAGGGGTCAGATTGAAGGCATTCCGGTTTCGATCGCCGTGATGGATTTTCGCTTTTGCGGCGGCGCGATGGGTTCGGCGGTGGGCGAGAAAATAACCCGGGCGATCGAAGTGGCGGCGAAAAAGGGAATTCCCTGCCTCATTTTCAGCGCCTCGGCCGGCGCGCGGATGCAGGAGGGGATTTTCTCGCTCATGCAGATGGCAAAAACGAGTGCCGCGTTGGGCCGTCTCGCCGAGGCCAAGCTGCCATTCATCTCCATTCTCACTCATCCGACGATGGGTGGCGTGACGGCGAGCTTTGCGACCTTGGGCGATCTCAATATTGCCGAACCCGGTGCAATGATCGGTTTCGCCGGCGCTCGGGTGATCAAGGAGACGACCAAACAAACGCTCCCGCCCGGGTTTCAGAGCGCGGAATTTCTTCTTAAACACGGATTGATCGACCAAATCGTCAACCGTTTGGAGATGCGGACCCATTTGCGCAGCGTGCTCACCGCGCTCTTTTTGAAAAGAAAGACGGCGTCGGTGGCGACCCCTTGAACGGCAGCCGCGGCTGTTCGGTCGCGGCGTTTTTCGCTTCCCCATGTCGAGTTCGCCTCCTTTCGTCGACTACGCTTCGGTTCAGGATTATCTTTTTTCCCTCAAAGTTCAGGGTGTGAAGTTCGGGATCGACCGGATGCGCCTGTTGGTGGCCGCGCTGGGTCATCCGGAGCGCGCCATCCCGACGATTCACGTCACGGGTACGAACGGAAAGGGGTCGACCGCGGCGATGCTGGAAGCAATTTTTCGCGGAGCGGGTTGGAAGGTTGGACTCTATACGTCGCCTCATCTGGTGAGATTGGGAGAACGCGTGCAGGTGAACCGACGGATTCTGGGCGAAGAGGAAATTATCGCGTATACGGGCGAACTCCGACCGATCGCAGAGGCGCTGGGCAAAGTCGACTCGAATGACCATCCCAGTTTTTTCGAGTTCATGACGGCGATGGCGTTTCTGCAGTTCGCGCGAAAGCGGTGCGATCTTGGAATTATCGAGGTGGGACTTGGAGGTCGGCTCGACGCCACCAATGTGGTGCTGCCGGAAGTGGCGATCGTCACCTCGATCGGTTTGGATCATTGCGAGATGCTCGGGGATACGTTCGAAAAAATTGCGGGCGAAAAGGCCGGGATAATCAAGACCGGGCGCCCCGTGGTGCTGGGGCGGGTACCCGAGACCGCCGAAAGGAGGATTCGCTCCGTAGCGAGGGCACACGGCTGCGAGGTTTTTTCCGTGCGCGCGGAGTTTGGAGAAGACCTTGTCCGTTATCCGCAGACGAATCTCGAGGGCGACTACCAGCGTTGGAACGCGGCGACGGCCACACTCGTGGCCCGGACGATGGGTGCACGGTGGAATTTGACCACGAACGCGATCGTGGATGGGTTGCAACGCGTCGTCTGGCCCGGGCGTTGGCAACGCGTGACGTTGGCTGGGCGGCAGGTCATTTTGGATGCGTCGCATAATCCGGAAGGAGCCGACGTGCTGCGCGTGAACCTCACTCGGCTTGTTGCGGAAACGGGAGCCAAACCGGTCGTCATCGCCGGTGCTCTGGGAGCGGCGCGCGCGGGCCCGCTGCTCGCCACCATTGCGGATTTTGCGAAGGAGATTCACCTCGTCGTGCCTCACCAAGCACGGGCCACCGGATTTGAGGACATGGAACGCCTCGTGCCGGTGCATTTCGGCGGGGCGGTCAAGCGGGCGACGCTCGAAGGTCTATTTCCAGGCGGCAAAGCCTGCACCGCGGGAGCACCCACGGATCTCGTGGTGGTCACGGGCTCGATCTATCTTCTGGGCGAAGTCTTTGCGCTGATCGCTCCGGAAATGGGCGCAGGCGAGGGCCGGCTGCAGGATTTTTGAGGCTTCGGACGGAAGGGGCCCGAAGCGCTCGCTCTCGCTGTAGCCGTCGTGGTTACATCCCAATCAATTCCGCCGTGGGCGGGACGTCTTTGATGATTTGCGACGGATCGGGGCCAACGCCGAGATAGCGTAGGTTCGGCAGCATTTTTGGAAATCGGGCTGCATCCGCCCCGTAGGCGACTTCGACCAAGGACCGCACCATCGCAGCGACGTAGCCCCGTGCTTCGATCGGCAGGCCGGCGAAGGTTCGAACCCGAGAAATGTCTTCCGTCCAGCCGGGATGGCGCGAATACACCGGACGGAGGGTCTTTCTCACCGCTTCGTTGCGGGGCACGTGAAAGAAGCGGCGCCCGGTGGAATCTTCGTAGGCGGTGGCGATCAGGAGATCGCCGCGCCACTCGCCGGCGTGAGTGAGGGCGTCGGCCTTGTTGATCATCAAGTCCTGGAAACCGCCGTAGCGCAGAACGTCTCCCTTTTCCACGGCGTCAAACCAGCCGACCATGCGCTGGCGTCCCGTGCTGGTTCCGAACTCGAGCTGCTTGAGTTTGACCGTGAGAGGGTGGCCTTCCTCCATTTCCGTAAGAAACGTGTGCGTACCGACTTTGGTGTCGTAGGCCTTGGCCACGCCAAAGGTGTGGATCGTCTGCACTGGAATGCCGGCGCTTTCGAAAAACTCGGGAGTGAAGGTATGGGAGGCCGTGACGTTGGGCGAGTAGCCGTGGCGTTTGTCGAGCCAGTACGCTTGGCCAAATTCGCCGATCACAGTCCGCCCTGCTTGGGTTTCGCGAAGGATCAACTCGCGCACCTCGCCGATATTTGCGGCCAGTGCGGTTCCCGCGGCCCAATAGGTTTCCGTGATCGCGTCCAGATCGAGGGAGAAAGGTGCGCTCCCGCGAAAACGGGTGAAGTCGAATTCCGTCTGCGGAAACACGCCGAGTTCGATCGCCTCGGCATTGGCGCGTTGCTCCGCCACGGTGAGCTTGTCGAAGAAACTCGCGAACGCGTCGGGTTTGACCCGGCAGACGTGTTCGATCGTGCGCAGGGCCCGGTCGCACCGCTGCGCGAGCTTGCGGGCAAAGTAGTTCTTTCCGGCGAGAAAATCCGAGAACGTGATCTGCCATTGGCCGACTTCATCCTGATAGGCCGGAGTGATTCCCCGACCCGTGGAACCGCGGGGTGCCTCGGCGAGGATATTCACCCGATAGTCTTCCCACGCGAGGTCCAGGAGGCGATGCGTCACGTCGGAAACGAGTGTACGCTCGTCGACCAGGAGACGGGAATAGACGGCATAGCCCTTTTTTTCCAAGGGACGCCCTTCCCAGTGTAACTTGCGCGGGTCGGCGACGACTCCGCTTCCGATCGCCAAATGGGCGATTTCTCGCTCGACCACACCGGACGGCAGGAGGTTGAGTTTAATTCCGGCGGCGGTGTGACCCGAGTTGGCCCCGCCGTTGACCTTAAGGACAACGGAGACGGGCGTGGCCGAGGTCGCGAGTTCGTGGGTGATTTCGGGGATCAGCCGGCCTTTGCCTTCGTCGCCAAGGGAAATTCCGACATCGGCGATCAGCTGACTCGAGAAGGGGAGAAGTGACATGGTTCCTTGATGGCAACCGAGGTCCTACCCCTGTTGCCCGACAGTTGAAACGGTCGGGCGGGGTGGAGGGCAAATAAAATTTATAAAACCGACGCCGTTTGCCAGGAGCTCCTCCTCGGGTGACGCAGAAAGGTCGTCGAAGGGCTTTCTTCGGATCGGCGGCAAAAGCGCTTCCTGCCCTTCCAAGCACAGCCCACGCCCAAGAGTCGGTCTCTAGCCTTTCGATTGCGTTTTGATTTCGACCACGTCGTGAGGAGCGGCTTCCTTCTGTCCGGCGGGACTGACGCGGATGAACCGCGCCTTGGCCCGGAGCTCGGACAAGGTCGCCGCTCCGAGGTAGCCCATGCCGCTTTGCACGCCTCCGACGAGGGTCGAGAGCACATCGTCGGCCGAGCCGGAGACCTCCTTAAGAGCTTCGATCCCCTCGGCGGTCAGCTTCCGGGTGGTGTCCATCTTGTCGTGGCCGTAGCGAGCGGCGCTTCCTGCCTTCATTGCCGAGAGCGAGCCCATCCCGCGGTACTGCTTGTAGAGTTTTCCGTCGATCTCCATAATCTCGCCGGGCGCTTCCCGACACCCGGCCAAAAGGCCTCCAAGAATGACGGCGTCGGCGAGCGTGAGCGCTTTGACGATATCGCCGCTTTTGGCGATGCCGCCGTCGGCCATGATCTTTACGCCGCGGGCTTTGGCCGAGCGGCTCGCTACGTAGAGCGCCGTGAGCTGAGGAATGCCTACGCCGGCGACAATTCGCGTGGTGCAGATCGAACCGGGCCCTTGGCCCACTTTGATGGCGCTGGCTCCGCACTCGGAGAGAAATTCGACACCGTCGCCGCTCGTGACGTTACCGGCGATCATGGTGAGGTTTGGAAAGGTGCTTCTCAGGAGTCTGACGATCTCGCCGACGCCCGCGGTGTGCCCATGGGCGGTGGATACGGCGATGGCATCGATGGATTCGTCCATGAGATGACCGACATGTGCCACCATTCGATCGCGGTCGAGGGTTCCATCGGCTTTGCGGACCGGGGCGATCGCCGCACCCACGACAAGGCGGAATTCGGAGTCACGGGCCGGTTTGCGGCGCGATTTAGATTCGGCGGTGATCCGCTCGACATCGGAGAAGGTAACCAGACCGCGGAGCCGATCGTTATCGTCGACCACGAGCATCTTGTGAATACCGACGTTCTCCATAAAAAACGTATCCGCCGCGGCGATGGGATCCGGCTGAAGTTTCCGCTCGTGGACGGTGAGGATGTCGCGCCGGGGCACCATGGCATCGGCGACCTTCTTCGAGCGGTAACGCTCACGGACGGTGGCGCCGGAGAGAAGACCGGTCAGACGCCCGTCGGCATCGACGACCGGAAAGGTCCGGAAATCGAAGCGACGCTGCTCGATCATCGCGAGCACATCGCCCACCAGTTGATCGGGGGTCACCGTGATGGGGTCCTGGATCAGACCGTGAATATGCCGTTTCACGCGGGCGACCTCCTTCACCTGGTCGCGCGCTGACATGTTGTAATGAATCAGCCCCAAGCCACCGTTCAGGGCCATGGAGATGGCCATGCGTGCCTCGGTGACGGTGTCCATGTCCGACGAAACGATCGGAATGGAAAGGCGCAGGCTGTCGGAGAGGGCGGTTGCGGTGTCCGCATCCTTCGGAAGCACATCCGAATACAGAGTCGCCAACGAAACGTCGTCGAACGTCAACGCGGTCGGCAGGTTAGCCCGGAAGAACGTGTGGGCGGGCTGGTAGAACTCCGCGTCGGTGGACGTCTCGGGAGCGGAAGGAATGGCAACCTTGGTCATGGTTGCCGGGAAGGAAGTAAAGCTCCGCGCCAGAAGCGCAAATGCTTTTTCGCGGGTTAGCGAGAGACGTCCGGGTTTTTCAGCGACCAGAGAAGATAGATGCCCACACCCACGCATATCCCGGAGTCGGCGACGTTGAACGTGGGGTAGATATAGCTTCCGAAGTGAAAATCGAGAAAGTCGATCACGTGTTTGTGAATCAGGCGGTCGACCAGATTTCCGACAATTCCTCCGCAGAGGAGACCAAAGCCCACCTGAACTACACGGATCCGGAGCGAAAGGGCCTTCCGCCAGAAGAAGATGGCACCCAGGGTAACCAACGCGAGCATCGCGAGGAGCGGGCTGCGGCCCGTGAACATACTCCATGCGGCGCCCGTGTTACCGACGTGGACAAGATAAAAGAAGCCGTCGATGACCGTAATGGCTCCCGGGAGGCCATAAGTGCCGATCGGCATCCGGGCGCTAATCCAAATCTTCGTAGCCTGGTCGAGGACAAAGACCGTCGTTGCGAGGATCCACAACAGGCGATAGGACTGAAAACGCTGGAGGAGCGTGGCGGGGTCCGACGAGCTCACGCCGACGCTTTCGGGACGAGCCGAAAGCGGTTGGGCGGACCCGGAAATGGAGGGTTCTGAACTCAATCAAGGCATCCCGCTCGTCGTCACCTCGCTCATTCTTCGTCTCCGCCGCCCTCGCCGCCCATGCTGGCACCCTCTTCACCGAGCTCGCCGAACAAACCCGCGCCGGTGCGAGTGCGGTAACGGTTGCGCTCGATCTCTTTCTGAGCCTCGGCGGAGTACCGCGTGAACGGCACTGCAAGGAGACGTTCTTTGGCGATCGGTTTCTGCGTGACTTCGCAGACGCCGTAAGAGCCGACTTTGATCCGTTGAATGGCCGCCTCGATTTCGGAAAGGGCTTCTTGTTCGTTGGAGACGACGCTGAGGGCGAAGTCGCGGTCGAAGGTGTCCGTCCCGGAGTCGGCCATGTGCTGACCGTAACTCGAAAGGTCGCCGGCATCCTCCTTTGACGAACGTTTCAGCGTGTCCTCGGTGTGTTGGTCGAGCTGTCCCGTCACGTGATTCCGCAGATCCATGAGGAGGCGAAAGTAACGGCGGAACTTCTCGGGCACGGTTGCGTCGTCCTCGGCCATTTTGGTGACCTTGCGTGGATTGAAACCGAGGATGTCCGCGAGGGAAGCCGCTTTGACGTGGTTTGGCTGCGTGGGCTTGGCAAGCACCTTGGCCGCGTCGAGCTTGGCCGCTTTGAGATTTGCGCTGGCCTTGGCGGCTTTCTCGGAGGTGTCGGGTGCCTTGACCGCAACGGCCTTGGCAATCTCGCGAACTTCGTCGAGAGAGAACGCGATGGGTTTGATCGATTTTTTGCTGCCGAGAATCCGGCTGCGCAAGGCGTCGCGGGCCTTGCCCTTCTCGTTCGTTTTAGCGGGCTTGGCAGTTCCTGGAGCCGCGCTGACCGCGGTGCTCGGAGCGAGGGTCGGCACAACGGCGACGGCAGCGGCGGGCTTGGGTGCGACCGTCTTGGCAGGGAGCGCAGATTTCGAGGGGGCGGGCTTGGATGGAGGAGGAGCTTTTGACAAAGGTGTTTTGGTTGCCGGGGTAGATGATTTACTAGCGGCCGCGGGCGGTTTGGAAGCGCGGGCCGGGGGAACCGGTTTTTTTTCCGGAACGGCAGTTTTTTTCGACGAAGGCGCTGACTTGGCTGGGGCGTGCTTCTTGTTTTGGGCCATGTGAAAGGGAGGATGAGGTTAAACGGTAAGAGCGTCTCGGCAGCGCGGGCAGACGTCTTCGCCTTGCGCCGTTTTTTCCAGCGCCGGGACCCAGCGCCAGCAGCGGGGGCACCGCACATAACCCAGTTCCTGGGCGTGCCGGACAGACACGCCGAGCGGCTCGGGTTGCGATGGCGCAGCATTCACCACGACATCGACATGGGAGACGATGAAGAGTTCTGGAAGAAAATCCCGGTGTTTTTCCAGAACTTTTCCGAGTGCCGGGTCGGAGACGGTAAGACCGACGGTCGCGTCGAGCGACTTGCCCAGCTTACCGGCTGCTCGGAGGGGTTCGATCGCTTCGTTGACCCGGCGGCGAACGTCGAGGAGCACGGTCATCTCGGATTCGATCTCGGGTTGGCTCCAAGCGAGTTGAACGACCGGCCAATCCTGAAGATGGATGGAACTGCGCGGATTCCGCGCCGCCAACTCGCCAGCAGGCGGAAAGTCCTCCTTGAACTCGGCATGACACCACGCCTCGTCCGCGGTCAACGTCAGGATCGGCGCGAGGATCTTCACCAAAGTCTGAAAGATATGGTGAATCGCGGTCTGCGAGGAGCGCCGCAAAGGGTGATCCGTACCCAGCGTGTAAAGGCGATCCTTGAGGATATCGTGGTAAACCGCCGAAAGCGTTACGGCGCAGAACTGGCTGCAAAGCTGGTAAACGCGGTGGAATTCGTAGGCCTCGTAGGCGGTGGTACACTCGCGCAGCAAAGTCTCCGCCCGATGGAGCGCCCATCGGTCCAGCGTATCCATCTGCTCGGCCGCAACCGCATCTTTGAAGAAATCGAAGTCGAACAGGGTGGAGAGCTGGTACCTGAAGGTATTCCGGAACAGCCGATAGGCTTCCGCGGCGTTGTTCAGAATTTTCTCGGAGAGGGTGATGTCCTCGGTGAAATTCTGGGACGCGATCCAGAGACGGATGACGTCGGCACCGTATTGGGCGATGTAGTTATCGGACGTGGGAGGCTTCTCGTATTGGCCGGACTTGGAGATTTTCTTGCCATCTTCGCCGACGATGAAGCCGTGTGTCAGGACTGCTCTGTAAGGAGCCGCGCCATACGCAACGATACTGGTCCAGAGGGAGGATTGGAACCAGCCGCGGTGCTGGTCGCTGCCCTCCAAATAGAGATCCGCCGGCCATTGGGTGGCACCTTGGCCACGGCGGAGCACTGCGGCGTGCGAGGAACCGGAATCGAGCCACACATCGAGGGTATCGCGACCGCAGGAGAGGGCAGAGGGTTCCGGCCAGCTGGCTGGAAGTTTAACCCCGTCGAGAATCTCGGCGGGCGTCGCTTCATACCAGAAATTGGTTCCCCGGGTCTCGAATTTGTCGGCCACGGCTTTCACCACGGTCGCGTCGAGATAGGGTTTTTTCTGCGCGTCGTAGAAGGCGACGATAGGAACGCCCCAGGAGCGCTGGCGGCTGACGCACCAATCGGGCCGTGCTTCCACTGCACCCCGAATGCGGTTTTCTCCCCACGTGGGTACCCAACGTACTCCGGGCAACGACGCGAGAGCGTCTTTGCGAGGGCTGGTGGCACTGCCGTTCGTTCCGTCGAGACTGACGAACCATTGGTCGACGGCGCGGAAAACGATCGGAGTCTTCGACCGCCAGCAATGCGGATAGCTGTGCGTATAGCGTTGTTTTGCGAACAACGTTTTGGTCTCCGCGAGCTTTTTGAGCACCGCGATATTGGCGGGCGACGTGCGTTTGGCAGCGAGGTCCTCGACGGTTTCGAGCGTGGTCAAACCGACAAAATCGGCGGGGATTTGCCCATCCTCAAGGTAGCGACCGTCATCGCCGACCGGGCAATAAATCGGCAGGCCGTATTTGAGTCCGGTCAGATAATCGTCCGAACCGTGTCCCGGTGCCGTATGGACGGCACCGGTTCCGCTCTCCGTCGTCACGTAATCGGCGAGCACCACCAAGGAAACGCGGTCGATAAACGGGTGACGGGCGGAAAGGTTTTCGAGGACGCTTCCCGGGACCTTTTTGTCGATGACGGGTGCGGCTTCGATTTTGGCGGACGCCAGCACGGACGAAAGCAGCGCTTCCGCCACCACAATCCGCTCTTCGCCGAGGTCGGCGACCACGTAGTCGGTTTCCGGATGCAGTGCGATCGCAAGATTGGCGGGCAGCGTCCAGGGTGTCGTGGTCCAAATGACGATGCTGAGCGGCTTGCCCGTCGGGAGGGCGTATTTGACGGCTTCGTCGTCGGGTACGGCAAACCGCACCCAGATCGCCGGAGAAATATGTTCCTTGTACTCGATTTCGGCTTCTGCGAGCGCGGTCTCGAACGGAATCGACCAATAGACCGGCTTCTTGCTGCGGTAGACCAATCCCTTTTCGACGAACGACGCAAACGTCCGCACCACATCCGCCTCGAACGACGGCGCCTTCGTTTTGTATTCGTTGGCCCAATCGGCAAGCACGCCCAAGCGCTTGAATTGTTTGCTCTGCAGGCCGATCCAACTTTCGGAAAACTCATCGCAGCGCGCACGCAGTTCGGCGGTGGAGACGCTCAGTTTCTTGGCCTGAAGTTCGCGGGTGACCTTTTGCTCGATCGGCAGTCCGTGACAGTCCCATCCCGGAACGTAAGGGGTACGGAACCCGCGCATGGTTTTATATCGGAGCGTGAGGTCCTTGAGCGTTTTGTTCAGTGCGGTGCCGATGTGGACGTCGCCGTTCGTGAAGGGCGGCCCGTCGTGCAGCACAAACGTTGGCTGGTCCGCGCGATGGGCTTGGATCGCCCCGTAAAGGTCGGATGTTTCCCAGTGCGCCAAGCGCGCCGGCTCCCGTTGAACGAGATTGGCCCGCATGGGAAAATCGGTCTTGGGTAACTGAAGAGTGTCCTTGAGATCTTGCGCCATGCCAAAGAAAGGGCGGCAGAGGCTACGTTGGGCCCGGGGCTAGTCAAGGCAGGGCAGGGTAAACTCGCCGGTCTTTCGCATTCGGAGCAGTCAGGGAACGCAGAAGCGTTCAGAAATCGGACGATTCCCGGCCTAAACGCAATCCGGATGCTAGGCAGGACGAGAGGGAAATGCCATCGCGGATCTGCCCACCCACAAAGAGCCTCGGATAGGCGTTTTCCGCCCGCTCGATGGTTTCCAAGGTTCGCTCGTGGCCCAGTTGATACTGGGGGATGGCGCGCGCCCAGAGCCGGTGACGGAAGAAAAGCGCCGGGCCATCGACCCCTAAGAGCGTGGAGAGCTCGGCCTCGGCGAGCGCTCGCGCCTTTGCGGGCGAGAGCAGCGCCATCTCTGGCTGGAGCGCTCCTCCGAGCATCACCGTGAACGAAACGCAGCCGGCGGGCGTGCGTCCGGGAAAAACCGTGGACGAAAAAATTGCACCGAGAATCCCTCGTCGTTCGCACGCGGGGGCGAGCAGGCCGAATCCATCGAGGGGGTGCGCGACCCGATCGCGTCGGTAGCCCATCGCCATAGCCGCGACGGGCGGGGTCTCTACCGCGTCTAAAGACGCAAAGGGACGTTCGCCCAGCGAATTGAGCGTCAATTTGGCGAGCGCATGCCCCGGCAGTGCGAGGACGACGGAGGAGAATTCCTCGGTCGTCGCGGAGCCGTCGCGTCGCCACACCAACTTCCAGGTCCCGTCATAGATCGCGGCCTCGACGTGCGCTCGGGTTTCGACGGTTTCGGGTGGCAGCGTGGCAGCCAGCGCATCGGGGATGGTTTGGAGGCCCCGCGCAAAGGAGACGATGCCGGGTCGACCTTCTCCGCGGACGCGTCGCGCGCGCGCAGCCGCCATCTGTCCGCGGACGATCGAACCGTGACTTTGCTCGTGTGCCCAAAGGGACGGAAACGCGTATTTGGCCGAGAGTTTGGTCGCATCGCCGGCATACACTCCGCTCGTGAACGGCTGGACGGCATAGTCGACCAGTTCCTGACCGAAGTGCGCTTCCATCATCTTCGCCAAACTGAGATCGGTCGAACGTCGGCGCGGCCGCGTCATCAGTTCGCGTACCAGTCGAAACCGTGCACGCCACGAAAAGAGCGGAGTCGTGAGCAGCGCGCCCGGCGAGGTCGGGAGGGGGACAGCCCGTCCGCCCCGGACGACGTAACGGTTTTTCGCCGCGGGCGAAGCCGGAACGATTTTATCCGCCAGCCCCAATTCGTCGAGAAGTCCACGAACCTGGGGATCGCTCAGCAGAAGAGACGTGGGCCCTGTTTCCACGCACCAGCCGTCGTCGGTGAATTCGGTTTGAACGGCGCCGCCGAGCCGGGTGGAGGTTTCGAATAAGCGCACGCGTTTTCCCAGTCGTTGCAGGGTATACGCTGCCGCGAGTCCGGTGACGCCTCCGCCGACGACGGCCACCGGCAGGCAACTCGACGGCTTCAGCTCCACGTGGTCACCGTATCCACCAACGCCTGCATGCACTCGACCTTGGCCCGCGGGGTGATCCCATGACCCAGATTAAAGATGTGTCCGGGCTGTCCGCGCATGGCCTCCAATAGGTTTTCCGATTCGCGTGCGACGATCTCCGGGGTGGTCTGCATCAGGAGCGGGTCGAGATTGCCCTGAAGCGCGATGGTCCGGGGCAGCTGAGCTCGGGCTGTCCGGAGATCGACGGTCCAGTCCACGCTGAGCACACGCGCTCCGCTGAAACTTTGATCGATGAGATGCGTGCCCGTTCCCTTCGCATAGAGGATCACGGGGAAATCGCGCGGCAACGCGGCAACGATTTCTTCAATCCAGCGTAAGGACGCGGCGGCGTAGTCGGCGCCGGCGACGATCCCGCCCCACGAATCGAAAATCTGAATGGCATCGGCACCGGCCGCAATCTGTCCTTGGAAGTAGCGAATCAGCGTCGCCGTCAGCTTCTCCATCAAGGCATCGAACAAACCGCGATCCGTGTAGAAAAGGAGTTTGATCCGCTCGAAGTCGTCCGAGCTGCCACCCTCCACCATGTACGTGGCGAGGGTCCAGGGCGAACCGCCGAAGCCCAGGAGCGCTTTTTGTCCCGCGAGGACGGTTTTCAATCCGCGGAGTGCATCGCTCACATACCCGAGTTGCGAAACCGCATCCTCCGGGGAGGCGAGGGCGTCGATCTGGGCGCGGGTTTCCAGACGGTAGGCCATCGCGATACCGCCGGCATCGCGAAAGGTATAGGGCTGTCCGAGCGCCTCCGGGATCACCAGAATATCCGAGAACAGAATGGCCGCATCGAGTCCCGGAAAACGCTGCAGCGGCTGAAGCGTGACCTCCATCGCCAGCGCCGGCGTCTTCACCATTTCCAAGAACGACGACTTCGCCTTCAATGCGCGATATTCGGGCAGGTATCGCCCGGCCTGCCGCATCACCCAAAGGGGCGGGCGATCGAGGGGCTGGCAGGCACAGGCAGCGAGAAAGCGTGCGCGGGACGTCATCGAAGGAGGCAATCGCGGAATCGGCGGGGTGCAACCGGCGCGGGCAAATCCGCCCATGCCTGCGGTTTGAGAAAGAAGTCGGTGAGTTGCGCCTCCTCGGTGCCTGGCGCGGCGACATAACCGTAATCCCAGCGGACGAGCGGCGGCAGGCTCATGAGAATCGATTCCGTCCGTCCTCCGCTTTGCAGTCCGAAGAGGGTGCCGCGATCCCAGACGAGGTTGAACTCGACGTAACGGCCGCGCCGATACAATTGAAAGGCCCGTTCGCGTTCGCCGTGGGCCAGGCCTTTGCGTCGGGCGACGATCGGCCGGTAGGCGGGAAGATACGCGTCGCCGACGCTGCGGAGGAGGGCGAAGCTTCGGTCGAAACCGAGTTCGTTGAAGTCGTCGAAGAAAAGCCCGCCGACTCCGCGGGCTTCCTGGCGATGCTTGAGGAAGAAGTACGCGTCGCAGGTTTGTTTGAATCGGGCGTAGAGCCCGTCTCCGTATGGCGCCACCGCATCCCGGGCGGTGCAGTGCCAGTGGATCGCGTCCTCCTCGAAACCGTAGTACGGCGTGAGATCGAATCCGCCGCCGAACCAAAACACCGGGTCGGGCTCGCCTAAGCCGGCGATAAAGAAGCGCACGTTCGCGTGACTTGTCGGGACGTAGGGATTGCGTGGATGGATCACGAGGGAGACGCCCAAGGCCTGCCATTTTTTTCCCGCCAGTTCGGGTCGGTGAGTCGTGGCGGAAGGCGGGAGCTGGGTGCCTTGCACGTGCGAAAACGCGACGCCCGCCTTTTCGAAGACCGAGCCTTCGGCGAGCAATCGCGTCCGGCCGCCGCCCCCTTCCGGACGTTGCCAAACATCCTCGCGAAACGTTTCCCCGCCGTCTTCTTCGGCAAGGGCGGTGCAGATCCGCTCCTGCAATTCCAGCAGGTAGGTCTCCACTGCAGCTAAATCGGGTTTCATGGAGCGCAAAGGGGGGGCCGAGCGTTGACTCGAAGATCCCATCACCGTTTCGGAACGAAGCGTACGGCGGGGCCAGAGGGGTCTGCCGGTGCCGGCCGAGGGGTGGGTGCCGGCTTCATTTTGATCGCTTGCCGGGGGGCCACGTCGATCGCGGCTCCCGATGCGGGCGCAGTCGTACGGATCGCGCTGACCTCGCTGCGGAAGGTGGCCGTGAGGGGTAGGGTGGCGAAACCGCGTTCGATCAGCTCGGCCACTTTGAGGTCGCGCGTTTTCTGGTCGGGACTGCCCATCGTCACGGCAATGACCCGTCTTCCCTCCCGCTCGGCCGTGGCGGCGAGGCAAAAGCCAGCGCCATTGGTGAACCCGGTTTTGAGGCCGTCGACCCCGCGGACTCGATCCACGAGGTGGTTGTGGGTGCGCATGATCACTTCCCGCGGAGCGGGTTGCCCCGGGCGAAAGACCCGTTGCTTGACCGCGGTGTAGCGCAGGACGTCGGTGCGCAAGAGCAGCTCGCGACCGAGCAGGGCAAGATCCCGGGGAGTGGTCAGGTCGCCATCGGCGATTTTTCGATTCGAGGGCGGAAGTCCGTGGGGGGTGCGAAAGGTCGTACGATTCATCCCGAGCGACCGGGCCCGTTCGTTCATCAGCCCGACGAATGCCTCGCGCGATCCAGCGGCCGCTCGTGCCAACGCGTTTGCGCAGTCGTTCGCCGACTGGATCATCATGGCGTATAGAAGATCCTCCACCGAGAAGGTTTCCCCTGCCTCCAGCCAAACCTGGGTGCCGCCTATACGCGAGTCTTCGGCGGTGACAAGCACCTGACTCGTGAGCGCAAGGGTGCCCGCAGCGATGCGGTCGTGCACCACGAGAAACGTCATCAGTTTGGTCACGCTCGCCGGCGGATTCGAGGTGTCGGCGCGGTCTTCGAAGAGAATCGTGCCGGAGCCTGCGTCCACCACGATCGCTCCACGGTAGGGTGGCGGAGGTGTCGGTTTGGAGGCATGCCCGCCAACCGCAGCGATGACTGCGATCAGCATCATCCAGAAGCCTTTCGACAAGGGTGTGCGAGGCGAAGAAAGAGCGCCGAGTCGGTTCATTTCTTGGTCTGTTCCAAAGGCAGGTCGTGCAGTTTCAATTCCGGATTCTTTTCCGCAAAGTAGCGCATCGTCCAGTCATTGGGAAAGAGGATCACGGGTTGATCGAACTTGTCCGTGCCGAAACTGACTCCGGTGGCCACGATCAGATTTGAGAGGTTTTTGAGGCTCGGATGCGGTTCCAGCCATTTCAGCAAGGTCCACGGGGTCTGCTCGAGTCGCGACTCCGCTCCGTATTCGGCCTGCAGCCGATACTGCACGACTTCGAATTGGAGGGGTCCGACCGCCGCGAGCAGAGTCGAACCGGGAGGGGCGTGGCGTGCGGTGAAGAATTGCACGACGCCCTCCTGCAGGAGTTGCTCCAAGCCCGCACGGAATTTTTTCGAGTCCGAAGGATTCGGGTTGGAGATGTAGGTGAAAACCTCCGGAGGAAAGCGGGGGATTTCGTCGAAGACGATGCCACGGTCTTCCGTCAGGGTATCGCCGATGCCGAAGGCGTCGTGACCCACGAGTCCGATGACGTCGCCCGGCCAGGCTTCGTTGACCGTCTCGCGCTCCTGCCCGAACAGTTTGTGCGAAGAGGAGAGCCTTACCGTCTTGCCGGTTCGCTGGTGGATTACGGTCATGTCACGCGTGAACTTGCCCGAGCAGATTCGCACGAAGGCGATCCGATCGCGGTGCTTCGGGTCCATGTTGGCCTGAATCTTGAAGACAAAGGCAGAGAATTTGGGGAAGGTGACCGGAACGATCGCGGCTTCCGGAGGCGGCGTGAGCCGAATGGATTCCCGGGCAAGCGGGACCGCGATCTTGCGGGAAGCGGGCGGCACGGAGTGTTCGAGAAAACCGTCGAGCAGCAGCTGGATGCCGAAATTGTTTACCGCGCTCCCGAAATAGACGGGGGTCTGTTGACCGGCCTGCACGGCCGCGAGATCGAAGGGATGCCCGGCACCGTCGAGCATCGCGAGTTGTTCGTTGACTTCGTTGTACGTGTAGTCGTCCAACTTCGCCCGTACCGCATCGTCTTCCAGGGATGTAACGTTGACGGGCGCTTGGTACGCGCCGCCCGGAACGCGTTCGAACAGATGAACCTGCCGGCTGCGGCGATCGAAGACGCCGCGGAACGAGGGGCCGTTCCCCAACGGCCAGACGATCGGACTCGCCTGCAGACCGAGCACGTTCTCCAACTCGTCGATAAGGGCGATCGGGTTCAGCGTAGGCCGATCGCATTTGTTCATGAACGTAAAAATAGGGACGCCGCGGCGGCGACATACCTCGAAGAGCTTCCTAGTCTGAGCCTGTACGCCTTTGCCGGAGTCGATGACCATCAGAGCTGCATCCACGGCGGTGAGGACGCGGTAGGTATCTTCGGAGAAGTCCTTATGTCCTGGAGTGTCCAAGAGGTTCACCGCGAAACCCCGGTAGTCGAATTGTAGGACGGTCGAACTGATCGAGATTCCCCGTTGTTTCTCCAGTTCCATCCAGTCGGACGCCGTCGCCCGCTGATTTTTACGAGCGGTCACCGTGCCCGCGAGATGGATAGCATTGCCGTAAAGCAGGAATTTTTCCGTGAGCGTGGTTTTGCCGGCATCCGGATGCGAGATGATCGCAAACGTACGACGGCGGGCAATTTCGGCAGCGGCAGACATGGCGGACGATCAAGGAAGGCTCCGCAAGGCAAAGGGGAAAGCGCAAAGTAAGGTTCGTTTTCGGGCTTAGACGCAAAATGATTTAAAAAATACGGATATGCGTATAAATGCGTAATAGTATTGCCGGACGTCCGATTCAGGCGATTGTAACCCCAGAACCCCACTTTCGAACCCTCACATGGTTATCCTTTTCGTAATTCTCGGCCTCGCTTCAATCGCAGGACTGATTATTCTGGTTACTGCGGTTTGGAGAGCTCCTGACGGTTACCAAGATTCCGACGGCTATCATTTCGACCGTTCGACAGACGTTCGTTAAATTTTTGCGTTAACGAGCGTCGGCGTCTCCTCGGTTTAAAAGTGCCGTTTCAGGCACATGCCCGAGCGCATCGGTGCGTTTTGCTCATAGAGGAGGTAAGCGGCCGCGCGGTTAGGGAGGCGCGCGGCAAACGGAAACTGGCGCGTGGGATTGATCGGCACGCCGGGATAAGCGATGACCGAGGCCGAGAGCGGGCTGCCCGGCCGCACCTGAACGAGGCGCCCGGCGTCGTCGATGGCGACGACGAACCAGCCGGCGAGGTCCTGTCCCCGCTGCGGATTGCCGATGGGCGGAATGCCGGGAATTTCGAAGGCACCGGACCTTCAGGCAACTCGAAGGGTAGAGCACAATGTGCAGCCTAGCGGAGCGGCCGCCGCCTAGAGGCGGGGAAAGCCCTGAAGCCCACCGAGCGGCCACTGCAGGCGAGCATCACGGTTTGCCGGAAGTCTCGGGCGGAAAAGCCGAAGGTTTTGCCGCTCTCGGTTCGGGAAGCGGCCTTCTTTTCGAAGTCGAAGCCTTCGGCCGGGCCAACTCGCCTCGGCCCTACCGTCTAATCGTCGTCGTCATCGTCGTCTTCCGACGGGCGATCGAGCTCTTCGCGGCATTCGTTAACCACCCGCAGCCAGATTTCGCGCAAATCGAAAAGCTTGGGAAACATGTCCTCCCGCATCGCTAGAATGATTCGCGTCATCTCCAGTTTTTTGTCCGAAAGCAGGGCAAAGCTCTGATTGAGTTCGCGCAATGCACGCTTGAACAAGCTGATCGCCATCGCGTAGTCGCCGAAGTCGAGCGCTTGGATGGCGAGAGTGGCCTGTTCTTCGCCGCGAAACAGGCAGGTCTGTACAGACAGGGCGACGGCTTGAGGAACCTTGGTGGGATCGGCCGCCTGACGCTCCCAGCCACGCTTCAGGCTGAGGTAGATCGCTTTCGTCGCGATGAAAATGGGGTTCTTATGAAGCGTGTAAGGTTCGGAATCGTCGTACTCGGTCGACTCTGCCGATGCACGGTCAGGCGAATCCTCGGAGACGGACGAGCCTGCCGATTCGGCGCGTTGAGCAGGTGTTTCCTCCTCTTCGCTGCTCCAGCTCTCCTGGTCCCAGCCCATGAGGTGAGCGACGTGGTCGATTCGATCCGCTCGCGACTTAAATTTCTCGTAGAAAACGAGATACCGAACAACCACCTCGTCTTGTTCACGAAGATAGTTTTCCCAATCAAACTCGTTCCAAGCAAGTTCACCGCGTTCGTCCCACTCGTTTTCAGAGGGTCCGTCAGATTCAAAATTACTCATTTCGAGGTACGGCTCAGGGCCGTAAAAAGCACCGTGTGTGGGTTATTTGGAAACGCAACGCGAAAACCGGAGCACTGTCAGGGAGGACCGTGAGTGAGGAATTTGGGTAATAAATGCTATTGATTTGTTATAAGAATCCGTTATCGTCTTTTTATGCTTATGAATTCGGTCCATTGCGAAGAGATTCACTTTTCAGGTCATGTCCAGGGTGTGGGATTTCGGTACGCGGCGCTCCAAGTGGCCAGAGAGTACGAGATTTCCGGTCGCGTCTGCAACTTGGCCGATGGCCGGGTCCAACTGATTGCGGAGGGGACTGCCGCCGAGGTGGCTGCGTTTGTCGTGGCGATCGAGGAGCGAATGCATGGGCATATCAGGAAAGTCGAGCGAAAGCCCACTCTGAGCGGCAGGCGGTTCCAAGGCTTTGAGATCGCATGAACGATGTCCCCGGCGATCGAGCTCACCGCGGTCACCCATGACTTCGCCGCCGGGCTAGGTTCGCACCGTGTGCGCGCGGTCGACGGGCTCACCTTGTCGATCGGTCGCGGTGAGGTTTTCGGACTGCTCGGTCCAAATGGCTCCGGCAAAAGTACCACGCTGAAGATCCTGCTCGGTCTGCTTTCGCCGACAGCGGGAGAAGCGAACGTGATGGGGTTTCGTTCCGGGACGGATTGCGCACGGCAACAACTGGGGTTCGTTCCCGAGGCACCTTACTTTTATCGGCATCTGACGGCGAGGGAGCTTGTCCGGTTTTACGCCCGGCTCTGCGGCGTTCCACGATCCCAGCGCGAACGCAGAATCGAAGCGGTGCTTCGCGAGGTCGGCTTGCTGCCGGCCGCCGATCGACGGATCGCAACGTATTCGAAGGGCATGCTGCAACGTGCCGGGCTCGCGCAGGCGATCGTTCACGACCCTGCGGTGGTCATCCTCGACGAACCGAGCGCCGGCTTGGATGCGGAAGGCGTCGATGTTCTCGCTGCGGCCCTTCGAAGCTTCCGGCAGGCGGGGAAGACTGTGGTGATTACCTCGCATCTGCTGCCTCAGATCGAGTCATGGTGCGATCGGATCGGAGTTCTGAAAAATGGACGCCTCGTGTTTTCCGGGGACGTGAGCGCCATAGTCCAAGTGCGCACCTCCTACGCGATTCTGCGGGAGAGCCTCAGCGGGGAGGAGCAATCCGAGGTCGAAGCGTGGATGACGACACGAACGCGTGCGTGGGAAAGGGTCGAGACGAGGCGAGGGTGTCTCCCAGCCGTTTACGATGAAATGCTGAACGAACGGTCTGCTCGAGAACGCGGAGAACGATGAATCGGGACCGCTGGCTGCAGTGTTCGTGCGCCAAGATCTGGATCCTCGCATCGCACGTCTGGATTGAAGGCGTGCGTCAGCGGCTGCTTGCCGGTTTTTACCTTCTCTTTCTCGTGCTACTGGTGTCGTCGCTCGGTTTACGGCAATGGCATTTTGGATCGTCCGAACTCAAATTCCTGGCCGACTTCGGGTTTGCAGCGATTTCATTCTTTGGGTCGATCCTGACCGTGGTCGCGTCGGTTCATTTCTTTTTCGGGGAGCTGGAGCATCGCACACTGCTGACCTTGCTCGCTAAGCCCGTTTCCAAGTCGGAGTTCATCGTCGGCAAATGGCTCGGAGTCTTTCTGCTCATGGGTGCGTTCTGCGCGATCGCCAGCGTTTCGCTCGCGGGTTTGACTCTGGCACGTGCAAGCGAGCTCTTCGCTCGCGGCGACTCGGCGTTGGAGGCGGTCGCTTCAATCGAAACGAAACAAGTCCTTCTCGTCGGACTCTTTCAGTGGCTCAAGTTCGGGGTCCTCGCCGCACTGGTTCTGCTGGTGGCGACCTATGCGCGCACCGCTTTGTTCGCACTCGCCGTCAGCTTTTTACTCCTCGCGGTTTGTCACCTGCAGTTTCTGATTCGAGATGCCTATGTGGGCGTAGAGTTTGTGCCGTTACGCTGGGTGGCCCGCGGCTGCGGGGTCCTTTTACCCAACTTTCAGTTGTTCGCGGTCGGCGAGGAAGTCACGGGGGGAAATCCGATCACAGCGGCAATGACTCTGCACGCGACGTTTTATGGCGTTGGCTACACGGTCGCGATTCTCTTCACGGCGGCGTTTTCGTTTCGAGGCCGCGACGTCGGATGAAGAACGTCGGACCCAGCGGGCAACTTTCGCGATTCGTGGCGGTTGCCGCAATCCTGGTCGGAGTCGGTGCCGCGATGCGAGCGTGGGAATCCGTCGCGTGGGCCCGACCCCGTCTGCGACTGCAGGACGATTTCTTGGCATCCGCGCGCGCGAACGGTCAAGGCCTCTCCGTTGCGGCGTTGGGCGGCTTTGGGTCTGCGCTGGCCGACCTGGCCTGGGTGCGCGCTTCGGTGGCGTGGGAGAATTCGGATCGATTCGCGACGACCAAGGCGCTCCACCTCTCGGTTGCGCTGGACCCCGGCGTCTTGTTTTTTTGGGTAAATGGCGCTCGCATTCTCTGTTACGACGTCGCGCGATGGAGAATCGAGGCGGCCGGCCCCTCAGGGAGCGTGCCGGTAAGCGTACGCGCTCGCGTCGTTGAGGAGCAGGCTCAGGAGGCCTTGGAATTCCTGAGGAGGGCGGAGAGGGTACATCCTGGCTGCTCGCTGCTTTCGATCGAAGCGGCGCAGATTCATCTTCATGCGAGGAGGAATCTAGATCAGGCGACCGATGCGTTTCGACGGGCCGCGGAATGCCCGGACGCACCTCATTTTGTAGCGAGAATTTACGCCGAGCTTTTGAGGAGGCAGGGAAAGCTGCGGGAGGCTCATCGGTCTCTTACGATTCACTATCGATCCTTGGTGGAGAACGGTGCTCGTGCTCCGATAAAAACGGTAGGCGCACCTCTCACGGAAGGCCCGTACAGAATCGACCGGGCGATTGATCCGATAATGGTCGATATCGTTCGCCGACGAATCACCGAGATAGCTCGGGAATTGGAGGTATCTGATATTAATAGAGTTGAGTAATAAAATGCCAGTGCATACAGGAAATTACTTGATCGATCTTCAATGATTGTTAAGTTCATCAATTCACTCAACAAAAGTGACCGAACCGTCTTTCAATCTCCATCCCATCTTCGACCGCGTCGTTACGCGCGTAGAAAAGGAAACGCGACTTAAGCAGCGGGCTCACGTGATCTGGCTTTACGGTTTGAGCGGATCGGGGAAGAGCACTTTAGCGATCGCTTTGGAGCACGCTCTCGTTCGCGATGGTTTCAACACGCATCTGCTCGATGGCGATAATGTGAGGACTGGGCTCAATCGCGGGTTGGGCTTCAGCGACGCCGACCGGAGTGAAAGCCTCCGGCGTGTCGCCGAGGTGGCCAAACTTTTTACGGACGCGGGAATTGTCGCAATTTGCTCGTTTATCACCCCCCTCCGGGCTCAGCGCCAACTCGCTCGGGAAATTATCGGACCCGATTCCTTCATTCCCGTCTACGTGTCCGCGAGCTTCGAAACCTGCGCGCGTCGCGATCCGAAAGGGCTCTACGCAAAGGCTGCCCGGGGCGAGGTGCCGCAGTTTACAGGACGGGATTCTGCGTTCGAGGCTCCCGAATCCGGTGACAAGTCGCTGGTCATCGCCACCGAATCCGAGTCGCCTGGTGTCTCGCTGCAACGTCTGCGCGATTTTGTGACGCCCCGGATTCGCGGTTCGCGGTCCTGATCTCTGTCGACCGCTTCACGCCCACTTTCCCTTCATGAGTTCTTATCATCTCACGCATTTGGCGCAGCTCGAGCACGAGGCGATTTTTATCATGCGCGAAGTTGCAGCGCAGTTCGAGCGGCCGGCCCTCCTATTCTCGGGCGGCAAGGACTCGATCGTCATGGTGCGTTTGGCGCAGAAGGCGTTCTCGCCGGCGAAGATTCCTTTTCCGCTCGTGCATGTCGACACCGGCCACAATTTCCCCGAGACGATCGCATTTCGCGACCGGATGGTGAAGGAAACCGGCGCGCGTTTAATCGTCCGCTACGTCGCCGATTCGATCGAGGCCGGTCGCGCGCAGGAGGAAAAGGGCCCTAATCCGTCGCGAAACTCTCTGCAGACCGTCACCTTGCTCGATACGATCGAGGAGTTCAAATTCGATGCGTGCCTGGGTGGTGCAAGGCGCGACGAGGAGAAGGCCCGGGCAAAGGAACGTTTCTTCTCGCATCGCGACGAGTTCGGACAGTGGGACCCGAAAAATCAGCGTCCGGAACTCTGGAACCTGTTTAACGGGCGCAAACATCCGGGCGAGCACTTCCGGGTTTTTCCGCTCTCGAACTGGACGGAGATGGACGTGTGGCAATACATCGCTCGCGAAGGCCTTGGCATTCCGACCATCTATTTCTCCCACCGTCGACGCACCGTGAACCGTGCTGGCGTGCTGCTCGCGGAAACGCCGTTCATCACCCTCGGCGAAAGCGAGGATTATGTGGAGCGCGTGGTGCGTTTTCGCACCGTCGGCGATGCGACGTGCACCGGCGCCGTCGAGAGCACCGCTTCGACGCTGGCCGAGATCATCCAGGAAGTGGCGTCTGCGCGCGTGACGGAGCGCGGCGCCCGTGCCGACGACAAACGTTCGGAGACGGCGATGGAAGATCGCAAGAAAGCCGGTTATTTTTAAGCGGTCGCCTCCCCTTACTTTTTCGATGTCTTCCGACCAAAACTATCTTTCCATGGACCTGCTTCGTTTCACGACGGCGGGCAGCGTCGACGACGGTAAGTCCACTTTGATTGGCCGCCTGCTCTACGATTCGAAAGCGATCTTCGACGATCAGCTGGAGGCGATCGAGCGCGCGACCGAGCAGAGGGGAGAGGAACATCTGAATCTCTCGTTGCTGACCGACGGACTGAGGGCGGAGCGCGAGCAGGGGATCACCATCGATGTCGCCTACCGCTACTTTGCGACGCCTCGACGGAAGTTCATCATCGCGGATACGCCCGGCCATATCCAATACACGCGCAACATGGTGACCGGTGCCTCGACGGCGAACCTCGCGATCGTCCTGGTCGACGCTCGCAAGGGAATCGTCGAGCAGACGTGTCGACATTCTTTCATCGCCGCCCTCCTGCGCATCCAGCATCTGATTGTTGCGGTGAACAAGATGGACCTGGTCGATTGGTCCGAGGACCGATTCAACGAGGTCGTGCGCCACTATAAGGACTTCGCGTCGCGGCTGGAGATTCCGGACATTCGGTTCATACCGCTTTCGGCGTTGCATGGCGATAATGTGGTCGACCCTTCCGCCCGCATGCCTTGGTACCGCGGGGGGTCGCTGCTCTACACGCTGGAAACCGTCTATATCGGCAGCGACGTGAACCACGTCGATGCGCGGTTCCCGGTGCAGACCGTGATCCGTCCGAACAACGACGAGCACCACGACTACCGCGGTTTTGCCGGGCGCATCGCCGGCGGCGTGTTCAAACCGGGCGACGAGGTGACGGCCTTGCCGAGTGGACAGACGTCACGCATCAAATCGATTACGGGGCCCTCGGGCGAGGTTGCCGAGGCATTTGCCCCGATGTCGGTGGCAATGACGCTCGAAGACGAAATCGACGTCTCGCGGGGCGACATGCTCGTGAAGGCGAACAATGCGCCTCACGGGTCCCAGGACATCGAGGCGATGGTCTGCTGGTTCTCGGAAAAGCGTCTTCAGCCGGGTGGAAAATACCTCATCCGACACACGACACGCGAAGCCAAATGCGTGATCAAAACCGTGCGTTATAAGGTCGACATCAACACACTTCATCGTGTGCCCGGAGAAGCGGAAATCGGGATGAACGATATCGGACGAATTCATCTCCGCGCCGCGCAAACGCTCTTGTGCGATTCTTACCAGCGCAATCGCGCGACCGGCAGCTTCATCCTCGTGGACGAGTTCTCCAACGCGACGCTCGGGGCAGGCATGATCGTCGCCACGGGCCTACCGGACCTCCCGGCCGGCGGCTACCTGGAGATGGGCGGGCTCTGAGTTTAAGTTCGTCCTGTCGTCTGACCCTGGCAGTCGGATTTTCACCACAAAGACACAAAGACACAAAGTTCGGAAGGAGTGCAGATCTCCGGATCTCGCTCCGACCTTTGTGCTCTTGTGCCTCTGTGGTAAAATTCCGAAAAGCGTTTTTGATTGGAACCTCCCTTCAGCCGTTAAAGCAGAGGAGCCAGTAGGCGGCTAAGATCCTCGGCGAGGTCGCCAAGCAGGCGTTCGCGTCGCCGGCGTTCGGAGGGAGGCGGGCGACAGTTTTTCAACAAGCTGTGCGCCCACATGCGGATCGCTTCCACTTCGACCGCGGAGTAGACGACAACGCCGATCTCGAAGTTCACGAACAGACTCCGGAGATCGAAGTTGGCGCTGCCCAGCAAAGCTACCCGTCCGTCGACGACGATCGCTTTGCTGTGGAGCATGCCGGGCGTGTAGAGCATCACCCGTCCGCCCGCTTTCTGCAGCTGCCTGACGTAGTGTCGTCGGGCGAAGTCCGTGATCGGGTGATTGGATTTGGCGGGCAGGATGAGAGTGACGTCGCGTCCTGCGCGGGCCTTGACGATCAACGATCGGAGTAAGACTTCGTCTGGGATGAAGTAAGGCGTCACAATGATGATACTCTCCTCCGCGTCTTGAATCATGGCGACGATGCCCTCGTAAAGAGGATCGCCGTCGAGATCGGGACCGCTGGCAACGACTTGAAGCACTCCCGCTCCGTTGGGATTTTCCGATTCGCGGGGGGTTTCTCGGTATAAATCGTGTTGGGATTGGCGCGAGGCGAAGCACCAATCGGCAATAAACACCTCGTTTAGCTCCATCGCGGCGGGTCCAATGATCACTGCGCCGAAGTCAGCAAACCGTTTCTTCCACGGTATGGGGCCCATGTAGTCGCGAGCGAGATTATGGCCGCCGATGATCGCCGTAGTGTGGTCAAAAATGGCGATCTTGCGGTGATTTCTAAGATTGGCCGTTCCGCGGAAGGAGAGGGGAAGCACGGGAAGAAATCGCACGACCTCGCCGCCCGCTTTCCGCAACGGATCGCAGAACCCACGGCTCGAAAACAGGCAACCGACCGCGTCGAGCAACAGTCGGACTTTAATTCCTTCCCGTGCGCGCTGCGCCAGTAGTTCGATCAATGGCTCGCCCGTTTCATCCCGGCCGAGGATGAAAGTTGTGATGTGGATGGAGTGTTTGGCGTTGCGGATCTGTTCAACGAACTCGTTGAAGGCCTCAGTTCCCTCCGTCAGCAGCCGCAAGGTATTTCCGGCGATCGGCGGGTTGGCGCCGGATCCGGTAATCGTCAGCGCGGTCGACGAGTTCGAGAGGGGCGAGACGGTCTGGGGCCGTTCCAGTTTTCCGGGCAGCAGTCGTGACTTAAGCTTGATGAGCCGCCGGAGTTTTCTGCCCCCGAGCAGCAGGTAGAGCGGCACGCCCACGTAGGGAATGAGCACAATCACCAGCAACCAAGCGACCGTGTTGCTCGGCTGGCGTTTTTCACTCATCAACCGAGCGATGGCGAAGACCGCCAGGAGGAATCCCGCCACCGTGAGAAAGTGGGTGAAAATGCTTGTGGAAACGACGTCGGGAAGTCCTTCAGGCAGTGTCGGCATCGGCTTGCAACAATGAGTCGGTATTTCCTGCCGGCTGCAATCCCTGCGCAGCCCTCCAAGACTTCGTGCGTAGGGACGGGCAGATCTCTCGATCGAGAGTTTACCTTTAGTCGGGACGGACGTCAAGGGGCTGCTTCGATAGTGGTTATACCTCCACTACCTCCGATGAAACCAAGCGACCGTTCAGAACCCGGGTTTGTTGCGATCGGAGTTGAGAATTTTGCCGACGTGCTCTTGGCCAAGAACAAGCGACTCAGAGGCCGTACCCTGAGCAAGCAACTCGATGCCCATCGGATCGAAGTTCTTTTTGAAAAGGTCGAGTGGGAGCAACCTCTTACTCCCTCAACTTTGAGCACTTCCTGAACGCTGGCCTCGAGATTTTGGCTTTGCACAAGCAGTTGCGGTGAATATGGTGGACCGATGTCCAGCGGTGCTCCTATTTCCTCTGTAGATGACTCGCTTCTGGAGTCGGCCGCGCGCTGTTTGGATGCGGAGAGTGTTCGGGCCTTGGGCCAATTGGAGCTGGAAGAAAGTGCCAAGTCACGTCTCGATCTTTTGGCCCAAAAGGCAAACGAAGGTCAGCTCACAGTCGACGAAAGTGCCGAATACGAGCGTTTCATTGAACTGGGCGATATCATCGCCACTTCGCGTTTGAAGGCTGAGCAGCAAGCTCGTCCTGCCGGCGCCCAATGAGCAATTCCCTGCGCCCCGTTGGCGCAACAACGCTCGGGTGGCCGCTGCGAATACTGTCGGTTGCCCGACTGGTTACCGCCGCTGGAGCCGTTTCACCTCGAACACATCACGGCTCTCCAGCACGGAGGTGCCACCGAACATGACAACCTCGCTTGGGCCTGCCACCGCTGCAATTATCACAAGGGTCCGAACCTTTCCGGAATAGACGCTGAAACCAAAGCCATCGTCGCCCTGTTCCATCCCCGTCGCGACCAGTGGACGGAGCATTTCGTTGTTGTTGGAAGCCGGGTTGTCGGATTGAGCGCTATTGGCCGCGCTACTGTGAGTCTCCTCCGGATGAATGCGCCACGGAGACTGGAACGCAGAGCCGAACCGGTGAAGCGGGGATGGCTTTAACAGCGTGAGCATCGACGCGCGACTTCGTAAAGCCCCGGGTCTTGTTCGGGTATCGCTCGTGCAAGGACGACGATGCTCGCGCGACTCGACCCAACATACGCTGACAAACCGCTAAATACAGCGCATGAGTTCGCGCGCGCGCTCTACCTTTGGAAAGCAGCGATTTCTGAATTTCGTAACGACGCGCTGAAATTCACAGGATCGGTCATCGCTGACGCGTTTTCCCCACAGAATCGACTAAGGCAAAATCGCATCACCAACCTCTGTCC
>Ga0335394_10000974_pt1 | contig 31721 bp, 29 predicted proteins | sample MAT03_FD_205741 | JGI IMG/M metagenome (GOLD analysis project Ga0335394, IMG submission 205741) | Freshwater microbial communities from Lake Fryxell liftoff mats and glacier meltwater in Antarctica - MAT-03 (spades assembly) (version 2) ...
GCAGGCATCTTAGTCCCCATAGCAGGGGTCAGGCTTTGTGGTTTGTGGTTGACGGGGCGGGGAAGGAAATCCTCGTGCCGCAATGCTCAGAAAATTACGCTTGGAGGCAGAGGGTGGGATTTACCGCGTGATCGAGCGGGGCAACTCCCGGGCGGATATTTTCCGCGCGGAGAAGACCAAAGCCGCGTTCCTCCAATGCCTCGACGAGGTTTGCGACAAGAACGGTTGGCGGGCGGGTGCATGCGTGGTGCCTGATGCCGAACCACTATCATCTGGCGTTGGAAACCCCGCAGGCGAATCTGGTCGAGGGGATGCGTTGACGGGCGGCTTGGACCGCGTTGCCACTACTCCATCTCAATCCCGTCCGGGCCAGTCTGAGGTCCGTCGCGGCATTGCCGGACTATCCTTGGACCAGCCTCCGGTGGCTGCTGGCAGCACGAACGCTAAATGAGTCTCACCGAGGTCGAGCGGGACTTCCGCACGATGAAGACCGGCCTGTTGGAGTTGCGCCCGATTTTCCTGCGGAAAGCGGAGCGCACCGAAGGCCACGCGCTCGTCACGATGCTGGCCTTGAAACTGGCATCGGGGCTAACTAGGCGCGGCCGGTGTGGCTCGGCTCTCCGCTCCAGCGCGGGACTCGCCCTCGCCGTGGGCCGCCGCGAATCGGCGCTGCAATACTTCCGGACTTTCGCTGACCGAGAACCAGCGCGATCGGCGCGTCAACCACCTGAGGGAACAAGTGGCCGCGCTCGGCGGCCGCAGGTAGCCCGCGAAATGAAACGCGAGAGTCGCTCCGCCGTCGTCGGTGCGGTCCTGCTCGCGGCAGTTTTCGTGCGGGCCGGAGCAAAGGTTTTTTGCGCACGAGTCCCGGGCCCGAAGGCGGAGCGAAAAAGCGGCTTACCTTTGCGCGCTACCCGGTTTGCGAATCGAATCGGAAGTTCTACGACGAAATCTTTCGCGAGTAAGAGCGCCTGCACCCCGACGTGGAGATTCAGCAAATCGACGCGCCGCTTCCCCGGATCTAGATGGGGCTCGCCTGCGACGATGCGCCTTTTTCAGACGAGCGCCGATCGGTCGATGTCCGGCACGGGCTCCGCTGAAGATTTCGTCGCGCATTTCGGCGCCGGTTACATCGCCGCAATCCGTCAGGATCTGCAATCGACCGTGCGCGAGGGCATCCGCGTGCAGCAGCGCACGGACGCCGTGATTTTTGGCCTCAAGCAAACTGCCTCGAATCCGGAACGAGAACGCTTGTCGCGAATCGAGGAGCACCATTAAGCCGGAGGAGATTCCTCCGGCCGCACCGGCACCCGGCGTGTCTATCGCCGAGAGGTCGGTTTCAAAATGGGCCCACACGAGACGCGCGATGCGGGACATTTCCCCGTTCATGCGTTCAATATCCTCCGCTCGAAGTCCTTTTTGAGGCCCGTAAACGGCTGCGGCTCCACTACGCCCGAGCAAGGGGTTTCTCACGTCACATGAGATGTGAATCGGCGGCAGGAGTGGATCGATTTTACCGGCGATGGTTTCGATCGCCGGCCAATTTGCAGGAAAGGTCGGACTGATCCGCCTTCCATCTGCCGCGAGAAACCTCAGACCGAGCGCCTCCAGCGCACCCAGCCCCAGATCGTTCGTGGGCTGTGTCCGCTTTCCGACGGAGCATGTCGCGGTCATCGAAATGGCGGCAGCGAGCGGGCTGGCGATGTTGCCTCACGAACTGCGGCACCGGCGAGTTGATCCAAGAAGCCTCGATCCGGGGTGCGGCGGCGACTGTTCTGGGGGTGGGCGGGAGCGACGCACGGAGCCATTCCCGCGTTTCACTTCGGGGGCGATACCTCGTTCACGCCGGCTTCGGGCTTGGCTCGGCTCGCTTCTCATTTTGCACCGAACCGTATTATCGCCGTCCACATGGGCGGTGGAGGTTCTTCGTATTGCGAGGGTGAGTCACTTTATCGGGAGGCCCGCGAAATCGGTCTGAAGCATCCCAATCTGTTTTTTATTCAGAGCGCGAAACGCGACTGCCACATCGAAAGCGACTTCATCGCTACCAGTCGGCCGGAGCGCCGTTCTGCCACAACATCGCCGTCGGAAGCGATGCACCGTATGGACGCTTGAGTTGGAACTTTGGCGGATACCGCGCAATGTTCGCCAGCTTGCGCAGCCGAAAACATATCGACCCGCGTGTGGTCGCGCGTCGTTCCCTTTTCAATCCTGCGGCCGAGGCGAATTATCTTGGCGGAAATCTCGCCCGCTTGCTCGCCGACGGTTACGCGTTGTGGCTGAAATGATCTGAAATCACCTGCTTGGAGTGCGGCACTTCGCTGCCTGCAACGACGAAACTACCGCCGCAGACACGGCTTCATCTCCCCATGCTTTTGCCCATCGCCCGTAGGTGCCGTCCAGAGGTTTTAGCTTTCACGGTTTTTTCGTGCGGGGCACTGCCACTGCGTCCGTCGCGATCTCCGCTGCAACGCTCGCCCGATCAGCCCTTAATGGCACCCTGCGAAAGCCCGTGAACGAAAAGCCACAGGGCGAACATAAGGACCACGATAACGGGAAGGGTGGCCATAAAGGTTTCCTCGAACGTGAAGCGATCGGAACTAAGTTCGGATCGTTTTCAAAGATGGTCGGGGCGATAGGATTCGAACCTACGACCTCCTGGTCCCAAACCAGGCGCTCTACCAGACTAAGCTACACCCCGTATCTGCCGCGAAATGAAGCCTTCGGGGACGGCGTGTCAACCCATTCCCTCCCTTACTTTCGCGTTGTGAATATCTCGTGAGCAATATCCAGCCACTCTCGGCTTGCCTAGGGGAGGGCTTCTACCTACATCGCTCAGGCTTACTTTCTAATTCATGGATACCATTTCTCGGGAAAATACCAGCTACCTTCCGATTGCGGGAGTAATTGTGGGCGTAATTGCCCTCGTGCTCTCTGCGGTCGCTTTGGCAAAAGTTTCGTCGAACGGAAAAACGTTGGCAGCCCACACGGAGAAAATCGATAAGATCGAGACGATCGAATCCGAGGCTCGGAATGCCATGGCCTCCGCGGAGAAAGCCGCTGGCAATGTGACCAATCTCACGCGTTCCATGCAGACCGCGTTCGACCAAGTCGCTCTGGAGCTGGGGAATGTGAAAGGCGAGCTCGTCAAATTACAAGAGGCCGGCAGGGCCCCTGTCCGCGCAGCGGGCCCCGCTGCAGGTGCAGCCAAGGCCGGCCCTGCCGTTGCGGGTCCGGACGAGCATATTGTGAAGGGTGGCGAAACCGGTGCGAAGATCGCGCGGACCCACAGCGTCAGCATCGCCGACCTCACGGCGGTGAATCCCGGAATCAACTGGAGCAAGCTCAAAGTGGGCGACAAGCTGAAGCTTCCCAAGCGCTAAGCGCTTTTGGCTTTTTCGAGAGCCTCTTCGACCTCGCGATGTAGAGGCTTTTTTGCGTCCGTCAGGCTGTGAATAAACCCGATATCGGCGCGATTTCAGCTTGGAACCGAGGTTCATCCCGGGTTCTGGCCAAGACCCGCATTCTCGAGCTTCATGGCGTCACCTATTCGCATCCTGGCCGGAAATCCGAAAGCGAGTTTACGGTCATCCACACCTCCGATTGGGTGAACGTGGTCGCCACGACTCTCGACCGGCAAATCGTCTTGGTGCGGCAATTCCGCTACGGAATCAACGCTCCCTCCCTGGAGATACCCGGCGGAATCATCGAGGAGGGCGAAGATCCCGTGCAGGCGGGGATCCGGGAGTTGCTCGAGGAGACCGGTTTTGCCGGGACGCACGCGCGCGTCCTCGGTCGCGTCCACCCCAATCCGGCCATTCAAAACAACCGATGCCACCTGGTTTGGGTGGAAAATGCCGTCCGGCGGTCGGAGGTCGCTTGGGACGAACACGAGGAGCTTGAGGTGATAACCCTACCCGTGGATCGGGCCTATGCCTTGGCCCACGCCGGCGAGATCACGCATTCCTTGGTGTTGAACGGTTTACTTCTCTTTTCGCCGTATTGGGCCGGGCTAAAGAGCGGGACTTGACCGTTGGGGCTATTTGACACCGTCGAACGCGCCGATACTCTTCTTCTTTCATGTCGACGTCTGTCCCCTCCTTCGCCAACTCACCCACCGCTTTTGGCGAGACTGTGGCCAACCGCATCCCCGCCGGTCTGGAAAAGGAGATCCGTAGCATCTACCGGCGGAGCCCGCTCTACACCGAGCGGTTTCCCCTGCATCAAGAGCCGTTGCAGTGGTCGTGTTACCGCGAAATACCGGCGCTTTCTAAAAAGGAGATCGTCGAACGCGGCCATCGGGCATTCTTTAACGACTATCGGGAAATCGAGCGCGGGCTGACCGATAAACGCTTCGAATACGAATCGACCGGCGGGACGACCCAGTCGCCGATGACGGTGATTATGGAGGAGGGCTGGTGGAATGCACAGACGGAGCGCGCTTACCGCGCTTCGCCCATTTTGCGCCAATTTGTTGGACGTCCCTTCCGTAAGTGCGTGCTCGCGCCCGTAGGCTGCTCAAGCAATCTCTGTCCGTACGAGGACCACCCGTTTCCACATCGGTATTTCGACGGCGTCGTTTATCTCAATCTCAGCAGCGATCCGTTCGTTTTTCTCGACAGCGAGTGGGATCGGATCGTGTTTGAGCTTCAGGCGGTTCAGCCCGAGGTCCTCGAAGGCGAGCCGGTCTACCTCAGTCTCTTGGCGCGGGCCGCTAAAAAGCGCGGCGTACGCATCCCTAGCCTGCGGGCTGTTATCATCACTTATGGCAAGGCGAGCCGCCAGCACAGTGCACGGATTGCCGAATGGTTTCCGGCCCCGCAGGTCGACCTCTACGGGTCGACCGAAGCAGGTTATCTTTTTGTTGGAGAGGTATTTAAAGATAACTCCCGCGTTATCGACGAGAATGCCTTCATTGAATTGGCTCCCTACCGCGGGCTAGCCGATATTTCGCAGATTTTTGTGACCACGCGCGATCGGGAGGCAATGCCGTTGTTGCGGTATCACACGGGGGATATCGTCCAACGGTTCCCCACGGGGTATCGTTTGCTGGGCCGAGAGGGTAACCTCTATTTCCGCCCCGATGGTATGCTGGTCTCGCCGACCGACGTTGACGATGCGCTTCCAGTCGACTTCCGGTGTTGGCACTATTCGTTGGTGCAGGCGACCGACACGCGTTGGGATTTTCACTACGTCGCCGACGAAAGTGCGGATCATCCCGCGGTGGAGGCGGCACTCGTCAAACTCTTGGGCGAAGGCGTGCGTGTCGCCGCATTCCGGCGCCGGTTTATTGCTCCAGCGGCAAGCGGCAAGTTTTTGCTGCTGAAGCCTTTGGCTAAGTAGTGTCCAGCGCGAAGGCGCACGATTCCGACCACGGTCTCGAGGCTGTCCCGCAACCCGGCGCAAGCATGGACGGCAGAGTTTGGAGTCCGGCCTTCAGGCCGTCCGGAAGGAGTGCGATCGGGAATCGGACGGCCTGAAGGCCGGACTGCAAACGCGCCGTGCTCCGCTTCTCCTCCGGGTTAGGGGCCCTAATATACTGCGGGAACACGTGACGCCTTATCCCGAGACCTTTACATTTTTGGGCGCTACTTTGTAACTTAGGGTTACCTCGCAGTGCGCCGGCATTCGATCCACCGCGCGATCTTTTCACGTTCTTCCCTCTCGATGAGCCTAATCGGCAACCTCTTTAGCTCTTCCATCGGCCGCAAATTTCTCATGGCCGTCACGGGACTTCTCCTCGTGGGCTTCGTCATCGGCCACCTGATTGGAAACCTGCAGATTTTCAGCCACCCCGACAAGATCAATGGCTACGCCGATTTTCTCCAATCGCTCGGGCCGTTGCTCTGGATTGCACGCATCGGTTTGCTCGTGGCGGTGGCCATTCACATTTGGGCGGCCGTCGTCCTGACGGTAGAGAATCAAAAAGCTCGCGGCGTGCAGCGTTACGGCGTGAAAAAATGGATCCGTGCGTCGGTCGCCTCCCGCTACATGCGTCTTACCGGGTTTGTTGTGCTGGGTTTCATTCTGTATCACCTCGCGCATTTCACGTTTGGCTTTACCTCGAAGGCCGACTTCAAAGCCAATCTGCCCGAGTACACGATGACGGAGAATTTTCACGTCTTGGGGTTTCCAGCCGTCGAGAAGGGCAGTCATGTCCACGACGTTTACAGCATGGTCTTCCTCGGCTTTCGGCAGCCTGTCGTAGCCCTCTTCTACATTTTGGCGATCGGGTTGCTCACCGTGCATCTGCTGCACGGTTTCCAATCTGCGTTTCAAACCTTCGGTTGGCGAAATGCATCGTGGGCTTCTGTCCTGCGCGCGGTCGCTGTCCTTTTCTGCATCGCTTATTTTCTGGGCAATATTGCGATGCCCGGCGCGATTCTCACCGGCATATTAAAACCGGCGGCCGGCACGTACGCTGCGCAGCACGCCGCCGTGCGCACCTCCGCGACGGTTTCGCTCCCGTCACGCTGATCGGTCGCGCGGACCGCCCCCTCTCCCTTTTCAACGACGCCTCCGAGCCAAGCTAAGCCGAGCGTATCACCCATGGCCAAACTCGAATCCAGGATCCCTCCCGGTCCGCTCGCCGAAAAATGGCGCAAGCACAAGACGGAGATCAAACTCGTCAATCCCGCGAACAAGCGGAAATACGAAGTGATTGTCGTGGGCGCCGGCCTTGCGGGAGCCTCCGCCGCCGCCACGCTCGCGGAGCTGGGTTACAAAGTGAAGAGTTTCGTCTTTCACGACAGTCCGCGGCGTGCCCATTCGATCGCGGCGCAGGGCGGCATCAACGCCGCCAAAAATTATCAGAACGACGGCGACAGCGTGTATCGGCTTTTCTACGACACGATCAAGGGCGGCGACTACCGCTCCCGCGAGGCCAATGTCCACCGCCTCGCCGAGGTTTCCGTCAATATCGTCGACCAGTGCGCCGCGCAAGGGGTGCCCTTCGCGCGCGAATACGGCGGTCTCCTCGCCAACCGTTCGTTCGGCGGTGCCCAGGTTTCCCGGACGTTCTATGCGCGCGGTCAGACCGGCCAGCAGCTGCTGCTGGGCGCTTACTCCGCGCTCTCGCGCGTGGTGGGACAGGGTCTGGTCGAGTTGCACACCCAGGAAGAGATGAGCGATCTCGTGACGATCGGCGGCCAGGCGAAGGGTATTATCACCCGGAATCTGGTCTCGGGCGCGCTCAGCAGGTGGGCGGCGGACGCGGTCATCCTGGCGACGGGCGGGTACGGTAACGTTTTCAATCTCTCCACCTATGCGCGCGGCTCGAATACGACCGCCATCTGGCGCGCCTACAAGCGCGGCGCGTGCTTCGCGAACCCTTGCTTCACGCAGATCCATCCGACGTGCATCCCGGTGACGGGCGACTATCAGTCCAAACTGACGCTGATGTCGGAGTCTTTGCGCAACGACGGTCGGATCTGGATCCCGAAGAAAAAAGAGGACTGCAAAAAGGATCCCGCGACGATCGCCGAAGAGGATCGCGATTATTTTCTCGAGCGACTGTATCCGAGCTTCGGAAATCTCGCGCCGCGCGACATCGCCTCGCGTGCCGCCAAGCGGGTGTGCGACGAGGGTCGCGGGATCGGCGACACCGGCCTCGGGGTGTATCTGGATTTCTCGGACGCGATCGCCCGGCTCGGCGAACACGCGGTTCGCGAGCGTTACGGCAACCTCTTCGACATCTATCACGAGATCACCGACGAAAACGCCTACAAGACGCCGATGCGGATCTATCCGGCGGTGCACTACACGATGGGCGGCCTGTGGGTGGACTACAACCTGATGTCCAACGTCCCCGGCCTCTTTGTCCTCGGCGAGGCGAATTTCTCCGATCACGGCGCGAACCGCCTGGGCGCGTCGGCGCTCATGCAGGGCCTCGCGGACGGCTACTTCGTCGTCCCTTACACCGTGGGGGACTATCTGGCGTCGCAGAAACCGGGGTCCCGGCCGTCCACGGACGCCCCCGAGTTCAAGCAGGCGGAGGACAGCGTGCGCGCGATGAACGAAAAACTGCTCGCCTCCAAGGGCACGCATCCGGTCAGTTATTTCCACAAGCGCCTCGGTCATCTGATGTGGCAGTACTGCGGGATGACCCGCAGCAAAGAAGGTCTCGAGACCGCCTTGCGCGAATTGCCGAAGCTGCGCGAGGAGTTCTGGGCGACCGTAAAGGTTCCCGGCTCCGGAGCGACGATGAACCAATCGCTGGAGAATGCCGGCCGCGTGGCAGATTTCATCGAACTCGGCGAATTGATGTGCCTCGACGCGCTCACCCGCGAAGAGAGCTGCGGCGGGCATTTCCGCGAGGAGCACCAGTATCCCGATGGCGAATGCAAACGCGACGACGAGAATTTCGGGCATGTCGCCGCCTGGGAATTTCGAGGCGTGGACAGCCCGCCGGTGCGCAACGTCGAACCGCTCGGCTACGAATTCGTGAAGATGACCGTCCGTAACTACAAATAGCGGGAAAGCCCTCCGGTTTTCGCGCCTCCCTCCAGTCCTTTTTTAGCTCCTTCTCCTCATGGTCGCCAACGCTTCGAACAAAACGATATCCGTGACTCTGCGCGTGTGGCGCCAGGCCGGACCGGATCAGGCAGGCCGCTTCGTCGATTACCCGGCGAAAAATCTCAACACCAACATGTCCTTTCTGGAGCTGTTGGATGTGGTCAACGACGAGTTGACCTCGAAAGGGGAGGAACCGATCGCGTTTGCCCACGATTGCCGCGAAGGCATTTGCGGGACGTGTTCCCTTGTGATCGACGGCAAGCCGCACGGTCCTCACCGAGGCGTGGCGAGCTGTCAGACCTATGTGCGCAGCTTCGAGGACGGGGCAACGATCGTGGTGGAGCCGTTTCGTGCGGATCCATTTCCCATTGTGAAGGACCTCATTTCGGACCGCGAGGCCTTCGACAAGATTCAACAAGCGGGCGGCTATATCTCGGTGCGCACGGGTTCGGCTCCGGATGCAAACGCGATTCCGGTGCCCAAGGTGGATGCCGAATTGGCGATGGATGCGGCGGCTTGTATCGGGTGCGGTGCCTGCGTCGCCGCCTGCAAGAATCGTTCGGCGATGTTGTTTGTCGCTGCGAAGGTGTCGCATCTCGGATTGATGCCCCAAGGCCAGCCCGAGCGAGACAGCCGGGTGCTCGCGATGGTCAATATGGCCGATGAACTCGGCTTCGGCAGCTGCACGAATCAGTATGAGTGCAGTGCGGCGTGTCCCAAGCTGATCAGCCACGATTTTATCGCGCGGCTGAACCGCGATTACCTTTCCGCGAGTTTTCGCGCGGCATTCAAGGCCAGCTCGGCGAATGCCGGTGGTGGCGGTGCGTGAGTACGAGGCATCGAAGGAGGGACCCGCTCCGTCTGCTCCGGGACAGCGCGTTTAGGGGGCCAAGAGCGAGTCCCTTTGCTGCAAAAACGTTTGGAGTCCGGCCTTTAGGCCGTCCGAAAATCCGATCGCACTTTTTTCGGACGGCCTAAAGGCCGGACTCCGAACTCTGCCGTGCCGAGCATCCGAGGGGATGCGAGACAGGCTGTACCTTAGGGCCAGGATTTGTCCCAATGCGGTGCAAAATCGTTTGGAGTCCGGCCTTCAGGCCGTCCGAAAATCCGATCGCACCTTTTTCGGACGGCCTAAAGGCCGGACTCCGAACTCTGCCGTGCCGAGCATCCGCGGGGGTGCGAGACGGTCTGTACCTTAGGGCCAGGATTTGTCCCAATGCGGTGCAAAAACGTTTGGAGTCCGGCCTTTAGGCCGTCCGAAAATCCGATCGCACTTTTTTCGAACGGCCTAAAGGCCGGACTCCGAACGCTGCCGTGCCGAGCATCCGAGGGGATGCGAGACGGTCTGTACCTTGGGGCCAGGATTTGCCTCAATGCGCTGCAAAAACGTTTGGAGTCCGGCCTTTAGGCCGTCCGAAAATCCGATCGCACTTTTCGGACGGCCTAAAGGCCGGACTCCGAACTCTGCCGTGCCGAGCATCCGCGGGGGTGCGAGACGGTCTGTACCTTGGGGCCAGGATTTGCCTCAATGCGGTGCAAAAACGTTTGGAGTCCGGCCTTCAGGCCGTCCGAAAATCCGATCGCACTTTCTCCGGACGGCCTAAAGGCCGGACTCCGAACTCTGCCGTGCCGAGCATCCGCGGGGATGCGAGACGGTCTGTACCTTGGGGCCAGGATTTGCCTCAATGCGCTGCAAAAACGTTTGGAGTCCGGCCTTCAGGCCGTCCGAAAATCCGATCGCACTTTCTCCGGACGGCCTGAAGGCCGGACTCCGAACTCTGCCGTGCCGAGCATCCGCGGGGGTGCGAGACGGTCTGTACCTTGGGGCCAGGATTTGCCCCAATGCGGTGCAAAAACGTTTGGAGTCCGGCCTTTAGGCCGTCCGAAAATCCGATCGCACTTTTTTCGGACGGCCTGAAGGCCGGACTCCGAACTCTGCCGTGCCGAGCATCCGCGGGGGTGCGAGACAGGCTCGGGAGGGCGCGGCCCTCCACCGGGAACGGGGTGGCAACTGCCGCTTCCACGCCTCAATTCGACCGGAGTCCGGTCAGATCGACTGCACCCTGATTCCGGCTTTTGATTTCGAGTTTTTCCTCGCCCACGATGACGAAGAGGACGCTCTCGATCCGATAGCTCGCCTGAGGGGCTTTCGAGAGATCGCGAAGCAGCGCAGCGACCGAGGGTGAAGCGAAGGTCAATGTCGCCTCCTGGGTAGCGCTGCTCAACTGCGGTAAGCCCAATGCCTCCTTGCCGACGGCTTGGCCAACGTACGTGCCGTTGAGATAGAGTTTATATTTACCTCCGGAAAGACCGACCGGTACGACATTTTCGTTGGTGAAACGCAGGGTGACGATGGCTTGGGTGTCCAGCTTGGCAGGCACGGCCGAACGGATCGACACGGCGGCGACCGAAACCCCGCCGAGTTTTCCCCCGGAGCCACACCCCGCGACGGCCACCACCAGGCCGATCAACCAAAGGATCCTAAGAAAGAAAGCGCGCTGCATCGCGATAACATGCACGACGCCCGCTCCGGTCGGCAAGCGGCTAGTGGCGTTGTTTAGACGGACGCCACGGAGAGCCGGCCGCCGGACAGCTCGTTCTCTACCGCCGCGAGTCAGCTACGTCCTTTCGTTCTCAATCCCCTTTAGCGTCGATCACAGCCAGCGGAGAAAAACGGTGCATGGCGGCCACCGATCGCGTAGCGGTTGGACATCGGCTAAACCGCTCGGAGCTAACCACTCGCGCGTTTATGAGGCGGCATCGCCGCGCCCCCGCACCTCAAAACATCGCAAGGGCTTTGGCGCTTTCCAGACCGATCCACGCAATCGCCGCCATCGCGCTGCAGACCAACGCGAAGCGGACGAATTTCTGTCGGCGGAGGCGATTGTCATGGGCGTCGGTATGATTTACCCGGCCCAGGCCCTGCTGCGTCATGAAGCTGACGAATTGCGCATTGCGCAGCGTCGAACGGCGAATGCGAGCGTTGTCGACCTTGCCGAAACGGTAGGTGGGACGATGAAAAAGGGAATTCAGCAGGCTGCGCAGCACGAGAAAGGACTTGTTTAATATTGGTTGGTTTTTTCAAGGTGAAACGCGCACCGTGTCGCCTTTCACGCGGTTTTTAATTCCACTTCTTCCGTCGAAGACAATCAGCCCTATGCACCATTTCCGCTACGCAGGTCAAAACCTCCATTGTGAGTCGGTCGATCTTGCCGAAGTTGCCCGCCTCTACGGGACACCAACGTACGTTTACAGTGCCGCCACTATTTCCGATAATTACATCCGCCTAAAGAAGAGCCTTGAAGGCCTCGATGCGCAGATTTGCTACGCGATGAAGGCCAACTCGACACTCGCACTGCTTCGCCTTTTTGCAAACTTGGGCGCGTCGTTCGATCTGGTGAGCGGTGGCGAATTGCGCCGCGTGTTGTCGGCCGGAGCGGACGTTCGGCGGAGCGTTTTTGCGGGAGTCGGCAAGACCGAGGACGAAATCGCTCTGGCGCTGAAGGAAAAGGTTTTCGCGTTTCACGTCGAAAGCGAGCCGGAGATGGCCCGTATCAATCACGTCGCCGGCAAGTTGGGGGTGAAAGCGCCGATCGCGATTCGAATCAACCCGGACGTCGACGCTCATACGCACGCGAAAATCACCACGGGCAAGTCGGACAATAAATTCGGGATTCCACTCAAGGTGGCAACCGCGGCCTATGAGGCGGCGGCGCGTTATCCGAACCTCGCGATCAAGGGAGTGCAGATGCATATCGGATCGCAGCTGACCGATGTCGGACCTTTCGTCGAGGCGGTCAAAAAAGTGGCGCCCTTTGTCGCGGATCTAAAGGCCAAGTATGGCATCGAGTATTTTTCGGTGGGTGGCGGTATCGGGATTGTTTATCGGGACGCGCTCGCGAGCGGCGCGGCCGAGTGGTGGGACGCTCAGGCTGCGGGTCAACGACCTCTGACGCCCGAAGCCTACGGCGCTGCCCTGGTGCCGTTGCTCAAGCCGCTCGGTTTAAAAATCCTGCTCGAACCCGGCCGGTTTTTGGTCGGCAATGCCGGAGTCCTCCTCTCGCGCGTCGAGTATCTCAAACGCGGACAGGGTAAAAATTTTCTGATCGTCGACGCGGCGATGAACGATCTGGTGCGGCCAGCGATGTATGAGGCGTTTCACGAAATCGCACCCCTGCATCGCGATACGTCCCGGCCGGCACTGACGGCAGATATTGTCGGACCGATTTGCGAGAGCGGCGATTGCTTCGCGAAAGATCGCCCGTTGCAGCAGGTCGGCGAAGGCGAGTATGTCGCGTTTCTCAGCGCCGGCGCTTATGGCTACACGATGGCGAGCCGGTACAATACGCGGGCGATGGCGGCGGAAGTACTGGTTAAGGGGAGCACCTTCGAATTGATCAACGCACGAGAAACCTACGAGACAATGATCGCGGGCGAGCGGATCCCGGCGTTTTTGAAATAGGGGAGATTTGCCGGGGTCGAAACGCCGTTCGCGCGAACCGGCGAAGCTGCGCGATCTTGTCAGCGGCGCAGTCCAGTCGAAGGCTTGGGCAACGCGCGAGGGAATTTAGACACATGAGGTGAGCGCTCAAAGAGCGATTACCTCGGAAAAAGCTCATCCGCAGATTACGCCGGTGGACGCAGATTTCGGAGAATTTTTGGAAGACTCCGATTGGGGAAATCATTTCGAAATCTGCGAGATCTGCGGATAACCGAGTCCGAAGGTTCGTGTGCCCGAGCGGTGCCGGAAGTCGGAAGGGTCTCACGCGAAGCCGCGAAGGCGCGAAGGATGCGAATGAAAAGTCGGTCAAACGTTGCGTCGGAGATGGCTTGGAGAGAGATGGATCGAGCTTTCGTTTCACGGCTTCGCGTGAGCGACTCCGATTCTGGGGGGCGGCCTCCGGAGTGGGTCTCGCTTACGGAGGACCGAGTCCCGTCCTCCAACGCATCGCCTACAGGGTTGCCGTTGCGCGAACCTCGACTTTTCTTGGACGCCACGTGAAAGCCCTCACCACCCACACCCTCCGGAAGCTCAAAGGTGACCGTCCCATCGTGGCAGTGACCGCTTACGATGCATTGATTGCCCGCCTGGCGGACGACGCAGGGGTGGACGTGATTCTCGTGGGAGATTCGGTGGGCAATGCGCTGTTGGGTTTCGAAAATACCGTGCCCGTGACGCTCGAGATGATGGTGCATCACACGGCTGCCGTGGTCCGGGCGAAAACCAAGGCGTTGGTGGTGGCCGATCTTCCCTTTGGCGAAGCGCATTTCGACTACGAGCGGGTGCTTGCGGGCTGCCAGCGCCTGTTGCAGGAGGCGGGTGCCACCGCCGTAAAGATCGAAGCGACTGCCGCGCTGGCACCTTCGATCGCACGCTTGGTGGCGGCGGGTATTCCCGTCTGGGGCCACGTGGGCCTGCAGCCTCAGCAAATCAACACCTTGGGGCGGTATCGGCGGTTTGGAACGGATCCGGTCGAAGGCCAACAGCTTCGAAACGATGCGCGGACTCTGGTAGACGCCGGCTGCTTCGCGCTCCTCCTGGAAATGGTGGATGAAACGGTGGCGGGCGAAATCACCGCCGCAGTCGATGTCCCGACCATCGGGATTGGCGCGGGCGCTCGCGTGGACGGACAGATCCTCGTTTACACCGACCTGCTCGGTCTGACAGCCGGCTACGTGCCGAGCTTTGCCCGGTCCTTTGCCCAGGTGGGTGAAGCGATGAAGCGGGGCTTTTCGGCCTATGCCGAGGCGGTCAAGGCACGTACGTTTCCCTGACCCGGCGTGGACGTGACGAGGGTGAAACGCGATGCGATTTCACTATCGTCCCTTCCTTATATTGGTTTTACTCGGGGCATGAATTTCCTGGTGATAGGAGCGGGAGCCTGGGGCACGGCGTTTGCGATGTATCTCTCGAAACGGGGGCACACGGTTTCTTTGGCGCCGCGCCGGTTCGAGCAGGCAATCGCGCTGTCTTCGACGCACGAGAATACCGAATATCTTCCGGGCGCGGTTCTGCCGGCGAGCCTGCAAATCGGTCACGAACTGACTCCGCTTTTGATGGAAGCGGAGGTCGTCCTGCTGGCGTGTCCCTCGCAATCTTTACGGGAAACCTGCGTCCGCGTTCGACAAAATTTGGGGTTGGCGACCCAGCTGAAATTCGTGGTCAGTCTCGCCAAAGGCCTCGAATCCGGCACGCACCTGCGACCTTCGGAAGTGATCGCTTCGGTGTTGCCTGCGTATCCAGTAGGCTCCCTCACCGGGCCGACGAATGCTGGAGAAGTCTCACGGGGACTTCCCGCGGCCATGGTGCTTGCTGCAGATCGAGATGACGCGGTGGTCGCCGCCGTGCAATCCGCGCTGAGCAGCTCCGCCCTGCGCGTGTACACGAGCGGCGATCTCGTGGGTGTCGAGATCGGCGGCTGCTTGAAAAATATCTACGCGATCGCCGCGGGCTGTTCCGACGGCCTGCGGCTGGGCGATAACACCAAGGCTGCACTGCTCACTCGCGCGCTGGCGGAAATGGTTAGAGTTGGCACGGGTTTGGGGGCACAAGCGGAAACTTTTTACGGTCTCAGTGGCTTCGGCGATCTCATTGCAACGTGCACGGGCGGCTGGAGCCGCAACCGCGGCTTCGGCGAACACGTGGGACAAGGCCGGCTCGTCGCAGAGCTGATCGCTTCGAGCAAATCCGTCGTCGAAGGCTACCGGACGACAGAATCGTTTTACGGACTCTGTCGGGATCGATCGATCGACGCGCCGATTCTGACGGAAGTCTATCGCATTCTTTACGAGGGAAAATCTCCCGCCAATGCCCTTTCCGCGCTGATGATGCGCGGATTAAAGCGGGAGTAACGTGCCTCTGCCTGTCTCGGCACGCGTGGAGTGACCGGCGGCCGACTTAAGGTTCGATCGTCCCCTGAAGACCCCCGTCCATCGTCTTACCGGTCACGGCGCTGATTGCAATTTGGAGGAGCGTAACGGCTTTGCCGTGCTCGGTGTCCCAGTAGTATCCGCTTTCGGGACTCACACAGATGACGGTGACTTCCGGATCGTCCACACCTTGGTGAAACCACGCCTTGGCCAGCGGAGTCCAGTGCTTTTTGCGGAGCTCGCGTTCGTCGCTGATCGTCGCCTTTCCGTAGAGCGTCATGTATTCCGACGAGCCGGTATTGGCGAAGAGCAGTTGGACGTGAGGGTTCTTCGCGATGTGTTGGTTTTTCTGGGACGATCTTCCGCTCAAGAACCAGAGGTCGCCTGCTTCATCGACCGTTTGTACGGCCATGGGTCGGACGGTGAGCGGAAGGTGGCCTTCGAAGGTGCCGAAAAGGCAGGTCCGGGCGGACTTTGCCATTTTGGCAATCTTTTCCGCCGCCACCTGTCCCGAGAGGTTTTCAGTAGGATCGTCCGCGTCTGAGTGCATGCGGCCAGAGACCACGCCCTCGTCGATGCGTTCCGCTCATCGGCGCAACCGACTCACGGAGGCCGCTTGCTCCCGTTGAGCGTGAGCTCGTCCGAATGTTTCGGCGAACGGCGAGCCTTGCAGGGTCGGACCTCTACTATTATTTCTGCCTCAGGGAGTAGCGAATCGGCCCGGTGAGAGGTCGGCTTGAGCGGTAAGCTCCGATGCGGCACGTAAGGTGCCCAAGAAGCGTGCTACCGGGCGTTTCCCGGATAGCGCCATTAGGAGTTCCCGGGTTTGTGCTGACTAGATCTTGGCGGCGCCGGCGACGGCCGGATCGAAAGCGAAGTCCACGCCGAACGGGGCGCGTATCACCGATTCGACACTGACTTCACCGTCCTTGATGAGCAGCGTCGGCCATCCGTTGGTCGAGCGCGTGTAAAGATCGCCGTGATGCGCGAGGATCGAGGCCTGAATCGCTTCCGGCCACGCGGAGAGGCCCGCGAAATAATGATGTCCGTTTCGCTCCACGCTGGTCACACCCAAGACCGTTTGCACTGCGAGGTCCTGCAGGAGAGCGACCGGACCGACGTTCGAAAGGTCCTCGCCGCTGAGGAACCACGCGTCCTCGGATTTCGTTTTGCGCAACTGGGCGATTCGACAGGCATTCGCCAAACCTTTGAGGACGCCCTTGCAGTTCTTGTGACTCGTGCCGACGTAGCCGAGCGCGAGGGCGCGGGGCAGGCTCGAGAGGTCACCGTCGGATTCGTCGATGACGATCGGCGGACGCTGTGGCCATTGGGTGAAGAGAGCGCCGATCTCGTCGGACAGGGCGATGTCACGATGAAAGGGTTGCTCTACAAAAAGCAGGCCGCGGCGCATCGACTCCAGTTTCGGATCGCCGAGCACACTTTCCCAAAACGAGCGAAACGCCGCGACCGATTTGAAACCCTCGTTGCCGTCGATCGTGCAGACCCAGCCGGGCTTGGCGCAGCGCTCGAGCACTTCGACGATGCGCAGCAAACGTTCCCGATCGGCGCCGCCGCTGACCTTGAGTTTGAAGTGACGCAGGCCGTAGGCAGCGATGCTGGCTTCGAGCGATTGCGGAAGCCCGTCATGAACGCGATCGGCATCCGGGATCTCGTTTTCCCAGAGAGGGTCCCCCAACCCGACAGTGTGGCGCGCGAAGACGTGCCGAGGAAGGGACTTTGGAATCCAGTCCGCCGGGGCGGTGCCGGCGAGTTCCGGCCGGACGGATCCGAGATCGACGCCGAGTGCGTCGATGCGCACGGCATGCGCAAACGAACACCCCAGCGATCGGCAGAAAGCGTCGATGACGGCGCGTTCCACCAGCGAGGTGCCGAAATGACCCAGGAGCGGCGGAATGCCGTTGGCCTTGCGCCAGGCATCCTGCGCGGCGTAGACGTGTCGCCACCATTCGAATACCGTCGTCGCCCGGATCCCGCTGGCGGCGGACACCGCGTGACGGATCACCACCAGCATGTCTTCGATCTCGACCAGCGGATCCTTGGTCGGATCCTTGGTGAACCACTTGGGAGGCAGGTGATCCGCGGCGACGCCGGTGGCGACGCCGCCGGAAAATTCGCACTGGACCTGGAGAAAAACGTGCGGCAGCTCCGTCATCGTCGCGATGCCGTACTTGAACGGCATACGGGCATGAAGATGTTTCCGCCAGAGGGTGAATTCGACGACACGCATGAGAAAGGACGACAAAGACCTCGCTCAACCCCGCGTTTCGAGCGCAGTCGGCCCGAGGCGGCCGGATCGCTGGCGTGATAGGGGAGTCATGGTGCGATGGGAGAGAACTGCCGCAAAGTGGAGAGTTGTGGCCAGTCTTTCCACGAGACGGGTTGCGGCAAGCCCGGTGTGCTTCGACCCGAGGAGACGATGCGTTTCAATTCGTATCCGAGTCGTGCGACCAGCGCCGGTTGTTTGTCCGCGACATTGGTTTGCTCCTTCGGATCGATTGCCAAGTCGAAGAGTTGCAACGGTGGCAGGGTGGAAGCCGGCTAGCCTGCCTTGGGCGGGCGCGGTTCGCTCCAGCCGCCGGAGTCGGGGAGCACGACAATATTGGGCGGCGGCGCTCCGATGACCGAACGGGTCGACGCCGCGAGGACCGCGAGGAGGAGGAAGGAGAGACGCATCAGTCGAGGCCGCTGACCATGATTTCCGAGGGATAATCGATGCTGAGCTTGAGCGGGATCTCGCGCTTTTCTCCGGGTTTCAAATCGATGCGCCACGAGAGTCGTCCCTCCGGCTCGCGGGTGATTTCTCTCTGCCCCTCGACGGTGCCGATGTCCCGTTCGAGGGGCGTGAGCAGCTTGACGACGATCTTTTCGTCGCGGGAAACCGGCACCGCCTCTTTGAAGACAATCCGTTCCGGCGTCTTTTTGTTATTAGTGAGAGTCACGAGAAATTCGTAGGTGACGCGACGGCCCTTCCCGGTGAGGCCGGTGTCCTCGGCGAAACGATTGACCAGGCGGCGCTTCACGGCGATGCCGTCGTCGGCCCCGAGCGCGAGATCGAACCGCTCGCCCGGCATGACCGTTTTCAGGCGGCTCGTGGCGACAAAGGTGTCGTCCAAAAAGGTGTTCACGGCACCCGCCAGGAGGGGAAACTCGGTGGTGTTGGCCAGCGAGGCACTGAGGAAGGCGACCTCGAGCAGCTTGGGCGTCGCCTCGTAGCGCAGCGTGGGAACGAGTTTTGCCAAGGCGATGGCGACCCGCTGGGTGGTGTTGTCGCTCGGGAGGGTGACGGGATTGGCGATCTTAAAGGTGGCGCTGGTGGCACTGGATTCGACGGTGGCTTGGGCGACGATGGCGTCTTTTTCCTCAAGCGCGTCGGCGACAGCGAGGTTGCCGGCAGGCGCGGCCCCGCCTATGCCTTGTGCACGGCTTCTTTTTGCGGACGCTTCGGTGTAAGCGGAGGCCGTTGGCAGGGACATCGGCATTGGACGGAAAATGTCCACCACCCAGGGCGGCAAGGTCGGCGCTCCACCGCCCTGGCTGGGGCGCGCGGTCGAAAGCGTGAGCGCGAGCGCATTCCAATCTTCGCCGGTGCCGTTGCGAACCACGCCGAAATACGTCAGCTCCACGCTGCGCCGTTCCGTGCGTAGGCGGGCGTCGTAAGCGGGCATCCAGGAGGCGCCGGGCAGTCCGTAGGAAAGGGCGACGTCGAGGCTGCCGGCGGAGGACGCGGCGACGCGGACGGTCACCGTTTTATAACTACGCGCGCCCCGTTGCTGGCTGCGCAGGACGTTGAGTTGGGCTTCGGCCGCGGCGGTTTTGGCGGCGAGATCTTCGCGTTGTTTGCCGATGGCCTGTTGTTCGGAGCTGAGGCGCGTGAGATTGTCGGACTGAAAGGAGAGGAGTTTCTGCCATTCTTCGAACGACGGGCGCGCGCCGGTCGTCGTGGCTTCGCGTGGCGGCGGTGCCGTCACCGCGGTTTCGATTCGTCCGAGGAGCGCGCGTTGTTGGTCGAGAAGGACGAGTTTACTTTTCAGTTCGGTGTCCTGGCGTTGCAGACCGGACAACTCGTCCTCGAGCGCCTTGATGCGCGGATTGGTGGTGCCTTCGACGTAGGTCAGACGCGCATTGACGTCGAGGATCGCGGCGGAGGCGGTGCCCCGGGCGGAGACTTGGAGCGACGCATCGAACAAACTGGCCGGCAGGCGTTCGAAGACGAGTTCGGTCTCGCCTGCGGGCAGTTGCGCTTTTGCGGTGCGCGTCACCACCGCCCGATCGAGATAGACCGTTGCGGACGTGAGTTGAGAAGGGACGGGGAGGGCCGCGGCGGTGAGGCCGGCGGCGGAGAGCACAAGGGCTATGGCCGGGAGGAAAAGTGGGTAGAACGTTTTCATGGTAGAGTTTCTAGACTGCACACAGGCTCAAACGATCCGGCGTGGGGAAACTTAGGAACACCGGTGAAGGCGCATGTTCCGCGCAACCGCCGAACAAAAAAACCTAAGTAATTAAAATAAAACGATTTCCGTTGGAGTACTATCCCGCGTATGCGGGTTGGCGGGGATTTCGAAGACGGTCTGCGGTGGGTTGCTGCGAACGATCGTTGCGGGGACCAAACCTTGGCAGCGCGCGTCCGCGCAATCCCGGCCACGAGGGACGGTGGCCCTCCCTTCCCATCAGCCGCCGATTTTTCGCTTCTCCGTATAGAGCGAGACCAAGGCTGCTCCGATCGCCTGGGAGAGTTCGCCGAGGGTCGCCTCGACGATTTTTACGTTCTTTCGCTGAGCGGGAAAGAGGTACGGCTGGGCGGCGGCGCGGATGCCGTTGAGGTAGCGCTCGCGGAAGGCGGGGGTGGTGGCGTCGGGATCGATGAGACCGCCGCCGATGACGAAAAATTCGGGGTCCAGCGCCATCGCGAGGGACGCGACGTGCAGGCCGAGGGCCTTGGCTTGGATGTCGAAAACTTCGAGAGCCAGGGGATCGCCCTTCTGCGCGCGCGTGCGCAGGGAGAGCACCTTGTCTTTGGAGGGGGCGGTGGACGTGGCGAGCTCGTGGCCCGAGTGTTTTTTCAGCACGTCCTCCATCAGCTGCGACAGGCCCGAAATCGTGGAGTAAGCTTCGATGCAACCCCAGTCGCGACCGCAGCCGCAACGGTAGGGGCGAAGACCCAGCAGCTGCAGCGGGACGGGCATGTGGCCCGCTTCCATCCCGGCAAAATTGTCCCCGTCGAGCGGCAGACCCTGGGGATCGATGTAGGCGCAGCCCAGACCCGAACCCGGGGCCAGCATGACGACACCCGCTTTGCGATTGCCGCGCACGCGGGCGGCTTCGGCCACGCCGCCGTAATTGCCGTCGTTTCCGGCGACCAGGGGGAGGGGGCGCCCGGCTTTAGCGGCGAGAGCGGCGCTGTATTCGGCGTGGAAATTCCAGCCGGCGAAAGCGAGCGGCAGATTCGCCGAGCGATCCAGGACCCCGTAGCTTCGATAAGGACCGGGAATAGCCAGGCCGACGCCGCAGACTTGGTCCCAGTGAAGGCCGTTGTCCGCGAGGAAACCGACGACGCCATCGACCCACCCCGCGATGACGGCGGCAGTGCCGGCCTGGGAATTGGTGGAGCTCTGGCGGAGCTTCAGGGAGATAATCGAGCCGTCGGCGCGCACGCCGCCGGTTTTTGACGTGGTGGCGCCGCTGTCGGTGCCAATGTAAATGCCTTCGGGAATGCTCATAGGTGGGTGAACGCACAAAGGTTTGCCTCTTGGCGGCCGCGGTCAATGCCCTACCGAGTGTGTAAAAGGAGAGGAGAGCGCGGGTGCCGATGGAGGGCCACGATCGCGAGGCTGTCTCGATCGCGAAACCGCTCCAGCGCCGGCCCTCGCAGCGGCACCAGGTCGACGCTGGAGCGTGGGCTCAGATCGAAAGATAGCTTGCTCGGGTTCGGAGTCCGGCCTTGAGGCCGTCCGGAACCCGAACGCAGTCTTTCCGGACGGACTAAAGTCTGGACTCCAAACTCGATCGTCCGAGCTTCCGCCGGGTTCCGGGACAGCCTCTCTCTCGTGGCCGGGATTTTCCGAATTTTGCGACGCGTTGCGGCGCGAACGACGGTTGTTGCGTTGCGCAATTGGCAGCGCGCGGCCGCGCAATCCTGGCCACGAGGGACCGTGGCCCTCCAAGGGTGGGAACGCTCTGGGTGGAAGTAGCCGCCAGGATCAACGGCAGCAGGGTCCGGCTCCGTCGTTTCCGAAAAACTGCATGGCTCGTTTTCGTCCAGCGTTGCCGCGGTCCGTGCTTCTTCGGAGTTGTGCGGGGACGATTTCAGCGAAGAGGATGGCTGCAGCGCGCTGTTTGGAGCGAACCGACGCGGGCGGGGTGCCCTTCGCCATGTTTTCCACCTCCATCGACCTTGCCTTTCCTTCAGCCCTCCGCCGATTGTGCGTGCCCGATGAGCGAACCGCTTCCGTCCTCGTTTCTGGCCTTGGTGGGGGAGCGCGATCTGCAGAAACCGGCGCATGCAGGGATCGAGGCCTTCTTGGAGCGCTTCGCAGTCGAAACCGGAAAGCGTTTACCGTTCCGTTGGGTTGAGACCAGGGAGCTGACAACAGGATCGGAGTTGGATTTCGTTGTTCACGACGCCTCTAGGCGGGTGCGCGCGTTTCGACCGAGAGATCGTCCGTTTTTCGTCGGCATGCGTTTTCAACCCGAACGAATGGTCCTTGGCGGTTCTTTGCATCAGCTGGTCCTTGCATTTTTTTCGGCGGTGGCCGAAGGGGCGAAGGCACCCGCTCCGTGAAAAAGAACGCGTCGATTCTGGGATTACACGGGCTGGTTTTTCGTCTCGCCGAGGAAGGCGATATCCCGGAATTGCACGCACTCATTCCGCTGTCCGTCCGTGTGCTCCAGGCCGATTTTTATACCGTGGAGCAGCGCGAAGGCGCGATCGGAACCGTCTTTGGGGTGGATAGCCAATTGATCCGGGATGGGACCTATTTTGTGGCGACAGAAGGGACGCGGGTGGTGGGTTGCGGAGGGTGGAGTCGGCGACGAACGTCGTACGGTAGCGATCGGGTTCGGACGACCGAGGATCCGCTGCGGGATCCGCTGGTCGAGCCGGCGATGGTGCGGGCGTTTTTCGTTCATCCCGACTTCGCCCGCCGAGGGATTGGACGTCGCTTGATGGAATTGTCGGAGCGTGCAGCCCTGGACGCGGGATTCACCGCGATCGAGATCGTCGCGACGCTCCCGGGCGAGCCTCTTTATGCGGCCTTTCGCTACGAGGCCGTGGAGCGGTTCGAAATCGCACTGGTCAACGGTGCAAAAATGGCGCTCGTCCGCATGCGCAAAACGCAATTCCCCCCTGCGGCGCGCTGACGTTGGAGGGCCACGACGGAGGTACTGTCTGGCAACCCGGCGGGATCTCGGAGTGCAGAGTTTGGAGTCCGGCCTTTAGGCCGTCCGGAGAACGTGCGGTCGGATTTCGGACGGCCTGAAGGCCGGACTCCAAACTCAAACTGGCGGATCTTTCGATTCGGACGGACGCAACGGGCTAGGGTGTGCGTCATGTTCTCAAAAGCCGGCAGCGATGCGGCGATGCGTGTTTCGTAGCGGTTTTGAGGTACTTGTCGGACATCCTTGAATCCACATGGGATCGTTGCACAGGGTTCGGGTAAGGCCAAAAAAGGGCAATGGGTGTAAATAGCCTAAAAAGGGTGTCGGAAATACTTACATAATTTACAGTAGTTTACTCATCACTTACAGGCTCTGAGTGGCGTTTGTACTTTTAACTTATTGATTTTAAATTAGTTAATTCGCTCATTTTTAATTAGGTCCAGATTATGCTGATTTTCATTTGTGAAAACACTTCCCGGCTTTCCTTTTGGTTCGTATTGGCGAGTACTCCTTGTTCTCGGCTTTTGTTCTATTTGCGTTTCTAGCGTCAAGGCGGCGATTGTCATTACGCCCACCGGCAACGCGGCTACCTTAACCAATGCGCTCCTCGGTTCCGGGGTAAGCGTGGTTGGTTTACCCACGCTGACGGGTGGCAGCCTTGGGGACGCCAACTCCTCGGCGGCCCTTTTCACCGGGGGGCTTTCCACCGGGATTGGTATCGATAGCGGGATTCTCCTCACCACCGGGCGAGCCAATTTCGTGGGTAACACTAATACCTCAACCGGCACTGGGATAAGCTTTGGTGAACCGGGCGACGCTCAGCTCACGGTGCTTTCAGGTTTCCCGACCTTCGATGCGACCGTCCTTACGTTCAATTTCACCACGACGACCGGAGACCTATTTTTCAATTTCGCCTTCGCCTCCGAGGAGTACAACGAGTACGCGAACAGTAGTGTGAACGATGCCTTCGGCTTTTTTGTCGATGGGGTTAATATCGCGTTGCTTCCCGGTACGAATATACCGATTTCCATCAACACGGTCAATGGCGGTAACCCCTTCGGAACAGACGCCGTGAATTCGCAGTTCTTCAATAATAACGAACTGGGTACTTTTGGCTTCGAATACGATGGTTTCACGGACGTATTCACGGTGTCGGCGCGCGGCCTGAGCCCGGGCCAACACACCATCAAGCTCGCGATCGCCGACGGCGGCGACGGGGTCCTCGATTCGGGTGTCTTTATCCAAGCCGGTTCGTTCGTCACTGCGGATCCGGTGCTCCCCCCAGTGGTCGTACCGGGAGGGCAATCGGTCCCCGACACCGCCGGCACGCTCGGTCTTACTACGCTGGCCTTTGTCGCTCTCGCGGCTTTCCGCACGATGAGGAAGAGCAGCTGAGCGCGTCACTTCGGTTAGAGCGAAAAGCACAGACACTCTTGTCTGTGCTTTTTTTGCGCCGGTCGTCGGGTGCCGGCTAGAACGGAGCTGCGCAGGAGGCGAATCGATGGCAACCGCTCCCTTGTTGGTGAAGGCGATCGTGTACACAATCGTCTCCCCCGGTTTGGCCGCGGCTTTGTCGAAGGCGGCGACGAGGATTAAGCCGCCGGCCGTGGGGCCGGGAAGAGTAGGGTAAACGCCCGATTCCGACTCGAAATTTAAACCTCCAACTGCGGGCGGGTGGCTTCGGGCCAGTCGATGTGGAAAAACTTTCCACGGGGCCGGTCGACTCGCTCGTAGGTGTGGGCACCGAAATAATCGCGCTGGGCCTGGAGCAGGTTCGCCGGCAGGCGAGCGGAGCGGTAGCTGTCGTAGTAGGACAGGGCGGACGAGAACGTCGGAGCCGCCACGCCGCATTCGGCGGAGAGGGAAACGACCTTGCGCCAGTTTTCCTGGGCCTTCTTGACGGTCTTGTTGAAGTAGGGATCGAGGAGGAGGTTCGCGAGGTCCGGATTCCGGCCGTAGGCCTCGGTGATCTTCTGAAGAAACGCCGCGCGGATGATGCACCCGCCCCGCCAGATCTGCGCGATCTCGCCGAAGTTCAGTTTCCAGGAATACTCTTTCTGCGCGGTGCGCATCAGTTGGAAGCCCTGGGCATACGAACAAATCTTCGAGCAGTAGAGCGCGTCGTGAATCGCCGCGATCAGCGCCTTCTTCGAACCGCGATACTTCTTGCCCGGGCCCTTGAGGATCCTCGACGCGGCCACGCGCTCTTCCTTGATCGCGGAGATGCAGCGGGCGAAAACGGATTCGGCGATCGTCGGTGCGGGCACGCCCATGTCGAGCGCGTTGACCGAAGTCCATTTGCCGGTGCCTTTTTGGCCGGCGGTGTCCAAGACCACGTCCACGAACGCCTTCTTCTTGTTCGTCGGATCCTTCTGCTTGAGGATGTCGGCGGTGATCTCGATGAGGAAACTGTCGAGCGCGCCGGCATTCCATTCGGTGAAAATCCCGCCCATTTCCGCGGGCTTCAATCCGAGCAGACCCTGCATGAGCGCGTAGGCCTCACAGATCATCTGCATGTCGCCGTACTCAATGCCGTTATGCACCATCTTAACGTAGTGGCCCGCGCCGTTTTCGCCGAGATAGGCGGTACAGGGCACGCCCCCGGTGACGGGCACGCCGGGTTTTGCGCCGGGGATCGGCTTGCCGGTCTTTGCGTCGACCTTGGCGGCGACGGCTTCCCAGATCGGCTTGATTTCTGTCCACGCCGCGAAATCGCAACCGGGCATGAGGGACGGACCGAAACGCGCGCCATCTTCGCCACCGGAGACGCCGGAACCGATGAAACGCAGGCCTTTTTCCTTCAACGCTTTCTCGCGGCGGATGGTATCCGTCCAAAGCGCGTTTCCGCCGTCGATAATGATATCGCCCTTCTCGAAGAGCGGGGAGAGGCCGTCGATCACCGAGTCGGTCGCCTTGCCGGCTTGAACGAGGATGATCGCTTTGCGCGGCTTGGAGAGCGATTTGACGAAATCCTCGAGCGTCCGCGTGCCGATCACTCCGCCGGGCGTGTGGGGGTTTTCCGCGACGAATTTATCCGTCTTTTCCGTGGTCCGGTTGAAGACCGAGATCTGAAATCCGTGGTCGGCGATATTGAGCGCTAGATTTTGACCCATGACCGCAAGGCCGATGAGTCCGATGTCGGAGTGTGACTTGGGCATACGCGAGCCCAAGAGGTAGGCAGACACACGGGTTGCGGCCAATCTCTAATTAACGCCCTCCGATGAGCGTTAAGTGTCCTGCGCTTACATCTTCAAATCTTTTTTCTGCGCCGCGTTGTAGTCGATCTTGCTCGGGAAAAACGGCGCGATCTTGTTGACCACCGGAGTGAGAAACTTGGGCTCGTTGCGTTCGTAAATACATTGGAATCCCACGATCATGAAGACCACGCCTCCGACGATGGTAAGCCAGATCTTATTGGTGCCGGCCAGCTTGCGCATGACAATGACAACCGCCGCGATCACTGCGATGGAGATCGCAAGGTATTTCCAGACCTCTACGGGGATGTCTTTCACGCGGCTTAGCGCACCGGAAGCGAATAGGAGCATGGAGATGGAATTTAAGGGACCGTGACCGAAAAGGAGAGACTCGAGAAACGAAGAGGAGAGCGCGGGCCCGGCCTGCTCGCGCGATGGCGAACTCGGAAGACCTTAGTGAGCTAAAATCGGTTCAACCGGAGTAGATCGGGCGGATGGGAGTCACCTTTCACACCTCTTTTACTCGCTTTGAGCATTCTCTACTTCCGTGAAAGGGGTGCAGACCCCGCCCGGCCAGTGGCCGCGGGATTGGGCGCGGTGAGACGAGAAGCGCTGAGTACGGAGTCCGGCCTTAAGGCCGTTCGAAGTTCCCGCCTTGAGAAATGGCTAACGGGTTTCGGCGGCGTGTTCGATTGTCGGCACGGCCTGAAGGCCGGACTCCGTACTCGGATCGGATTTCGGACGGCCTGAAGGCCGGACTCCGAACTCGGGCGTCTCAAATGGGACGGGCAATGGTCGGGGAGGGGGTCCGTCCGCGGGCAAAAAATCCCTGGCGCGGAAAATGGAATTCTCTGCGTGCGGCTACTTTACGCCCGGTGACGCCTGAGTTCCCTTGGCGAAATCGCCGCGCGTCGCGCAATTGATCCATTGCGTGGCGCCGCTGGCGTAGTGCTCTTTTTTCCAGATCGGCACGCGGGCTTTGGTCTCGTCAATGATCCAGCGGCACGCTTCAAACGCGGCGCTGCGATGGGCGGCGGTCACGCCCACCCACACAGCGAGCTCGCCGATGCGCAGCGAACCCACACGGTGGATACACGCTGCGTCGAGCAGGGGGTATCGGGACGCGGCTTCTGCGAGGATGCGTGCGCCTTCCTTTTCGGCGAGCGCGGGATACGCCTCGTAGTCGAGCGCCGCGACAGGAAGACCCTCGTTGTGATTCCGCACCCAACCTTGAAATTCCACATAGGCACCGGCACGCGCATCGAGTAACTCGCGCGTGAATGCAGGTGGATCGATCGGAATGGTGACCAGGCGAAACGTCATAGAGAGTCAGAGGCTGGCGGAGTCTGAGGGCGTCTGCAAACCCAAGCGGGTTTGCCGGGATATGCACGTGGCAGGGGATCGGTGCTCCCCAACCGATTTCACAGGCTCGCAGGGGCAGCGGAGGTCGGAAGGGGGGAGGAGATCGGCGGCCTGACAGAACCCTCGTTTCGTGAGGCACTGCCAGCTGACCGCCGACCTCGTCCGTATTCCGCTGCGGCTCGAGGCGCGGATTATCTCGATCACCCGCCCGCGACGGGCGGAATGAATACCAGCTCGGCGCCGTCTTTCAATGGCGTGGTCCACGGAGCGAACTCGCCATCGATGGCTACGCGCACTCGATCCGAGGAGAGCGTGAAGCGATGGCGTGCGCTCAGCTCGGCATACAACTCCGCGGCCGTGGTCGCGTTCGTCGCGAGCGTTTCTGAGGAGACGCCGCGTTGTTCACGCAGCAGTGCAAAGTAATTCAAGCGGACCGAGGGCATAACGGGGGACGATGAGCGAGGATGCTTTAGTGGACGAGCGTGCGACCTTGCAGCGAATTCACTTCGCCGCGAAATCGCTCTTGCCGCCGGTCTTCTCGAGAAGGCGGATTTCCTTGATCACAATGTCGTGAGAAATGGCCTTGCCCATATCGTACAAGGTCAGCGCAGCGACCGTTGCGCCGGTGAGCGCCTCCATTTCGACTCCGGTGCGGGCATGGGTTTCGGCGCGACACTCAATCGCGACGTCAACGGAGCCGTCGGTGGAGGTGGCGCGACTTTCAATCGTGATTTTGCAATCGTCCAGCGAAAGCGGGTGGCACAACGGAATGAGCTCGCTGGTCTTCTTCGCTCCCATGATCCCGGCGAGAATCGCGGTCTGAAAAACCGAGCCTTTCTTCGTCGCGATGTCATTGCCCTCCAGCCGTGCGGCCAGGGCTGGCGGCAGCACCACAATGGCAAGCGCGCGGGCGACGCGGTGGGTCACGGCCTTCGCGCCCACACCCACCATGGTGGGTCGTCCGTTGGCGTCCAGATGAGTGAGCATGGGGGAGGTTGAAAAGCGAAGTGCGAAGAGGGAAGGGAGAAATCCAGCCGGGCAAAGCGTCCGATCACGTCCACGCGGTAAACTCGACGGGTGTGCCCGCGGGGTACGCGTCCGGACGAGGAGGAAGTTCGACAAAACCGTCCGTCTCCACCAACCCGGCAAAATCCCCCGACGTGTTGAACGGATCGGGCTCCGCGAGCTGGCGGCCGTCGGGCGTGGAGCGCAGCCGCACAGGAAGGAAACTGGTCAACTTGGCGAGTGCGGGAGACGCTTGGGCGAGCGACACCCAACGCGGTTCGCCCACGGTGCGGCCGCTGGCCCGCGCCAGAGCCGGAAGCACATAGCGGTGCAGGCAGGTGTAGCATGCCACCGGATTTCCCGGCAGCGCGAAGACCGGTTGGCCGCGAACGCTCAGCCCGAACCAAAGAGGTTTGCCCGGTCGCTGCGACACACCGTGAAAAAGCGGAGCGACGCCCAGCGCGGCCAGCGTCCCGGGAATGTGATCGTGACGGCCCTTGGAAACGCCGCCGGTCACGACGATCGCGTCGCAGCCGGCCAGCAGGCGTCGCAGGCCCTCCTCGATTTCGAGCGGTACATCCCGAAAATGCACGCATTCAACGTTCGGATACCCCGCCTGGATCAGCGCGGCGCGCAGGGCGAGGTCGTTGCTGCGGCGAATCTGATGCGGCCCGACCTCAGACCCGATCTCGACCAGTTCGTCTCCGGTGGAAACGACTGCGAGCCGCGGTCGCGACGAAACGAGCACCGTAGCGTGGCCGCAGGCGGCGGCGACGGCGATTTCGCGTCCGGTCAGGCGGGTTCCGGCTTTGACCGCGACCGCTCCGGCGGGCGAGTCGCTTCCGGCGCGGTGGACGTTGGTGCCCGGCCGAAGGCGACTGGCCGCCTCTGCCGACAACGCGATCGTGGCTCCATCGCGCACCGTATCTTCGTAGGGCACGACGCAGTCCGTGCCGTGGGGAAGCACCGCACCGGTCATGATTTCGATGCACGCGCCTTCGCCTTCCGGCAGTGTCCGCGCGATCATCCCGGCCATCTGGGGAGTACGGTCCACGCGCAGCGTCAAGCGGCCGTCGTTCGTCGAAGGAAGGCCGAAGCCGGGACCGCTGCGCACCGCATACCCGTCCATGGTGACGCGATCGTAGGGTGGCAGCGCTCGATCTGTGAGAAGATCGCGTCGAAGGATGCGGCCCTCCGCCGACGACAGCGCCCAGTCTTCGCTGGGAAACGGAACGACCGCCTCCAGCACGCGACGCAAGGCCTCGGAGGGGGAAATCAGCATCTCCGCATCAAAACAGGTGCCCGGCAAATTCCAATCGCCGGTTTCATTGCCCGAGCCGAGTTGTATGACGTTTGGGGCTGACCCTAGGAGATGGCATATCGCGTGCTTCCGCGTGGTTACCTAACCACTATTCTATGCATTATTACTGTCGCACTCTCCTGACGGGCACCCTCTGTTCGTGGCTCGCGCTATCCGGAATGGCGCAAACGCCATCGACGGACGATACCGTGAAACTGGAAAGATTCGAGGTGAGCGGCGTTCCCGTCGAGCAGAGCGTATTGCCGACCTCCCGGCCTTTCAATTCGGTGTTCGGCACGGCGGACAGCCTGCTGGAGACGCCTCGCAACGTAACGATCATCTCCCGCGAGCAATTGACGGCGATCAGTATTCAGGACGTTCGCGATTTTGCCAAGCTGACGTCCAGCTCGTACACGCGGACCAATTTCGGCGCGCCGGCCAATCCGGATCTCCGCGGTCAAAACGCCGACGTTTTCGTCAACGGGATGCGCGAGCGTATGACCAGCAACGGCAATGGCATGCCGATCGATTTCAACGCAGTCGAATCGGTCAACATCGTCAAAGGCCCTGCCACCGCCGTGCAGGGCGCGTCCACCTATGTGGGTGGATTCGTCGATTTGATCGCCAAACGCCCGTTTTTCGACGGCTTCAAGGGCTCCGTTTTCGCCACCGTCGGCACCTACGACACGCGTCGCTGGGGTCTCGACGTCGGCGGACCGATCTCCTCGAAACTGGCCTACCGCATCAGCTACGCGGGCGAGGACAGCAAAGGCTATTACTACGATCAGTACGCGAAGAAGCATTCGGTTTACGGGGCGGTCACGCGGAAACCGACGGAAAACTACGAGCTGTTTCTCAACGGTCAGGCTTTCTACGCCGAATACGTGGAAAACTTCGGCGTCAATCGTCCCACCCAGAACCTGATCGACAACGGTTTCTACCGGACCGGGGTGAACGACAATCCGGCGCCGTTGCCTGGGTTTCCGGCGTTCTTCGACGCAGCGGGTGTTCCCATCATCGCCAGCCCGGCGATCCCAGGTGGCGTTGCGGCACCGATCGCCGATCCGCAGAATTCACGCTGGGTCACCTCCGGATTTCCGGTCTCCAATCGCATGCTTTACGGACCTGAGGTGAAGCTCGATCGGCGTCTGCGTTTGCTTCGCCCCGGCGACAATTCGATCGGTCGCAATTTCAAGCTGCAGGGCATCTAGACGTTCACGTCGTCCCCTGACCTCACGATCGTCAACAACACGCTCTTCACCTACACCCGCCGCGAGACGCTCAGCTCGTACCACTACTCGGAAATCATCGATCCGTCCTACTCGATCGAGACGCGTTTCGAACTCCAGTACAAATTGGGCGAACATCTCATCAACGCCGGTGTGGCCGGTCGTTACACCGACACGAAGTCGTACGGCGATTTCTTTTTCGAGCCGGCCGCCGTGTGGGACATCACCAAGGATCGGAATTTCATCATCGCTTACAATTCGGTCAACTTCCTCGGCCACTTTGCCGCCCAGCCCGTCCCCGGATGGAATAACCGCTTCGGCTCCTCGCTCGTGGCGTTCGGTTCCGTTTCGGGTGCCGACGGCAACATCAGTCACTCCACGCAGGGTTCGCCCTTCGTACAGTCGAGCTGGAAACTGGCCGATAAGCTGAAGTTCGTCGCCGGCGCACGCGCCGATTTTCTCCACGTGTTTTCGAGCGATCCATTCGATCCGAAAATCGCGGATTCGATCGACGTGGTTCTCCCCAGCGTGAATGCGAGTTTCGTTTACGCGCTCGCTCCGACGATTTCGACCTACGTGACGTACAACTACAATCGCAACACCTCCGGCGCTCCCGGCAACGGCGGCGGTCTGGTGGCGTTCGCGGGTCCGAACGCGGCGGGTAAGTTTTTTCTCGATAAGCCCGCCTTCGAACAACCCAGCGAGTTGAAGGAAGCGGGCATGAAGTTCTCGCTGCTGAATAGTACGCTGTTCATCGGTTCCGCCATCTTCGACCAGACCCGCACGACCACGCAGCAGGGCGGGGGGACGATAGAGTTCCAATATCGGGGCATCGAGATCGAGGCGAATTAT
>Ga0335394_10000979_pt1 | contig 31645 bp, 20 predicted proteins | sample MAT03_FD_205741 | JGI IMG/M metagenome (GOLD analysis project Ga0335394, IMG submission 205741) | Freshwater microbial communities from Lake Fryxell liftoff mats and glacier meltwater in Antarctica - MAT-03 (spades assembly) (version 2) ...
AACCTACGTTGTTCAGGCAGTCAACGCAGCAGGTGACGGCGGGCGCTCGTCCTCCGTAAGTGGTAACCGCGCTGCACTGCCGATTGTCGGTTTCGATGTGGAGGTCACGCCCGCAGGTGGCAATATGACATGGGTATCGACAGGCTCGATTGAGGCAGCGTGGACGCACCTCAATGCGCCTGCGCCGACGATCATTGCAGGGACTGCTACAGCGAGCCAAGGGACGCGTCGCGCAGTTCGGTTGGAAGCAGCCGGAATCACGGTTTCGCCTGTCCCGGTGACCTATCGGGTGCGCGGCGCCCTCCATGGCGGAGCGGCCTTCACGCCCGCCTCGAACACTGCATCTGGACAGCGCATGAGCGGAACGTTGGGCTATCAATGGCAACGCTCAGGAGGGGAGAGCCAGGGGAGTTTTGCCAACCTTGCAGGGGCGTCAAGCGTAGCCTTCGACGATAATACCGCTCCCGTCGATGGTTCGGCTCGATGGTATCGGCTCATTGTCACAGCCCCTGGCAGTGACAGTGTCACCCTGGCATCCGTCCAGGGATGGCGGCTTTCCTTTGTCGACGTGGATGGTGGAAGCTCGCACGCATGTGCGGTCACGACTGGAGGTGTCGTGTGGTGTTGGGGAAACAACGCATATGGAAAACTGGGTCGCGGACCCACGTTAGCTGGCCCCGCTCCCGCTCCGATTGCCATGCCTGCTGGAGTGACTGGATTCTCCCGCGTGGCGTTGCATTCCGAGCACAGCTGCGCACTAACGTCCACGGGAGACGTGTGGTGCTGGGGAGATAATGGCGCAGGCCAACTCGGTTTTGGATTTCCGCTGCAGGTTTCGCTGCCCACGAAGGTCGTCGGACTTACTGGCGCTGCGCTTTCGCTCAGCACCGGCAATAGGCATACATGCGCGGTCACGAGCGGCGGGGCAGTGCAGTGTTGGGGGTCAAATGACAGCAACTTTGGGGTCCTTGGCAACAATAGCGCTGACGATAGCTACCAGCCAGTAGGCGTCGTAACGGCAGGTGGCACCCCGCTTCTCAATGTGCTCGAAGTCTCGGCAGGTTCCTCTCACACGTGTGCGCGCCGAGCTGGTGATATGTACTGTTGGGGCGCCAACGATGAAGGCTCCCTTGGAAATCAAACGCTGGCGCACTCGCCGGTCGCGGTGGTGGTCGTCGGCGTTGGTGCAGGTCCTGCGGTTGACCTTGGGGGCCGTCACAGTTGTGCGGCGGTCTCGAACGGTGTGCGCTGCTGGGGCAACAACACCTACGGACAGCTCGGGGATGGCACTCTCGCCTCCAATTCAACGGCAGTCCAGGTCGTGAATAGCACGAGTACGTTGATGCTCACTGGGCTCTCGGGGTCGACGTGCGCCGTGACGAGCACGTTCTCGGTTGGCTGCTGGGGACGAAATGACCAGGGGCAGCTCGGCAATGGCAACAACACCGACAGCAAGCAGATGGTCGTCGTTCCAGCTCTCTCGAATGTGCTGGCAATCGGAAGTGGTGCGGAATTCGTCTGTGCCGTCCATGGCGGCAGCATTGCTTGCTGGGGCGATAATCACTTCAGGCAGTTGGGAGACGGCACGAATTCCGATCGCAGTAGTCCAACTGAGACCGTATTCCCGTGACGTTGTGTTCCTGAGCACCGAGATCGATCTGTTGGGGAGTGCGGCTGACCCGTCGGGGTGACTCGACTACGATTTCGAATGAAACGAAAACCGCGCCAGGCTTGCGCCGGCGCGGTTTCGATCGTCAGGTTAAAACTTGGGGATCAGTAGTTGGTGTTGGCCGCGGTGCCGTTGCTGCCGTTGGCACCTGAGCTGGCCTGGTCGATCGACGAGCCGCCGAGGCCGCCGTCGCCACCCAGGCCCGCGTTCAGCGAGTTGCCGGTCCAGGTGCCGGGCTGCATGAATGAGCCGTTGGTGAAGCGAACGAAGACCGCGTAGCTGGGACCGCCCGCGCCGCCACCGCCGCCACCACCGTGACCGCCGCTGCCGCCCGTGCCGCCGTTGCCGCCGCCCGCGGCGCAACGCGTCGAATCGGCCTGGTCACCCGACGTGCCACCCTGGCCGCCCTGACCCGACGCCCCACCGACGCCGCCGGCGCCACCCGCACCGCCGGAGCTCCCGCGGCCCGAGGTGATCGTGTTGCCGATGAGGGTCGGCGTGTGGTTTGCGTCGACGCCCACGACGAAGATGCCGAAGCTACCGCCGCCAGCCTTGGCGCCGAGACCGCCCGTGGCATGGCAGCCACCTGAGCCTCCGCCGCCACCCGAGCCACCGACGTCGTCGTTGCTTGCGCTGTTGCTGCAATCGGTGCCTTCGACCTCGACGCCGCCCGAGGCGCCGCCGCCGCCGCCGCCCGAACCGTCGCCGCCGTCTTCACCCTTGCCACCCGCGTTGCCGAGCCACTGGCCATCCTGCAGAGCGCCGGCGTTGCCACCAGCCGTTCCGGCAGGGCCGTTGGTGCCCGTGCGGCCATTGGTACCGAACGTCGGATTGAAGGGCAGGTCGCCAGGCAGGTAGCAGGTGCCGCAGCTGAACGCATAGAGAGAGCGGCAGTCGGTCTTGTCGACCATGGGGTCGTCGAAGGCGCACAGGAAGAACGACCAACCGTAGTTGCCGCCGAGGCCGTTGAACTGACCGCTCGGGCCGAATCCCGTACCGCCCTTCACGACGCTGCTCGGATTCGGGGTCGTCTTGAAGGCGGGGCAGATCGCCTTGCCGCCGTTGCCGCCGCTGACGTTCGTCACGCCGCCGCAGGTGAGCACGCCACCCACGCCACCGCTCGACTCATTGGCCGCGACGCAGTCGGCCGACAGGTTCTTGGCCGCCGCGCCGCCGGTGCCATTGACACCGTTGGCGCCGTCGCTGCCGCGTGCGCCGTTCTCACCGTTGCCGCCCGGGCCGCCAAAGACGCGGTTCTTCGAGATGCGCAGGCGGTCGCCCGAGTTGCGGATGTAGATGCCGTAGCTGTTGCCGCCGCGGATGTTGCCGGCGTTGACGCCGAAGATGGTGAAGCCGTCGAGGACCGTCTCACGCGGGGAGCCGGCGGTCCCAACCGTGATCGCGGTGACGGTGCCGATGTGCGTCGGGTCGGGGGTGCCGCCGATGATCGCCGTCTCGTAGAGGAGCACGTCGTGCTGGTCGAACTCGGGCGAGTAGCCGCCGAAGATGCCGACCGCGTCCTCGAGCACGATGTTCTGTGAGTACACGCCGGTCGCCACGTAGACGTCGCGCTTGCCGGCGTTCTTGGCCTTGGTGAGGCCGGTCTGCAGCGTGAGCACTGGCAGGTCGCGCGAGCCGGGGTTCGCGTCGTCGCCGTCCTTCGAGACGAAGATCGCGTTGGCGACCTCACCGTCGACGCCGTCACAGTTCGAGTCGACATCGTCACCCGCGAGGTCGTCGCCCGGCACCGGTACGCACTCGCAACCGTCATCGCCAAGCCCGTTCACGTCGACGGCCGTACCCGCGCACTGGTAGCCGCACTGGGGAACGGCGCCATCGGCGTCGCAGACCGGGGCCGCGTTCGGGCGCACGAAGGCGAGGCACGAGATACCGCAGGCGCCGCAGTGCTCGATGGCGGTGTACTTGTCGCCGGTCTTGAAGGGGCCGTCGATGACGCCATCGCAATCGTTGTCGATGCCGTCACAGGCGTCGTCGGGCAGGTCGCAGCCACCCCAGCCGGTGGTCGTGCACTGCTCGAAGCCCTTGCACGTGACGACCGGCTGCTCCGGGTCGGGCGGCGTGAAGATCTTGGTGCAGCTGCGGGCGAGGTTGGTGTTGCTACCGTCGCAGGTGCAGCTGCCGAACTCGGGCACGCACTGGAGGCCGTTCTCGGTGTTGTCGCACACGAAGCCGGTCGAACAGTCCGTGTCATCGGCGCACGGCAGGCTGCAGAAGTCGCCGTCGTCCAGGGTCGTGCAGGCGGCCTCGGTGCCGAGGCACTCCGCCGCGGTGAGGCACGGCTGGCACAAGCTCGACGCGTCGGGGGCGCACACGAACGGGTTCACCGCGGTGTAGCCGGGGTCGCAGTTGACGACCTGACAACGTGCGGTGCCACTCTGCACGACGCACTCGGTGACCGCCGCGTTCGACAGCACGTCGTCACAACGCGTGCCGCAGCTGCCGCAGCTCTCGGCGGTCGCGTACACGCCGCCGGTCTTGAAGTCCTCGTCGACCATGCCATCGCAGTTGTTGTCGATGAAGTCGCACAGCTCGCTCACCGGGACGGAGGCCGTGCAGCCGACCCATCCGACCGTCGGGTCGCAGGTCTCGGCGCCGCGGCAGGTGCCCAGCGCGTTCGCCTCGGTGCAAAGACGCGTGATGCCTTCGAATGGGGGCGAGCAGTCGCACGAGCCCGACACCGGCTGGCAGAACTTACCGGTCTTCACCCGGGTCGCGTCCTCGATGCAGGTGTAGCCCGACGGGCAGTCGTCGGCCGCGTCGCAACCGGCCGCGCACTGGCGGCTGCCGGCGATCGTGAGGCAGGCGCCGCCATTGCACTGGAAGTCCTCGAGGCACGACACGCACAGCTTCTGCACGCGCGGCAGGCACAAGAAGGTCACGTCGCCCTTCGAGTTCTGGACGGACTTGCAGTCGTAAGACTCGGGACATTCCTCGAGGCACTCGGAGGTGCAGATGTAGCCATCGGGGCTCTCGACGCACCAGCCGCTGTCGCAGTCGGTGTTGCCAAGGCATGGCGCGCCGAAGTCGCCGTTGGTGACTTCGGTCTCGACGGTCTCGACGGTCTCGACGGTCTCGACGGTGGTCTCGAACTCGACGAGCTCGAGGGCCGTGTCGAGCGTGTCGGTATCCGACCCGTCGACGACGTCACCGGTGCCATCCGGCACGGTGGTGCCGTCGCTGTCGGAGCCGTTCGAGTCGCTGCCGCAAGCGGTCGCGAAGAGGAGGGGAAGGAGGGGAAGGAGGGGAAGGAGCGGGGAGAGGCGGACGATGGCGCGCATGAGATCCTCGGCTGCGGGCTAGGATGAGCTCGGAGTGTATTTCAGGAAGTGCGCTTGATCCAAGGCGACCTTGCCTATCGTTACATTCACGCCTAACGTCGATGCAATGGTCTTGGCTCCCGCGCAAGAAAAACCTCGCAAGACGGCACGCTGGCGCTACGTCGTCCCGAATGCCATCACGTGCGCCTCGTTGCTGGTCGGGCTCGTGGCCATCGGCACCGCGTTCGTCGTCGGCGGCTACACCGATGCCGCCTGGCTGGTGGTCCTGTCGGTGTTGCTCGACAAGCTCGACGGCACCGCGGCTCGCATGCTCAAGGCGACCTCCGACATCGGCATGCAGCTCGATTCATTCGCCGACTTCGTGACCTTCGGCATAGCCCCCGGCACGGTCCTGTTCGCGGCCGGCATGCAGGCGAACAAGGCGCAAACGACCTCTCTCTGGGGTGGTGAGGTAGGCCTCTGGCTGCTCGGCGCGGCGTGCGCGACGTTCGTTCTATGCGCGTGCATCCGGCTTGCGAAGTTCAACGTCTTGATGGACGACCTGCCGCCCGACGCCCCGAAGGTCTTCTATGGAATGCCGACGACGTTCGCCGGTGGGCTGATGGCGATCCTCTGGATCCTCGGCGACAAGTATCAGGTGAGCTGGGCGGTCGACGCGTTGCCGCTGGTCGCGGTCGGGCTCGGGCTCCTGATGGTGTCGAACCTGCCGTTGCCGAAGCTCGTCTTGCGCAAGCAGCAGTGGATCAACGCGATCCAGTTGATCTCAGTGGTGGGAACTTACGTGTGCGCGCTCTTCCGGATCCTGCCCGAGTACCTCGCGTTCAACATCGCGGTGTACGCGGCCGTAGGGTTCACCTGGGGCGCGTTCAATCGCAAGCGCCTGCTCGCCTACAAGCGGCTCGATCCGTACCCGGACGAGTGAGCCACAGTCAGCCTCGAGCCTCAGGGGCGGACGGAGAGGCCGACGCGGCGACGGGCTTCGAGGCAGTTGCGGCCGCCGAGCGCGAAGTCGCGGCAGCTCTGCGGGCGGTCCGGGTAAACGCCGCAGCGAAAGGGCGCGGTCGGAAGTGACCGTGGATCGGGGCGCTCCAGCGCACTGCAGAAGCCGTCCGGTCGGGCGACATAGAAGGGCGCGGCACCGAGGCCGGGGCCCGCGTCGCGGGTGACGAGATCGGGGCGGAGGGTCACGAGTGGCTCGTCGGCGCCGACCGGTACGAGGTGGAAGGCTTTGTGGCAGCAGGCGCCGCATTGACCGCACGCGTGGTCGTCGAGGCGTGGCTCGAAGTGCTGGCAGGCGACCATCTCGGGGCGCACGCGTGGCGCGCCACCGGTGCCAACGCGCAACATCTCGCAGCGCAGGCGCCCGGGGTCGGATGAGGTCGTGGCCGCGTCGTCGGGCTTGTCGGCGATCGCCGTGTGCGCCCAGGCACAGGTGCCGCACTTCTCGCCGATCGGGCCGAGGCGCGCGCCGAGCGGGTGGCGTTCGTGCACGCGCGTGGCGACCTTCGCCCAGAGGCTGTCGGGGGCGGCGGCGGGGCGGGCGAGGTCGGCCATCTCGGCGGTGCGCGCGAACGCCCGGCGGAGGGCGCCCGCCCACGGATCGCGATCGGCCCGTTCGCGGGCCTCGCGAGCGCGCAGGGTCGCAGGGTCGTCGCCGGCCAGTGGATTGCGCGGCAGGCGATCCCAGTGGTCACGCCATTGGGTCGTCACCGCGAACAACGCGCGCATGCCCCAGCGATCGGCGAGGTGGGCCTGCAGGCGATGTGTCGCGTACTCCTGGAGGAGGTCGCGCTCGGAGGTGTTGTCGAGGCCCCAGTCCTCGCGGGCGACCGCGTCAGGGCCTGCGACCAGTGCGTGACAGAGCTCGTGCAGGATCATCTGGGCGAGCGAGTCGTCGGCATCGAAGTCGTGTTCGGTCGAGAGCGTGATGCGTCGACGCCCATCGAAGCTCGCGTAGACCTCGTCCGAACGCACGATGTCGAAGCCGAGCTCGGTCGCGCAACGGCGCCAGACGAGGTCGAGCGGGTCTTCGTAGCGGTGGCTGATCGCGCGGCCGGTCATTCAGTGGACGTGGGCGTGGGCGCTGGCGCGGGCGAGGGCGCGGGCGAGGGCGCGGGCGAGGGCACGTCCGGAAACAGCCGCGGCGCCTCGAGCAGCCTCGGGTCCGGCATCGCGACCGGTGGCGCGTCGCCCATGTCGAGGCCGCCGTCGGCGCTCATCCACGACGACACGATGGTCGCCAACAACGTCAGCGCGAGCACCGCGGTGAGCCAGCTCGCGACCCGATCGGCAAAGCCCGGCAGGAGCGGCAGTCGTCCGGCGCGATGCAGGTGCACACGCGCCAGCAGGACCGCACCGAGAGCACCCAGGCCGAACAGCAGCGCGAAGAACAGCGGGAAAGCACCAGCCGCCATCCAACATGCGAGCATTGGTAGCGCGAACGTCAACCCTCCAAGACCAGCGAACCCGACCGTTCGCACCCACGGCGCGAGGTCCGCATGAGGGCTCGTGGCGCGGTCGCGCGGTGTCTCGGGGCGCTCCTTCAGCTCGCGCTCCAAGGTCAGCCAGGTCGACTCGTGCGCCGGGCCGGAGATGACCGCACGCTCGCACGCGATCCGCAGGTCACGGGCCGCGCGCAGGACGACCGCGAGCCGCGGCGCTATCCGATCGGGCGAGAGTTCTGGTGGCAGGTGGGTCGGTCCTTCGAGGCGCCGCCTGAGCGCCATGACCTCGCCACGCCAGGCGCTGATCTGCTCGCCCAGGGCGGTGCTCTGCGTGCCGTTTGGAGCGCCGGTTGGATCCGTTGGCGAACCAAGCTGGGTGACCGCGAGGTGGGCCACCGCGAGCTGGCGCTCGGCGTCGCGGCACGTCTCGACCATGCGCTGGCGTTCATTCGCGAGCAGCGGATCGAAGTGCTCGACCCGCAACGCGCGACCGAGGCGTGACAGGAATCGCCCGACGAGCCCTTTAAAATAGCTGGCCCAGCTCTGTGGTGTGGCGTCCTTTGGCGCACGCGCGGCCGCACGCCGGCGCATGCGCGGCAGGACCCATGCGAGCGCCAGCGTGCCGGTGAGGCCAATCAGGAACAGCACGCCGCCCCAACCGAAGGCGCTTCCGACCGCCTTCGATCGGAAGGCCGCTGGCGCGTCGTGGCGTGAATCGCGCAAGACGCTCATCCAGCCGCCCCGCCAACCACACTGGAGGCCGCGTTGCACCTGGGCCTGCGAGGCCTCGCGGGTCTGGCGTTCGGTGGCGACCGCCTCGAAGTCGAGGGTTGGCAACTTGAACTCGACAACCGGCGGCGCAGGCTCGCTCGCGGGCGTGCTCTCGCACGCGAGGACTGCGAGCGAGAGTGCTATCGCCATGAAGCGTTGCGCCCGGGGAGCGATGCGGGGACCGAGGTCGTTCATTTGACCTCCTCGAGCGCGCGCGTGAGCTCGGCGATCGCGGTCGCGACGGCCGCCTTCACGGTCGCGTCCTCCTCGGCGAGCTGACGTTCGGTCCAGACGAGCAGTTGTAGATGGATGCGTTCGATACGTCCGAGCAGCCCCTCGAGCTGGGCCTCGAGGCTCTCAAGGTGGGCCACCGCGGTCGCCGAATCCGCCCGCTTGGCGAGCGACAGCGCGCGTTCGACGAGGCGTTGGGCCTTCTTCGCGGCGATCGTCAGCGGCTCGTCGAAGCGTTGTAGGAGCGCCTTGGCGAGCGCATCGCCCGAGGCGCCGAGCGCTCTGAGCTGGTCTATCTCGCGCGTTATCGAATGCCCGAGCCGCTCACCCCAGCGAGGGGTCGGACGCCGCGTCCAGAACGCCAGCACGAGCGCCGCAGTGAGCGCGCCGAGACCGACACCGGCGAGCGCCATCACGAGCCCCGAGGCCGAGCGCCGCACGAAGTAGCCATCGTGCGTGAGCCGTTCACCATAGCGGCTTGCCGGTGGCCGCGACATCACCTGGCCGAGCTGCTGACCCGCGTGGTGCAACGCGGATTGGATCGGCTCGGAGACCGGTCCAGCGATGACCTCGAAGGCGCATTTCGGGTCGCGCTGCTCGATCAGCAGATCTTCCGCGGAGGTCCTCGGGCGGCAGGCGGCCATGCAGATGAGCCCCGATGCGATCATCAGGCGGGCGAGTCTCATGGTCGTCTCTTGGCTCACGCGCCGACATTCAAGGGGACTGCCCGAAATTGCAACGGCGAACCGAGGGGTCCCGAGCGCGCTGGGGGAATTGGCTGGATGAGGCGCGGCGAGCGTGGTCAGCTCCGCCCAGGTTCTGGTCCGAAGAGGCAGAGATGGCGCGTGCGTTCAATCCGATCCCATGGGTGCTCGTGATGGCATGCAGTCCAGGCTTCGCCATCCTTGCGAATGCATGCGCTTCGCGCGAGGTCGTGCCAACCGCGAACGAGCTCGAGGGCACGAGCTTGTACGTCGGCCCGCGTTTCGTCGTGCCGGGGGGCACGGCCGAAGCGGTGCTGGTCGATGCTGAGGGTCGGGTCGAACGGGTCTTCGAGTCGCTGCCCGACAGGGCCGATTGGCGCCGGGTCGTGTTGCCGGGTGTGCTCGCGCTACCCGGGCTCGTCGATGCGCACCTGCACGTCACCTGGATCGGGCGCACCCGCGAGCAGCTGGATCTCCTGGGCGCGACCTCGCTGGCCGAGGTACGGACCAGGCTCACGGCGTTCGCGGCCGAGCATCCGGCGGTGTCGGTGATCGTTGGACACGGCTGGGATCAGACGCTCTGGGGCACTACGTTTCCGACCGCGGCCGACCTGGGCGAGCTCGCGCGGCCGGTCGTGCTGACGCGCATCGACGGTCACGCGGTGTGGCTCAACGCCGCCGCGATGGCGCGTGCGAAGGCCTTCTTCGACGCGCCGCCGGTGGCCGCTGGTATGTTCATCGAGAGGTCGCGCGGCGGACAGCCGACCGGTGTCGTGGTCGACCCGGTGCAGGCCCTCTGGGATCTCGTCACGCCGCCACCGACCGAGGTCGAGCTGATGCGCTGGATCACGCACGGGCTCGCGGCCTGCGCGGACGTGGGCCTGGTCGAGGTGCACGACATGGCGACGAGCCCGACCGAGCTCGCGGTGTTGCAGCGACTCGCCAGCGCTGGCCCGCTACCGGTGCGCGTGGTCGTCTTCCTCGATGACTCCGACGCCTCGTTTGCCTGGCTCGCTGCCCATCCCGGAGGCGCCCCGCAGATGCTCGGGCCGGATCTCATCGTGTCTGGCATGAAGCTCTTCGCCGACGGCGCGCTCGGCAGCCGTGGCGCCGCACTCAAGGAAGACTACAGCGATATGCACGGCCATCGCGGCCTGCCGACCGACCTGGACGCGCTCGTCGCAAAAGCGCGCCGCGCCGCCGAGCTCGGCTACCCGGTCGCCATCCACGCGATCGGCGACCTCGGCAACGAGCACGCACTGGCCGCGATCGAAGCCGCCGAACGGGTGGCCAGCTCACGAACCGACCCCGTGCACTGGCACCTTGTGCATCGCATCGAGCACGCCCAGGTGCTCGATCTGAAGGACCTCGATCGCCTCGTCGCGACCCGCGCCATCGCCTCGATGCAGCCGACCCACGCGACAAGCGACATGCGTTGGGCTGAGGCCCGCCTCGGCCCCGAGCGCATCCAGGGCGCCTACGCCTGGAAGACACTCCTGCACCGCGGTATCCCGCTCGCGTTCGGCTCCGACGCCCCGGTCGAGAGCAACGATCCCCTGGCCGGACTCTTCGCTGCCATCTTCCGCCAGACTGCCGCCGGCCATCCGCCTGGCGGCTGGCGCCCGTCCGAGGCGCTGACGTTTTCCGAAGCGCTCGCCGCCTTCACGAGCGGCGCCTCGGTCGCGGCCCCCGGAGGCGGTCGCACGGGCCGCATCGAAGTCGGCGCACCCTTCGAGGTGACCCTGCTCGACCAGGATGTGCGCGCCGACCCGCGCCGCCTCATCGGCGCGAAGGTCGTTGGCATCGTGCGCGGCAAGCTCCGCGAGTAGCGATGTGTTTCAGGGCTTCGTCGGTTGCGTGCCGGCGTTGGTGCTGGTCATGTCGCGTGCCGCCCCGTCGAGGTGGACCGGCACGGGTCGTACCTTCCAGATGTCGCTCGCGTATTGGCTGATCGTGCGGTCACTCGAGAAGCTGCCTGAGCTCGCGAGGTTCATCACGACCTTGCGCGCCCAGCCGGTCGGGTCACGCCAGGCTGCGGCGACGCGCTCCTGGCACTCCAAGTAGGCGTCGAAGTCGGCGCACGTCAGATAGGGGTCATCGTGGCGCAATGAGTGCGCGACCGGCGCGAAGCGCCCCGGCTCGTCCGGGCTCAGAAAGCCCGACTCGAGGAGCTCGATGACGTCCTGGAGGCGGTCGCTGGTGGCGATGTAGCGACCGGGGTCGTAGCCCCGCTTGAGCGCGCTCGCCGCCGCCGCGTCGAGGCCGAACAGGAAGAAGTTCTCGGCGCCGACCGCTTCGCGGATCTCGACGTTGGCACCGTCGAGAGTGCCAACCGTGAGTGCGCCATTCATCGTGAATTTCATGTTGCCCGTGCCCGAGGCTTCCTTCCCGGCAAGCGATATCTGTTCCGAGATGTCGGCCGCCGGGATGATCTTCTCCGCCAGCGACACATTGTAGTTGGCGAAGAACAGCACCTTGAGCCGCCCCCGCACGAGTGGGTCACGATTGACGACCTGGGCGATGTCGTTGATCAGCTTGATGTGCAGCTTGGCTGTGACATAGCCAGGCGCTGCCTTGCCGCCGAACAGGAATGTGCGCGGCACCACCTCGCGCTGCGGATCCTGCCGGATGGCGCGGTACAGCGCCAGGATGTGGAGCGCGTTCATCAATTGGCGCTTGTATTCGTGGAGGCGTTTTACCTGCACATCGAAGATCGACTGCGGGTCGAATTCGAGGTGATATTGCCGCTTCGTGAGCGCCGCGAGGTCGACCTTGTTGGCGCCCTTTATCGCGAACAGCTCGGCGTGGAATTCGCCATCGTCGACGAAGGCCGCGAGCCCCGCCAGCTCGTCGAGGTCGCGTGCCCAGCCGTCGCCGATACGCCGGGTGATGGCCGTCGCGAGCCGCGGATTCGCGAGCAGGAGCCAACGCCTCGGCGTGACGCCATTGGTCTTGTTGTTGAAGCGCTCGGGCCACAGCGCCGCGAAGTCCGGCAGGAGCTGCGTCTTGATGAGCTCCGAGTGCAGCGCCGCGACGCCGTTGACCGAGTGGGACCCAACGACCGCGAGATGCGCCATGCGCACCTGCTTGACCGGGCCTTCCTCGATGATCGACATGCGCCGCCGGCGGTCGCCGTCGCCCGGCGCGAACACGTGCACGTCGTTCAAGAAACGCTGGTTAATCTCATAGATGATCTGCAGATGGCGCGGCAGGAGCCGCTCGAAAAGGGGCACCGGCCAACGCTCGAGCGCCTCGCTCAAGAGCGTGTGGTTGGTGTAGCCGATCGTGCGCTGCGTGATGTCCCAGGCCTCCTCCCAAGGCACCTCCTCGAGGTCGACGAGCACGCGCATCAGCTCGGCCACGGTGATCGCCGGGTGGGTGTCGTTCAGCTGGATGGCGGCCTTGTCGGGCAACGACGCGAAGTCGCGGTGGACCTTCTTGTAGCGGCGGATGATGTCGGCGACCGAGCAGGCGACGAAGAAATACTGCTGCTTCAGGCGCAGCTCGCGGCCCTCGGGCGTGTCGTCCTTTGGATAGAGCACCTTCGAGATGCTCTCGGACAGTGACTTCTCTTCGACCGCGCGCCGGTAGTCGCCGTCGTTGAAGACCTGCAGATCGAAGTCGTTCGAGGCGCGGGCCGACCAGAGGCGCAGCGTGTTGACGGTGTCGTTGCCGAAGCCTGCGACCGGCGTGTCGTACGGCACCCCGAGCACAGTCGAGCCGTCGTGCCAGCTCACGCGCGGGTGGCCCTGCGCGTCGCGGATCTCGGTGACGCTTCCATAGAAGCGGACGGGCACGGTGTACTCGTGGCGCGCGAGCTCCCAGGGGGTGCCGAATGGGGCCCAGGCGTCGGGGTGCTCGACCTGGCGGCCGTCTTTGATCTCCTGCTCGAAGATGCCGAACTCGTAACGGATTCCGTAGCCGTAGCCGGGCAGGGCGAGCGTCGCGAGCGAGTCGAGAAAGCACGCCGCGAGGCGGCCGAGGCCCCCGTTGCCGAGGCCTGGGTCGTGCTCGGTCTCGAGCACATCGACGATGTCGATGCCATAACGTCCGAGGGTCTCGCGCGCGGTCTCGTAGAGGCCGAGGTTGACGAGGTTCATCGCGAGTAGCCGGCCCAGCAGGAACTCGGCCGACAGGTAGTAGACGCGCTTGGCGTCCGCCTCGTAGTAGGCGCGCTGCGTCTTGATCCAGCGGTACACCAGGCGGTCCCGGACCGCGTGCGACATCGCCTCGTAGAGGTCGCGATGGGTCGCGCTACCGAGGTCCTTCGAGCAGGTGTACATCAGGTGATCGAGCACCGCGCGTTCGAGCGTGGCCGGGTCCATGCCGGTGCGGTCGTCCTCGACGAGGATCTTACGAGTGGTCTGCGCGGCCTGCGACGACGGGTCCGTGTCTGTCATGGCCAGGATCTATCATGCCGCAATCACCCGTGCACCCCCGCGCCCGACCTGCGTTGGGACCGCGCCGCTGGCCGTAGAGAAAACACCTCAGACGCGCCGGAAATAAGCTCACCGTCAGGGTGCAAGGTCCGCGCTATCATCGCCCGGTCGGTCTCGTGTGCCCAGGAATCCGAGTCATGAGTGCACTCGACACGCTCCCGTCCACGACCTCGCAGCCGGCCCCCCAGAGCCAACAGGGTACCACTTCGCATGCCGCGGGGAGCCGCAACCATGTCGCAGGTGGCGGCGGCTATGCCGCCCAGATCCAGCGGCTCGCGCCGCGCGAGAACCTGCCGGGCATCGCCATTGCGGGCGTGACGCTCACTGCCCAGGCGACGGGTGCGACCTTCGCGGCGGTCGAGAAGGGCCTTGGCAATGCGTGGACCCGCACGGCCCGCGCCGCCGCCGCCAAGGGTGCGGCCTCGGTGCTGCAACTCTTCGCGCCGCACCTGCCGCCCAACGCGTTGAAGCTGCCGCTGGCCCAGGACATCGCTGCCGCGTATGCGCGCTGGGCTGCGACCCAGCCGGAGATCAAGGCCGACGCCGGCGGTGCCAGCCCGAAGGCGCAAGGCGAGGGAAAGGGCGGCGGCCCGACCCAGAAGCACAACCTCGACGTCGGGAGCTACGGGTTGATGGTGCCGCTCGAGGCGGCGATCGGCAGCCAGCTCGGCAAGCTCTGCCCGACCTCGGGGCGCAGCGTGGCCGCGCACGTCAAGGGAGCATGCTCGGTCGAGGGCCTCTACCTCGCGCTGGCCCTCGACATGGAAGCCTCCAAGGGCGAGGACGCCTTCGAGGTTGGCGGCAGCGCCACCTTCTCGATAGGCCTTGGCACGACCGGCGAGAACGTCGCCATCAACCAGAAGCTCAGCGTCAAGGGACACGGCGACGACGCGGTCGAGGCGATGCACATGGCCGGCCTCGCCATCGAGCACTTCATGCGTGAGCAGCAGTTCGATTGGAAGCATCCGAGCGTCGACGAGGTGTTGTCGACCGGGAAGAAGTTCCTCGTCAACGCGGCGGCGCTGGGCGCGGGCGGCGCAGGCATCGCAGCGGCGGGCGTGCTGGCGCTGGCGGGCGCGAAGATCGCTGATGCGCTCTGGGGCAAGAACTTCGAGCGCGACATCGCCCTGCAGATGGATGACGACGATTACGGCGAGCACAGCGTCGGGGTCGGCATCGGCGTCAACGGCGAAGAGGAAGAGGTCGGCATGGAAGTCGGCCTCGACTACACGCATACGACCAAGGTCAAGAACGTCGGCGGCACCGTCGGGTCGGAGTCGGAGGACCTCCTCGAAGGGCACTTCTCGGTGTCGTTCGAGGCCGGCGGCTGGGAGCTCGAGCTGGGCGCCTACTTCGGTGGCACCTTCGGCGGGGCGACCAGCGCGGGCTTCGAAATCGCGATGGCACGCAAGGCTCAAACCCTCAGCGGGGGCGATCTCGTCGCTGACATGCTCGGGGCCAAGGTGCGTGGTCTCGCCCACAAGCTGAGCAAGCGGGCGACCGGCTTCGTCGGCAAGATCGCCGACGGCATGGACCTCGTCCTGCGCGGGCACGCGGCCGCCAAGGCGCTCGGCGGCGCCGGCGGTTTGAAGCTCACCGGCGAGTACGACTCGGCCAGCGGCGTGCTGACGCTCGCGCTGATCGTCACGAAGGAGCTCGCCAGCGAGAACAACATGAAGGAGCTCGAGATCGACGTGAAGTTCGAGATCGGCGAACAGGTCGCGTCGCTCGACATCCCGATCGACCCGCCGCAGTGAACGCACGCGGGCTGTCATCCGGTTGATGCCGCTTGGCGTGCGTGAAGCCGCCTGTCACGATCGCGGCGCATGCGTGACATTCTCGTCGCCACCCCGGTACTGGTCCTGTTCCTCGTCGCCGCCGCGGGTCAATTGCTCGGGCGGGTGCGCATTGGATCGTTCCGCCTCGGGGTGGCCGGCGTGCTCTTCGCGGGGATAGTCGCTGGCATGCTCGAGCCGGCGCTGGCGCTGCCACCGATCGTGCTGGAACTCGGGTTGGCGCTGTTCGTCTACATGCTCGGGCTCGCGGCGGGCCCGACGCTCGTCGTCACGCTCAGGACGCGCTGGCGCGAGCGGCAAGCTCGCCGGTCGCACCATCGGTTCGTTGACCCTGCCGGAGCGCTTCGGCGCGCTCGTAACGCGCGTGCGCCGCGGCGACACCGAGCTCGTCGGTCATCCCGCGTTGGCGCTCGAGCTCGGGGACCGCGTGCGGGTGCTGGCGCCGCCCGATCGGCTGGCAGAGCTGTCGCGCTTCTTCGGCGACTCGTATCGCGCGCTGGGCGAGGTCGATGTGCTGACGTTCAGCATCGGGCTGACGCTCGGGCTCGTGCTCGGGGCGGTCCCGATCCCGTTACCCGGGGGTAGCTTCTCGCTCGGGCAGGCGGGCGGGCCGCTGATCGTGGGGCTCTTCCTCGGCGCGCGTGCCCACTCGGGTCGTCTCGTGTGGCAGCTTCCGCATGGCGCCAGCGCGACGTTGCGCCAGCTCGGCCTGGTGCTCTTCTTCGCCGCCGTCGGCACGCGCGCAGGCGAGCGTTTCGCGGCGACCGTCACCTCGACCGAGGGGCTCGCGTTGGCGCTGACCGGCACGGCCACGAGCCTCGTCGTTGCGGGCGTCATCGCGTTGAGCGCCAGCCGCTGCTTCAAGCTCGACCGGGCCGCGACCGGCGGTCTCGTCGCTGGCGCTCTCACCCAGCCGGCGACGCTTGCCGCCGCGTGCGAGCAGGCGCGTTCCGATGCACCGGAGGCGACCTACGCGGCGATCGTGCCGTTCGCTGTCGTCTTGAAGATCCTGCTCGCCCAGGTGCTCATGCTGCTGCCCTGATTGGGGCGGCTCGCCATGAGGCGCGGGCTGTGGCAACGTCTACTAGATGCGGTTGCGGTCACGGCAGACGCTGTAGACGACCGGCGACCCGCAATCGCTGACAGGGGATGAGGGATCATGCGCGCAAAAGGCTGGCTCGGATTCATGGCGACGTTGGCGTTCGCGGGTGGCGTGGCTCACGCGGAGCCGATCGCCGTGTGGACGTTCGAGACCGTACCGCCGCCTTCCGTGTTCGATACCGCAGTCTACCCGAATCCGCTGAACCCCGACGTCGGCGTCGGCATCGGCGCGGGTGTGCACCTGAGCCCGGCCTCGGACTGGACGACGTTCGTCGGCAACGGCTCGGCCACGGCGTTCAGCTCGACCGTCTGGTCGGTCAATGATTACTATGGGTTCCAGGTCAGCACGCTCGGCTACGAGAACATCGAGATCGGCTGGGACCAGACCCGCAATGCCGTCGGCCCGACCTTGTTCCGCGTCGTCGCGAGCACCGACGGCATCAACTTCACGACGATCCAGAACTACACGGTCCTGCTCAACGACGGCGCCAACGGCGGCATCTGGAACGACAACGTGAACCAGCCTGCCTATCGCTTCGGTCCGATTGCACTTGGCGCCGCGTTCGCGAACAAGCCTGCCGTGTATGTGCGCCTGCTCAGCCTCGAGGCCAGCGCGACTGTCACGGGCGCCGTGCGGCTCGACAACTTCGGCATCGAAGGCGACCCGCTGCCGCCGATCCTCGAGGTCCTGAAGACCGATGTCGGCGCCAACGCGCCGGTCGAGCCGGGCGACAACTTCAGCTACGAGATCACGGTGAGTCACGCGGCCGGCTCGAATCAGGACGCGGTCAACGTCGCGATCAGCGACGCGTTACCCAATGGGGTCGGGCCGGCCGGCGCATCCATGGAGCTCGCGCTGGCCGACGGCAGCACGGTCACGCTGACCGTCGCGGCCGATGGCGATGATGGGGAGATCGTCGGCGGGGTTGTCACGGTCTTCGTCGGGGACCTTGGCCTGCTCGACGAGGTGACCTTGACAATCCCTGTTGCGGTCGTGAATCGCACGACCCCGGGCGCGCTCGACAACACGGCGACGGTCGCCTTCGAGGGCTCGATCGGCGGCCTTCCCTACAGCGTCGATTCCAACAAGCTGACGATCGGCTTCGTTGCTTGCGATACGAACGCTGACTGCCCCAACACCAACCCGTGCGTGGCCCAGGTCACCTGCCAGGTCGGCGTCTGCGTGCCGTCGTTCAACACCATCGCCTGCGACGATGGCAACCCGTGCACCGAGCAGGAGGCCTGCGCCAGCGGGCAGTGCGTCGGCGGTCAGACGGCCGCGTGCGACGACGACGAATCATGCACCGACGACACATGCAACCCGGCGAGCGGCTGCGTCTTCACCCCGGACAACACGAACACCTGCAGCGACGGCAACACCTGCACCGGGGGCGACGCGTGCAACGCCGGGGAGTGCCTTGCGGGCGACAGCATCACCCCCTGCGATGACGACGACGTCTGCACCGACGACCGCTGCGATTTGGTCCTGGGCTGCGTCTTCACGGCCGACCTCAGCAACACCTGCAACGACAGCAACGCGTGCACCAGCGGCGATTCGTGCGCCAGCGGCAGCTGCGGCGGTACGCCGAACAGCGACACCTGTAACGACGGGTCGGCGACGACGCGCGGCGACGTCTGCACGGCGGGCGCCTGCGTCGGCACCGCCTACACGTGCACGCCCTCGCAGTGCGAGCTTACGTCCGTCGCCAACGGCACCGACTGCACCGTCACGTTCAAGCCTGCGAACAGCGAGTGCAACGATGCCAACGTCAACACGCGCACCGACGTCTGTGACGGCGCCGGGGCCTGCGCTGGCACGACCTACACGTGCACGCCGGGTGTCTGCCAGGCGAGCTCGATGCCCGACGGGGTGGGCTGCGTGACGACGCCGGCCGCGGTCGGTACGAGCTGCGACGACCTCGCTGGCTGCACCGCAAGCGACGCCTGCGACGCGACCGGCGCCTGCAAGGGCACGGCGGTCGAGTGCGGCGACGGCGAGATCTGCGATGCCGCCAGCGGGACCTGCGCCGCCACGCATTGCGAGGCCTGCGCGGAGTCGAGCGAGTGCGGCGCGAACAGCGAGTGTGTGCCGGTCGCGGGCAACAGCCGCTGCCTCGTCACCTGCGCGACCGTCGATGACTGCGTGGCCGATCATGTCTGCGTCGCGCACGCGAACGGCACCTCGTACTGCTTTGACGCGGCCGGTGACTGCCCGGCGCCCGTGCCCGAGCCCGAGGTCGTCGAGCCCGACCCGGAGTTCCTCGCCTCGGGCGGCGCGAGCTGCCAGGGCGGCGGGGCGTCGCTGGCGCTCATGCTCGCGGGCTTGCTGGTCCTTGGCGTGCGTCGCGCGCGGCGTGCTTGATCAGGTGAGGCGGGCGCGCGGGCCCGTGCCTGCGAGCACGTCGAAGAATGCCTGCGAGCGCGACCACGACAGCGCGTGGTGAACGCGCCAGACGAGCAGCGGGTGCGAGCGGTCCTGGTTATCGAACATCTCCATGATCGACACGAACAGGTCGCCGTCGCGCAGGGCCTCGGCCTCGTTGGCCTGGTCGACGAAGGCCGCGACGTCGAGTTCGTCGGCGATCTTGGGGCTGCCGCCGGCCAACATCATATGGGTGCGCACATGGGTCGTGAGTGAGCCGGTGGCGACCAGCTCGCCGCGATCGGCCGACAGCTCGGACATCTGGTACCACTTGAAGAGCAACATCTTGACCGGCCCGAGCGCCAGGCTCGCGAGCCCGGCGAGGTTCAGGACCTTGAGCGCGCCGTTCGCGAGCAGCGTCGCGAGCGTCCGGAACAACACATGCCCGAGCTTCACGTGCGCGAGCTCGTGACCGAGCACGCCGACCAGACCGCGGTCGTCGAGCATGTCGACGAGCCCCGTCGTGATGCCGACGATCGGGGAGCCGGCGCCGGTCGTGTAGGCGTTGGCGAACGGTGACTGCACGATGAACAACGGCGGCGGGTCCACATCCAGTCGTCCGGCGGCCTCGAGATAGAGCCGGTGGATGCGCGGCGCCTGCCTGGCCGACACTTTCAGCGAGCTGGCGGTGTGGCGGAACAGGTGCATGCGATCGAAGGTCGAGCCGAGCACCTTCGAGAGGATCTCCTCGACGTAGGGGATCGCCTTGAACTTGGCGAGCGCCTCGCGGTCCCAGGGATGCGCGATGTCTTCGTGATTGAGGTCGATGAGTGGCTCGCCGGAGACGCGCAGGAGCTTCTCTTTGCAGGAGCCGCAGACGACCTTGGCGAGGTCGACGAGCGCCTTGTCGATGGGGAAGCGGTTGCTGGCACCGCAGAAGCGGCAGCTCACGGTGGCGGAGTCGGAGGGGGTGTTGTTCATGCGGGGCACGATAGCGCAGGTGCACGCGGGCCGTCTCGTCCTAAAGGGCGTGGGCGTGGGCGCGGGTGAGGGCTGCCCGAACGGCCAGGCCCCAGGCACGACCGAAGCTGGCCCCCGGTGGCAGCGCATGGCAGAACCTCGTGGCTCTATCCGGGGAGGGGTCTCGATGGCGACGCTCGAACAACGCATCCAGGGCCTCCGCAAGGAGCGCGCGCACGCCTCGATGCAGTGGGGCGACAACAGCTTCAAGAACCCGACGGGCTTTGGACCCAAGCTCGACGGCGCGCTGCCGGTGCTGGGTGAGTTCATGTTCCGGCGCGGCGACCGGACGCCCGCGGGCCCACTTCCAATCGACCGGCCGCACGAGACCTGGGCCACGCCGACATCGAGCGGCATGCGCGTGACCTGGCTCGGTCACAGCACGGTGCTACTCGAGCTCGACGGGCGCCGCATCCTGACCGACCCGGTCTTCGGCAAGCGGGCCTCGCCGCTGAGCTTCGCCGGACCCAAGCGCTTCCATCCGGTGCCGGTCGAGCTCGACGAGCTGCCGCCGCTCGACGTGGTACTGCTCTCGCACGATCACTACGATCATCTGTGCGCCTGGACGATGGCCCGGCTCGCGAAGCTGCGCGTGCCGATCGTCACGGCCCTCGGCGTCGGCGGCCACCTCGAGCGCATGGGGGTCGCGCACGACCTCATCACCGAGCTCGACTGGGGCGAAGCGGCAGAGGTCGGCGGCGTGCGCTTCACCGCGACCCCGTGCCAGCACTTCTCGGGCCGCGGCCTGTCCGACCGGAACAGCACCTTGTGGGCCTCATGGGTCATCGCGTCCGAGCGACGCAAGGTCTTCTTCTCGGGCGACACCGGCCTCACCCCCCAGTACCTCGAGACCGGCGCGAAGTATGGTCCGTTCGACTTGGTGATGCTCGAGATCGGCGCGTTCCATCCCGCCTGGGGCACCATCCACCTCGGGCCCGAGAACGCTCTGACCGCGTTGGGCATGTTGGGCGGCGGCACGCTCCTGCCAGTGCACTGGGGCACCTTCAACCTCGCGCTGCACGACTGGAGCGAACCGGCCGAGACGCTGCATGCACTCGCGGCCGCGACCCGTACGCGCATCCTGACCCCGCGCCTCGGCAGCGCCTTCGAGCCCGAGCACGTCGACATCGCATTACCCTGGTGGCGCGAAGTCGTGCCCGCGGCGCGGTGTCGCATGCGGCGCGCGACGGTCGTACCGGCGACTTGAGCCAGCCGAGAATCCGGTCGCATCGGTCAGGGCTCAATCAGCTCGCGGTGGCGGTTTCGAGCGGGACGGGTGGCTCGTACAGGGTCGCGAGCTGTTGCTCGTGGCGGCGGGCGTCCTCGTAGCCGAGCGACTCGAGGGCGCCGGTGTATTCGCGATCGAAATAAAGATACGAGAGGAGGTCCGCCTCGAGGTCGTCGGTGTAGGCCAACACGCGGTCGAGCATGAAGCGTATGGGCCGTGAGGTTTTCGGTGGGCGGGCGCGATACATGCGGCCGGCGAGCTCGCCGAGGTCCTCGCTCGGGCGCAGGTGCACAATGTCGACTTTGCGCAACCCGAGCCCTTCGCGGGCCTCGGTCGCGAAGCCAGGGCCGTAGCGTCCGACGCCCCAGTCGACGACGTGGTTTCGGTACTCGGCGCTCCACAGGTCGCGCTCGATCGGATCGAGCATCAGCGCGTTCAGCATCTTGCCCGCGAGGAAAAACAGGCTCGGACGCTTGGGCGGTCCGCTCGCCTCGTCGCCGCGGCGGGCCTGCGCTGGGCGACTGAGCGCCTCCTCTTCGCGGTCCTGCTTCACGCCGACGATCAGCGCGCGCGTCACGCCGGACGCGAGCACAGGCTTCAACGGCGTGTTCTGTCGCAGGCCCCCATCGACGTGGTAGCGGCCATTGATCTCGACCGCGGGAAAGATGAACGGGATCGCCGCGGACGCACGACAGTGAGCCCCGTTGATGAGCGTGCGGTAGACACGCGAGCCCCGCTCGTCAGAAATCGGCAAGCTACTGGCGCTGTCGACGAAGAGCGCGTTGAAGCCCGTCGCGACCTCGGTCGCTGCGACGATGAATGCACGCGTCTCACCCGAGCCGATGGCCTTGCGCAGCCCCGGCCCCGGGAACCGGCGCGCGACGAGGCCATGGAACGGTGACGGGTCGAGCAGTGCAAAGCTCGCCGCACCGGCCGACATCACCAGGTCGCGCAGGGCCTTGCCGGCCTGCAAGCGATAGATGTCCTCGATGCGCATGCGCTGCCAGGTGTCGCACAGCTCGGTGAGTCCGCGGGCATCACGCGCCGCGGCGAACACACCGTTGAGCGCGCCGACGCTCGTCCCGGACACCACGTCGGGCCAGGTCGGGCGCCCGAGCCGGCGCGCGAGATCGATCAGCACGAAGCGCAGCACGCCCGCCTCGTAAGCGCCGCGCGCCGCGCCGCCCGATAACACAAAACCGAGGGTCGAGGTCGCGCTCATCGGGCGACCTTCGTCGACGCGCCTCGGGCCGTCAACCCACGCCCACGCCCTCGCCCTCGCCCGCGCCGCGTTCAAGGGACTGGTTGACCGTCGCCGGATCGGTTCCTAGCTCAAGCGCGTTATGAACGAATCAAGCGACTCGCCTGCCACCGTGTCTCGAGCCTCCTCACCCTCCGAGCGCGTGCTCGTCATTGGCGCGACCGGCGGTATCGGCACGGCGCTCGTCGAGGTGCTCACGGCCCGGGGCGCGTCACTCGTCCTCGCCGCCCGCAACGCTGACACTCTCAACACGCTCGCGGCGCGGGTCGGAGGTACTGTCCGGGCCTTCGATGCGACTGACCTCGACCGCGTGATGGCCGAGGTCGGCGCCGCCGCGGCCGAGGCGCCGCTGACGGGCATCGCCCTGTGCGTGGGTGCCATCCTCTTGAAGCCCGCGCACCGCACCTCGGCAAGCGAGTGGGCTGACGTCGTAGCCCGCAACCTGACGACCGCGTTCGGCGTTGTGCGCGCCGCGGGTCAGCACCTCGGCGCCGGGGCCTCGGTCGTGCTGGTGTCGTCGGCCGCGGCCCGCCTCGGCCTCGCCAACCACGAGGCCATCGCGGCCACCAAGGCCGGCATCGAAGGGCTCGTGCGCTCGGCCGCCGCGACCTACGCGCGCAAAGGCGTGCGCTTCAATGCGGTCGCGCCGGGGCTCGTCAGAACGCCGCTCGCGGGGGCGCTCGCGACCGACCCAAAGCTCGTCGAGGCATCGGCAAAGATGCATGCGCTCGGGCGCATCGGTGAGCCGGGCGACGTCGCGCGCGCGGTCGCGTTCCTGCTCGACCCCGCCCAGAGCTGGGTGACGGGTCAGGTCCTCGGCATCGACGGCGGCCTCGCGACCGTGCGACTCGCAGTCTGACCGTGGTCATCCACGCTGACGACCCAACCCAGTCGCGACCCGAGGTTGTCATCATCGGCGGCGGTCTGACCGGGCTTGCCTGCGCTCGCGAGTTCGATCGACTCGGACTGCCCTGGCGCCTCATCGAGGCTTCGGATGGCCTCGGCGGTCGCGTACGGACCGACACCGTCGACGGCTTTCGCCTCGACCGCGGCTTCCAGGTCCTGCTCACCGACTATCCCGAGCTGACACGCCTCGATGTGCTCTCACGCCTCGACCTCGGATGCTTCGAGCCGGGCGCCCTCGTCCGGCTAGAAGTGCGTCGTGGCGCGCGCTTCGCGAGGCTGAGCGACCCCTGGCGTAAGCCGCTCACAGTCTTCGATCCGGGCTGGATCCGCATCCTCGGCCTGGCCGATGCGCTCCGCCTCGCGCGGCTGCGTCACGAGGTCCTCGCCGACGAGCCTCCACCCGACGGCGCTACGACCGCCGAGTACCTGGCCGAGCTCGGGTTCTCCGAAGCTGCGCTTCGCCGCTTCTTCGTCCCGTTCTTCGGTGGCGTTCTCTTAGACCGGGAGCTGGGAGCGCCAGCGTCGCTGTTCAGACACCTGTTCCGTCACTTTGCGCGGGGCGATGCGGCCATCCCGGCCGGGGGCATGGGGGCCTTGTCGACCGAGGTCGCGCGCTCCCTCGACCCCGGCCGTATCCGGTTAGGGACCCGGGTCGCGTCGCTCGCCGGCACGACCCTGGTCGACCACGAGGGTCACGCGATGACTGCCGCCGGCATCGTCGTCGCAACCGACCGCGACGCCGCTCGCGATCTACTTCCAAAGTGGGCCGGGGACAATCCCTCGCCAACGCCGTCATGGAGCTCGACCACCACCTTCTGGTTTGCGGCCTCGAGCGTGCCGGCGGCCATCGACCGCCCGCTCATCGTGCTCGACGGGGAAGGCGGCGAGCTCATCCACCACCTCGCCGTGCACACGCGCGTCGCAGCCGACCTCGCGCCCGAGGGCCAGGCGCTGTTGTCTGTCTCCCACGATGGCGCGCTCCGGCCTGATCTCCAGGAGGCGGTCATGCGCACGCTCGCTGCCTGGTTTGGAGGCGGGCTCGCGGACCTCCGACTCCTGCGGATCGACGCGATCGACCGCGCGCTGCCCCGCTGTGCCACCCCGTTCGCCGCGCGTCCGGGCGCCACTCGGGTCGCGCCCGGCGTCGTCGTGGCGGGAGACCACCTCGGCGACCCATCGATCGACGGCGCCCTCGCGGCCGGTCGTCTGGCCGCTACATGGGTCGCGGCCGACTTGCTGGGCCGTCCCTTCGAGCCGCGCGTACCTGCCCCCGCCTGACTTTCCTTGCCGTGTGGTGGGGTTGACGACGGCGTGGGCCCACGCGCCCACGGCCCACGGACCGAACCGGCTGCATCGGGCGCAGACTTCTGACATGCTGCGCCCGATTCCGGCTTCGTTCCGTCCAAGGGGTTTGACATGCGATTGGGTTGGGCCTGCGCACTGGTAGCCGTTATCGGCTGTGGCGAAGACAATACCGGGACCTCTCCCCTCGGCGATGGCACCGCCGCGGAGACCGACGCGACTTCGATCTTCGAGGTCCACGATATCGATACCGCCTCAGATACCCAGCAGGAGATCGACAGCGTCACGCCCGAGACGATCGTCTTTGACACCGGCAGCGATACCGGCGCTACCGATACCGCCCCCGAAGTGTCGCAGCCCGGCGAGTTCGGAGCGCCATGCATCGCCAACAACAACTGCAACTCGGGCTATTGCGTCGAGGGTCCCGAGGGCTACGTGTGCACGCGCCTGTGCAGCGAGACGTGCCCGCCCGAGTGGGACTGCAAGGGTGTCGCCGGCGAGAGCGACGTCACGTTCCTGTGCATGCCACGCACCGACAAGCTGTGCGCGCCGTGCCGTGACGACCTCCAGTGCAACGGGGGCTCGTGCCTGCAGATCGAAGGCGAGGCGCGCTGCGCGAACGCCTGTCAGGGCGAAGACGACTGCCCGAACGGCTTTGACTGTGTGGCCGGCGACGACGGTCAGCGCTGCGTGCCGAGCACCGGGAGCTGCACCTGCTACGCGGACTTCGACGGCGGTCTACGCACCTGTCGCAGCGAGAATTCCTTCGGCAGTTGCTACGGGATCGAGACCTGTGACCAGGCATCGGGCTGGGGCGCCTGCGATGCGAAGACGCCGTCGGTCGAGATCTGCAACGGCCAGGACGACGACTGCGACGCGTTCCTCGACGAGGACATCGCAGCGGTCGGCGGCGCCTGCAAGGTGACCGTCGGCGGGGTCGGCGCCTGCGACGGCGTGACCGTCTGCGCCGGCGCCGGCGGCCTCCAATGTCAGGGTCCGACGCCTACGCCCGAGACGTGCGACTTCGAGGATGACGACTGCGATGGCGAGGTCGACGAGGACTTCAAGACCGGCAACGCCTACGCGCGCTTCGAGCACTGCGGCACGTGCAGTCGTAGCTGCGGCGTCGGCTTCCCGAACGCGGCCCAGACGACCTGTCAGTTGCAACTCGGTGTCGCCCAGTGCGTGGTCGTCAGCTGCGAGCCGGGCTTCATCAAGCAGAACGATTTCCAGTGCATCCCCGACATCGTCAACCTGTGCGAGCCCTGCTCGGACAACGCCAACTGCCTTGGCCAGGACTCGGCCTGCGTGTCGCTCAGCGATGGTGATTTCTGCGCCAAGGCCTGTACCGACACCGATTGTCCGGTGGGCTTCGCGTGCCAGGCGGTGGCCGGCGTCGCGAAGAAGCAGTGCCTGCCGACGACCGGCGTGTGCTCGTGTGGACCGGCCACGCTCGGGCTGTCGCGCGCGTGCAGCGTCACCGTATCGCCCGACGGGCAGCCAAGCACGACCTGCGCCGGCTCCGAGACGTGCGGCGGCGCCGGCTGGGGCAGCTGTGTCTTGCCGCAGGAGACGTGCAACAGCTTCGACGACGACTGCGATGGCACCGTCGACGATGGGTTCAAAAACGGCGCCGGCAAGTACGACCGCGTCGCCAACTGCGGCTCGTGCGGGATCTCGTGCCTCGCGCTGACGTTCGCGAACGCTGATCCGATCTGCGACGCGGGCGGCAGCGGCGCCCCGCAATGCGGCTTCCAGTGCACCACCGGCTTTGTCGATGTCGACGGTGTGCCTGGTTGCGAGTGCCGCCCGACGAGCACGACCGACCTGCCCGACCCCGACGGCATCGACGCGAACTGCGACGGCATCGACGGTGAGATCGGCAAGGCCGTGTTCGTCGCCAAGACCGGTGACGACGCGAGCCTCGGCACCCTCGACGACCCGCTGCGCACCGTGCAGGGCGGCATCAACAAAGCCGCCGCGCAGGGTAAGCGCGACGTGCTGGTCGCGACCGGCGTTTACGTCGAGTCGGCGACGCTCGCGAACAAGGTCAATGTGTACGGCGGCTACTCGCCCGACTTCTCGCAACGCGACCGCTTCACCCACGAGAGTGCCATTCTCGGGGTCGACCCGAGCGACTTCAAGCGCGGCGCCGTCAACGCGCAGGGCATCGGGGTCGGCAGCGTCAACGCGACCGTTTTCGACGGGTTCACCGTCTTTGGCGCCGACAACGTCGAGCCCGGCGGCAACTCGTACGCGCTCTACCTGCGCGACGTTGGCGCGAACCTGACAATCTCGAACAACACGATCATCGCGGGCAACGGCGGCGCCGGCTCGGCGGGCGCGAAGGGCAGCGACGGCGCGCGCGGCGTCGATGGGGGCACGGGCGGGGCAGCTGCATCTGTGGGTGCGGGCTGCACTTCAGCGAACCATCTGCCCGGCGGGACGGGCGGGAGTGGAATCTGTGAAGGCATCAATGCCTCGGGTGGACAGGGGGGAACGCGTCGTTGCCCGTCTGCACCGGCCAATGTCCAGACTGGCACGCAGATACCAGATACCGGAGAGTACGGCGCGGAGGGATCGAACAATGGCTTTCGCAGCACGGGCGGAGCGCCGGGCTGGGACGACAAGGTGCAAAACGGCACTTGCAGCATCGTGAGTTCGAGTAACAGTCACGACTCCTTCGGTGCAAGCGGGGGCGATGGCAGTTTGGGGATCGATGGCATGCCGGGAGTCATGTGCTCGAACGACATTGGAGACGTAAATGCTGAGGGTCAATGGCAGGGCGCGCTACCACCCGATGCTGCCGAGGCATTGAACGGTGGCGGTGGCGGCGGTGGCGGCGCTGCCGGCGGTATCGATCATCGTGCCGATTGCCTCAATAGTGCAGGCGAGTCGGTTGCGCCTCCGCCCTTCGTCGTTGGAGGCAGTGGCGGCGGTGGCGGAAGCGGAGGCTGCCGAGGTCGGGCAGGGCAAAGCGGAACATCGGGGGGTGGGAGCTTCGCCGTCTTCCTTGCCTTCGGGCCCATTGGCGCGGGCTTGCCGGCAATTGTAGGCAACAGCATTGTAATGGGTCGCGGAGGCGCCGGCGGCGCAGGTGGAGCCGGTGGCGTTGGCGGTGCTGGAGGGTTCGGGGCTGCCGGGGGATCATCAGCGCGTGGCACGGCCGGATTCCCATTGAGTTGCTGCGGATCCGCTGGCGGAGCCGGCGGCAATGGTGGGTCCGGGGGGCACGGCGCGGGTGGCGGTGGAGGGTGCGGCGGCCCGAGCTACGCCATTTACGTCGCTCCAGTGGCGCTCTCACTATCGCGCGTATCCATCAGGGACAACACGATTCCTGCGTCGGGTACTGGCGGCGTTCCGGGCCTCGGCGGCTTCAGCCTTGGTCACCAAGGACCGGACGGTAGTGCCGGAAAAAGAACGCCGACTAACTACTAACGGATAACGCTCGACCGAGATGCATCCACCGCACGCTCGACGTCCTGGGACTCCCTGACGGCCGCGCCGCCTTTGTGGATTGGTATTGGTCCTAGTATTAGTATTAGTATTAGTATTAGTGGTTGCGTGAGCACTCGAAGCCGAGGTTCGCATTGAAGGACAGCGCGACATCTTTACACGAGGTCGTTTCTTCCTGGACGGCCGGTGGGAACCCTGCTGACCCCTCGCACCTGTGGAGCGTGGCGACGATCGCCGGATCCCTGGACGAACGCGCGATACTGGTGAAGCTCCCGTGGTGACCGCGCCACCATGTCAAATTGCCGGCTTCGTCAAACCGACCAATAACCCCGCCAGTCGGTGGCGCGTCAGGAATACCTTCGCCCAGCACGTCCGACAAGAACACACCCGCTCCACCGTCAGTCAGCAGCGCGTTTCGATTGTAGTGCCCTGCGAACAATATCCCTTCATCATCGACAGATATCGAAGTGATCGCTGAGCCGTATTTTGAAAGCGGCGTTAGAAAGCGGACCCATCGAAGGATCCCGTCAGCGGTCACGCGAGCGATGTATCCGTCTCCACCGGCTCCCACTTCTAGGCCATCGAGGCTGTAGAAACCCTTAGCGTCGTAGCTTGTCGCTTCAGATCCAGAGCCGAAAGTGGCCTGTTGCACGAACAGACCCCCGGCGGCGGTTATCTCGCCGGACGGATGAACCACGAGCGTTCCGTGGTCGAGCGTGCGGAAGTCCACGTCCGGACTCCGGTACAGAGGTGCTGCCCAAGCCAACGAGCCGTCGGGTCGCAACCGAACGAGGAGATTCGCGCCCGGGCCGACGATCGTCGTGCTCGAGCCCACTGCCGTTATACTCAAGTCAGCGTCAGCCCTAACGTGCACCACCAATCCTTCGTCTGACGTAGGCGCCAGCCCGATGAGGACGCCGTTGTGAGCCACCATCCAGACCGCTTCGACCGACGAGGTGAGTCGCCCGATTGTGTTCGGCGAGCTTCCGTAGACATCGCCGGTGCCGAGTCTGACATGGGGCTGAAGGCCAAAGCGTTGACCAGCAGAGGTTGCTGCAGCGACATCGATCTTGAACACACAGTACGTCCTCTCCAACGGGGTGGCAGGCAGCGGCACGGCCACTTGGTTCACAGTTGGAGCGTCCGAGCAAAGGGCCGCCAGCCATGCGTCGCCGGCAGCGTTCAGTCCCATTACTGAGACCTCTGGAAGTGCCACCCACAGTTGTCGCGAGCCCTGAGGCGTCGTGGCGACAACGCCGAGACCCCTCACGTTTGGGTGGAATGCGTCATAGAAAATGCCCTTCCCGGCGCAAATGACCGCCCCCAGAGTGTCACGATCCAGTCGAAACCGAGATCGCTCACGAGCGGGCCAGCCTCACACGTTCCGGCGATGCACCGGTCCTCGGTCGTACACGCGTCCCGGTCGTCGCAGGAAAGTCCTGAAGTCAGCGCCCACTCGCCACCTCCATCACAATGTTTGCAAGGGTTGGATGGATTCGCGTCCGCCAATGAGTAGCACGCGCCCTCGATCAGACATGTATCGGGTCGTAACTGCGTCAGGCATCCACCGGAGCCGTCGCACAGGTCGTTGGTGCAGTCCTTACCGTCGTCGCATTCGTGCAGGGTGCCGACGCAGGTATCGCCGACGCAGGTATCGCTATACGTACACGGCACGTTGTCGTCGCAGCTGCCCGACCTGGATGTCTGAAGACATTTGCCATTCGCTTGACAAAACCCGACCGAACAAGGTCCTTCGAGCCTGGAACAGTCACTATTCGCATCGCACTCTCTTTCGCTGACATCAACTTCAGGATCAAACGTTTCTTCGGCCGCCAGGTCGCTAGGATAGGCATCTGCTGGACCCACGTCGAAACCATCGCCCTGTTGTTCTGTCCCCGTGCCATCGGTTTCGGACGACAATGGAAATTCGGAATCGTTGGTTTCGGAGTTCGCAACGTCCGCGTCGGAGCGCAGCGTGGTGTCGGTATCTGTCGTCTGCCCGGTGTCGGTCGTAGTCACGTCAGTATCGACGGGTGTATCTGAGTTTGAGCCATCCGCGGAATCGCTCTCGGCGTCGGCCGTGTTCGAATCGGAACCCTGATCTGATGCGTCGAATGCATTACAAGGCACGGATTCAGTGGGTCGTTCTACGCACTCGCGCTTGGCGCAGACCACCTCGACGCACGGGTCGTCAGATGGCGGACAAGCAAGTTGCTCACCGCATTCAGGTGGTATGGGGAAGCAGCCTGCGTACCCGCACAACGAGGCAATGATCGTCGAAGCGACCCGTGCTCGGAATTGACCAAGGTTGGCAAGCTGCATTTCTATCCCCAATGGCCTTCACCAGCTTCTCAAGATATAGAAGGGCAACCATCTCGGCGCAAGGGCGCCACGCATGCTATGAGAAACGGAACAGAGGACCATGTGTATTGTTCGGTTGGACGTTCAGTAGGAGGTTGCCCGATGCGCTTGAATCTCGTCATCTCCATCGCCGCCATCGTAATGGGACTTGGCTGCGAGCCCGATCCGGGCACACCGGGCGGTAGGCGCTGGGACCACGTCTTCGTCGATCTGCCGGCGGCGCTGCTCGGCGTCTGGGGGTCGAGCGGCAACGATGTCTTCGCGGTCGGGGCTGACGTCGGCGATGGACCGTGGGTGCTGCACTGGAATGGCAGTGCCTGGAAGCGCCTGGCGACCGGGGCGACGGGCGGCCTCTGGTGGGTGTCGGGCACGACCGCGAGCGGACCTGTATGGATGTCGGGTGAGGCCGGTCTTGTGCTGCGTCACGACCGCGCCAGTGGCCGCTTCGACAAGATCGCCGGGGTGCCCGCGAATGTGACGCTGTTTGGGATCTTCGAGACGGGCGGCGAGGTCTTTGCGGTCGGCGGCGAGACGAGCGGCTCGAGCGGATCGAGCGGGCACGTCTACAAGCTGACGGGAGAGGCTTTCGTCGAAGACGCGACCGTGCCGAGCGAAGCCAAGTCGGCAGGGCAGCTCTTCAAGGTATGGGGCCGTTCGCCGACCGACCTCTGGGTGGTCGGCCTCGGCAACAAGATGCTGCACCGCGATGGCAGCGGTTGGAAGGTGATCGACACCCCATCGGGTCGGCGCCTCTTCACGGTGCATGGCAACGACACGATCGCGGTCGCGGTCGGCGGCTTCGCGACCGGGCTCGTGGTCGAAGCGACGGGGACCAGCGTGAGCGACGTCACGCCGCCAGCGGCCAAGCAGTTCAACGGCGTGTGGGTCGACCGCGAGGGCGGTGTGGTCGCGGTCGGGGTCGAAGGCACCGTGATGGAGCGCCGTGGCTCGGTGTGGAAGTCACCGTCGGGGCTGCCAGGCACGCTCGATGACTATCACGCGGTGTACGTCGACCCCGACGGCGGCGTATGGGCCGTCGGCGGGTTCCTGGTGGTCGAGCCGCAGAAGAAAGGCATGCTGCTGCACTACGGCGAGACGCTGCCAAACGACTTCTGAGGTGGGCGCAGGCGGGGCGTGGACGTGGGCGTGGGCGTGGGCGAGGGCGTGGGCGCAGGCGGGGCGTGGGCGTGGGCGCGGGCGTCGGCGTGGGCGTGGGCGTCGGCGTGGGCGTGGGCGACCGCAATCGCTACAGTCGTCTAAGAGCCTGTAGTTGTTCGCGGATCAGCGCGCTTCGA
>Ga0335394_10000980_pt1 | contig 31643 bp, 23 predicted proteins | sample MAT03_FD_205741 | JGI IMG/M metagenome (GOLD analysis project Ga0335394, IMG submission 205741) | Freshwater microbial communities from Lake Fryxell liftoff mats and glacier meltwater in Antarctica - MAT-03 (spades assembly) (version 2) ...
GTGCAACTAAAATTAAGCAGTTGCTTGAAGCTGTTTAATTGTTTGAATTTTGTTAATGTGCTAATAATTTAGTATAATTGATAAAAATAGAATTAATATTTTATAGGGTTAAAAACATGGCTGATAATCAACAAAATGAAAAACTAGAACAAAATTTCGAAGAAAACGGTACTCAAGAAAATAAGAGCTGCTGCTCAGATATTCAGGATTTTAAGAATAAATATATATATTTAAATGCTGATTTTGATAATTATAGAAAGCGGATTGATAAAGAAAAGAAACAGTGGGCTCAATACGGTGAAGAAAATGTTCTTAAGAATGTTCTAACTATTGTTGATGATTTAGAAAGAGCATTTAATCAGTTAGATTCTAAGCCATTACCAGAAGAGTTACAATCACAGTTTCAAGGTTTTAAATTGATCTTAAAATCTGCTCATGGTTTACTGTCAAAATTTCATGTTGAAGAAATAATAGCTGATGCATTTGACCCCGAAATACATGAAGCACTTGCGCAAGTTGAATCAGATAAGCATCAGTCTGGGCAAGTTGTAGAGGTTTATGAAAAAGGGTATAGACATAATGGTCATCTTTTGAGACCTGCAAAAGTAAGTGTCGCTAAATAATTTAGTTTTAGCAGATTTTAAAATAATGCATTAAATATGCATTAAAGGCTATCTCGATTCAAGATAGCCTTTAACTTTATAAGTAATTTTATAAGATTTTTGATGACTTATTTTAGATAACTCAAGATACCAACCACTAATTCAATAAATATTAAGACTATTATCAAAACTGATAATAAATCTTCTCTGATAGAATCAACTTTATTTTGGTAAATGGTGCCAATATCTTTAATAATATCAAGCTTTCTATGAATCGAATCCCGCCAATTATTCAGATCAAATTTATTCGCTAGAAGAGTATATAATTCATAAAAGTACGGTTCTTCTGCTAGCTTAATACTACTTTCAAGCCGTTCGGTGATCACCGAAATATCAACCTTAAGATTTCCCAAATCACTAACCGGGTCATTTTTCAAAAGACCGATTAAGGGTAAATATGACTTAAAGGTTAATTTTTTTATCGGACTTTGATAGGCTTGTTGAAGTTTTTGATCGAGTAATTTATCAAAATACTGCATCTCTAAATGCTGAATATTAGCAAACTCAAAGATGTCTAAAAAGTCTTCATAGCCATCATCATATACAAAAGCAGAGTAAGCATCGATTATTATCAAATCGCCTCTATAATAACCTATAGCAGTCGCCAAAATATCATTCTTTTGATATTCGGATAATGTTTCAGTTTCGAATCTTAAAATTGAAACTATAAGATTTCCATACTCTTCTTTAAGTTGTATAACATCTATTTCTGGTACCGGATCAACTTGGACAACCATATATGATGTTCTCAAATGGAAAAAGCGAGATTTTTTTATGTATGGTTTAATTTTCCTAAAAATAGATCCAGCATCGATAACACTTTGTTCTCTAAACTCATCCTCGATACTATTCATTCGTTCTCGTAGATCTTCTAGTGTGTCCTCAAATGATATTTTATAGACAAGTGAAATAACACCAAATTCATGAACTTTGGTACTTACAATCTTTGAACTTGAGTGAGGATGTGGTAACTCAACAGCTAATGGAACATGATAGTTCTTAAAATATTTTGATAAAAGAAATGTTTGCCTTATAAGTAGCTGTTTTTCTTTAATAGTTTCAAGATTTATATCATCGCCCACATCAAAGCTATAAAAAATAAATATGTTTCCACTAAATAATTTTTTAGGCGCTTGAACTAATGCATTATGCTCGTGCATATGAAATTCCTTTTCAGGTATACCTGGTTGGAGTTTTAAACTCATCCTTTTCTTAATATCGAAACGAAAGCTTCTTTAGGCACATCAACTTCACCGATACGCTTCATCTCTTTCTTGCCTTCTTTTTGCTTCTCTAAAAGCTTTTTCTTTCGAGTAATATCACCGCCATAGCATTTTGATATTACATCTTTTCTTAAAGCTGATATTGTTTCGCGGGCAATAATTTTTGTACCAATAGCCGCTTGTATAACAACTACATATAACTGTCTTGGAATAACTTTTCTCGTTTTTTCTACGAGTTCTCTGCCGATAGAAGTTGCAGCTTCTCGATGAACGATGCTTGCAAGAGGATCAATTTCTTTGCCATTTAATAAAATATTAAGCTTTATTAAATCAGCTTCTTTATAGCCAGCTTCTTCATAATCTAAACTTGCATAACCAGAAGTAAGTGATTTTAAATCATCATAAAAATCAGTAGCGATTTCATTTAATGGAAATAGATATTTTAATATTATTCTATCTTCGTTTAAATATTCCAACTTATCTTGAACTCCGCGTTTTTCATGGCACAACTTAAGAACATTCCCCAGATATTGCGCAGGCAATAAAAGAGTTGCATTAATCATTGGTTCATAAATAGTTTCGATTCGTTGTGGTTCAGGAAAATCAGAAGGACTTTCGATTTCAATTATATCTCCATTTGTTAGTTTTATTTTATATCTAACGCTTGGAGCGGTAATAATTACTGAAAGATTATATTCTTGTTCTAGTCTTTGCTTGAATACATCCATGTGCAGTAGTCCTAAGAACCCGCACTGAAATCCTAGTCCCAATGCGACTGAGCTTCTTTTCTCAACCTTAACACTGGCATCATTTAAAGTAAGTTTATAAATCGAATCTTGTAAAATATCGAACTCATTATTATCTACAGGGAAAATACTAGCAAATACCATTGGCTTTGCTACTTTAAAACCAGGGAACGGGGTTACCGGTTTTTTATAATGGTATAATGTGTCACCAACTTTAGCTTCTTGAACCGTTTTCATACCACAGACTAAGTAACCTACTTGTCCAGCATATAAAGCATCTTTTGGTTTCTCATCTGGGCTCATAACTCCAATTTCGAGCACTTCATAATCTTTGCCAGATTGAGCTAAGGTGATTTTGTCGCCTTTTTTAATGATTCCATCTTTAATAGCAATTAAACAAACGACACCTTTGTAATCGTTAAACCACGAATCAAAGAGGAGAGCCTTTAGCTCCTTTTCAACCGAGCTATCTGGAGCAGGAATAGTTTTAACGATTTCATCAAGAATATCTGTTACGCCTAATCCTGTTTTTCCCGAAGCTTTAAGAATTATATTGCTTTCAAAATCGAATAATTTTAACATTTCTTTGCTAACAACTTCTGGACGAGAATTAGCCGCATCGATTTTGTTAATTACCGGGATTATTGTTAGATTTTGTTCGAATGCTAAATAAAAATTAGCCATAGTTTGTGCTTGTACACCTTGTGCAGCATCTACTAAGAGCACTGCTCCTTGACAAGCGTATAACGATCGGGAAACTTCGTAGCTAAAATCTACGTGACCGGGAGTATCAATTAAATTTAAGAGATACCATTCGTCTTTGTATTTATAAGCCATGGATGCGGTCTGAGCTTTTACGGTTATACCGCGCTCTTTTTCAACTTGAAGCTTATCTAAAAATTGTTCATTTTTATGTCTTGTGGACAGGACACCGGTAAGTTCTAAAAATCTATCAGCCAATGTTGATTTTCCATGATCAATATGTGCAATGATTGAGAAATTTCTTATTTTATCAGGTGTAAAAGTTTTTAAATCTACTATTTTTAATTCCATAATTTGATTGTATAAGTGAGGTGAGGCATTTTTTGAATTTTGATTTTGGTGTTATTGTATTAAATATAGCATTGTGGGCGGTATATGTAAAATCCAAAAAATGCTGTTCCCTTTATTCTGTTTTGTATGCTAAAAAATTTAATTTGCATGATATAGAGGAGTATTTATGAATTATTTAAATAGGTTGATGATCATGCTAGTAAGTAGCATTGCTTTTCAAATGCCTGCACAGATTGACCCTAAAATGCAACTTGCAGTATGCCAAAGCCAAATTGAAACCTTTAAAGGGCTGATGTCTAAACAGCAGTTAACAATTGATGAAAAAGATAAATTGTTATTGATAGCTGAAGAAGTAATTCAGTTAAGAAAAGCTAAGCTACAACCAGCTGCTAAATCAGTAAGTGCATTAAAGAAGTATGCAAAAATTGGAACAGTTGGCGGTTTTGCAACATTAGCGACAGGATTCTTGGCTGGTATGAATTTATTATCTAATACGAAGGTAAGTCGTGTTATGAAGGACGACATAGGCCGTTATGGAAATGTGAGGATCAATGAATTTTTTAGGTTGAAGATTAAATCATCTGTTTTAAGAAGAGCGCAATGGTTTAGTGGACTAGTGGCCACGGTATCCGGGCTTTATGGTTTACGACTTTTGTATAAAGTTACGTGTCTAAATCCAAAAGTAAGCGATATTTGGATGCGGTTGAAGTAAAACAACTTCTCACTAGCATAAACGTTTTTTAGTCTTGTCTTAAATACCTTGAGTTTTTTTATGTATGACTCTTGCTGGTTATAGCAAGAGTCATACTACTTTGTTAATTTAATTGTACAATTGATAAGAAAGCATTTGAATGAAAAGTATGAGCGGGGCTACTAAACTGCACACCATTGTTTTCCAGGGTTACGTTAATAGTTACTTGGGAATTTGCCGCAGTAGTTTGAATAAGGAAGCTATTAACTGGTTCTGAATAGATAACAAAAGGAGATATTTCACCAGTGATGAGTCCTGAGAGATTAACTTCACCAGTAGTAATTCTAGAAGGTAGCGGTTGGCCATTAAGTACTACAAGAGCTTCTCCTTGTGCGGGTCCCACTGATGTTGCAGCATCATATTTGAAGCGAGTTCCAAAAGTTAGTAAATAGATACCAGGATTAGCTATAGTAATAATACCAGTTGTAGAATCTAAACTAAAATTCGCTGAATTAAGTGAGTTGGCCCCAGAAGAATTATCTGCTAATCTCCAAGGTATTGGTGTCCCCAAAGGTTGCGGAGCATCTGCCGGCAGAATAGTAACATAATTATAAAATTCTCCATATGAGCGGATTCCATTAAAGATCTGTTGTCCTGCTGCAGTTAAAGTCCCACAAACGGTAAGATTCTGGCCTACATTTAAATTTTGACCGACACTAAGATTATTTGACACACAAAGGGAAGATACATTCTTGGGCTTACAGCATGATTTTTTGGAGTTAGTTTTAGCAACAAATAGTAAAGGTACAAGCAGAATTGTTATTAGTAGTTGTTTTTTTAACATAAATTTTCCTTTTTTTAAATATTAATAAGCATTAGTTTATTTAAGGTTAATAGAGAAAGGCAAGGATAGCGTCGGGTTATGTGTCGGCACTCTATTTCTTTGTTTTTTTTAAAAATATGCAAAAATTGGTCTACTGTTGTTAGGGCCTTTCCTACTTCACCAAGGATACAAAGGACAAGCTCGGCCTGTTCTTCGTAGCATTTTGCGGAGTAGAGGAAACCACGCCCTGTGTCCGGCGAAGTTTTAACGAAGCCTGAATGGCTCCGTTGACCATTTGTCATGACGTGTTCAAGGACGCAATGGATTCGACTTCATTCGTTTCGCTCTCCATGAACCGTGGAAGCGCGCAAGAGACTTAAAGCGAGCTTGCTCGCCGCAAGGGACCAAAAGCAAGCTTGCTTGCAGCTAGCGTGGTTTTATTTTTGTGGTATAATAAAGAATAAAAAATTAAACATTATTGAATTGAAAAATCTCCATTCGACAAGTCGTAAAGACGTTCATTTCAACGGAAGGTTACAATGGAATATCAAAAGGGTTCCCGTTCTAATATTATGCCTGTGTTAATTGAGGATGAGTTAAAAGAATCGTTCCTTGATTATGCGATGTCGGTTGTTATCAGCCGTGCAATACCTGATGTTAGAGATGGATTAAAACCTGTTCATAGAAGAGTTCTTTATACTATGAATCAGTTGGGTTTTTTCCATAATAAACCATATCATAAATCTGTGCGTGTAGTTGGTGAAGTTTTAGGTAAGTATCATCCCCATGGTGACCAAGCGGTTTATAATACCATGGTTGGGATGGTCCAACTTTTCTCAAAAAGATATCCGCTACTAGATGGTCAAGGTAACTGGGGCTCGGTTGACGGTGATAATGCTGCGGCGATGAGATATACCGAAGTCCGTATGGCCAAAGTTACCCAAGAAATTTTAGCTGATCTTGATAAAGAAACTGTTTTTTTTGTACCAAACTTTGATGAGTCAACTGTAGAGCCGACGCTCTTACCTAGCAGGTTACCAAATCTTTTAGTAAATGGAACTTCCGGGATTGCGGTTGGTATGGCTACCTCAGTTCCCCCACATAATTTGGGCGAAGTGATTGATGGTTGCTTGGCTTTATTGGCAGATGAAAATTTGCCTGATGATGAACTGTTCCAACTCATTCCAGCACCAGATTTTCCAACTGGTGGTATAATTTGTGGGCGTGGTGGCATTGTTAAAGCATATACTACTGGTCGTGGTAACTTAATTTTGCGTGGCGTTGTTGATATAGAAGAAACAGCTAAGGGTAACGCAATAATCATTACCGAATTACCCTATCAAGTTAACAAATCTGAACTGATCATTAAAATTGCTGATTTAGTTAAAAATAAAATTATAGAAGGAATATCAAATCTCAGAGATGAATCTGATAAAGATGGTATTCGTGTTTCAATTGAGCTGAAACGTGGTGAATCACCACAGGTGGTTCTAAACTTATTATATAAACACACTTCACTTCAAACTTCTGTGAGCATCTTGATGCTTGCGCTTTTAGATAATCGTCCTTTGGTATTTACCTTAAGACAACTTATCAAAGAGTTCTTAAATCATAGAGAAGTCGTAATCAGAAAAAGAAGTAAATATGAGCTCGATAAAGCACTTGCACGAGAGCATATTTTACAAGGTTTTGCTATCTGTTTAGCGAATGTAGATGAAGTTGTCCAATTAATTAAAAGCTCTTCGAATACTGAAGATGCGGTTAATCGTTTAAATAAACGTTTCTTGCTGAGTGTTGAGCAAGCAAAAGCAATTTTAGATATGAAATTGCAAAGATTAACGTCTCTTGAGCAAGACAAAATCCATAGAGAGTTAGAAGATATTAAGTTACAGATTACTGAACTTAGATCGTTGCTCTCTAATAGAGATCTGCTCAAAAAAGAAATCGAAAAAGAGCTAATCGAAATTAAAGAAAATTACGCTGATAAAAGAAGAAGTAAGATCGAAGGTCCAATCGATGCGCTAAGCGAAGCTGATCTTATCCCGGATGATGAAATGGTTGTTACATTAACCAGAAAAGGTTATATGAAGCGTGTTCCATTGATCACTTATGGAGTGCAGCATCGTGGTGGCAAGGGCAAAATGGCAATGAACCAGCTTGATGAAAATGATGATATCATCCTGGATATATTTGCTGCTAGAGCCCATGATGAACTTTTATTCTTCACCAACTTAGGTCGAATTTATACCTTAAATGTTTACCAAATTCCAGAAGCATCTAGAACTGCTAAAGGGAGAGCTATTGTAAATATTCTTCCGTTAAATCCTGGTGAGCATGTGGTTAAGCTTTTATCAACCAGAGAGCTGAGTGATAAATTCTTGGTAATGTTAACCAAAAAGGGAACAATTAAGAGAACTGAAGCTATGGCTTTTGCTAAAGTACGTAGCACTGGTATAAGAGCAATAACCTTAAATGAGGATGACGAACTTGTATTTTGCTCATTAAGTACCGGATCGGATACTATAATAATAGCAACATCAAAAGGCCAAGGTATCAGATTTAATGAAACCGAAATACGGGCTATGGGCCGTCAAGCTGCTGGTGTAATAGGTATCAGAGTTAAAGAAGACGACAAGGTTGTTGGCATGGAAGTTGTTACTGACCATGAAAAAGATTTGTTGTTTGCAACTGAAAATGGCTATGGTAAACGTGTAAAAGTTTCTGACTTTAGAGTTGCTCATAGAGGTGGCATGGGTGTTCGTACAATTCCAACCGAAGGTCGTAACGGAAACGTTGTTGGTCTAGTTGTGGTTGATGAGAACGACATTCTATTAATTGATGGATTTGGAAAAATCATAAGGTTGCCGAGTACAGAAGTTAGAACGTTAGGTCGTCAGGCACAAGGGCTTAGATTAATTCGTCTTGAAGAAGGCAGTAAGCTGGCTGGGATAGCGTCTATTGCTGTTTAATGTGTTATGGTTGATCGATTAATCTTATTGCATTGTTCTTTGATTAACGGTTTTGGGCCAGCATCATTAACAAAGGTTATTAATTTTTTGAAAAATTCTGGATCGAGCGCGCTTGAGTCAATTTACTTACTCAAAGAAACTGATTTCGAGCGTGCAGGTCTCTCTAAAGAACTTGCAAAAAATTTGGTTATTGGATTATCGGATAAAAAATTGTTAGAAACTGAATTAGAACTGATACAAAAGTTTGCTATTCAATTTCTAACAATAATAGATACTGATTCTCATCTTGGTTTCCAGGAAATTCTAAAAAACATTCATTTGCCGCCGCTTGTTTTGTATGTTAAGGGCAAAAGCTTAGATGCTTTTACTAAAACAGTGGCAATCGTAGGATCACGAAAATGTGATAATTACGGAGCTAGGGCGATTGATATAGTATTGCCTGATATTATAAAATGCGGCTGGGCTACGGTAAGTGGTGGTGCTTATGGTATAGACACGTTAGTGCATCAAAAAACTATAGATTTGAATGGTGATACCATAGCTGTGCTGGGTTCTGGTTTGCTAAATATGTATCCTGCGACAAATAAAAAATTATTTCGAACAATAGCTGAAGGCAACGGTACCGTAGTAAGTTCCTTTCCGCTAAATTCTCCACCCCTGGCGGGTAATTTTCCTGCTAGAAATCGTATTATTGCAGGGCTATCTCAAGCTTGTTTGGTGATCCAAGCTGCACAAAAGAGTGGGGCGCTTATAACGGCGAATTTTGCATTAGAGCAAGGTAAAGATGTTGGTGCTGTTCCCGGTGGTATTGATAATGCATTAAGTGCAGGATGCCATGAATTGATTCGGCAGGGTGCCGCATGTATTACCAGTTCTGCACAAGCTTTAGAACTTTTGCGTGATGATTCGGTTCCCAGCAATTTGTTTATTGCGTTTAATTCTGGAAATAAGCATAATTTGGATCTTACAAATTGTACTGAGCCTCAAAAGATCCAAACCATGGAGGATAAGATTTTATTGCTTTGCAAGAATTCCGTATCGTTTGATGAGCTGTTGGTGTCGTTAGATATTTCATTTAATGATCTTAATAACAAACTACTTGAGTTGCAACTTAATGGTCTTATATCTCAAAATTTTCTTGGCCTATGGGAAAGAGTTGTTTAACCCTTTTTCGTTTTTCTAAAAACAGATTACTATAGTAATTACCGAATCCGAATGAATTGTATATATGATTTGGATAATAAAGTTAATTAGGGAAAATTATGATTAAAAAATTTATTTTTATAGGCCTTGTTTTGCAATGCTTCTTTTCGTTTAGCATGGAACACAATCCTACCATTAATCAAACAGAAGATTATGGACAGAGATATCCATTGCATCAGGCAGTCAAAAATGGGCGTTTGGAAGGTGTTCGTAGAATTATTTTAGAGCAACCTGAACAGATTAATATCTGTGATGATGCTGGAAAATCACCTCTCTATTTTGCATGTTATAACAAAAAATATGTTCTAATAAATTTTTTGCTTTTACATGGGGCAGACAAAACAAATTTGTCTGATGTTGCTTTTCTATCAAAGCCACAATTTAGTGAAGTTAAAGAACTATTAAATTTAGAGCAGGTAACTTCAAAATCTCATCTAAGAATTCTCAATAAGAAGCTTGCCAATCTAATTGAGACCAAACAAATATTAAATGCCTATCTGCTGATGAAGAGATTTCCTGAATTGGGTAAAGATTTAGAAATTGATTGGACAACGCAAGATGAATTGGGCCGAAATATTTTGTTCCATGCAGTTGAACATCAAAATCGACGATTATTGAATCGCTTTATTGAATTAGGGTTAGACATAAATAGTGTAGATAAATATGGTAAACCGCTGCTATTTTACGCTATAGAAACAGGAAGTATACCATTTGTCGAAATGCTTTTAGCAAAAAACGTTACTTTAAATGTTCTAGATACTAAAGGAAATTCTGCGCTGAATGCAGTGAATTCCAAGTTAAGCAGTCCTCAAATGATTAAGTTTTTGATTGATCATGGTGTAAAACCGGATATTAATCTTATTCTTTCGACTTTACTAGAGATTCCTGCTAGGGAATTGAATCAAATTGTTAAAAAAGCATATAGTGAAGTTTTATGTGATGGTAATCGAATTAATTCTGATGAACTCAAAAATCTTTTAGAAAGTGAAAACTGCACCGCATTTTTACGTGAAGTTGTTAAAATATTTACTAAAAAAAATAATTATACGGCGGTTGAATCTTTACTCTTAATTTTGCAAGCTCAAGATAGAGATGTTTTTGATTTCTTGTCTGATTATATCGAATTTAGTGATTTTGACGAAACAAAAATGCTTCAAATTTTTGTTGATTACACTCATGATAAAAATAACATTTTGTTTTTAAAGGTATTCTCTTTGTGCGTGAAATATAATAAATATGAATGTTTAAAAATGACCAGAATGCTAGCACATTTTCATCATATTGACCTAAGCGAATGTATAGATGAATGGGTTAAAAATAAGCAGTTAAAATTTGAACTATTAGAAAAAGAACATCTCAATAGACAGGAAGACTTCACTGTGCAATTGATGAATGGTTTGAAAGCGCGTCGTATTGCAAGTAACCGAGCACGAAACAACCCCTTTACGACGAATGATGAAAGATTAATAAATAGTGCTAAGTCTAAAGATTTGCAATCATTTGAAATCATTAAAAACAGATTCATAAACCTCAAGAACGCATGTTATTGTCCACTTAGAATATTGCTCGACAAAGCTTCTACGGATTCTGTAAATACTAGTGATGCGATGTATCAAGTCCAGTCTATTAATGCGGCTATTGATTCAAATAATCCCGAATTGTTTATAAATTACATTTATCAAGATCAATCAGAGGGACGAGGTAGTTATATATCTATTCAACCAAAGCTTGAGCATTTAGTCTATGCAATTAGCTTGAACCCAGATAGTGAAGTTGTAAAATTGCAACTCATAGATCCTGGTTACACTAAGGAACTATATGTAACTAACTTATGTGAGATAATTGATTCTATTTTAGCGATATCTGAAGATCAGATAATTCCAGCTATGACTAAACAAGATAGCCAGGGTGAAACTATAATTCATCAAGCTGCATTTTATGCATGTCCAGAGGTTTTAAATCATTTATTAACTCAGCTTAATAGAATCTGTTCTCCACAACAGTTTAATACAATAATTAATTCTAGAAATACAAAAAAGGGAAAACGCTCACCATTGGAACTAGCACTATTGAGAGGCTCTGAGCAAAATGTAGAGCTTTTAATTCATTTCGGTGCTGATATAACTCTTTTAAATCCTAAAAACTTAGCTTCTATTCAAGCTCAAGCTAATTCCCTCATTGGACAGCTTGTTAGAAATAGGCAGGTTCTTAACAATTTAAACAATACTTTTGGGTCTCATATAACAACAGGATTAACTTCAGGAGAAGTTTGTGGTTTATTTACAAATTATCACGCTCAACAAAATAGACTAAAGGTTGCTTTTGCTAAGAAAAAGCATCGAAGGGAAGTTGCGATTATGGTATCTGGTGCAGCAGTAGTTGCTCTTGCAGCGTATAAATTCATTTTTTCAGAAAGAATACTAAAAGGTGCGACTCTCTCTGTTTATAGATAATATTTCGACTTATAGAAAATAAGTGAGCATTGTGGTTCAAATAGTTAGTAGCCTCTATTTAAAACAGTTGGTAAGTAATCAAACTAGTTTGATTACGATTTTATAGAGTAAATTTAGGGGTTAAAAAAAATGAAATTAAAACAAATGACTTATAAAAAAATAATGATAATCGCCTGCTTGCTAGCCGGCCTTCAAGGTACTGCATTTGCAATGCATTTTGATAAAGGCGATATTGCCGAACTAATTAAAGGTTTGTCTTCTGGAGATGCTGAAAATATGCGGGAGGCAATAAAAGCTAGTAAGGTTAGTGACTATCAGCATCACTATCCAATGCATTATGTTATAATGCGTGGAAACTTTGATGCGGTTCAAGAAATAATAAATTGGCTAGATGTTAATGAAGAAGATAATGAGGGTAAAACCCCATTGTATGTAGCTGCATTTTATAAAAATATCAAACTAATTAATCTGTTATTAGAGCATGGTGCTGATCCGGCTAAAGTCTTAAATCATTCGAGCAAGTTTTTAGAAAAAAATGGATATGAAAAAATTAATGAGTTGCTTGATGGAACAAAAAAGCAAATATCTGCTGATGATTCAAGCGTTAGTGTAAAACCTTTGAAATCCAAGCCGAAGAAAAAGCGATTTATTTCTAAAAAGCTTACTGAGCAGACAATAAAAGAATTATTAGCATATATTCAAAAACAGAATATAGATGGCGTTTATTTTTTTTCTGCGTATATAAATAAATTAATTAATAATAATGATATTAATGGCCTTAAGGCTTTGCTTAAAAATAGAAATAATGAAGAACTAATGTTGTATGTTAGGTCTTGTTTAAAAGATGGAAACATACTTTTGCTTGCAATAAAGAATGCTGCTCGGGGTGATTACCGTATGGTTGAATTATTGCTAGCTGAGACGAGTCCAGACGATATAACTGAAGATAATCTTGCAGCATATTATGTGGCGGCACGTGAAAAAAATGATAATGCATTAATACAGATTATTGTGGGCTTAGTTGAGGTTTATTATCCAATGAGTACCATTTTGCAGAGATGTAAAGTTTATAAATGTAAAAAGGTGATAATCCCTTCTAGCAATAAAGTTTGTACCCCTGAGGAGCTTAAAAAAATCCGACTGATGAGTAAAAAACCTAAAGCAATTGCTAGCCTTTGTCTTTTAGGAGCAGCAACTCTTGGTTTGATCTGTTATCAGCTGTTTAAAAATGATCAAATTCATAAGATGAAAAAACTAATGTAATTTTTGACTGAATTTATGTATATAGTCATTGATTTGCTGGCGTTAATGCATTATTGTTCAACCTGAAGACCTTGTGAACCTATCAGATCCAACTTGCCTAAAGAATAAAAAGATGCTACCTTTATAAAAAGTTGAAAATTAAAGAACAAAGATAATCTTATAGTTATACTATATAGTTGTCTTGATAATGATAAGTAAAAAATTTCATAATTTTTTTAGACCACAATTGGAGCTTCGATGCCAGTACCTAAACGGAAGACTAGTAAAGCCAGAAGAGATCCTCGACAAAGTTTATTCGTGCTAAATGTTTTGTAAAATGTTCTAACTGCGAGCATACTATTAATCCACATCAACTGTGTGAGCAATGTGGCTTCTATAAAGGCAGAAAGATTATGGTCACAAAATTAGAAAGAGCTATAAATCGCAATGAAACTAAGCAAGCTTTGTACGCTAAGCGCGCACAAGAGCAAAAAGACTTAGAGCAAAATTTTGGAAAAGAAGGATAGTTGTGTTTAATTATCTTTCACTTATTTTGAATTTTTATTAGTTAAAAAGCCAGGTTAGACACCTGGCTTTTTACTTGTTTATATTTGCAATTAAAAATTTATTGAGTTTTAAGGAATTCTTATGATTAATTCTAGTTTGAAACAGAGCATTTTTGATAAATATGCACCTTATTTATTAGGGACACTGTTATTAATTGGTGGTGGGATGTTAGGCTTTTGGGGTTATCGTCTTTATCTTGATAAGATTGAACAAGCCGCCTTTAAAGATCTTGCTGAAAGCATAGAAGCATTTAATGCATTTGTCGCATTAAACCCAGAAAAGCAGGTTGCTTCTGGTGGTACACAAAAATTAGATGATTTAGAGCAAGCCTTTATTGTTGGAGCTCAAAAATATGATAAATCAAAATTGATACCTTTCTTCTATCTTTATAAGGCTGATTCCTTAATTCAAAAGGGTGATTTTAATGCGGCATTAGTTGCTTTAGAATCGGCGATCGATAAAATTGAAAAAAATAATCCGTTCTACTATTTGCTGTTATCTAAAAAAGCATTATTGCAAGCTGATAATGATGCATCAAGAGAGCAGGGCATTAAAGAATTAAACGAGTTGGCGATGGATGCTAATAATCCTTTTGCACCTATGTCTGGTTATTATTTGGGGTTGCACTATTATCATGCGGGTAATGTTGCAAAAGCAAAAGATATTTGGAAAGATGCTCTTGATAAACAAGAAAGCTCATCTGTTGCTAAAGAATGTAGCTGGTGTGACCAAATCCGTTCTAAATTGAACACTATTTCTTGAAAAATTGGAAAGTAAGTTAATGTCAAAAGATCTGGTTAATGTGCTTGTGCGCGATAACTTAAGTGGAGTTAGAAGCGAAGGTGTACGTGTACGTTTTGCTCCTTCTCCTACTGGATATTTACATATCGGTGGACTAAGAACTGCACTCTTTAATTGGTTGTTTGCCAAAAGTGTTGGAGGTACGTTTTTAGTTCGCATTGAAGATACAGATTTTGAGAGATCAAAACAAGAATATACCGATGGTATAATAAGTTCTTTGAAATGGGCTGCATTAGATTCTGATGAGCCTTTGATCTTTCAATCAGATCGCATAGAAGAATATAAAAAAATTGCTGATCAGCTTATAAAAGAAGGTAAGGCCTATAAATGCTATTGTTCTCAAGAAGAACTAAGGGTAAGGACTGGTTCTGATGAAGAATACAGAAAATATGATAGCAAATGTAAGGCGGTAACTGAAGATAGGCAACAACCATATGTAATTCGGTTTAAGGTTCCGGAACATAGTTCAGTAGTCCAATATTTAGATTTAATTAAGGGAAATTTGTCCTTTGAAGTTAATCAGTTCGATGACTTTATTATAGTTAGATCTGATGGTATTCCTACGTATAATTTTGCCGTTGTTGTTGATGACAATTATATGTCGATTACTCATGTCTTAAGAGGCGAAGATCATATTTCTAATACTCCTAAACAACTATTTATTTATGAGGCGTTAGGATATGCATTACCTGCATTTGGTCATTTCCCCATGATTTTGGGACCTGATGGTGCAAGATTAAGTAAGAGATATGCAGCAACTGGTGTGGATGAGTACAAAAAAGTAGGTTTTTTGCCAGATGCTCTTTGCAATTATTTAGTGAGACTTGGCTGGTCGCATGGTGATCAAGAGATTTTTAGTCGTGAAGAACTGATCAACTATTTTTCACTTGAACATGTAGGCACCAAGGCTTCTATTTTTGATATTAAAAAGCTTGAATGGCTAAATGCTGTTTATATAAAAAATTGTTCAGCAGAGGATCTTTTGCATTTGATAAAATCGGATGTAGAATCAGACTTCGAGGAACATTTTAAAACACGTGAGGTTACGTGGAACAAAGACAAAATTTTACAACTAATTGATTTATATAAAGGTAGATGCAAAACGTTGGCTGAGTTAGCGTTTGAATGTAAGCGTTTATATAAAGGTCCTAAAGATTTTTCATCAAAAGAATTTATGGGGGATATAGAAGTAAATGATGTATTAGAGAAATTAGACAAATCAGTAGTTGTCCATCTTGAACAACTTATAAATCGACTTACTGATTTACCAGAATTTAATTACGATCTTTTATCAAATACAATAAAAAATTTGTGTAAAGATTTAGCTATTAAGATGCCTGAAATTGCTATGCCGGTTAGAATTGCTTTAACGAGCAGTATATCTACTCCTGGTGTTGCAGAATTAATGGCCTTAATAGGAAAGAAAGAAACTTTAAGAATGTTAGATAATTTTAAAGATTATCAACAATTAAAGAAATAACCCTAACATCTAGTTATTTTATGGAGGTTTACTAATGAAAATAGGGATACTTTTTCCAGGTTATGGAAGTCAATTCGTTGGAATGGCAAAAGAGTTATATGACCATTCTAGGGTCATACAAGAGCATTTTGAGGTAGCATCTCATTGTCTTGAATTAAATTTCGTTAAATTATGTTTCGCATCATCAGATTTAGAGTTAAGTAAGCTTAATAATGCTTATCCTGCACTATTTCTTGTAAGCACAGCTGTTGCCGAATATCTAAAAGAGTTGGGTGTTCAAGCAAGTTGTGTTGCGGGGTATGGTATTGGAGAATATGGTGCGGTATCTTTTGGCGGTGGATTAAGTTTTGCAGATGGTCTCTATCTGTTAAAAAAACTAGCTGAATTTTATCTCAATATTCGACAAACGTTAGATGTGAAATCAGTCATGATAGATGGTCTTTCATCTCGTAAATTAAAGCAGATATGTGGAGATAATACTTCTGATGAAGGTTCTGCGCAGATTGCTATTTATGAAAGTGAGAAAGGGCATTTGGTGACCGGTCATTCAGATGCGGTAGATGCTGTAATTCAGCAAGCATCAGATGAGGGTGCGAATAAAATAAAAAAATCAGAATATGAAGAAGCTCTTCATACTCCCATCTTAAATGATTTGTCGGATCAACTTAGAATGTATTTGAATAAAGTAGATTTCAAAGATCTTGATATTCCACTTATTACGGGTTTAAGTGGCAAAGAAATTTATAAGGCTAAGAAAGCTCAAGATTCAATTATGGGGCAGATTATAAAGCCGGTTTATTGGTTGAGTGTACTACGCCAATTTGCTCAAGTAGATGTAATTTTGATTGTTGCGCCTGCAAAATCATTATACCAAGAGATACGAGCTCTTTATCCCGATAAGATTATTTTAGGTATTGATAATATGGCTGATATAAAGGCGATGCTTGATGTTATTAAACCAACCGAAAATATTGAGAAAACATCTCCAAAGGTTTTTATATCTGATATAATGAGCGATGGAATAGAGCATCATTCAGTTTAAAGGAAAGTTATGACATTATCTCAGGAAGAAATTAAATCCAAACTTCTACAAATCATATCAGAGCAGCTTAAGATAGATAAAAATTCTATAAATCCTAATTCATCATTAGATATTCTAGGAGCTGATTCTTTAGATAGAGTTGAAATAATCATGAAAATTGAAGAAGAATTTGGTTTAGAGATTAGTGATGAAGATGCAGATAAATTAGCAAGTTTAGATCAAGCGATAAAATATATTTCCGATTTAAAAGCTTAAACATAATTTATAGCATGGCTCAGTATGTTTCGCACATTAAGAAAGAAGCTTGTGTTGATTCAAGCGAGGTATTGGCTCTGGTAGTTGTGCAGGCCAAAGCAGCTTTGCTGTAGATTAGGAATTTTGAATAACAAAAAAAATAGGAGCCACTATTTCATGGCTCCTATTTTGGTCTATAGACGTATCAGTTAAATTAGAATGAGAATCCACCTTTAACTAGGATACCCCATTGGCTAAGCCCTGCTTTTTTGCAGATTACGCTTTCTTTTGGTCCGCCATCTACTTCAACAGATGCACCAAAACCAATGTTTGGATTTACGCCACAATTGTCATACCAAGTATAGTTGATAAAGCCAAATGCTTTGTGTGTTAACACAGCATATGCTTCAGCAGATCTGATATTTAGATCACCAGATGATACGAAACGTGTTGGAGGTGTAGAATCAAGAATTACAACACCTGCCGCTGCTAAACTAGCAACTGGAGTTGGGGTGGTAACTTCTTGGTTTAAGCAAACGAAACATGTTCCCGCTGTTCCAACTACAGGAGTTCCTGAGAATGCGGTTGCATTTGGCTGCGCAGCATTATTAGGAGCGTTGGTAACAGTAAATGTGGATCCGACTGATGGGAAGCTTAGGCATACATCATTATCAGGATTTGTTGTTAGAGATGTTACTGGTGCGCCAGCAGGTTGAACTGTTGGAATAAATGCATCACCAACTAAAACGTTTGCAATTGTTTGTTGGATACAACATACATTTGATGTTCCTTTGATAGCAAAATTTCTTTGATCGATACAGTAGTCATCTTTCAAGCTAACGTCTTCACTTGCATGACCGTAGATATTGTAACCTACGTCTATTCCTAGACCGCCCCAACGATATGCTAATTTAACTGAAGCATCACCTTTTACGTTTATTTTTACATGAACGTTTCTTGTGTTAAAGCAAGTTGCGCTTAATAAGTTTCCAGCGTAAACAGGGCTATTTGTTACATCAAATTCTTTTAACAATAAATATCTGCTAAATGATCCTGCATTAGCAAAATCAAATGTTCTACATTGAGTGTTTTTGAACATATGAGTTATGTTACCTTCAAAGAACAATGCAAGATTATGACATTCAGTTCCAAATAACACTGAATGAGCTGAGAAACCAATCCCTAATTCAAAGTGTCTGTTGTTACCAATTTGTGGTGAGAACAATCTATTTGAATTTACTAATGGTCCAGTTGGCAATACCATCATCAAGTATGCACCAAGATGGTAGCAATCGGTATTAAAATAGTTATAACCCAGAATCAAATCGATATCAGCTAAGCCGGCCTTGTTTTTGCCACAGAAATTTACTCTGCTGCTGCACCATGGTGTTCTTTGATCACCGAATAAGAATGATCCGCTTAAAGCTTCCTGGATGCTTGATGCAACTGGTGTTGTTGAATCACTTGTACTATCTACATAGCATCTAGGATAGGGTGTTGTGCTTGGATTACAATCTGTTTCACTGGCTCTTAAGTTCCATTTGCTATAAACTACAGGAGCATGAAGTCTGAAGTATGCACCTTGTAACCAGCAATCTAATCCTAAGAAATAGCCAAAATCAAAAATATGATTTTCGATTCTAGGACAGAAGTTGACTCTACCTCTAAAATCTGTAGCTAATCCGAAATTATCAGCCAACAATTCTCCGCTTGTTCTATTTGTAACAGCGCTTCCTGCAAATGCTAATGAACTGCCGCCAAATAAACCATTTGCTAGATGACTGCCTTTGAATGATCTTTGGAACTCATAAGCAAGATATATTGAGCCGTATTGCGAGCACATAAATGGCCTATTGATTTCCCACTGCCATCCTACAAGTTCTCTTGCAGTGTTCGCGCCTTGCGATCTTAAATGTAAAAATGTTCTGACTGGTGTGATACAACATGCACCACAATCCTGGCTAGAACAAGAATCACATGATTCAAATGTATCGCATGTATCGCACACACCTACATCGCAATTCGTTGGACATATCGTGTCACAACTGCTTGAACTGCATCGTGCACGTAATACCTCTGGGCTTAAGAGCATACTTAAGCATAATAATAATTTTAAAAATTTTTTCATTTGACACTCCCTTTGTATGAACCTTTAAATAGGAACAACCGAAATTCCCAGATATTCTAGATATAAATTAGAGCTTATGTAAAGCTTTTTATTAAATTTATTCTATGTTGCCAGAATGGTAGGTATTTTATTACCCAATGACCTGACTGCATAATTCTTCATGGCTTGCTTTGTTCTACAAAATTTCACGGCCACTTCTTTAAAATTTTGAAGAGCTTCATGCATTTAGTTACAGAGCGTTCCATGAAAATTTGCCAACATAACTAAAAATAATAAGGCTCGGAGATCCGAGCCTTTATGCTATTTTTTTAAATAATTAAATATGTTTTAGAATGAAATTCCGCCTTTGACTAAAATACCCCATTGGCTAACATCAGTCTTTCTGCATGTTTGATGATTTCTTCTTCCACCACCAAATTCAACAGAAGCACCTACGCCAATGTTTGGATTCATTCCACATCTATCAAACCATGTGTAGTTCATAAATCCGAAGAACTTATGAGTTAACAATGATACTGATTCAGCAGAATGTAAATTCAAGTCATTAGAGCTTAAGAAATTCACCGGGTTTGTGCTATTACAAAGTATAACACCTGTAGTTGTTGCTAAATTAGAATCAACTACTGTACCAGTTGCAGCAGGAACAGTTGAAATTGAGTTAAACGCAAGATCAACGAAACATGATGTAGGAGGTATTGGTAAAGCTGTAGCGCCTGTTGAAGGTGCACCGTTATAAGCTGTTGCATTAGGTTGTGAAGCATTGTTAGGAACTACAGTTACTGAATATGTTCCAGTGAATGGAACTCCAGAGTTAGTAGCAAATCCGTTAGATACCACACAAGTTGTTGAATCTGCAACAATTGATCCTGCAGGTGCTAAAGTAGAACCATCAGGGTAGATTGTTGGGATGAATGGAGCTTCAGCTTGCGGTGTATATAAAATTGGGTATTCAAAGCAGCAAACGCCTTCTGTACCTTTAGGTGAGTAGCGTAATGAGCTAACTTGGTTACAGTTTTGATCACATCTGAGGTCGATTTTTTCATGGCTTTGACCGAATAAGTTATATCCTAAATCAAGTCCAAATCCACACCAGCGGTAAGCTAATTTGAATGAGAAGTCACCAACGATATCAATCTTAACGTCTACGTTTTGATTGTTAAAGCAAGTAGCACTTATCAAGTTTCCATCATAACTGTTTGTTGTACCGTTAGATGTATATTCTTTTAAGAGTAAGTAACGGCTAAAGTCTCCGCCTCTGCAGAAGTCAAATAATCTGCATTGTTTGCTCTTAAATAAATGCATTACGTTACCTTCAAAGAAGAACGCTAAGTTTTGGTTTTCAGTTCCCCATAGAACAGCGTGAGTAGAAATACCTGCGCCTAGTCCAAAGTGATGTCCGTTACCAATTACTGGATTGAATAAGTATCTGCTATTAGGTTTTGTACCTGTAGGTAATACCATTTGAAGATATGCACCTAAGTGATAGCAATCATTATTGATCCAGTTAAAACCAATGATAGCATCGATATCAGCAAGTCCAGATTTATGTCTTGTACAGAAATCAACTCTACCAGCACACCAGTTAGTTTGTTGATCACCGAATAAGAATGTTCCACTCAACGCTTGTTGAATAGATGATGCTGCTGTTACTGCACCTAAGGTTGAAGATGCTGATCCTGCAGTTGCAGATCCATCATAACAACCAGGGATGGTGCTAGTACCACATGCTATTGTGTTTTCGCTAGCGCGTAAGGACCATCTTGAATATACGATAGGAGCATGGAATCTTAAATAAAGACCTTGAACCCAGCAATCAAGTCCCATGAAGTAACCAAGATCAACTATATGATTTTGGATTCTAGGGCAGAAAGACACGCATCCTTGGAAATCACTTGGTAAACCGAAGTTATCTGCAAGAAGTTGGGTGTTTGCATTTCTATCAGCTACTAAACTGCCTGAAAATTGTAGAGTAGAAGCGCCGAATAATGCATTCGCCAATCTTTCTGATTTGAAAGTTTGTTGGAATTCATAAGCTACATAAAAGGTGCCCCAATTGTTGCACATAAATGGCTTATTGATTTCCCATTGCCAACCAACAAGCTCACGAGCCGTATTAAAGCCTTGAGATCTTGGTTGAAAATAAGTTCTTACTGAGGAACCGCCACAGCAAGAAGTGCATGAACTTTGTGATGAACAGCAATCACTTTGTTGTGAGCAACAGTTATCTGATGATGATGAAGAACAACAGTCAGTTTCACAGCCTATACCGCAGTCGTTAGAAAATGCTCCATTCATGTCTTTCATGCTACCGAAAAGCAATGTAAGACAAAGAATCGATTTTAAAAATTGTTTCATAAAGTACTCCTTTTTGTGTTTATCTATTGCATACAAATCAACCGATATTAACAGGTTAACACTTTTTTTTATATGCCAAATTACCGCTTTGCTCTCCTTCCGAATTGGCAGCACATTTTTTTTAAATTTGTTGTACAAATTGCCGTTGATATAATCTAGACAAAAGACGATATGATTGCAATACTTAATCAAATCTCTTTTTTCTTTGTTGATGATCTCCTATTCATTAGCTACTAGCAAATTCTGATAGTTGAGTCAATATCAAATGCTGATAAAATGGTTCTATACCTTAAAATGTTATTCCTCCTTTTACCCAAATACCCCATTGTGCTAGCGAATTGTGAATGCATCTTCCATCAAACTCCACCTCAGCGCCTATTCCGAAATGGGGGGCATAACATGAAGTGCTATAAACATATGACCAGTGAGTAAAAATCTTGTGGGTTAGCATCGCCTGCTGCGTCGCAGATTCTGGATCCAAATTAGCACAAGAGATTATAGTCGGAACCATCGTGGTATCCGCTACAAAAAATTGTGCGCCGACGATTGGTGTGTCAACGGTTATAGCAGGATTATTATATGCTAAACAAACAGAATTTGATGCTGGGTTAACCGATTGTGTCATAGGTTCAATTGCGGTAAACATTGTTGCATTCGGTTGGGTAGCGTTTAATAAATTACTTGTTGGATTTGCGGCTATAATTGAGCTGTCGACTATTGAATAACTGGTACAACACACACCTTGTGTGCCCTTGATACCAAAACGTCTTTTATCAATTGCACACGGACAATCGGTTTTTATACATACTGTTTCAGCTGATTGGAAGTAAACGTTATAACCGAAATCAAACATCCAATTGCAAGTTTGTAATAATATCTTTCCGCTATAATCAATTTTATAATCGATACTGACTTCTGCATTTCGTGTAGCAAAATTTATAGCATTTATCATCCGTCCAATATACTCGTTATTAACATCATATTCTTTGAGCAGAGTATATCTGCTTAATAATCCATTATTGATAAAATCGAATGATCTTTTTTGATGGGTTTTAAACAGGTGGGTAACGTTGCCCTCGAGCCAAAACCCGAAATTAAATCCGTCATTATAGCGATCATTGTAAATTGAAAAATGAGTTGAAAGACCTCCGCCTAACTGTGCATGTAAACCGGTGCCTAGTATTGGTTCGAATATATATTTTGCTTCAGGTCTATTGCCGGTTGGTAGAATTGCTTGTCCATAAAGAGCAAAATGAGCGAAATCATTCTGTAAAAAATTATAGCCTAAAATTATATCGATATCTGCAACACCAGTTTTTGTAAGGGGACAAAAACTGAATTTGCCATATTTCCAGTATTCTTTCATGTCGCCAAAAGTAAATTTACCGCTTAATGCTGTTCTTAGGCTTTGTGCTGTACAATTACAGGTTGTTGATGTTTGTGGTGAAGGATTATTGTTGCATGGTACGTTCGGAACTCCTTCACAGGCGGTTAATCCTGAACATTTGCAAGTAAAGGGATCGCTTAATACATGTAGTTGACATTGAGGAGCTGTTGGGCAGAATACATCATCAAGTGTGTTACTATTCATATAGCAGCCGCTAAATTCATCGTTGCCTCTAAACTTGTTACAACATGGCAGGCATTCATCTAATCCTAAGCTCCATCGAGTATGAGTTAAGGGAAGATGCATTCTTGCAAAGAAGCCTGGAGTCATCTGATCTAGCCCAAAAAATAGTTCAAAATCTACTATGAAATTTTCTATCTTAGGCTTTATTTTTAATGTTCCTACAAAATTTTCTGCTAAGCCAAAATAATCGGCTACGACATCGCTACCATTTTGTCTAGCAGATGACCTGCTTCCGGCAAAAGTTAAGCAATCGGTACAAAATAATCTTTGAGCTAATCTGCAGGGTTGAAATGATTTGGTATATTCAAAAGCAAGTGCAAGTGTAGCATAATTTTCACATAGATTTGGTACAAAAATTTGTTTTTGCCAGCCAACTAATTCTCGGGCGGTATTATCTCCTTGGGATCTAGGAATAAATGTTGTGCTGCCGCAATCGTATCCTGCGCATGAGCAGTTTAATTCGCATGGATTGCAGCAATTATTATTGTTGAGAGCTCTGGTGTTTGGGCCGCAATCATTATCGCAAGTGGTACAATCAGAGCATAAGCTACTATTGCAATCATTGCTTGATGAATGGCAGGAAGAACACTCTAATAAATTAGTAATAATTGTTAATTGGAATAAGAGCAAAAACAATATGGCTCTTGAGAAAATTTTCATAACTACGCTCCTTAATCTGTTTGCTTCCAGACCAATCTAGTATCTAATATTATATTTGTCGATAATAAACAATTAGATTTAAACTAGCTCGTATAGTTTGTTTTTTAAAGATTTTGTAGTGCGAAATAGTTGTAAATCGAGCAATGGCAATAAAATAAATTCTTTTTTTGGTTGATCAGCAGAAAAAATCCCCAGTTTTAATACCGGGGGATTTGTATTTTTAGCTAACATTAACTAACATCTGAAATTTTTAATTTTGCACTATCTATAACTTAGAAATTTTTAAAATACGAAGCCGCCCTTAAGCCAGATGCCCCATATGCTAGGAGTTGGTATTTGTCTACAATCGATAGCATTGACTTCAAATTCACCACCCAATCCGATGTATTTTGATGAAGCAAATTTATCGTTTGCTTGAGCGCATTTAGTTGGTCTACATTCAGTACTTTGGTCAAAGAAATAATAAGCATTCCAAAATAATTTATGACTGGCTTCAGCAGGTACTTCAGCACTTCTAGGATTCAAGCAACAGGCATTTACCAAAGTAGGTTGAGCTGATTGTTGTGATATCATTATATCGGCTCCTTCAAATGCGCCAGATTGTCTGCTTTTTGAAGCTAATCCAATTTTTGTGTTCAGCGTTCTTAAAGTAGTAGCATTATCAGTGGTTCCGCTATGACATTCAGTAGCGTTACATTGGGTTGTATTTAGTGGTATTACGGTTCCCGTTGGTGAGATAGTCGCTGGCAATGAACTGGCAATTGCATGTTCAATAGCATATGAATCAGCAGTACCTTTTATACCAAAAAATCTTCGATCAAGCGGTGTCTCATCGGTAATTATTTCAATGTTTTCTCTTGTTTTCCCAAAAAAGTTATAGCCAACATCAAAGCAGAAGCATCTTGAAACAAATGATAAAGAAGCAACGGCTTCACCTTTAACAGACACATTAACGTTAGCCATTCTTGTAGTATAATCGATTGCATTAATTAGATTTCCGGAGTAGCTTAAAACACCATCAACATTATTAAATTCTTTGAGCAGTAAATACCGACTTAATGGGCCATTTTCGCAAAAATCAAAAGAGCGTTTTTGGCGAATCTTAAACAAATGGGTCGCATATCCGGTTATATAACCGGTTAAAGATTGATCAGCTCCGTATGACCAGAGTACTAAATGACCATTAATCCCGCCGCCTGCTTCAAAGAAACCACCATTTCCAACCACTGGTTGAAAAACATTGTGCGAGTTTAATCTATTTCCTGTTGGAGCAGATATTCTAGCGAATACCCCTAAATGAGAAAGATTTGTTTGCCAAAAATTTGATCCCAAGTTTACTATAAGTTCGGCTACCCCTGTCTGCGACAAAGTCCCGTTATTAAATCTGCCAAACTCCCACGGTGTTTTCATATCACCGAATAAAAAATTACCGCTTAATGCTTGTCTGATGTTGCATGTTGCTGGTACGGCACCAGGTGCCATATAACCTGCCGGAAAGTCTGAATTTTCTGGACAACAGCTATCAGTTTCGCACAGATTAAGATTCCATCTAGTATGCACGATAGGTAAAATTATTTGCAGATAATTTAAACATGGTTGATCAAATCTTATAAAGAACTGATTTTCAAAAATAAAGTTTTCTATGGTTGGATGTGCGGTTAATGTCCCTCGAAATTCTGGTGCCAATCCTACATAATCGCCTAAAACTTGGCATCTCATTCTATCTTCCACATCCGAACCTGCGAAATTCAAATGATTGGAGCCAAATAAATTACGTGTAATGTTATCCGGATCAAATGTTCTCGTATAGGAGAAAGTATGAAAGGTGTTAAAAAAACTACAACCTGCTTGGGCTTGATTTAAGCCGACCGATTGCCTTGCCAAATTTGCACCTTGTGATCTTGGTAAAATAGCTGAAGTTATATAGTCACCTGTTCTGAAACAACTACTTGGAAGACATTCTGTCCCACATTCACCCAAAATACAAATTTTAGGTGCGTCATCTGTACAGTTCGAGATTGTGCAGTCTGGCTGACAGTTTATTACTGAGGTTAATTCAAGAAAACAGAGAAAAAAAATAATCTTTTTATACATAATGCCCCTAACTTTTTGATAGCTATACCCTATTAAATTTATGTGATTAATAGCAATATTTTAATCGACTTTAATAAAAAAAATGGCAATGAGCCGATAAATTCGATGTGCGTCAGATGGTTTCTATATTTTATAATGTCATGCTTTATCATTAATTATCCAATTAATTTTGTAGATCTGGCTATTTGTTGATCGAAAACGCTACAATAAATAATAATGTTTTAAGGGGTTAGAAATTGCAGGAGGTTATGTGTCAAAATTAAAATTAGGAATAGTGCTGTTTTTTATGTTGTCGTTCTATAATTTATATTCTGTAAATGGGACAGAAGTTAAAACTACTGGGACTTTTATAGATACTGAAGACAGAACAAAAATTTTAAATATTATTTTAAAAAATCCGGCAAATCTTGTGGGCGATATTCAAGGTTTAGATAATGAAATCACTGCTAGTAAAAAGGCAATTAATAAAAAGATTAAAGCCTTAGATCCGTACGTTGACAAAGCATCATTAGAACAAGCAGTTATTAGATTACGAAATATATTAAGACATCAAATTTTTTATGTACATGACAGCTATATTTATGCGGATGTTCTTTATGCTATATTGCAGAATAATCCTTACCTAGTAAAATTAATAATTTTAACCTCAAATGAGGGCAAGAAAGCCACATTATTGAAGCAATTTCAAGAAGGAATAAATGTTACAAAAGGTGAATTTGAACAAGCATTTAATTTGGTTGCGAATTGGAAATCATTTCCTGAAGATACTAATTTTATCGATATTGATTTTCAAAAATATGAACAGTTAAAAGAGACGTATAATGGCAATCCAATTTTTAAAATAATGCATAATATTCGAGAATGTATAGATTGTGATATATCAAGAAAAGAAGTCCCATTAGTAAGAAAATTTTTTGAGGATCAAGTAGTTCAATCTGTTGCTAATAATTTTCCAAACAAAAATGAGCAAATTAGCATAGCCGATTTTGCTACTGGTAATCTTTTTCAAACATTCATAAATGTTAACAAGATAGCTGCTCAAGGGTATACAAATATTCGCTTGAATTTAATAGATTTAGAATATCAAAAAATAATAAACAAATATAAGTTAGAATTAACAAAAAAACCGAGTTTTATAAATTCGATAGATATTGCACCTGGCCCGTTAAAGCTCAATACGGAATTATGGCATTTATATCCTGCTGGGAGTGGGAAATTGAATGTTTTTTGGAATACCTATGAAACAGGACTGCCAACTTATTCGCCATTAGATTTATCACAAATTGTGCTAGGTGTTATTCAGCCATTAATTAATGATACATTATTTAATAACACTTTTGCCTATTTCAGTATGTGGTTTAAAAATACACCTGTTAATCTAGAAATAGTTATTTATGGAGATGCGGCAGATTATTTACAAGATTGTAAAAATGATAGTTCCCTTAAGAGTAATCTTCTTACAGCGGTAGATTATTTTACAGATACTCAAGATATTTTTGAAGAATTAAGAAAAAATTGTTTAAAGCCTCAGGCACAAGTTTTAGGTCTTGTTCATGATCAGGAAGATTTGCCCGATGGAAAATCTGCTTCAAAATTTTATTTTTCTCGAGGAGCTCAGGATGAGCCGCTTAAGCATTTTTCTATTGATTTAAAAACAACAGCGCTGACAGGTATACCCGAACTGCCAAACACAACTGATTACTATTTACAAGGGGTAAAAGAGTTGTTTTGGAGCGCGAACAAGAAATCAAAGCAGGCTGATAAATCAGACAAGAATATGTCTACTAATTTATTGACTTTGTCTTCAGTGCTTCATAACTTAACAAATTTAACTATTCAAGAATAGACCATTAAAGACTCTAAGCACCGATATTTATCGGTGCTTCTTTTTTTTGGGTTTTTACAAATTATTGTGTATTATCTTAGATTTTTTTTGAGCAATTGTTTAGGTTGATTTCAACCATTCAACAAAAGGGTAATAAATGAAAAAAACAAATAGTATGTTTTATTTCTTGTTAACTATCTTTGGAAACAGTAATTGTATGGAAGAATTGACTCAGAAAATATATGTGGAAACAATAAGCTCAGTGCTAAATGACCAAGAAAAAATTATTTTATCAATCATCCAAGGTAATGATCTTTCAGCCCCGTTTAATAATATTATAGAGTATATAAATGCCGTAAATGTATTAAGTGATAAGCAACAAAACGAAATGTTTAAACAAGAGTTAATGGCATTTGCTTATGAACATATTAAAGATCGCTTTGCTATAGCTGAAAGCAAACTTAGTTCAAATGAACTCCATGAAAAATTAACAAAAGCGGTAAAGGTAATTTATGAGTATCCAATTGATGAAAAGAAAGATGAAGAAACAGCGGTTCAAATTGCTAAATTAATAATGGCTGGAGCAGATGCTAATTTGGAAATATCTCAACACAAAGAAAATCATATATTATTTCATATAGCTAAAGCGTATGTTGAACAGCCTTGGTCGTCTTTAGTTCCACTGTTAAAGATTTATGGTGCAAAATTTGATGGACGAAATGCAAAAGGACTCACGGTGTTAAAGCTTGCTATTAAAAACTGGAATACAGCGATGGTGAAACAACTTATTGTTCAAGGTGTTCAGGTTGAAAAATCAGACCTCGATTTTGCTCGATCCGAAATAGGTGATACTGCTAAAGGAGATACTATTATATCTATTCTTAAAGAGGCACTTAAATTTCAAAAGCCGAGAGAACTTTTCATGTATTCTGCAACATACAGCGTTTAATAAATTGTCAATTATCACCAAAGGGTAGATGTCATATTACGTTTGTTGTTAATTATGATTCTATCATTACTGCTTTTATAAGCTTTTTAGAAAAATCAATTAAGGGTGGAAATATGGAACCGTTAGCTTCGAAAATTAGACCTAAAAATTTAGATGAATTTGTAGGGCAAAAACATTTAGTTGATGTTAATAAGCCTTTACGAATTGCTATCGAAAAAAAGCAGTTATTTAGTTTTATATTGTGGGGGCCACCAGGCGTGGGTAAAACAACACTTGCGCGAATTTATTCTAAAGCAGTAGATGCTGAATATCATGAACTTTCTGCAGTATCTGCAGGAAAAGATGATATTCGAAAACTTATTGAAAAAACGATACCATTTGAGGTTGCTCCAAAATCAAAAATTTTATTTTTAGATGAAATTCATCGATTCAATAAAGCTCAGCAAGACTTTCTTTTGCCATATGTTGAATCAGGACAATTAATTTTGATTGGTGCGACGACTGAAAATCCTAGTTTTGAGGTAATTCCAGCATTGCTTTCTCGATGCCAAGTATTTGTTCTTAAGGAACTTGCTGAAACTGAAATGAGCGAAATTATTGATCGTAATGATATAAAAATCGATGATGAATCTAAAGGTTGGTTAATAAGAATGGCCAACGGAGATGCTCGTCAAGCTTTATCATTACTAGAAAAAACCATAAAACTTTATGAAACAATAACGTTAGAAAATTTACAAAATACTTTGCAAAGCGCTTATTTGCGTTACGACAAAAAAGCAGAAGAGCATTACAATACAATTTCAGCTTTTATCAAATCGATGCGAGCATCTAATGCTGATGCTGCACTTTATTATCTTTGTCGTATGATTGAAGTTGGTGAAGATCCTAAGTTTATAGCTCGCCGAATGGTGATATTTGCTTCAGAAGATATTGGGTTAGCAAGTTCCAATGCATTAACGGTAGCAAATAATGTTTTTAGAGCGGTTGAGATAATTGGCTATCCAGAATGCGCAATTAATTTAGCTCATGGAGTTTGCTATTTGGCTCTAGCGCCCAAAAGTAGAGAATCTTATTATGGTTATCTTGCTGCAACTGAAGATGTTAAGAAAACAGGAAATCTACCAATCCCGATGAATATTAGGAATGCACCTACCAAATTGATGAAAGATTTAGGATATGGTAAGGGATATGAAAAATATACACAGGAAGATTTGTTGCCAGACAAATTAAAGGGTAAGAAATATTTAAAAAACCGAGAGTCTTAGCCTAATAATTTGGCTAAGCTCTCGGTATTAGAATTTGGATCTATTTCAAATTAGCCATGGCATTAGTGGTTATAGTTTTATTACCAGGTGCTGTATATAGTACATAGAAAACGAATAAAGCAGCGCCTAATGTTACTAAGCTTACAATAGTATTTGTAGTATTAAAGAATTTCTTTGGTTGTGGTACTACCGTGTAACTAGTATGAGAATAAGTTTGTGCTGGTTCGCTTGCTTTGTTTGAGCTGAAATCTTCTAGCATTTCTCTTGCATTAGATTGATCCATCATTAAAGCGTCAGGATTATCAATAAATAAATTTACGGCAAATTTACAAATTTCTTTTCCTTTAAATCTCACTACAGAATGCTTAAATGGTGTTGTAAGGACTAATCTGGGCGCATCGGAATTATCTAATATTGTTTGAAATTCTTCGGTTGTAACAAGTTTATCGCCTGTTCCCTGAATGAATAATATTGGGCAAGTAATATGGGGTAAATGTTGAAGAATAGAATGTTCATCTAGATCGATGCCCAGTACTGCTTCTCCCAGCTTTAATAATCCTTTGTCTAAATAAGGAATGTCCATAAACTTTTGTAATAGCCAAGGTGCATTGCCATGTATTTGATCAAAACTTAAATAGGGATCATGAGCAACCTTGAGAGCAACAGAATGAGTAGATAGCCAGCTGCTATCAAATATTAATTTATCAAATGCTTTGCTATTATTTTGCTCTGCATCGGCCTGGACTTTAGATAGCACTAAAGTGCTATAGCAGTTACCGGCACCTATAATTTCGGTGTATTCGCTCTCCTTACCATTTACTGCAGGGTTATTGATAAATGCTAACGCAGCTTCAATATCTAAATGTTCTCTTCGAAAACGTTCACTAAAAAATCTATCTGCAGGATTCCTATACCAAGCGGTTTTTGATTCATCACGTGCATCATGTGGTCCATGACCCCAATAATCTAAGAGCAATACATCGTAATCTTTGTAAATCTCGATGAGTGGCATCATCTCTTCAAAGCCGCCACCAAATCCAGGGGCGACAAGTACAATTTTATCTTTGCCGTTATTAAAATAGTAGCAGGTAACCAAGCATTGATCAGCTGTTTCTAAGGTTACAATTTCTCCGCCAAGAGCAGTGCGTTCTGCATCGAGCCACTGTTTGTTTTTTAAATTAGATGTACGAAATAAGGGTGATTCGTTTAACGAATTATTTAAGCTGGTTATGTGACCATATTCGTCGTTAGATAATTGATAACCATTAATAGAAAAATTACTTAACTCGCTAAAGTCTTCATCATGATCTATATCGCCTTCTTCCATGCAAAAAGCATTAGAAGGAAATAGAATGAAGCATAAAAAGAGTTGTTTGATAAATGATTTTAACATAAAAAGTATCCCTTGAAGAATTAAACATTCGTAAATTCAAATAGCAAGTGCAACTTTTTACACTTTAATTGAATTATAAAAGAGATCCGCTGGAGAGTCAAAATTTAAAGACTTTCTTGGGCGGAAATTGAGCTTGCTCATGATCGTTCCTAATC
>Ga0335394_10000984_pt1 | contig 31594 bp, 25 predicted proteins | sample MAT03_FD_205741 | JGI IMG/M metagenome (GOLD analysis project Ga0335394, IMG submission 205741) | Freshwater microbial communities from Lake Fryxell liftoff mats and glacier meltwater in Antarctica - MAT-03 (spades assembly) (version 2) ...
TAACGCCAGTATAGCGACGAAATTTAGTCTTTGAAAGTTTTGATAGTTGTATATATTTCTCTGTATCCATGATACAAAAATAAACATCTTTTTATCCGTTTACGACTTTCGCATGAAGTCTAATATTTGCACCCCATGCAGAAGGCAGAAGAGAACGACATTAGGCTTGATTTTTTTGCGGGAAGGGGCACAACCGCAGCAGTTTCTTTACAAATGAAGAGACAACTCATTGCAATAGAACAAAATGGATTATATTGAAAATATTACTATTATGGGCTCACAAAAAGTAATTGGCAAAATGGTTCCTTTAGCAAAAAGCGAGGTTGTTCAAACAGAAATGAGTTTAGTTGCCAAAAAATAGGACAAATATTGCAAATTAGAGTATGACAAAGGTGGTATTAGGGAGTCGGTTAGCTGCAAAGGTGGAGGCCAATTCATTTATCTCGAACTTAAAAAATACAATCAAACCTTTATTGAGCAAATTGAATCTACAAAAGACAGCAAAGCATTATTAAAGATTTGGGTTTGTATGACAATTTTTGTGGTTTGATAGTTATTACACAAAGTATTCCTCACTGGGCGAGCCACCCAAACTTGGGCTTTGATGCCCAAAATTTTGACACCTTGTAGGCTACCTGCAGCGATAAAGTATATAAAAGAAAGCTAAAATCAACGGGAGCTAACGGCTAAGACAAACCCACCAAACCGAGATTATAGAAATGATTATCGCCTTAATTTGACAGCTTTTTGCTCAAACTCAAAAGCGATATTAACCGCATCAGAAACAGGATAAAGCAGATTAATCGAATTGGCCTTGGGGTCAGCTTTTACCAGTAGCAGCCCCCTGGCAGATTGCCCCGGCTGAATGGTGGTTTCGGCCAACGCATCGGTTTGGAGCAAGCCTTTTTCGTTAGTTAAACGATACATCATTTTGTTATATCGCTCATTGTCAACTACTTGCTTGGTCCATATTAGGTGGCTGCCCGCATCAAATTGAGCGGCGCGTTGCCAATAGTCATTTTGTGAGTGGCTGCGCCCCGACGTGGCCAAGGCCACATTGCCCACCATCAAGCCCACATTGACGATGGTATTGACGGTACGGCGACGTTTGGCGCGTTTCATGCTCAATTCCACTTCGCCCATGCGCTGGCGCGGGTCTATCACATCAAGCTGGGTAAAATAGTTGCTTTTTGCAGCGTTATTTTGACCCCGCACCGACTGCCCGTAAAAGTCCGCAGGGTAAAGTGTCCAAGGTTCATTGGTTTTGTTTTTTACTTCAATATCAAACAGGTAATAATCAAAAAATGGACCTTCGTAAGCGGCCACCACTTGAATATTGTTCTGAATGTCTTGGGTTACGTCGCGGCCATCAATGGTGGCAATCTGCCCCGAAACAGGCCGCAAAACAGTAGTTTTGGGCGTAATAGCGCACGAAGTCATCAATAAACTTCCCAGCACCAAGAAAAAAAATGAGTTACGTGCTTTCATATCAAATTAGCTGTTTGATTTTGGTACGTAAAGTTAAACAATTACGTTCTTATAATTTCGTAATTTCTACCAATTTATTGTATAATTTTTGAAACTCGTCGGCAGGTTTTATTTTGGGATACCCCCATTTTATGGTGATTTGTTGACTGCCTTTCTTTTGGGAAACATAATAATACACATTGCCAGGTTCGTCCAGGGGCTTCCAGTGGGCCTGCTGCGCTTGCTTGAATAGCGGTGCAACGTCGGCAGTTGGCAAGGTTTTTTGCAGCGTAAAGCCCGCGTCAAGGTGGGTACGGACGTACGTTTGGCCGTTTTCCAAGAGGCGATATTCTTTCCACGCGCCCGTTATGCCACCGCCACTGCCTACAATAAGCTGTCGCCCTTGGTAGCGGTCTAAAAAAGCCGCTTCGCTCGTTGTTGGTTTGGCAATATCGGCGGTTTTCAATTTGTTTAAAGTATAATAAGCGGCACGATTCATCAATGTTTTACCATCGGGAGTTTGAATATCGCCCATTTTTAAATCATAAATATATCCAGCTTGCATGTCAGAAAGCACCAAAGACACCGTGCGCCCATCAGCCAAAATAGTAGCCGACTGCACCGCAACGGGCTTGATGTCAAATTGCTTAGAGCCATAAGCCTCGTGGTATTCGTAGTAGTAGCGCTTGAAGGTAAACTGGTCTTTGGCAACCGTTTTTTGGTCGATTGGTAGCGTAAAAGTAATGTCGAAGCCCTTGGCAGTGAGGCGCATATTCAACATATCTAATGGCGTTTTGCCCGTCCACTTGATGCGCTGAATACCTTCGTCGCCTACCCAGCCGTGGTCGTTGTGGCCTACCCAGAGGGTGCCTTTTCGGTCAAAAACCAAGCGATTGTTGCCTTTTATCAGCCCCGTTCCGTCGCCAAAAGCCACGCAAAATCCTTGTCTTTGGCCATCAATTTCTTCGGTTTGTACGCGCAAAAGCCGCCCGTAGTCCATTTCTCCAACCAGCAATTGCCCGCTATATGGCCCAAATTTTCCGCCCGTGTTGTCTAAAAGCGATTGCGTGGGTGAGTGGGCAATTTCGGTATGCGGAAAAGCCACCGCTTCTACGGTTCGCAAGCTATCGAGCTGCCGCACAGGCAGCGAGATGGGATTTACTCGTGGAAAATCGGGCCGCCAAATCAAACTGGCAACGTGGCCGTAAAATTTATCTTTTTGAACGTGATACAGCTTGCTCGTTCCAAGCCAATCTCCTTGGTTATCAGCTACGTATAAATTACCAGCGGCATCAAACCCCAAGCCATTTGGCGACCGAAACCCGCTGGCATAAGGCACTAATTTACCCGTTTTGACGATGTACTTCATCACCCAACCGCGGTAGGGCACGCAGGAGTACATTCGCCCTGCTCGGCTCAAGGAGTCGTAAGTGCCTCTTATTTCAGAACGAATTCCTGCCCCGCTGGAGGCCACATTGAGGGCAATAAAGTAGTTGCCTTCGGGGTCTTTTAAGGGGCCAAAAGCAAATTCGTGGTAGTTGCCGCTCATGCCAAAGTCGTCGGTTACGGTTTCGTAGCGGTCGGCTATACCATCGTTGTTGGTATCTTTGAGGCGGGTCAGCTCGGGGCGTTGCATTACCAGTATTTCCGAATTGCTAATGACCGCAACGCCAAGTGGGTCGTGCAGCCCTTCGGCAAATTTTTTCCAAGTTTTTGTTTTGGGGTTATACATCATCACTTCGCCCAAGTGAAAACAGGCCACCAGCCGCCCGTCGGGCATAAAATCCAGGCCGCCCGTTTCGGCACGAAGCCCTGGGGGTAGGGCAATGTTTTCTACTTCGTAATAATTGGTGATGGTGTCGCGCTGGGCATGGGCGCAACAGAACGAAAAAATAATTAGGCAAACGACATGACCCCACTTTGGGTGCTTATTTGTTTTCAAAATTTGCCAAATCGGTGCCATGCCGCATTTCTTGATTATAGGTTCTTGATTGCAAATTAGAAACAAATATTTGTCTTCGCAAAAATGGTGCGCATCACCCAAAAATGAAGCCTCAATGCGGAAGCATAACTTTTGGCTTTTTGATTATAAACAACAAAAGCCTCGCTTTTGGCGAGGCTTTTGCATCCAATGTCTAATTAAGAATTACTTCTTAATTGTATCAACAGCCATTGAAGGAACTGTATCCATGGCAACAGTATTTGTATCCATAGTAACAGTTGTATCTACAGCAGCAGCAGCTTCAGTAGATTCTTCTTTCTTACCACCACAAGCTGCCAAAGTAATCATACCGGCAACAAACAAAAATGACAATACATTTTTCATACTTAATAATTAATTTAAGGTTTCCTCCACAAAGGTAGGCAGTAAAACGGTATTCACAAATATTTTATTAAAAAAAAATTAAAAAAATCTTAAAAATTTAATCTTTCTTTAATAAATACTGAAAAGACTTGACGTAGTACAATTATGGCAATAATTGCGGCATTAATCCCAACAACAAAGTAAGCACGGTAGAAGCTATCAATACGATTCGGTAAAAAGGTGATACACGCAAAGCACTCACGTCGCCTTCTTTCAAGTAGGTTGCGATGATGACCTTGAAGTAATAATAAATCCCCACCGCCGACATCAAGATGGCAACAATCAATATCCAGACCAGGTTGCCACGTTCGATAATGTTGCCAAAGATAAAAAACTTACCCCAAAAGCCCGCCGTGAGTGGAATACCCGCCAGCGAGAGCATCGAAACCGTTAATACAAAAGCCAACAGCGGGTTGCGTTTGCCAAGGCCATTGAAAGCATCAAAATTTTCGGCATCTTCGTTTGAATGTACGCTTCTTTCTTTGGCCACGGCCATCAAAACACCAAATGCGCTCACGGTGGCCAGTGAGTAGGCCAGCGAATAAAACACAATGGCATTTTGCGACTGGCTCGTCATGGCCGTTAGGCTCAACAACAAATAGCCCGCGTGCGAAATGCTGGAATAGGCCATCATGCGTTTAAAACTTTTTTGATAAACAGCCGTAACGTTTCCTACCACGAGTGTCAAAACGGTAATGGCCGCCAGTGTAAGCCACCAAAAACTGTAAATACCAGAGAACGAGCCAGATAGCAACCGATAGATGGCCGCAAAACCCGCCGTTTTGACAATAGTGGACATGAAAGCCGTAAAAACTGTGGGCGCACCGTCGTACACGTCGGGTGTCCAAAAATGAAAAGGTGCCGCCGATACTTTGAACAACATACCAATCAAGACCAACAACGAGCCAACGTAAAGCAGCGTTGAAATGGGGAACGGATTTGCCGATAGGTAGCCTTTTATATCGCTGAGGCTAAACGAACCCGTGGCACCGTAGAGGAGTGCCATGCCAAAAAGCATTATGCCGGTGGCAAATGCACCCATCAAAAAATACTTTAAAGCGGCCTCGTTTGAGCGTAGGTTGCGCTTGTCGCTGCCTGTGAGCACGTACATGGATACCGAGAGAATTTCGACCCCCAAAAACAGCATCAGCAGGTTGTCGAAGGCAATCATCATGATGGCTCCCACGAGCGAAAACAGAATGATGGCGTAATATTCGGCGGGTTGGGCCATTTCGTCGTCGGCAAAGCCGCGCGTGAGACCCACTACCAAGAACGCCGAGAAGAGCACAATGGCCGAAAAAGACATGGTAAGTTGGTTTTCAAACAACATTTCGTTGAAATACAAACCCGGTGCGTCGTTCCAATGAACGAAATTGGCGGCAAAGGCCAACGCAAGAAACAACAGCGTGGCGGGCAATAAGATGTTTTTCGATTTTTGGAAACCCAAAAACAAAACCACTAAACCCAGTATGGAAAGAAGTATGATAGGAAGCATAGCTTGTCAGTAAAATCATTAATAATGAACCATTTGAAGCAAATTGCTTACTGCTGGCTCGGTGAGTTTCAGGAATGAATTGGGATAAAGACCTATCCAAAATACCATCACGACCAATGGCAACAGCACGGCGCGCTCGCTGAGGCTCAAATCGGTAAAGTGTTCGGTAAGCGACGATTTGCCCCCAAACATGGCTTTTTGAAACAACCGCAACATATAAACTGCCCCCAAAATAATGGTTAAGCCAGCAATTGCCCCGAGCCATTTGTTGAATTCATAAATGCCAGATAGCAGCAAAAACTCGCCCACAAAGCCATTGGTGAGCGGCAGCGCAACACTACCGAGCAGCAGAATCATGAAATAGACCGTGAGTTGCGGTGTACGTTGCGTAATGCCGCCCAATTGCTCAATGTTGCGCGATTTTGTGCGCGAAAAAATAATTTCGATGATAAAAAACAAGCCTACTACATTGATACCGTGTGCCAGCATTTGAATCAAAGCCCCCTGCACGCCGTTGAGCGTTTGCGAAAACACCCCCGCCGCCATCAGGCCCACGTGCGCAAACGACGAATAGGCCACGAGCCGTTTGATGTCGCGCTGCTGAATGGCAATAATGGAACCATATATTATACCAATAACCGACAAAATGACCGCCGTTGTACCCCACGTTTCTATGCCGAGCGGCACGATGGGCAACAAAAACCGAACGACCCCGTAAACGCCCATTTTGAGCATAATTCCTGCCAGCAGCATCGTGGCCGCAGTAGGCGACTCGGTGTAGGTATCTGGCTGCCAAGTATGAAAAGGAAAAAGGGGCATTTTAATGGCAAAAGCCACAAAAAACGCCCAAAAAATCCAACCCTGCTTTTGCGCGTCTAAGGCTACTTTGTAAAGTGCCGAAATGGCCGAATTGTGCGGAACACCTGCCGACAAACCCGCCGTTTGAAAATACAAATACACCAAGGCTACCAGCATAAACAAACTGCCAAAAATGGTGTAAACAAAAAATTTTAAGGTAACCTTGATGCGGTTTTCGCCGCCCCACACGGCCGCCAGAAAATAGATAGGAATGAGGGCGGCCTCAAAGAAAAAGTAAAACAAAAAGGCATCGGTAGCCGTAAAAACACCCACCAACGCGGCCTGCATAAACAAAATGAGCGCGTAAAAAGTAGAGGCGTTTTTGTAGGGTTGGCGGAAAGTAGAGAGAATAATGAGCGGCGTCAAAAAAGCCGTGAGCATTACCAACAGCAGACTGATACCGTCAATGCCGCCCGCAAACATAATACCTGCGGAGGCTATCCAAGGATAGCTAAAACCGAATTGCTGGGTGGCGTTGGGTTGAAACTGGCCAAACATGGACACGGCAAGCCCCAATTCTAGCAAAGCACCAACGAGCGCAATTTGTTTGGCACTGTTGTTTTTGGTGAGTAGCGCCGCCAATGCAGATAAAGCAGGAACCAATATGAGAAAAAGAGTAAGCATATTTTAGGTTTGGTAAAGTATCTTCTTATTTAAAAAGGATTGATCCAAAATTCCACAGCAACAGGGCGGTAATACCCACCACCATCGCAAATACATAGAAGCTCGTTTCGCCCGTTTGTATTTGTCGCAACTGCCCCGCACTAAATTTTACCAAAGCCCCCGCGCTTTTTGCGCCACCATCTACTATAAACTCGCCAAAGCTATAAAGTGCATCGGAGAGTTTGCGCATTGGATTTACAAAAACCGCCTCGTACAGTTCGTCCACATAATATTTGTTGTAAATCACCTTTTGTAAACCCGACTCTTGGCCATCGGCGGCAGGAATGGCTTTTTTGCTAATAAACAGCACGTAAGCGGCTCCCATGGCAATCAATGCCGCCACCACCGAAACCCCCATGAGCATATACTCGGTGCTGTGGTCGAGGTGGCCGCGTTCAAACAAAGCGGGGTTGGCGCGTTTGGCTCCTTCAAAAAGTGGCTCCATAAAAGTAGCCAGTGCCGAATGGCCGCCCAAGACGTGCGGCACGTTCATAAAACCACCAATAACCGACAGCACCGCTAACACCACCAGCGGCAGGGTCATACTGGCGGGCGACTCGTGCAAGTGGTTCGCTTGCGCGGGCGTACCCCTAAAATCGCCGAAGAAAGTAAGAAACAGCAAGCGAAACATGTAGAAAGAGGTCATAATAGAACCCGCCACGCCCAAAACCCACATCAGTTTGTTGTGTTGGTAAACGTGCGCCAGAATTTCGTCTTTCGAGAAAAACCCTGCGAACGGCGGAATACCCGAGATGGCAATGGTTGCAATCAAGAACGTGAGAAAAGTAACGGGCAGCTTTTTGCGAAGCCCGCCCATGTTGCGAATGTCCTGCTCGTTGGACATGGCATGAATAACACTACCCGCTCCCAAAAATAGCAGTGCCTTGAAAAACGCGTGCGTAATAACGTGAAACATGGCCGAAGAATAAGCCGCCACGCCCAACGCCATAAACATATAACCCAACTGACTAACAGTAGAATAGGCCAGTACTTTTTTGATGTCGTTTTGAAACAAACCAATTGAGGCGGCCATCAGTGCAGTTGCCAAGCCCAAAATACCAACTATTTCGAGGGTGTCTGGCGCAAGTGCGTACAGCACATTTGACCGAACTACCATGTAAATACCCGCCGTAACCATCGTAGCAGCGTGAATCAACGCCGAAACGGGCGTTGGCCCAGCCATGGCATCGGGCAGCCAAGTATAAAGGGGTATCTGGGCCGATTTGCCCATTGCCCCCACAAAAAGCAGCAATGTAATGGCCCCAAGTGTGGCATTGCCCACCGACATTCCCGCCGCTTGGTCGAAGACTTGCAGGTATTCGACCGTGCCGAAGGTTTGAATAATCAAGAAAATGCCCAACAAAAAACCCAAATCGCCGATGCGGTTCATAATGAAGGCTTTGCGAGCGGCATTGTTGTAGTTGGTAACTTTATTCCAAAAACCAATAAGCAAGTAAGAGCAGAGTCCCACGCCTTCCCAGCCAATAAACATAATGACGTAGTTGGATCCCATCACCAAAAGCAGCATGAAAAACAAAAACAGGTTGAGAAAAGCAAAAAACTTTCCAAAAGCGGCATCGTGGCTCATGTAGCCAATCGAATAAATGTGAATCAACGACCCCACACCCGTAACTACCAATAACATTAAAAGCGATAGTTGGTCAATCTGAAAAGAAAAAGCGATGTTCAATGGCCCCACCGTAATCCAGTCAAAGAGCGAAACCACCACCGCTTGCCCTTCAAAACTACTCCAAATATAAAGCGAGATGCCAAAAGCACCCAGTGCTGCTGCCGAGCCAATGACCCCCACCAGACTTTTTGGTACGTGTCGAAAACCAATACCATTGATTAAAAAACCAAGGAGCGGCAAAAGAGGTATTAAAATAAGTAAGGAAGTGTTCATAATATTTTTAAGTTGAACGTTGGCGTGTTGGCCCTTGATTGCTGATTTTGTGTGCAATTCAAAAGCCCGAAGTCCAGCATCTAAATATTTACCATTTCAGTTTGTTCAAAAAACCAATGTCAATAGAGCGGCTATTGCGGTATATCATCACAATGATAGCCAGCCCTACGGCTACTTCGGCGGCGGCCACGGCCATGATAAAAAACACAAATACCTGCCCAGCGGGGTCTGAACGGTAAGAAGAAAAAGCCACCAACAGCAAATTGACAGCGTTGAGCATCAACTCAATACTCATAAAAACCACGATGGCGTTGCGGCGAGTCAAAACACCCACAATACCAATAACGAAAAGTGCCGTACTGAGCCAAAGGTAACTTTGTAGTGGAATGAGTTGAATAACCTGCGGAATGGGAGGGGCGTTTTGTGGAAACATAGTAGGTTAAACAATAAAAATGAGGTTTGGACTGACGGGCGTTTCTTTGAAAACGCGGGAGCAAATTTACGGATAAATCGTAGTTGCCCAAATCTGAATCTTAAAAACTGGCATAAAGCACCATTATTTATGTTATTTCGGAATTTAGCCTCGGTTGAGCCAGCTCCCTATTTTAAGGCGGATAATCTCCAACTCCTGTACTTTTAAGAACAAACTACCCCCCAAGAACACCAAAAGAGCAACGCTTGCCAATAGGGCACTTACTAATAAACTGTTTAGCTTGTCATAGATTTCAAAATTTCCCCACACCAAGCCCAGCGCCCACGCTACCGCGCCAGCCGCCAGCAAAGATACCGTTACTTTGGTGGTTTCGGCCAAATCGTGCAGCCCCAAATATTGTACTTTATTGCGATAAACAGCGTATATAGGAATGAGCATCATTAAAAAAGAATGGATAAAAGTCTGGGCAATAAGCCCCGAAAAACCCCAAGCCTGCATAAAAACGTAACCCAACGCACACGAAACCAAATGTCCCACCGCCCATAAATAGTACAGCACATCGGGCCGCGAAACTGACACGGCCAACTTGCGAAAAATCATGTAGGGGCCATTGACAACCATGCCCGCAAAAAACACGCAAAGCAACCAATAGACCCGTTGCACGTCTTGGGCGTTAAATTTTGAGCCGCCCCAGAGCGTCCAAACGAAATACTCGCCCCCTGCCCAAAACGGCAGGAGAATCAAAAAGCCCAAAAAATAGGAAAAATTGAGGTTTTTTATCACAAAACTCCGCACTTGCCCACCGTTGTCTTGGTTGATAAAGCGATTTATTTCGTTAAAAAATACCGTACTGACAGGAATCATAAACATGTTGGCCATTTTGCCATAAATCAACTCGGCGTAGCGATAAATAGCAAACGTGCCGGGTGCCAGCAGCGACAAAGCCGCATTGAAAACAAAAGTATAAACCTGCACGCTGCCCATGTAGGAAGAAGTGGCCGCTATGGCCTGAAACAATTCGCGCAACGGAAAATAGGGATTAACAAACGAAAACAAATGCCGATAGCCCACCTGCCGCAAATAATAAACGGTAGTGCAAAATTGAGCCAACACGCTAAATACCAACCCATATACCAGCGCGTTTATGTTGCCACTGGGGCCCCATATCGCCAAAATCGCAATAATAACTACCAGCGAAACGGTATTGGTCAGCTCAACTTTACCATATATGTTTTCGGCGTTCAACATACCTTGAAACAAATTGGTAGCAATCTGAACGGGCATTAAGAAACCCGTTAAACAAAAAATTTGCCACACCATTTCTTTGGTTTCGGGCAAAAACCCAGGTACAAGCAGATTAATAATAAAACTGTGGCTTAAAATAAAAACCATTACCAACAAAAACGCTACGCCAACCATGAAGTTGCAAAGCGTAGAAATAACCGACATCGCCGCTTGAGAGCCCACCTCTTGCTTTACTTTGTGGTAGCGCGGCACCACAATTTCAACCAATTGCCCCGTTTGTACAAAGCGCGAAATGGCCGTGCCAAGCACCGAAGCCGCAAAAAAAGCCTCCACGCTTTGAGAAGTCCCAAAGTAATAGACGGTCAAGGTAGAGTAAGCTACGTTGAGCAGTACATTAAACGTGTTGAGGCTAAAAAGTTTGCCAATATTTCGATAATCCAGATTCAAGCTCCTGTTTTGTTATCGCCGTTTTTTTGCAAACATACCTTGATTACGCGTTATTTGACCAAGAAAAGTAGATAAATTCGGCTAATTTTGAAAAAACCTTACAAATGAAAAGAACAGACATCAACCCGCTACCCGAGTTTTTTGACAGGTACATCAACTTGACAGACGATACGGAACTATCTGATGCGCTCCAAGTTAGCCTTCAAGAAGTCGGCTTTTTTGCGCTTGATACCCTCAAAACCCTTGGCGATAAAGTCCATGCCGAAGGCAAATGGACAGCGAAAGATATTTTGCAACACCTCATTGACACCGAACGTATTTTTTGCTACCGTGCTTTGTGCTTTGCCCGGGCAGAGACTACCCAACTGCCCTCTTTTGATGAAGCCGATTATGCCATCAACGCCAACGCTTCTGGCCGCAGTTTTGAAGATTTATTGACCGAATTAAAAGCCGTCCGAAGGGCTACAATTGCTCTTTTTGCTTCTTTTTCTGATGAAGCATTGCTCAACACTGGGCTTTCGTTTAAGGGGTCATACTCGGTACTTTCCATTGGTTTTATCTTGGTAGGGCACCAGCGTTGGCATCTTAAAGTTCTACAAGAACGGTATTTTGTGTTGTTATAACTCCTTTTTTAACAACACATTCGTTCTGAGTAACCGCTTTATCTGTACAAAAAACGATAGATAAAACGGCTTAATAGTTGGTTTTTTTGACTATTAATTCGCTTATTTTTAGAATGCTCAAAAAATCATAAGAGTCGCTGTTGTGGATAGTTTCAAAGATTTTGATGTGGTAACTGATGTCTAAAAATTAGCAGGATTCGAAAAATGTTTGAATTGGATTTTGGTTAATTTTATCTTCAAATCTAAAAAACACAAAGTTATTGTCCATCTGAAATATTGACCGTTAAATAAATTGTACTTTGATTGGCTCTAAGATACCATTACGTTTGCAGTATAGGTTTAAGGAAATAATCAAATGGACAATACCCGTGCCCAACCAAAAGTAGATGTTGCTATAAGCGTATATGGTAAGCCCTACCAAACTGCCATAACGCTCTTGTCTTTGCTGAAACATTCAGGTGATTGGATAGACAAAATTTACTTTATTGAAGACAAAAAGCAGCCCAAAGGAGCCAGTTTTGCTTTCTTATATGCTTTGCTGGGCAGTCGTCTTGTAAGATATACCCCTCGTTTTTGGTTTTGGTACACTCCTTTTAAGAATCGTTTCTTATTAAAATGGAAACCCTATCGCCATTCTGTACGCTACCAATATGCTTGGGAAAAAACCGACAAAGATTACCTGATGGTCATACACAATGACGTGCTTTTTAAGCGAGATTTGATAGGAGCCTATCTTCAAAATTTGGACCAAGACAACTTGGGTATTGGCAAAATAGGCCAATGCTGGAACTGCCCCGCCCACGCCGAAGGGCTTTGCGAAAGTTCAAAATATTGGGACTACCGACCCACAAAACACGAAGCTTTGGCATTGATAAATCAGCGGCCCATCGGCCGTTCTAATATCGCCGCAGCCATTGTCAATCGGCACAGTGCTTGGCCTATGCCCGAGTGCCGCCTCAATGAGTATGTGGCGCTCATTAATCTAAAAAAAGCCAAGCCCATTACCATGCCCGTGGGAAAGGCCATCCCTTTTGGCGTATTTGACATGGACACTGGCACGCGCTGGTTTTGGGAGGTGAGCAACATGGGCTATAAAAATCAACATTTCGACTTTGAGTCCTACGCTACCCATGACTGGGCAGGGGGCATAAACAGTGGGCATGCGGCCATGCTGAACGCCGATATTTACCAAAAAGGAGAGGCTTTGGCCTTAGCCAAACTCAAAGAAGAGTTTGGCTTTGATACCGACACATTACTGAGCAAAGCCGCTTCCTGACAAGGCAGCTTTGCTCAATAAGAGGCTTGATTTACTAATATTTAAACGGTTTTCCGCCTGCCATTACTTCTTGCGTTTTTTCGTCAAACGTAACCCGCAAGCCTGTGCGTTGGGCAGCGTTGGCCATGATATTGGCAATCGAATGTTGATATCCCGCTTCGATAGGTGCGTTGGGCGTTTTGCGGCTCCGTACGCATTCCATCCAATTCTTGATGTGGTTGAAGGTCAGAACGTCGCCGCCTGTGTTGGCGTTGGTTTCAACTTTTTGGCCTGCGAGCTTCATGGCAGGAAGCAGGTTGGCTTTTAAACCCATTCCGCTGGCTTCGTTTGCCCGCATACCACCCGTGGCTGATATTTCGTTGGTATCCAAGTTGATCATACCGCCATTTGAGTAGTATAACTCTTTGGTGTCGCCTGCCGAGTTAGAAAACCGACTCGTAAACTGCACCTGAAAACCTGACGTGGGGTCGTTGGCTGGGCCGTAGTCAAATACCACCGTGAGCGTATCGGGGTTGGTGCGGCCATCTTTCCACTGGTAAATACCACCGTTGGCCACGGCAGAGCGTGGGTGTGGCAGGCCACTAAACCAGTGAACGGTGTCAATCTGGTGGCTCATCCATTGGCCAGGTATGCCCGATGAATAAGGCCAAAACAGGCGATATTCCAAGTACTTGCGCGGGTCGAAGGCCGTTTTGGGGCGGTTGAGCTGGTAGCGCATCCAGTCCACGTCCGATTCTTTCAAGGTACTCATTAATTGTGGGCGACGCCAGCGGCCAGGCTGGTTTACGTTCCACATCAGTTCTACCATTACGATTGGCCCAAATTTGCCCGATTTGATAAACTCTTCGGCGGCAAAATAATTGGCTCCGCTGCGTCTTTGCGAGCCAATCTGCACAATTTTATTGGAGGCTTTTACGGCTTTTAGCACGGCGCGGTTGTCTTCCATGGTTTCGGCCAAGGGTTTTTCGGCGTACACATCGCAGCCTGCTTTGACGGCCTCAACGGTGTGAATAGCGTGCTGAAAATCGGCCGTACTCAAAAACACTGCGTCCACCATTTTGGAGTCGTATAGCTCGTCGTTGTTTCTAAACACCTTTACGTCGCTACCCAACTGTTTGTCTAAAAAGGCTTTGCCTTCTTCGCGGCGGCGGTTCCAGATGTCCGACAGGGCTACCATCTCAAAATTCATGCCCTTTGCTAATTCTTTGAAAGGCATCACGTGCGACTGGCGGTGGCGGTCGGAGAAGCCCACGCAGGCCACGCGCACGCGGTCGTTTGCGCCGATAATTTTGGCATAACTTTTGGCCGACATGGCCGTGGCGGCACTCATCAGCACCGATTGCTTGATAAAATCGCGTCTTTGCATTTTGTAAAAAAGGTTTATTGGGTGCGTTGTACTGTTAAATTATCAGTTTTTTTTCTAATCTATTGTAATACCCGAATTTTAATGCTGCGGTAGCTCACCACGTCGCCGTGGTCTTGCAATAAGATGGGGCCTTTTGGAGCCGCCCCAAACTTATCGCCCCAAGCGGCATATTTGCTGCGTTCTACCAACGATTTGAAAAAATTGGAGTTGCGGTCGTATTCTACCACCTTGAACCCGTTCAGATAATGCGTTACGTGGTTGTTGGCATCTACCACCACGCGGCCTTGGTTCCAGTCGCCAATTTTTTTAATAGCTCCTTTGCGTGCACCCGTTTTATCGGCAGGAATAAGGTCGTAGAGCGAGCCAATGGTGCGGTTGCCGCCCGCGCCCATTTTGGCATCGGGGTGCTTGCTATCGTCTAAGACTTGAAACTCAAGCCCAATGGCCGAGCCTTTTTTTATGTATTCGGCGGGCAAACACATGGCTTGACCGGGCGTATATTCCATGACAGGTTGTAGTAGTTCGCGCACAAAATATTTTACGCCGCTATTGGCTCCTTCGGTAAGTTTGAAATCAAAAGTGAGCTCAAAGGCTCCAAATTGCTCGGTGGTAACGATGTCGCCGCCGTTGGTAGATTCGGCTCCGTCGCCTTTTTCTACGCTCAATACGCCTTCTTTGATGCTCCAACCTGCCGTCGGAAATGCTGTTTTGTAGGCCCCGCGCCAGCCGTTGGTGGTTTGTCCGTCCCACAAAAATTTAAACCCTTGGGCTTTTTCGGCTTCGGCAACGGTGTTTGGAATCCAGTTTTCGATGCGGACATTGCTGGCGGGTGCGGGTTGTAGATTGGCGGTCTGAATTCTGACGTTTTTCCAGCGTACTTGCTTGCCTTCGGCTTCTTTGGAGCCAATCGAATGAACCTGCAAGCACAGAAAACCCGCTGCCGTTACGTTGTCAATAACGTGGGCTACTTCTACATCGTTGATAAACGTACGCAGACTCGTGCCAATGGCCTCGATGCGGTATTTGTTCCACTGATTGAGGCGTTTGAAGGCACTCATTGCGGGCGTGTTGAGCTCTGGCACATACAGCCAACCGCGCCGCGCTTCGTCGTAGATGCCGCCCGAGTAGTTGCGGTCGGAGGCATCTATTTCCATTTGGTAGCCGTGTACGCGGTCGTTGTTGTAGTCGGGTTTGGACAAACTCCGAAACTGAATTCCTGAGTTCAAACCTTCGTCCACGTTTACTTCGCACTCAAAAATAAAATCGCCGTAGTCTTTTTCGGTGGTCAAAAATGAATTTGGCGTATCCATTACGGCTGTGCCTACAATGGTGCCATCTTTGACTTCGTATTTGGCTTTTCCGTTGAGTTGTTTCCAGCCTTTGAGGGTTTTGCCGTCAAACAGTGAAGTCCACTTGGGCGTTTGGGCTACTATTTGGCCGCCCAATACGACAAAAATTAGGGCGAGGGTTAGGTGTTTTTTCATTAATATTGATTTTGGTAAGAAGTGGTAAATTGCATTTTGTAAAAATTTTTAACAAGAAATTAGCACCTTTGGGCTTGTTTTAGAATAAAGTCGCGTTTATGTATAAACTAATGCTGTTGATTTGAAAAAAAAATTCACAACCCCACCCGCAGGTATTTTTTGGCAGCTTCATCAGTTACTTTTTGCCTATACTTTACTGGCTTTCGCGGTCTGTTATTTTGTGCCAACGGACCATTGGATAGCGGGTTTTATGATGCTTTCTGTACCTGTTTTGATGCTGCTTCATTTGTTGTTTTTTTGTTGGTTTTTGTTTTTCAACCGCAGCAGGGCGTGGCTGTCGGGGGTGGCCTTGCTGTTGAGCTTTCCGTTTTGGGCGCGTACTTCGCCCATTTTGCGCACGTTTTTTCAAAACTCAGCTAACCAAGCCAACTTTGAATCAAAGCCTGGCAATACCTTTACGTTGATGAGTTACAATGTGTTGTCGTTTGACGTGCTTGGGCATTTGGACAACATCGAGCCCCAAAACGCTTTACATCTTATTGAATGGGCCAAAACCGCCGATGCCGACGTGAAATGCTTGGAAGAATTTTATAACCACCACACCAGGCCGAAATTTGACATAATACCCCAGTTTCAAAAAGCGGGTTATCGCCACTACACGTTGCTACACCCTGCCATTGCTACCAACGAAGAGAACTTTATCGGTTTGGCCATTTTTTCTAAGTACCCCATTGTGGGGCGTGGCGAGCAAGAATTTGAAAACCAAAACGGCATGCTGTGGGCCGATTTGAAGATCAAAAATGACACCATACGCATCATAAATGTACATTTGAGGTCTTACGTTTTGCGCCTTGAAAACTTAAAACACGCCTACCAAAAGCGCGACTACAAAGACAGTAAAGAGCAGGTACGTGGGGTGTTTTCGCGTTTAAAATACGGCTTTGAGCACCACGCCACCGAATTAAAGGCCATTGAAGCGTGCATAGACAGCAGCCCGTATCCCGTCATAGTGTGCGGCGATTTTAACGAAACCCCCTACAGCTATGTGTATGGCCGACTGCGCCAAAGGCTCAACAACGCCTTTGAAGATGCGGGTAGTGGGCTCGGGTTTTCGTACCGCAATATGCCCAATTTTATCAGAATTGACAACCATTTCTACGACCCCAAAGGCTTTAAAGCGCAATGGTTTGAGACGCGCCGCGATGTGCGACATTCCGACCATTTTCCGATTATAGCCAAGTATCAAATTTTAAATAATTAGACAGCAAATATCAAACACGCATAACTTATCACTCCTAATTTATAACTACAAAAAATGTCCACTCGTCCCAAAGTTGTTTTAGCGTTTAGCGGAGGTTTAGATACCTCTTTTTGTGTCAAATACCTCACCGAAGACCGAGGCTACGATGTCTATTCGATATTGGTGGACACGGGCGGTTTTTCGGCAACAGAACTCGAAGCCCTCGAAGCCCGTGCCTATTCGTTGGGAGTGGTGCATCATGTAACTATCTCTAAAATAGCCGATTACTACAACCAGTGTATCAAATATTTGGTATTTGGCAATATTCTCAAAAACAACACCTACCCGCTGTCGGTGAGTGCCGAGCGGATTTTTCAGGCCGTGGCCGTGGGCGAGTACGCCCGCCAGATTGGCGCAACGGCCATTGCCCACGGTAGCACGGGCGCGGGCAACGACCAAGTGCGCTTTGACATGGCTTTTCGGATTTTGGCCCCTGCCGCCGAAATTATCACGCCCATTCGCGATTTGCGCCTCTCGCGCGAGGCCGAAATAGCATACCTCAAAGCCAAAGGCGTAGATCAAGAATGGCACAAAGCGGCCTACTCAATCAATAAGGGCTTGTGGGGTACCTCGGTGGGCGGCAAAGAAACCCTCACCTCCGACCAGTACTTGCCCGAAAGTGCTTTTCCGACGCAAGTTACCAAAACCCAACCCGAGCAAGTAACGCTCCATTTTGAAGAAGGGGAACTTTGTGCCATCAACGACCAACGCTACAACGACCCCACGGAGGCCATTCGGGCTTTGTCTGACATAGCCGCCCCCTTTGGTATTGGCCGCGATATTCACGTGGGCGACACCATCATTGGCATCAAAGGCCGCGTGGGCTTCGAGGCAGCCGCGCCGCTCATTATTATCAAAGCCCACCACACCCTCGAAAAACACGTACTCAGCGAGCAACAACTCTACTGGAAAGAGCAACTGGCCAATTGGTACGGCAGCCTCCTGCACAAAGGGCAGTTTTTGGAGCCTGTTATGCGCAACATTGAAACGTTTTTGACCGATACCCAAAGCCACGTTTCGGGCCAAGTGCACGTGCAATTGGCTCCGTACCGTTTTCACGTGTTGGGCATTGCATCGCCCTTTGATTTGATGTCGTCGGTGTTTGGCAGCTACGGCGAAATGAACAACGCCTGGACAGGCGACGACGTGCGTGGATTCTCAAAAGTGGTGTCTAATCAAGTAATGATATACCAAAAAATTGCCGATGTGAACAAGCCACAACACGAAAAATAGCAGCTACGATTTCTGTAAAATTTTGCTACAAAAAAATATGTTTTCTTAAAAAAAACTACTGACAATCAATTGATTATCAGTAGTTTTTTTACCTTTGGCACGCAGGTGGGGGCTGTATTTACAACATTCCAAAGTTGTTTAGATAATCGGTTACTGAATAACGAATGACGCGGTGGGCTTCGTCGCGGCCATACACATTGGCTATTTCGCAGGTCATTTTTTCGCCAGGCAGGTTTTTGTAGGTCAAAAAATAATGCTGCAACCGGTTGACCACGCTCGGGGGTAGCTCGCTGATGTCGGTGTATTTACCGTATAATAGGTCATCTTTGAGCACAGCGATAATCTTATCGTCGGCCTCGCCTTTGTCGATGAGCCGCAAGCCGCCAATCGGAATAGCCTGACAAATAATATCGCCGTGCGGAATGGTGCTTTCGCACAGTACGCAAATATCAAGCGGGTCGCCGTCGCCTTCTTTGATGTCTTCTCTGTTTGACTGCTGCCGCGCAAACTCAGCGATGGCATCACCGCAGTAGGTTTTTGGCACAAAGCCATACAAAGCTGGGACAATATTAGAATACTTTTGGGGGCGGTCTATTTTGAGGTAGCCCGTTGTTTTGTCAATTTCATACTTCACGGTGTCGGTAGGCACAATTTCGATAAAAGCCGTAACTATCTCGGGGGCATTGTCACCCATTGGAATCCCGTGCCACGGGTGCGATTTATAAACAGTTTTCATAATTAAAAGCCCCAATCTGGGGGCGCGATTTTATTTGATTTTTCAAATTTAGGGGTAAACATTGGAAAATTTTGGATAAATAACGACTTTGCGGCGATAAAAACAATGCGCTGGGTATTTTTCTATTCATTTATCATTCATCAACGCTGTCAATGACACAAACAAAAGTACCAACCATGGCCGAGATGGCCGCTACTGGCCAAACCCCCGAAGTATTGTTTTGGGTAGGTTGCGCGGGTTCGTTTGACGACCGGTACAAAAAAGTAACTGTTGCCTTTGTCAAGATTCTCAATAAAGTGGGTGTGCAATTTGCCGTACTTGGCACCGAAGAAGGCTGTACTGGCGACCCCGCACGGCGAGCAGGCAACGAGTTTATGTTTCAGATGATGGCCATGTCAAACATTCAAGTGCTTGATATGTACGGGGTTAAAAAAATCGTAACGGCTTGCCCGCACTGCTTCAATACCCTCAAAAATGAATATCCCGCCTTGGGCGGCAACTACGAAGTAATTCACCATTCGCAATATTTGCAGCAACTCATCAACGAAGGCCGCGTAAAAATAGAAGGCGGCGGCACGTTCAAAGGACGCAAAATTACCTTTCACGATTCGTGCTATTTGGGTCGTGCCAATGATGTTTATGAGGCTCCAAGGGCAGTTTTGGAAGCATTAGATGCCGATTTGGTAGAAATGAAACGCACAAAAGCAAACGGGCTTTGCTGCGGAGCAGGCGGGGCCCAAATGTTTAAAGATGCCGAAAAAGGCAAGAAAGAAGTCAATATCGAACGCATCGAAGAAGCCCTGGCCACGGGTGCCGACACCATCGCAGTGGGTTGCCCGTTTTGTATGGTAATGATGACCGACGGCGTTAAAAACAAAGATCGCGAAGATTCGGTAAAGGTATATGATCTGGCCGAACTTATTGCCCAAGGGCAGGGGTTATAGCAGCAGTTGTAGTTTTGTGCTTTGTCTTTTTTAAACTCCCAAAACAAGATGTACCTTCCATTTGACCAAATAGAATTTGAAGCGCGGGTTTGGGTGTATCAGGCCGACCGCGCGCTTACTGCCCAAGAAGTGGGTACAATCACCGAAGTGCTCAAGGCCGCTTTGGAGGGCTGGGAAGCCCACGGACAGCAACTGACGGCCTCGGCCAAGGTTTTTTTGAACCGCTTTGTGGTCATTGCCGTGGACGAAACCGAAGCCATGCCAAGCGGCTGCTCCATTGACAAATCTACCCATTGGCTGCGAGAAATCGGCGGGCAGTTGGGCGTTGATTTTTTCGACCGCTCGGTGGCTTACATTGATGAGCATGGCCACGTACAAACCATACCCATAACCCAAGCCAAAGCTGCCGTAGCCGACGAACGTATTTTGCCCCAAACCACTGTCTTTGACAACCTGGTAGCCACCAAAGCCCAGTGGCTCTCGCGCTGGAAAATCCGGGCCGAAGATGGTTGGCTCAAACGCTTTTTTATGAATCAAACTACTTAAAATCTACCGCAGTTTCAAGGTTACGAGCGTAGCAATGGCCAAAATAATGCCCACAATCCAAAACCGCGTTACAATTTTGGCTTCGTGGTAGCCTTTTTTCTGAAAGTGGTGGTGCAATGGCGACATCAAGAAAATGCGTTTTCCTTCGCCGTATCGCTTTTTGGTGTATTTGAAATAGCTTACCTGCATAATCACCGACAGGTTTTCGACCAAGAAAATGCCGCAAAGTACTGGAATCAACCATTCTTTGCGAATGGCCAAGGCAATGACGGCAATCACGCCGCCCAGCATGAGGCTGCCCGTGTCGCCCATAAATACCTGCGCAGGGTAGGCATTGTACCACAAAAAACCCACGCACGCCCCCACAAAAGCGGCAACGAAGATAACCATCTCGCCCGAGTTGGGAATGTACATAATATTAAGGTACTGCGAAAACTTGGCATTGCCCGACAAATAGGCCAAAACGCCCAAAGTGAGCGCAATAATTACCGACGTTCCTGCCGCCAAACCGTCTATGCCGTCGGTGATGTTGGCACCATTTGACACTGCCGTAATGATAAAAACGGCAATCAACGTATAGACAATCCAAGTGTAACTATCTGGAAAAAAGCCGAATAGCAGCCAATTGTAGTCAAACTCGTTGTTTTTGATAAACGGAATGGTGGTAATAGTTGGGTTGATGATGTCGCTGTAGCGTTGCACCTCGCCAATGGCCGAACTAATGACGGGCTTGTCGTAAACCCTGATTTTGACGTACTGGTTGAAAGAGAGCGTAAGACCCACAATGAGTCCCAGCCCAACCTGCCCCACCACTTTAAATTTGCCCTGCAAACCTTCTTTATTATTTTTGAATTTTTTGATGTAATCGTCCAAAAAGCCGATTAGTCCCGTCCAAATGGCCGTAATGACCAACAAGACAATGTACACGTTGGTGAGTTTGGCAAACAGCAGAACGGGTATGAGCAAAGAAGCCAAAATAATAAAACCACCCATGGTTGGCGTTCCTTTTTTCTCCATCTGGCCTTCAAGTCCCAGATCTCGAATGCTTTCGCCGATTTGCTGGTAGCGCAGGTAGTCAATGATACGTCGTCCAAAAATAGCCGCCACCAGTAACGAGGTAACCGTAGCGCCCAAAGCCCGAAACGAGATATACTGAAACACGCCCGCCCCTGGAAAATTGAAGGCTTTGTCCAAATAATTGAAGAGGTAGTAGAGCATATAATTGAGTTTCTGGGCAATTATACGCAATTTCAATAAATCTTGCCAAAAATTTCTATATATACGTTCAATAATATAGGAATAAGTATTTTTGCTACCTTTGGAAACCATCTTAACGCTTTTAGAAATGAAATATTTTTTTATCTGGACATTAACGTTTTGTAGCCTTTCGGCTTTTGCCCAAATGAGTGGCTTTACACCCGCCAACCAAGTTAAACAAGAAAAGTTTGAGGCTGATTTTAAAACCCAGCAATCGTCCGAACGTTTCAAAAAGCACCTGACTACCATGTGCAGCGTGCCGCACACTGCTGGCACCCCCGAAAACGAGAAAGTGCGCGATTATATCGTAGAAACCATGCGAAAAGCGGGGTTACAAGTGGAGCTTTTTCCGCACGATGTGTACATGCCCAAAGGCCCAGGCGAAATTTCGGTCGAGTTGGTTGAACCCATTCGGCAACCTTTGAATAACCGGGAGTATATTTTGCCAGAAGACAAATATTCGGGTCATCCACTCATTACCCCAGGCTGGAACGCCTATTCGGGGTCGGGCGACGTAACGGCGGAGGTGGTGTATGCCAACTACGGACGCAAAGAAGATTTTGAACAACTAAAAGCAATGGGCGTATCGGTGCAGGGCAAAATTGTGCTGGCGCGTTATGGGGGCAATTTTCGCGGCTACAAAGCCAAACACGCCCAAGCAGCGGGCGCGGCAGGCGTTATTATTTACACTGACCCTGCCGACAACGGCTACACCAAAGGCATCACTTTTCCCGAAGGCAATCAATACAGCGACTTTACCATTCAGCGGGGTTCGCTCTTGACGGTTGATTTTACGGGCGACCCGCTCACGCCTTTCGAGCCTGCTTTGCCGCTCGATGGCCCCAAAAAAGTGAAACGCACCGACATCAAAGACGTTGATTTTCACAAAATTCCCGTTACGCCCTTGCCCTGGGGGTCGGCGGTCGAAATCTTGAAACGCATGACGGGCAAAGGCGTGCCAGCGGGCTGGCAGGGTGGTTTGCCGTTGGCCTACCGCTTGGAAGGGGGCACAGCCCTGAAAGTACGCTTAAACGTGAAACAAGAAAAAGGTTTCGTGCGTACCTACCAGATTGTGGGCACGCTTACAGGGAGCGAATTTCCTGACGAATGGATTATTTCGGGTTGCCACTACGACGCGTGGTCGTTTGGAGCTACCGACCCCAACAGCGGAACGGCCATGCTCTTGACGCTTTCGGAGTCGCTGGGCGAAATGGCCAAAAAAGGCCAACGACCCAAGCGTACCATCAAAATATGTCACTGGGACATCGAAGAATACGGCGTTATTGGCTCTACCGAGTGGGCCGAGCAATTGCGCGACGAACTATCGACCAAGGCCGTGGCCTACATGAACTACGATGCGGCGGTGTCGGGCAAAATGTTTGGCGCAAGTTCGTCGCCTTCTTTGAAAAAACTGCTCATCGAAGCCACGCAGTCGGTGCAATACCCCGATTCCAACAAAACGGTTTATGAACATTGGTTAGGTCAAAAAGACCCACGGGCGGGCAGTACGGTTGGTATTAATTCGGCCGCGCCCGTCAAAGCCGAAAACGACGAGCCAGTGATTGGCAATTTGGGCGGTGGCTCCGACCACATTGCGTTTTATATGCACCTCGGTATTCCGTCGTTGGGCGGTGGCACGGGCGGCCCTACGCTCTATCATTCGCAGTATGACGATTTGTTTTATTACGACAAATTTGTGGATCCTACCTACAAAATGGGCCCAATGGTGGAGCAAGTCGTGGGTACGATGTCGCTGCGATTGGCCAACGCCGATGTGCTTCCGTTTGACGTGGTGCGCTACGCTACGGACTTGAACACGCACCTGAAAACCGTAGAAAAGTCCATCAAGGTATATAAGCCCGATTTTTCGATTGAAAAATTGCAAAATGCCGTAGCCGAATTGAGACGCAGTGCTGAATTATACGAAACCACCATGAAAACCCAGTTGGCGGCCAATCAGTTGGACAATGCCAAAGCAACGGCACTCAACAAAGAACTGCGGAACTTAGAGAAATCTTTCCTCGACCCCAAAGGCATGGCTTACGGGGCTTGGTATCGGTCTTTGTATGCGTCATCTGACCCATACAGCGGCTATGCTTCGTGGATGTTGCCCGCCTACATGTACGAGGCTTCGCTAAAATCAACGGCCAACTTGCCCGACTTGGAAACGCGACACCAAAAAGCCATTAAGACCTTGAACGATAAAATTGTAGGCATGACCCAGCAATTGGCGCAAAACGCAAAGACAGGCGTACTGGGCGGAGGCAAAAACTAAACATAAAAGGACTGGGATTCGGTATTTGCCAAATCCCAGTCCTTTTATCACTACTCACTACTTTTCAGCTTTGTATTTTCGTCATCTACCAAGCGGCTTAACTCTTTGATAACGTCAAAAAATACCACGAGCTTGTCGAGCGGAATTTGCTCACGCACCATTTGATTGAACGTAATCACCCCCTCGCGGGCTACTTCTCGTTTTATTTTTCCTTCTTCCGTTAAGTAAACATTCACAAAACGTTTGTCGGTTTCGTCGGTTTCGCGTTTTATCCAGCCGCGCTCTTCGAGGCTTTTCAACATGCGGGTCAGGCTGCGGGGTTCCATGCCAATAGAAGGCCCAATTTTAGTAGCAGGCGTACCGTTTTCGATGTCAATATTGAGCAACACGTAACCAATGGCCATTGTCATGTCGTAACGAGCCGCGTAATTGTTATACATTCTTGAAATGGAGTGCCAAGCCCATTTCACTTGAAAATCAACGGTTTTTTCTTTCCGCATAATGCTGATATAGTTGGTGCCTGTTGGCGCAAATGTACGTTTTTTCTACCAATAGTATATTTGCATACTACCAAATAGACAAGCCACCAACCTCAGGTGTACTGTGTTAGGCCAAAACCGCCAAAAGTTGTTCCAAGATAATTTTGCCGTCGGTATTGCCCAGTGCAGCGTCGGCGGCGCGTTCGGGGTGGGGCATCATACCAAACACATTACGGGTAAGGTTGCACACGCCCGCAATGTGTTCGACGCTGCCATTGGGGTTGCTTTTTGGGCCAACCGTGCCGTGTTCGTCGCAGTATTTAAACAGAACCTGGTCGTTGTCATTGAGCAGTTTGATGGTGTCAGCGTTGGCGTAGTAGCGGCCCTCGGCGTGGGCAATCGGAATTTTGTAGGCGCGGGTCAAATCCAAATTGCCCGTTAGCAAACTTTGGTTGGTTTGGGCTTTGAGGTAAACATTGCGACTAATAAACCGTTGGCCATCGTTGCGTAGCAGCACGCCAGGCACCAAACCTGCCTCACAAACTACCTGAAAACCATTGCAAATACCCATGACATAGCCACCGCGCTGGGCATGGGCAATGACGGACTCCATAATGGGCGAAAACCGCGCAATGGCTCCCGACCGCAGGTAGTCGCCGTAAGAAAACCCGCCAGGCAACACCACAAAATCGCAGCCTTGTAGGTCGTGGTCTTTGTGCCATAATTTAACTACTTCTTGCCCCAAATTGACGCGCAACGCATAGATGGTGTCGTCGTCGCAATTGGAACCAGGAAAAACTACTACGCCAAATTTCATTGTAAAATGAATAATGTAAAATGAATAATGCGGAATTGTGAGGGATATGTACAAATGCAAAGGTAAGCGATATGAATTTATGTCAAACGAATAATGACCAAATAAAGCGGCCTTTCAACGGTAATATTAAAGGGGAGAAAACAACAAGTAAAGCGAAATAAACTTACTGGTGCTGGCTGGAATCTCTCCAAATCGCTTTTTAAGACGCTGGCAATAATTCCCAGCACAAAAACAACAAACTGGGGTTGGTGAGCTTGAAAATAAGAATAGGGTAGTCCATGTCGTTTGCTTTGTTTTGCAATGATACGGCATATTTTGGCGCACAACCCAAAAATTGCGTAATTTTGACCATGAATTTTGAAGATTTTGAACTCAACAGGCAGTTGCTAAATGCCATCGCCGATGCGGGCTACGATGCGCCAACGCCTATTCAAGAGCAGGCTATCCCGCTGGTTTTGCAGGGCCACGACGTGCTGGGTATCGCCCAAACGGGTACAGGCAAAACGGCGGCCTACCTACTGCCGCTGCTCATGCGCATCAAATACGCGCAAGGCCAGCACCCGCGCGCACTCATATTGGCCCCCACCCGCGAGCTGGTGATGCAAATAGACGAGGCCGTTACCCAGCTTTGCCGCTACACCGACCTGCGCCACGTGGCCATATACGGCGGCTTGGGCCCAAAAACCCAGATTGCAGCACTCCAAGAAGGCGTAGATATTTTGGTAGCTACGCCGGGGCGGTTTTGGGATTTGTACTTGAAAGGCGAAATTTTTACCAAACAAATCCAAACCCTGATTTTGGACGAAGCCGACAAGATGATGGACATGGGTTTCATGCCACAAATCAACCGTGTCTTGGAGGTGATTCCACGCAAACGCCAAAATTTGTTGTTTTCGGCTACCTTTCCGCCCAAAGTCGAAAAACTATCCGAGAATTTTTTGGAAGCCCCCATTCGGGTGGAGGTGTCGCCACAGGCTACTACTGCCGAAAAAGTGGCACAATCAATTTATGAGGTGCCAAACTTCCGAACTAAAATCAATTTGCTCGAAATGATGATTCAGGATACCGAACATTTTAAACGCGTGATGGTATTTGTGAGAAGTAAAGTAAATGCCGACAATATTTTTAAGTTTTTGCGGAGAAAAGTAATGGGCGGCCAAGACGAGTTGCGGGTGATTCACGGCAATAAAGGCCAAAATACGCGCATCAATGCCATGGAAGCCTTCAAAGATGGTTCTATTCGGGTGCTGGTAGCTACCGACGTAGCCGCGCGCGGAATTGACGTAACCGAAGTAAGCCATGTGATAAATTTTGACGTACCGCTTATTTATGAAGACTACGTACACCGCATTGGCCGCACCGGCCGCGCCAACCAAACAGGCAGTGCCGTTACATTTGTTACGATGGCCGACGAATACCACATTGGCAAAATCGAAAAGATAATTCGCATGACCATACCGCGCGGCCCGCTGCCCGATGGCCTGGCCGTGCCAGAAACACCGTTTGAAGAACGGCAAGATTTTTTGCGCGAAATAGACAACCAACGCCGCCGCGAAGACCCCGATTTTCAAGGGGCGTTTCACGAAAAAAAGGTAAAAGTAGTCCCAAAAAAGAAAGCCATTCAAAAAGCAACTGGAAAAGGCGGACTAAAAAATGCGTCCAGAAATACGGGCTACAACAACCGACGAAAAAAATAAAAAAAACTACAATAACTATTTGTAATTTGTCGTTTAATTTTAGTGATTTAATTCCCTAATTTTATCAAGCTAAGCCATTTATAAATAATAGGTAGTGAAGATGAAACCCTCGTTATTTTTGTACCTACTTGGGTTAGTCCCACTTGGGATAACCGCCCAAACGCTTCAATTTGTGAGCAACAGCCACGCTGTATCCCACAACGTTGAGCGGATAGACACCCAAAAATCAATCAAAAACCTGCATTTGATGCCGCTATTCGGCGAAACCGCCAAGTCGGGAGAGCAGATTGAACGCGAGATTAATTTTTTGAACGACTGCGACCAAAGTTTTCAAAGTAGAGAGGAAGCCAGTACGTTTTTTTCTGACCGCGCCTGGGACTATTTGCGTGACAATGAGCTTGATACGGCCTGCTATCGCTTCAATTTGGCGTGGTTGCTCAACCCCAAAAACGCCTACGCCTACTGGGGTTTGGGCGTAGTATGTTTTCAAAAAGGCTATTTTACCGATGCCGAGCGCATGTTGCGCATGGGCATAAACCAAGACTCTGCCAACGTAGGCTTGTTGGTAGATTTGGCCACCGTGGACTTGATTCACTTCAAGCAAAGCCAAGAAAGTTTTGAACTCGTAGAGGCCGAGCAGATACTAAGTCGTGCGCTGCAACTCGACACTACCAACGCCAATACATACCTTAAATGGGCGATGTTGGAGTTTCATAAAGGCAACTACCAGAAAGCCTGGGCCAGCCTCCACAAAACCCGCGAGCGCGATATTGAGCTGCTTGATTTGGAATTTTTGAAAGAACTACTGGCCAAGCAGTGCGACCCCGAAGGGATTTTTAGCGAAAAACGATAGGCTGTCCCCTTTTTTGTTGAGAATGCACTACCCGTTAGCCAACAAGCAACATTTTAGCCGATTTTATCTTCTCTTTTTAGGGTTTGCCGCTTTTCGTTGTTTGCGTTCGCCGCTTTGTTGGCGGTTTCGCTCGGTTTTGGCCGACACAATGTTTTTGATAGAACGTCCCGTAGAAAGTGTTAAATCTATGCTGCGGCGGCTCAAATTGATTTCTTTTACCCGTACTTTTATGGCATCGCCAAAAGAGTACATTTTTTTGGTACGTTGCCCCACTACGCGGTAGTTTTCTTTGTCAAGCTCGTAATGGTCGTCGGTTAGGTCGTTCATCCGAACCATGCCTTCACAAGCCGTTTCGGTTATTTCCACAAAAATACCAAACTCAGCCACGCCCGTAATGAGGCCGTCCCAGAGGCGGTCGGGGTCCATTTTTGACATATACTCCACTTGTTTGTACTTGATAGAAGCCCGCTCGGCCTCGGTAGCCATTTTTTCGCGTTCTGATGAATGCTTGCAAGCGGCTTCCAGTTCTACGGCATCAACCGACTTGCCCTTGTCAAGATAGTGCTGCAACAAGCGGTGCGCCAGCACATCGGGATAACGCCGAATGGGCGACGTAAAATGCGAATATCGCCGAAAAGCCAACCCAAAATGGCCCAAATCGGCGGGGCTGTACCGGGCTTTGGCCATTGTTCTGACGGCGAGCTGTTCCAACACATTTTGCTCGGGGCGGCCTTCTATTTTACTCAATAATTCGTTGAACGACTTTGATACGCTGCTTTCGTCGGCTATTTTCATGCCGTATCCCATTTTGGTAGCAAAGGCCGCAAAAATACGGAGTCGCTCCATATCGGGAGCCTCGTGGACGCGGTATATCATGGTGTTGGGCGGGTTGCCTTTGCCGTGGGCAAACTCGGCCACGCGCTTGTTGGCCAAAAGCATAAACTCTTCAATAAGTTTGTGCGCATCTTTACGTACTTTTTGGTAAAGACCAATCGGCGAGCCGTTTTCGTCAAGTTTGAATTTTACTTCTACACTTTCAAAATTAATGGCTCCCTGGGCAAACCGCTTTTGGCGCAGTTGGTGCGCCAGGCCATTGAGCAGCGGCAGCACCTTGTCGTAGTCGGTGACAGGTGAGCCATTGAGCGCGGCGGGGCTCTCCAACACTTCCTGGGCTTCTTCGTAACTAAATCTTTTGTCGGAATGAATCACCGTGCGGCCAAACCATTCTTTGGCGATGTGCGCGTTGGGGGTCATTTCAAAAACTGCCGAAAAAGTGAGTTTGTCTTCGTTGGGGCGCAATGAACACAGGTTATTAGAAAGTTTTTCGGGTAACATTGGCACGGTACGATCTACCAAGTACACCGACGTGGCGCGAACGTAAGCCTCGCGTTCGAGGGCGGTATTGGGCTTTACGTAGTGCGATACGTCGGCAATGTGCACGCCTATTTCGTAGTTTCCATTTTCCAAATATTGCACCGATAGCGCATCATCGAAGTCTTTGGCATCGGCGGGGTCAATGGTGAAAGTCAAAATAGGACGCATATCGCGGCGGCGCGCAATTTCGTCTTCACCGATTGCCGTCGAAATCGCCTCGGCCTCGCGCTCTACGTCGGCAGGAAATTTGTACGGCAACCCAAACTCGGCCAAGATGGCGTGCATTTCGGCGTTGTTGTCGCCCACGTTGCCCAATATCTCTACCACTTCGCCTTCCATACGCCGCCCGTTGGTGGGCCACTGCGTAATCTTGACAATTACTTTTTGATTGCCCTTGGCTTCCAGTGTTTTGGGTTGGGGTATGAGCACTTCTTCGTAGATGCGGCGGCTGTCCAGCGACACCACGCCGTGGTTGGGGCCTTGGTCAAAAGTTCCCACAAATTCGGTACGGCCACGTTCGAGTATTTCTTCTACTTTTCCTTCTCGTTTGCGACTGCCACGGGCATTGCTAAAAATTTTGACCCGTACTGTATCGCCATCAATGGCTCCGCGCAGGTCGTCGGCATCTATTTTTACGTCTTGGCCGTCTTGGCCTTCAATTACCACGAAGGCAAAGTTTTTATTGACGTGTTCGAGCTTGCCTGTGAGTTGGGTTGTAGTTTGATTGGCCTCAAAACAACCATCGGCGTTGCGTTTGATGCTATTTTCGGTGGTTAATTCTTCGAGTAGCCCCGTCAAAATAAGTTGCAGCCGCTCGTCAAAAGCATCGAAGTGGTTCAATATATCTTGGCGTGAAAATGGCCGTTGGTCATTTATTTCAAAAAAAGTAGTAAGTTCTGATTTTAGTTCTTCTACAAACGAAACAACTGTGCGAGGGCGTTTAGATTCGCGGCGGGCGGTTTGGTTTTTAGGCTGTTTTGTTGTTTTCTTCATTTTGGGGGGCTCGCTTAGAGCTGTTAATTGTTTATTTTATTAGTCGTAGCAACGAGCAAGTTTACCACAAATGATGCACCAACGGTTTGATTTGTTGGCAATATACTGCGTTGATGGCTTCTATTTGCCAAGGCGTTAAGTCGAAGGCACCTTCTACTTCCAAATTGGAAAGCACCTGTTGCGGACTGGAAGCCCCCGGAATAACGGTACTCACTGCTTCATGGTTCAAAATCCAGCGCAAGGCCACGGCTGCCAGATTGGCAACGCCCGGAAAAATGGCTTTGAGTTGTTGTACGGCCGATAGTCCCGTGGCATAATCAACCCCCGAAAACGTTTCTCCTTTGTCAAAATGCGCCCCATCGCGGTTAAAATTTCGATGATCTCCTTTGGTAAAGGTAGAAGTATCCGAAAATTTGCCTGTCAACAAACCACTTGCTAACGGAACGCGAACAATCACGCCCACATTTTTCTTTTGGGCTTCTTGAAAAAACAACGCCGCAGGACGCTGACGAAAGACGTTGAAGATGATTTGTACGGTCGTTACGTTCTCATATTCAATTCCTTTGAGGGCTTCTTCCACTTTTTCGACGCTGATTCCTAAATTCAAAATTTTACCTTCGTCTTTGAGTCTGTCAAACAACTCGAAGATTTCTGGTCGGTAATACACTTCGGTAGGTGGGCAGTGCAATTGAATCAAATCGAGGGTATCGAGTCCCATATTTTTGAGGCTATCTTCCACAAATTTCCGAAGTACGGCAGGTTGATACGCCGCCCCGACGTGCGGATTGAGCTGGCGGCCACATTTAGTAGCCACGTATATTCGTTCCGAGCGGTTTTTAATAAATTTACCCACTGCTTTTTCGCTATCGCCTGCGCCGTATACGTCGGCGGTGTCAATAAAATTGATGCCCGCATCGGCGGCGGTATTCAAAATTCTTTGGGCATTTTTATCGCTAAAGTCATCGCCCCACTTTCCGCCTACTTGCCACGTTCCGAGGCTAACTTCCGAGATTTCAAAGCCTGTTTTTCCTAATTTTCGGTATTTCATTTTGGCAAAATTATGGTTACCCGGTATTTCTCCTATAAATCATTCAAGACCCAAAATTACTTAATTATCGGGTAGAATGGTTTCTATTTTGGCCAATTCATCTGCTGAGAAATCTTTATGATGGAGGCACTTCATCATAAGTCGCACATCTTTCAACAACCATGCCAATGCCATTTGCGCAAGCATTTGGTCACGTTCCTGCGCCCATACATTGAGCTTCTCAATTTTCTGAATCGTATCGGGTGGGTTGCAATTCAAAACTATGCAGCCTGATTTTTCAAAAATAGGAGTTAAGTAGTTGGGCTGAAATAATCGACACAAATTCAATTAAATTGGATACTGTACTTTGAGCCTATATTATCGAATATTTCATCCAAAGCCTCATTCAAAGTTTCCCAATTGGCGTAATGATGTGGC
>Ga0335394_10000985_pt1 | contig 31593 bp, 17 predicted proteins | sample MAT03_FD_205741 | JGI IMG/M metagenome (GOLD analysis project Ga0335394, IMG submission 205741) | Freshwater microbial communities from Lake Fryxell liftoff mats and glacier meltwater in Antarctica - MAT-03 (spades assembly) (version 2) ...
TCAGGGTGACTCTACACTTTAGCTTCTCCTTCCTTCGACTTCGCTCAGGGTGACTCTACACTTTAGCTTCTCCTTCCTTCGACTTCGCTCAGGGTGACTGGGACAGTCATGCTGAGCAGCGTGTACTTAGTTTATCGAAGGGCAGTCGAAAGTCATGCTGACCGTAGTCGAAAGTCATGCTGAGCGTAGTCGAAGCATCATTTCTTAATCCCATTAAACAAACTCGCTTCCCTTTTATTTAAGCCCAATCCCGCGGCTCTCATCACGGCATCCTCTCCAAACCTCTTGCGCAATTTATCCATCGCCGCATACAGCTGAATATGTTCTGCCGTATCGTCAAACATATTTATCTGGTAAGTACCCTGAATTAAATGGCTGAACTTAATTCCGATCAAACGAATCAACATTCTTTTCTGAAACAATTTATCAAACAACTCTTTTACTTTTTCTATCAGTGTGTTATCCATGGTGGTGTATGGCACCCGCATCTGCATTGTATAAGTATTAAAATCAGAATATCGGATTTTCACCGTCACACAACCCGTTAGTTTTTCTTCGTTACGTAATTGATAACACAATTTTTCCGTCATGCTTAACAACATGCGTTTTAGATGCGCTACATCTACGGTGTCTTTTTCAAACGTAAATTCCGTTGAAATGGATTTACGTTCGTTGTATTGTTCCACCGGAGAATTATCAATGCCATTTGCTTTTTTCCAAAGCGTTGTACCGCTATCTCCCAACACTTGTTGAAGTACATGTATTGGCATTTCCTGCACGGTTCTTACTTTCTCAACGCCCATTCCGCGCAGCAACTGGTATGTTTTCTCTCCCACCATCGGAATTTTTTTAACCGACAAAGGAGCCAGGTATTCTTTTTCCGTGCCATAGGGTATTTCATGCTGACCATTTGGCTTCACCTGCCCGGTGCCAATTTTAGCAACGGTTTTATTGCAGGACAGAGCAAACGAAATAGGAAGGTCTGTTTCTTTGATAATCTTTTGACGGATCTCTGTCGCTAACTTGTAACAGCCAAAAAATTTATCCATTCCTGTCATATCCACATAAAATTCATCAATCGAAGCTTTTTCGTATACAGGAACTTTTTCGCTGATGATCTCCGTCACCTGGTCTGAAAGTTCGCTGTATTTGTCGTGATCGCCTTTTACAACAATGGCTTCGGGACACAACTGTCTTGCCATCCTCATGGGCATAGCAGAATGTACACCAAAACTCCGTGCTTCATAACTACAGGACGCTACAACGCCGCGGTCGCTACTTCCTCCCACCAAAACGGGTTTTCCATTTAAAGAGGGATTTAATTTTCTTTCTACCGAGACAAAAAAACTGTCCAAGTCCATATGCATCACATGCCTTTCCATTGCTCTAAGATACCGGTAATCACCAGTCGCTCTTGCTACAGTTTGTAGTTAAATGGGGAATCACGGAAAAAATCGTTGCGAGCTGTCCTATGTCGAAAGCTCATCAAGGAACATGTCGCGCATAGGCCGAGTGGGACAAGCCGACGACATTGGAAGTGTGGTAGCTTTTTTATGTTTTGAAGATGCCAAATGCACCAACTGTCAGCACATTGCAGTGAGCGGCGGGAGAAATGTTTAATCTTTAAAGTGCATGTAAAAAAAATCCCCTTCAGTAATTCAACCGAAGGGGTTTCTATAGGTTAACTAAAACTATTTTTCTACGATCAGTTTTTTGTAAGCGCTTGAAGCTCCTGATTCAAAACGAATAATATAAGTGCCATTTGCATAGTTAGAAAGATCTAAGTTTTTAGAATTTGTAACCCCACCTTTTATTAATTCTCTGCCCGTGATATCAAATACTGAGTAGTTTACAGTGTTAATACCATCGCCACGCAGCCTAAATACTCCCGTGCTTGGGTTAGGATACAGTACAATTTGAATGTTTCCTGCGTTTTTAGAAATTCCCGTACAGGCTGAAACATGGAGTGTGATCAAATTGGTATTTGTGCAGCCGAATGAATTTGTTCCTACAACTGTATAGCTGGTAGTTACTAGCGGGGTCACAAGAATATTGGAAGAAGTTGCTCCATTACTCCATGTATAAGTACTTGTACCGAAAGCCATTAGGTGAACAGGGTTCCCTGCACATATTGTAGAGTCATGGTTCAAGATAGAATCTGTTCTTACAATCTGCACTGTTGGTCTTGGACTCACTGTAACAGTAATTACGGCAGATCCCGAACAATTGCTTCCGTTATTTCCACTTACTGTGTAAGAAGTAGTTACTAGTGGAAATACGTTAATAGTGTTACCTGTACCGCCTGTGCTCCAAACATACGAGGAAGCTCCGGATGCTACCAGCAGAGCGTTAGATCCTGCACAAATAGAACCGGGGCCGCTCACTGTTACAGAAGGGGCAGCTTGAACGCTCAAGCATTTTACTGCTGAACCCACGCAACCACCCGAAGTAGTTCCCATTACAGTATAACAAGCGCTCACAGAAGGACTCACAGTAATAAACGGAGAATTAGAACCTGTGTTCCACGTATAAGTATTTGCGCCAGAGGCAAGAAGATTGGCGCCTGATCCAGCACAAATAATATTTGCACCGCTGACATTGATATTTGCACCGGTTTGAACAGTAATACATTTTACAACTTTTGAAGTACACATGCCATTAGTGCCAATTACAGTGTAGCAAGTGCTTACCGAAGGGCTTACCACGATGCCCGAACCAACTGTGTTAGAAGGATACCAGGTGTAAGATCCGGCGCCTGATGCCGATAATGAAACACTTGCGCCGGCACAAATAGTAGCAGTACCGAAAACGGAAATAGCTGGAGAAGGAATAACAGAGAAACAGCCTACAGCAGAACTAGTACAACCTGTACCATTGCTTCCAATTACCGTGTAGCAAGTGCTCACGCTAGGTGTAATGGAGATGCTTGAACCTGTGAGACCGAAAGGTAACCATGTATAAGTGTTGGCGCCAGATGCCTGAAGTAATCCAGAGGTTCCTGCACAGAAGACGCTGCTGCCGGTTGTAATAACCGGCGCTGGTGTTAATTGAACGCATTTGTAGCCTAATCCTACACAACCGCTACCATTAGTGCCTACAATGGTATAGCAAGTGCTTATACTTGGGCTAACAGCCACAATTGGTCCTGTAAGATTTCCAGGAAGCCAGGTGTAAGTTGAAGCACCATTTGCAAATAATGTTGTAGTGCCTCCTGCGCAGAAACTCGTATTTCCTCCAACGGTAATAGAAGGTCCTGCTGAATTAACAATGATACAGCCAGCGCCATAGCCGCTGCATCCCGGACCGTTAGAACCTGTAACTGTGTAGCAGGTGGTTACTGAAGGTGAAAGCACAATTGTAGATCCTGTAAAAGTTCCCATGCCGGTTGTCCAAGTATAGCTGGTTGCACCGCTTGCCGTTAATGTTGCACCTTGTCCGCCACAAATAGTTGTGTTTCCGGAAACAGAAACTACTGGTGCGCTGCCGACTGTAATACATCTTACAGCTGAAGGTAGGGCTGCCCCGGCACAGTTCGTTCCTAACAGCGTATAGCAGGTTGTGGAAGAAGGATTTACAAGGATATTAGCGGCGTTTGAGCCTGAAGGAAGCCAGGTGTAGCTGGACGCTCCTGAAGCGCTAAGTATAGTGCTGGATCCAAAGCAGATATTGAAATTTCCTGTGATTGCAAGATTAGTCGTGCTCTGCGCTACTATGATACAGCGCTGAATGAAACCCGTGCATCCTCCGCCAATAGTTCCTACAAGGCTGAAACAGATGTTAGCAGAAGGTGTCAGAACAATGGTAGAGCCTGTAAATGTCCCTAAGGCAGATGTCCATGTATAGTTGGTAGCTCCACTTGCTGTTAGTGTTGCGCCAGTACCTGCGCAGATTAAAGTATTACCAGAAACAGAAAGTGCGGCTGTGTTATTGACTGTAACGCATCTTACTGCAGAAGCAAAACTACTACACCCTAATCCTGTTAATGTGTAGCAGGTTGTTGAGCCCGGGCTAACTGCAAGTGTTGAAGAATGTGAGCCACCTGGCTGCCAGGTTAAACTCGATCCGCCTGTAGCATAAAGTATCGTGGATTGTCCCTGGCAAATATTAAAATTTCCGCCGATTCCCAAGCCGCTATTTGGATTAACGGTAATACAGCCAGCGCCATAGCCGCTGCAACCCGGACCGTTAGATCCAGTAACTGTGTAGCAAGTGGTTACTGAGGGTGAAAGCACAATAGTAGATCCTGTAAAAGTTCCCATGCCGGTTACCCAGGTATAAGAAGAAGCGCCACTTGCCGTTAATGTAGCACCCGAGCCTGCGCAAACAAAAGTAGTACCGGACACCGAAACCACAAGAGAAGGAGATACTGTAATGCATTTTATACCACTAACAGAGCATCCTCCCGAAGTAATTGCTACAACGGTATAACAAGTAGTCACGGAAGGTGATACAACAATACTTGGGGTAGTTGCACCCGTAGACCAGGTATAGCTATTTGCGCCGGATGCACTAATAATTGCTGCCGAGCCGGCACATATTGACGAGCCTGGAAGAGCACTTGTTTGAATACCGCTAACACATGTAACAGTGGCTGTCTTCGTATATGTTCCAACAAGGGCACCGCCAGGTGAGAAAGCAAAAGCTGTGATTGTATAAACACCGCAGCATGGGTAAGTAATATTTGTGTATGCTCCGTTTGAAAAAGAAGTTATAGAACCAACACATCCGCTGGGCGAACTAATTGCCCATGAATATGAGGATGCCGCCGGATTTCCCGGGTAAATATACGCTGTTGAACTATTGTTACCAGCGGTGTAACACTGCGTCTGCGGAGACACAACAATCTGTGAAACCTGCGCGTTAAGCGTCTTAAACGATAGGATAATGCCTAACAAAAAAAGAAAGTGATTTGTTTTTTTCATGGTTCGGTTTTTTTAAAAGTGAATCTAATTTATTTATTTAATATGTTAAAAAAAGAAATCTTTACTAATTGATAATCTGGTCTTTCTCATTGAACTCTTGATTTGACCCTGCTTACCAATATAAAAGTGAAGAAAATAAATTTAATTTTTCGTTCAGCTATTAATAAAGAGGCTCTTCCTCAAGTAGGAAGAGCCTCTTTATTTTTTATTTTTCGATTACTAGTTTTTTGTATGATACATCAGAGTTTGTTCCGAAACGAAGAATGTAAGTTCCGTTTTCAAAAGTTGAAATATCAATTTTTGTAGTCCCGGTAAAAGTTCCGGTTGTTAACGTTCTTCCAACTACATCGTAAACAACATAATTAACAGAAGCACTTACGCCGCTTTGAAGTGTGAGTTGGTTAGAGGCAGGATTCGGGAAATAGTGGATAGCATTTTCCAATGCCATTTCTTTTAAGCCAACCGTATTAGCTACTATGATTGGAGCTGCCGTACCATTCGTTAACACAGCTTTAAAACCTATTTTTCCGATTTTTACAGAATTAGATGTTGATATATTGATTACTGAATTTGCAGGCAATCCTGTTTTAACTTTGAACCAGAATTCTCCGATTTTTCCGTCACCAGAAACATCTGTTCCATTTGTTCTAACGGTAGCAGCATAAATTTTACCATTTGCAAAGTAATTTTTTCTGAACTGTACATTTTGATTTGCGGCATTCAGGAAAGAAGATGTATAATCAATGTAAGCTGAATTTGCTTCAATCATCGCGTTATCAAAATTGATATCAAATGCTACGCCATATAAATTTGTCATAACGGCTGTAGAGCTTCCTAACATAATGTCTGCCTTGTTCCATATGCCTTCAGTAGCGTTCACAGGCGTAGATAAACTGATGTCTGAATTTGCAGATGTATTATCAGAAGGTTTAAAAGAGTGCGTCAAAGAATAGTTATTAAAAATAGCTACCGTGTCACCCATGTCAATAGTGCCATCGCCATTGCAATCAATATGAACTTTTCTTTTTCCTGTGCTGCCAAAACCAACCCAGCCAACTGAGCTAGCAAACTGACTCGTATAGGCATTACCACCCGGACTCCTTGCAGCTCCTGTCATACCATAAGATAAGCCAATTTCAAGCACGTCTGTGTTATCCACCACGCCATCGCTATTAGCATCACCCGGCCATACATTGCCGCAGGTTGTATCTCTGCATACAAAAACAGTAGTCATACCATTACAACCGTTACTTCCTATACCAGTTAAAGTGTATTGAGAGCAAAGGGTTGGAGTAACAGTAAGTGTAGCCGTAGTGTTTGCGGGTGTAGAGTTCCAGTTGTAAGACGAAGCGCCACTTGCAACAAGAGTTGCACTCGAACCGTCACAAACAGTGCTTGGACCGCTGACTGAAAGCAACGGAGAAGCTAATATCGTTTTGCAGCTTGCGGTCATACCTGTGCAGCCACCGCCGGTTGTTCCAATTACGGTGTAGCAAGTACTTACAGATGGAGTAACTATATTGGTCGCTCCGCTTACACCATTGCTCCATGTATAAGTGATAGCACCTGAAGCGTTTAACGTAATAGGTGTGCCAGCACAAACGCTTGGACTTGAAGGCGAGCTGGAAACGCCGATAAGCGGTGCGCATACAACCGCGTAAGTTTGAGAAACTGATGCTACCATGGAAGACCCGCTATAAGCGATGCAATTAAGTGTGTAAAGACCGCAACAGCCGAAGTTTAAGTTAATTGTACTTCCGTTTACGGCGACATTGGTTTGACTTACTGGACAAACCGTAGCCGGACCGGTTGTAATTGCTGTCCAAGAATATGTCCAGCTGGGTGAAAATGTGAGAACGCTTGCCGTGGCAGTATTGTTTCCTGCACTAAAGCAAGTTTGACCAGAGGTAACGGTGATGGGCATCTGGGCTTTCATAGCACCACTAACGATCATCGCAGCAAAGAACAGAGCTGCGTAAAAAAGTTTCTTAATAATTTTTTTCATGGGCTAAATGTTAAATTTTTTTCGCTTACTCTTTTTAGGATTTTCAGCTTCCTCTCATTATGCTGTACAAGGCATTTTGCAAAAGGGTTGGGCCGAACTTTTAAATGAAATTTAATTAGAGCGAATTGGAGAGAAGATTATTCCTACGCCCAACGATTTTACTCAGGCAAGAATATAGTTCACTTGACAAACGCTTAATTTCGCCGATAAAAATTTAAATGTTAAAATTGAGAATAAAAGCGATTACTTTAACTCGAAATTGTCTGAATCTAGCCCGACCGGGAAAATTTTCCTGAACTCGTCCAAATAGTTCTTATCCAAATGCACGGTTTCCACACTTTCTTCGTGCGCTTTTGTGGTGCTAATTAATTCGCCTCTTGGATTTATAACAACACTGTCACCAGAGTGTGAAAATTCATTTCCGTCTTTTCCCACACGGTTCAAACCAACAACGTAACATTGGTTTTCAATCGCTCTTGCTATTAAGAGTTGTTTCCAGGGGTGATTGCGAACCTCCGGCCAGTTGGCTACATAAATTAAAACGTCGTATTCCCAACTACCCGCAGACAGTGAAGCGAAATCTTTTTTCTGCTCACTGCCCACTACCTTCTGCTCACTGCCAAGTGAAAACTTATTCCTGCTCCATACAGGAAAACGCAAATCATAACATATTAAAGGACGGATGTTCCAACCGTTGATTATCCCCGTAATTTTTTCTGTTCCGGGAGTATAGTAATCGTCTTCTTTCGCCATCCTGAATAAATGACGTTTATCATAGGTTTTAAAATCTCCGGATGGTTCTATCCAAAACAAGCGGTTATAATAGTTGCCATTTTCCGAAACCGCTACACTCCCTGTAATAACAGCATTTTTTTCTACCGCTTTTTGTTTCATCCACGCCAAAGTCTTACCATTTGCTGCTTCAGCAAACTTTTCAGGTTTCATACAGAAGCCTGTTGTAAACATTTCTGGTAAAATAATAAGATCGGTTTCTTCTTTTATAGAAGCGATAAGATTGTCAAAATGTTCAATATTTTTTTTGCGATCTTCCCAGTATAAATGCGTTTGGATAAGCGTTACCTTCATTTTATTTTTTGTTGGAAACGTTTCTATCGAGAAATCTTGAAACTACAGTATTCCAGTTATCAAGCACCGAAGCCCGTTTATTATTTAATTCGTTATTGATGTTGTTGAAATCGTTCGAAGCTTTATTAAAACCATTTACAGCGGCATTGTATTCATTAACATCTTCTGTGGATGGATTTTTACCTTTTTTATCCATCGCAGTTTTCAACTTGTCAAATTTTTCTTTTTGAAGGTAAAAGTCTATCAGAGCACTAACTTTTTTATCTGCTTCATAAATATAAAAATCCAGCACATCGCTACAGGCAGCTTTTAAAGAAGTGTTATTCCGATAAGGTTTTATACCTTTTAGCTGTTCTTTCGCTTCTTTTGAAAGGCTGGATAAAGCTTCCTGATTTTGTTTCATCGCATTGATATCTTCCTTGTTCTGAGCGTCCAGTAAATAAACCTCTTGCTTATAAGGCTTGTAAAAAACCAGATAAATTTTATTGTAGAATTTAAATACTTCACTTGCCTTCTCAAGTTTTTCAGTTGTTTTATTGTCCTTATCTACCAAATTAATATTATTAGCAGTGGCAAAGTCCTGCTGCCCTTTAACAGCAACGTCAAATGCTATTTCCAGTTTTTCATTCGCTCTTTCCTGCGCTGTCATATACGCTTCCATCGCATCGTAAGATTGTTCAGAGATTTCCTCCATGTCAACTATTTTGGCGTAATCGTTATTCAAAACATTATAACTTAACTCCAGGTATCTTACGGTAGAGTCACGATAAGCGACGTCGCCTTTAAAGTCATTCATGTTTTTAATTCGCGTTAAAGCATTTCTATTCGCATTAAGCATTTCACGTCGTTGGTTTTCTATAAGGCGCGCCTTTTTATTATGTGCTACAGCCCTTGTGTAATCCCATGTTTCTTTCGAAATTTTGTCGAATTCTTTCCCGATTTTATCCATGTATTGCACGGCTGTTTGTGAAGCGGCATGCAGGGTAAAAAATACTGTAATTAAGAGGGCGATTTTTGTAATAAAAGATTTCATAGGTATGTGGTTTTGGGATTAATTTAGTGTTTTATTAAGTCATTAATGATTTCAAAAGCTTCATTTACAAAAAGATCTTGTTCAATTGAACGAAGGATCTTCGCGTTAAATTCTTTAACCTGCGGACTAACTTCGTTCAAATCCTTGTCAAAACTGTTGTTTATACAACGGATACTTTTTGCCTTGCTTAAGAGCGAATTTTCAAAGGAACTATAACGCGCTTCCATTTCCGATTTGTATTTTTTATAATCATTAAATTTTAAAGATACTTTTTGTGGGGAATTAAATTTTAAAGACAATGAATCTGACACCTGTCTTAGTTTCTTGAAGTCAGAAGACTTCGCAATCCGGTCGCGGGATTTTGCTTTGATGGATTCTTTTTGAACTACCGGATTGGGAGAGAATACCAATTTTTTATTCACAGAATCGGGTAAAAGGTAATAAACCTCTTTGTTTTCCTTATAGTTAGCGTAACCTGCCAGCGAGGGGAGCTCAATATCCGGACTTACCCCATTTCCCTGATGGGTAGAACAATTTAGCCGATAAAATTTGGCGGTTGTCATCTTGATGAAATCTTTATTTGTTTTCAAAAGGCCCGGTGATTTTGATAAATTACTGTCCAGAGGCAAGATAATCTGTGCAGTACCCTTTCCGTAACTGCTTTGCCCAACAATCAGCCCTAACTGATAGTCCTTAACAATATTACTGAAAAGCTCCGACGCAGAAGCACTTGTTTCGTTAATCAATACAACGATTGGTTTTTTAAAAAGCGAACCTCGGTTAATGTCTTTGATCAGAGATGGTTTTTTGTTTTTTTCTTTATAGATAAAAAGAGGTCCCTCATCAATAAATATTCCCGCCAGATTCATTGCCTCCTGCATAGATCCGCCCCCGTTATTTCTTAGGTCAATTATTAATCCCTGAATTGTATCTCTTTCCAGTTTTAGTATTTCTTTGGCAACGTCATTGGCGCAGCCTGGTAAATAATGGTCTTCCATATCTGTGTAAAAACTGGGAAGTGAAATGTAACCGATATTTTGCTGGTTGTTTTTAAGAACGTAACCTTTAACTGAATTTTCCTCGGAACTTATTTTTTGTTTGATTAACTTAACTTTTTTAGTGAGTCCGTTTCGTTTTTTTAAAGTCAGGATAATATTTTTTTCAATGCTTTTATCGAGCCTTGTTTGAACTTCAAAGGCACTCATGTCGCCGTTTGCCAGAAATGTGGTCCCAATTTTTACAGAGATAAACAAATCTCCAACATTAATTTCATTGCTTAGCCAGGCGGAACCACCGGGATGAATCGCAGCAATAATAATAGCTCCTTCTTCATCTTCATCCAGTTGAAATCCGAATGTTTCTAATGTGGAAGATAATTGCTGATTAAACTCCTGGTTTTGTTCCTGAGTAAAATAATTGGAATGCGGATCATAACGCGAAGCAATGGCGTTAAGCAGGGTAGATTCTACTATATCGGAAGCTGCGCCAATCTGTTTTTTTATGTTTTTTCTTAAATTATCAATGATGCTCCTTGAAAATTCCTGAGCCTTAACATTAAATTCTTTTTCTGAAAGGCTTGCATAGGAATCGGTAGTGGATACTTTCTCGTAGGATTTATACTTCACATATTTTTTAATGCGTTTTGCATGCATGTTCAAATTGTCGGAATAGTGTGTTTGTGAAGACGGTAGCAAAAAAAATAAAGTGTCATTTTCAGAAAAATCAAGGGGACTCTGCGAAATAATGTTCAGTATGGAGTCCATACAATGCAGGGCTTTCACAAAGGTGAGTTCTGCTGAAACTATATAATCATTGTTATGGGCTTTGATGCGATCGAACAGGCCGGTGCTGTTTTTTTTAAGGGCGGCAACATCGTCCAGCTTTAAAATAATACCTGTATTATCGAGGTCTGAAATAAACATATCTACGATCTCGGTCGACACTTTTTCGTTGTTTTGTGGGGGAGAAATATGATAAACATTAAAGGTCCCAATCAACATTTCTGCCTTTTTAGAAAATGAGGGCGTTTGCGCAACAAAAGGTACGCACCAAAATACAACAATGAATATGCCGAGTGCCCTCAAAAGATAAAAATCAAATATGCGAAAGATTTGCTAATAAAAAAACAGACAGGCACCTGAAATAGTTTAGAGTGTAGAAGATTTAGTGTCCGCAGTACTTAGTATAGGCATTAATGGCCGGTTGAAAATTATGCCGGGCAGCTACCTTTAGATCTTCACAAGGATCTTGTTTTAAATTCAATTTTGCGACGCCTCGCCAATAATAAGCTTCATAATATTCGGGATTCAGCTGAATGCAAACGATCAAATCACTTAAGCAGGAAGCAAAATCCTGCTTTTTCCCAAAAATAATCGCACGCTTAAAATAGAAGTCCGCTTCGTTTTTGTTGAGCTCAATACTTTTGTTGTATTCAATCATGGCTTCGTTCAAACGGTTCAGATCGTTATAACAATTTGCTAATACAAAATGTGCCTTCGCATTGCTGTTGTCCGTCTGCAGAGCCAGTTGAGCATCATTCATAGCTTTGGAAATATCTCCCAGCATGTAGTAAGCCGAAGCCCTTCCTGTATAAGCTTTCACATAAGCATAAAGATCAAGCGCCCCGTTAAAACTTTTAATTGCTAACTCAGGCTTATTGTTTTTTAAATAAAGAAGACCGCGGTTATAAAATCCTTTGTAGTTGCGGGGTGCAGCTTCAACGGCCCTGTTGAAGTATTCCAGTGCTTTTTTGTCTTCATTCATAAACATGCTCTCCACACCGGCGCTGTTCAAAGCAATAAATTGATTGGGATATTTCTTAATAATGTCTTCGTAGAGTACAATAGCACTTTTCCAGGTAGTCGCTCTTGCAAAAGAGAATACAGAAAGCAAAAAAATAAAAACACAGCTAATAAGCACTGGATTAATTTTCATTCTTGAAATAAACATCCCTAGCATCCATCCCATTCCCATGAGGGGAACATACAAATACCGGTCTGCATACAGTGCTTCACCGAAAGGAAGGATCTGCAGTACTAAAATTAAGTTCACAAGGATGAACAAAATGATCGCCGCAGGATTTATGTTTTGTCTTCTAATCAAAAAAATAATTAAGAAAACCAACGCTGCCAGCATAAAAAATCCTAGAACAAAAACTGGTGGTTTAAGATCCGGATAAGGATAAATCACACTCAAATTCAGTGGAAATAGAAACAAGATCACGTATTTAAACAGCGCGAATCCTGCGAGTCCTATCCTTTGGTAGTAAGGAAATTCATGAGAATGGTTAATAAACAAATCTGCCGTCTGTGTTTTAATATTTATAATTCCAAATGCAACGGAGACAAGAAAGAATGGAGTTTTATTCAAAAGAAATGTTAGAGATGCTTTTTGATGTTTGATCAGATCAATACAGATAAGACTTAGCGGAAAAATAACCGCGGAAGATTTACTCAAACATCCAAGAACAAAAAATAAAAAGGACAGGATGTAGTCTTTTTTGAAATTCCCTTCACTATACTTGATATAACTTAAAACTCCCGCTAAATAAAAAGTGGTGGAAAGAACGTTTTTTAATTCACTGATCCAGGCAACAGACTCTACTTGTAAGGGATGTAGCAGAAATACAAGCATTCCAACGTTAGCAATCACGTCATTTTTGAACAACTTTTTCCCTACTTCATATACAAGGATGCCGTTTAAAATATGAAGTAAGATATTAATAGCATGATGTCCGCCATCGTTATTCTCAAAGATAAACCATCCCAAAGCATGCACCATCATGGTTACGGGAATATAATTTCCAACGAAGTGGTTGGTGAATAGTCCTTTTAAATCAAAGTCTTTAACCAGGTCATTTTTAAATACCATTTCAGGATCGTCCCAGCTGATATGACCAAAAAAGAGAAATTTAGAATATACAACGAGCGTGAGAATAACCGCCAAGGTTAAAATCAAATGATCCTTAAGTGTTTTCTTAATTTGAGCCAGCACAGTGCAAATATAAGAGTTCTGTAAAATTTGGTACTTTTACACAGTGATAAAATTATCAGTTGTCATAATTACCTTTAACGAGGAAAAAAACATAGAGCGCTGCTTGAATTCTGTAAAGGATGTGGCCGATGAAATTGTGGTGTTGGATTCTTTCAGTAAAGACAAAACGCCTGAATTATGCGCAAAACATGGGGTCAAATTTTTTCAGCACGCTTTCGATGGCCATATCCAGCAAAAGAATAGGGCAATCACTTATGCTTCTAATCCCCATATTTTATCACTCGACGCTGATGAAGCTTTGGATGAGACTTTAATTGTTTCCATAAAAAAAGTAAAAGCGAATTTTAAAAAAGAAGGGTATTACCTCAATCGGCTCACAAATTATTGCGGACATTGGGTGAAACATTGCGGATGGTATCCCGATGCGAAATTGCGTTTGTGGGACAGTAGTAAAGGACATTGGACCGGCGTAAACCCCCACGATAAATACGAAATGTTTGCACGTGATAAAAACACGGGCCATCTAAAAGGAGATATTTTGCACTACAGTTATTATTCAGTGGAAGATCATTACAAGCAGGTGGAATATTTTACTACTATTGCTTCCCAAGCCTATTTCGAAAACGGAAAAAAAGCGCCCTTCTATAAATTACTTGTGAATCCGGTAGCCAAATTTATAGATCATTATTTGCTGCACCTTGGATTTCTGGATGGAAAAGCAGGATTTCTTATTTCGGGAATTTCAGCCTACGCCGCCTATTTAAAATATAAAAAACTGAGACAACTTACTTATCAGAACCTTCGAAAATAATTTTAAGATTATCCTCAGTAGAACGGATAGTATTGGCGATGTTTTATTGACACTGCCAATGGCCGGTCTTATAAAAAAGAACTGGCCCGACTGTAGAATTTATTTTTTGGGAAGAACTTACACGCGCGATATTGTTGGTTTAAGTGAATTTGTAGATGAATTTATCAACTACGATGAAATCGAAAACCTTGAGCTTAAAGAACAAGTCACTTCCCTGAAGAAATACAACGCAGATGTTTTTTTACATGTATTTCCTAGAAAGAAAATTGCTGACCTTGCTAAAGATGCTAAAATTCCAACACGGGTGGGTACAACCAACAGGATTTACCATTGGTTTTCCTGTAATAAGCTGATTAAATTATCGCGAAAAAATTCTACTTTGCACGAAGCGCAGCTAAACCTGAAACTTCTAAGCTTTTTAAATATTAGCACAGCTGTGGAGTTAAAAGATGTTTCTAAATTCTATGGGTTCACAAAACTTCCGCACCTGGAGGAAAAATACGATGCACTGATCACAAAAGATAAATTTAATCTCATTCTGCATCCTAAATCTAAAGGAAGCGCAAAAGAGTGGGGGCTTGCTAATTTTGGAAAATTAATTTCACTGCTTCCAATGGATAAGTTCAATGTTTTTATAAGCGGAACAGATCAGGATGGAAAAGCCATGCAGGATTTTATTACATCAAATAAAAGCGTGATCAATTTAACCGGGAAGTTATCGCTGCAGCAGTTTATCGCTTTCATTAATAATTGCGATGGATTAGTAGCGGCTAGTACAGGACCGTTGCACATAGCTGCGGCCTTGAATAAAAAAGCGATTGGACTGTTTTCACCGAAACGACCTATTCATCCGGGGCGTTGGATGCCGCTGGGAAAGAATGCACATACTCTCGTTTTTGATCCCAACTGTGTAAAATGCGCAAAAAAGGAAGACTGCGATTGTATTACCAGAATAGATCCGAAACAAATTTTAGCGTTGCTTGAACAAAAATGAACGACTTTAAAAATAAAGTGATCTGGATCACCGGCGCATCGTCAGGAATTGGAGAAGCCCTCGCACTCGAATTTGCAAGGCTGGAAGCAAGACTCATTATTTCCGCAAGGCGTGAAGAGGAATTAAAACGCGTTGGTGCTTTAACAAAATTACCAGAGCTTGATTTGATGATTCTTCCCTTTGATTTAAGTGATACAAAAAATGCAAGTGGGCTGGCCGCGCAAATTATAAACAAGTTTGGAAAGATAGATGTGCTTGTCAATAACGGTGGTTACAGCCAGCGCGGAGAGGCTCTGGAAACCTCTCTTGAAATAGACAGGCAGTTGATGGAGGTAAATTATTTTTCTTATGTCAGCTTAACCAAAGCAGTGTTGCCTTACATGAAACGGCAAAAAAACGGACAGATCATTGTAATCAGCAGCATCGCCGGTAAATTCGGTTTCTTTCTAAGAACTTCCTACAGTGCAGCTAAGCATGCGCTCCACGGTTTTTTTGATTCTTTGCGACTTGAAACTGAAAAGTATAATATTAAAACGCTCATCGTTTGTCCCGGTAAAATAAAAACAAATGTTTCGCACAACGCAGTGACAGCCAGCGGAGAAAAGCACAACGAAATGGATCCCAGTCATGAAAACTCTTTAAGTGCCGAAGAATGTGCGAAGCAGATCATAAAAGGACTGAGAGCAAATAAAGAAGAAATTTACATTGGTGGGAAAGAAATTCTGATGGTACACCTAAAACGATTTTTCCCAAAATGGTTCGGCACGCTGGTGAGAAAACAAAGTCCTTATTGAAATGGTTTTTTTGCTTGTTGTCTATTGTGGAATGCTAAAGTGTCTCGGATGCAAAGTACAACTCAACTTATCGCAATCAAACTGTCGTTAAGAGTAGCCCCAAACAAATTTGAAAAATTCTTTTTTAGTTTTTCTTTAATCTCATTCATATCAACATCATAACCGAGTTCTTTGTTCAAACTGGTAACAGCTTTATCCTGTATGCCACAGGGAATAATATTATTAAAATAACTCAGATCTGAATTTACGTTAAAGCCCCAGCCATGCATGGTAACCCAGCGACTGCAGCGCACACCCATAGCGCAAATCTTTCGTGCTTTTAGCTTATCTTCTGGATCCAGCCAGACGCCGGTTTCGCCAGGACTTCTTCCGCTCTCAATCCCGTATTCTTTCAAAGAAAGAATTATGGTTTCTTCCAACAGCCTTAAATATTTATGAATGTCTGTAAAAAAATTATCGAGGTCTAAAATAGGGTAGGCGACTAATTGTCCCGGCCCATGATAAGTAATATCTCCGCCGCGGTTTATTTTATAATAGCTTGCTTCTTTTTCTGTGAGTTGAATTTCATTCAGTAAAAGATTTTTTTCATCCCCGCTTTTTCCTAAGGTGTAAACGTGCGGATGCTCCACAAACAATAAATAATTTTCAGTTGGAACCTGCTTTTCTCCCGGAAGATCGCGGTTTGTGATTTTTCGTTGAATGGTGGCGTTAAAAAGAGTCTCTTGGTAATCCCAACACTCCTTGTAATCCATTAATCCCAAATCATGGAATTCAATTGTTTTGTTATGGGACACGAATTTCACGAATTACACAAATAGCTATACTTATTAAAATACAATTCTCCTGTAGGTTAGAGAATCTTCTCCAAAGTTAACTAATAAAGCTAACTGTAATTTTGAAGCGGCAAGATAGTTTAGGCATTGTTTCACATGGCTATCTGTCAAAGAAACAATTGCCTTTGTTTCAAGAACAATTTTATCTTCTATTATAAAATCAGCGCAATAATAATGAGGTAAAATAATGTCCTTGTATTGAATTTTATATTGTTGTTCTCTGGAATAATCTATTCCTGCTTTATTTACCTCGTATTCTAGCGCATCCTGATAAACAATTTCACTAAGTCCTTTTCCTAAAATAGAATGAACTTCCATACAAAAACCTATTATTTTGTAGGAAAGTTCCTTATGCAATAGCCCTTCATTCATTTTGAAATTTATTAATTTGATTTAGGTCCAAATTGACGATGAATTTACTTTCAGAATAAGTGCAATCGGGTGTGTGTTCTGAGTAAGTGAAATTGGTGCTTTGATCCTTACGCACCTTTTCTTGTTAATTCGTGTCTCTTTTTCTAACACAAATTTTTGTGTTAATTCGAAAACTTAGAAAGCTCAGCTTTCAAATGGTCAATTACATTTACTTCCACAGGATCTATTCCACGAAGATCTGCAATGTAGCAGCTAATCCAGTCTCCAATATGAATGAGGTATAAAAATTGTTCAAGTTTACTTTCTCCTTTAGCAACAATGTCAATTACACCGCTGGAATATTTTTCAAAAATAGGCTTACACACTTCATATCTTCTTTTGGTACGTGCATAATCAAAAGAAGTATGAAATGTCACTACAATAAGATCGTCGTTTTTGGTCGTCCAGCCAACGAGCTCATTGTGGTTCATTTCCGGAAACGTGTGGTGCGAGCAAAGCATTTTGCTGTTCTCGTTTATCTGTTGTCTGAACCTCACAACCGTTCCTTCGCAGCTACCAAGAGAGTATAGAATTGGAAATTTTTTAACAAAATGTACGGCTAGTTTCTGAGCTTCTGCTTTTATCGCTTCTTTCTCTTTATCCAGCAGCGTTATGCCTTTTTCAAGATCAGAAAATAATTTTTTATCAGCGAAACCTTTTGCAACAAGTACTTTAATCATTTCTACCAATCCAAATCCTATGCAGGAACGTGGTGGCATGCCTCCAGGAATTTCTATAAAATCAAATTGATGTTGTTTGGCAAGGTCAAGAACTTTTCCGCCACTGGTAATACAAACGATCTGCGCTTTTTTGGAAATCGCAACTTGCATAGCACTTAGCGTTTCTTCCGTATGTCCAGAGTAGCTTGATATAATTACGAGCGTTGATTCATCTACAAAGGCTGGTAAAAAATAGTCTTTATTAATGGTCACCGGTACATTGCAGGAGTCGCTGATTAATTCGGAAATAATAGTTCCTCCAATGCCAGAGCCACCTAGTCCTGTGATCAGTATGTTTTTTATATTCTTGCTTTCAGAGATCACCGCTTTGTCCGCGATAGCTTTGGCTTCTTTTAATTGCTTCGTAAAATTCTCGACACGTGCTTTCATTATAATTTGTGGGATGTATTTTTAAATTGAAGACGGTAAAGATAATTAAATAAGTGGCACGGTTGTAGAAACGAGAGCGGCTTTTAAAAATCCTGATAAAAGGACGATGTATTAAATTTGTTTGGCATCCATCAGAATCTTTGCCTTAAGTATGGCCACCATACTTAACGAATCCGTTATTTTTCCATCCATTACCATTTGGTAAGCTTCGTCAAAAGGGAGTTTTTTTACCTGCAGGTCTTCACTTTCTTCCGGTTCAGAGTCTGTTAACTCCAGATCCTGAGCGAGGTAAAGGATTCCCGACTCATTGCAAACCGAGTTGCTGGTGTGAATTTTTCCAAGCACGGTATATTTGCCGGCAATCAGGCCCGTTTCTTCCTTAAGCTCCCTTTTGGCAGATTCTAATGGATCTGTACCGAGCGGACCGCCACCTTCCGGAATTTCCCAACTGTATTCGTTTAGAGGATACCGCCATTGCCCCACCAGCCAAGTGTTATACTTTTTATCCAACGGTAAAATTCCTATCGCCAGGTTCTTAAAACTTACCACGCCATAAATGCCGGGTTTACCTGAGGGGTTTAAAACCTGATATTCAGTTAAACTGATCCATGGATTTTCGTACTTCAATTCCTCGCTTAAATTAGTCCAACTATTGTGCTCTTTCTTGTTCATAACTTTCAAAATCTAAACTTTTTAGATAATTCTACACCGGCCAAAGCCCTTAGAAATGTTAAATATCTATTTAATTGTCGTACTTTAGTAACTTTTTAACAACCAGTTACGTTAAAGAGACTACTTTTTATGTGCTTGAGACAAAACAGACGCTTTATTGTACTTTTATTCACCTACCTCGCCCTGATTTCGGTTAAGGCCCAAACGCTTTATTGGGTTGGAGGAAGTGGTAATTTTAATGATCCTAATCACTGGAGTTTAACTTCTGGCGGGGGGGCAGCGAATGAGATACCAAATGCCGGGACGGCTGCAATATTTAATGACAATTCTGCCGTCGCAGACTTTTCCGTTCAATTTACTGGTGCTTCGTCAAGTAAGTCCATTAAAGCACAAACTGAGACTCATAAAGTTAGTTTTACAGGCGATCAACTTTCGCAATTAAATGTTTTTGGAGATTTCATCTTCAACAATAACGTAAATCCTTTATTTGAGACTAAGCTTGTTTATTCCGTGTCTTCAGGGAATTCCGATACAAAATATATAAATTTTTCTGGGAAAAAGATTAATTCAAACGTAGATTTTCTAAATGGTAACTGGTCATTAATAAGCTTTTACATTGGCGATCAAAATACCGTTAAGTTTCTAAATGGGAATTTTTACATTGATCATGTGCACGTAAAAGCAGGAAATTTTATTTCTGAAACTGGTCTGGCGAAGTTTATCATCACAAACGGTGTAGTGCGTGTAAAGGATAAATTTAGTATTGGAAAAAATACAACGTTTGAAAATAACAACGCTTATTTTGATGTCCACCCATCAGACCCGGCCAAATATTTGGTGGATAAAGATGTAAGCCTAGGAGCTTCTGGTAAATTGATTGGAGGTTCGAATCAAGTTGCCGCATGCGGGGTAACTTTGGCTTCTCAGGCGGTTTCGTGTAATGGCATTTCAGACGGTAAACTTTTCATTACAATTGATGTAACCTGTGCGAATGGACCGTTTCAATTGATCTGGAACAATCCTGGTGGACTTTGTACAAACGCTACTTTAACAGGCGTTGCTGCCGGAACGTATACTATTAATAATATGGCTGCGTGTGCAGGTCAATATGAGTTCTTATTAGTTGATGCGTCCAACAATCCTCTTGTAAATTCAAATCAGGTAAATATTCCTGGACCGGGCCAAATTTCTTTTAACTTTTTTGGAGTAATTATGCCTTCTTGCTTTGGTGACTGTAATGGTTCTATTACAGCTGTGCTTGGTGGGGGAACTCCAAATTTTTCAATTCAACTAACACCTCCTACCGGCCCTTTACAAAACTTTACTGGACAAACTTCTGGTGTAAAAACCTTTCCCGGTTTGTGTACAGGTCTTTATTCCTTTTTAGTATCGGATGCAAGTGGCTGTTCACGGAGTTTTACTCAGAACGTTAATCAACCGGCGGTTCTAAGTGCAAATCCGAATACATCCAGTATTACTTGCAACACTTACTCAAATGGAGGGTTATCAATATCTCCTCTTGGAGGAACGCCAAATTACACTGTCAATTATAGCAATGGTTCCTCGCAGGTCACGGGCACCTTAGGAACCGTTTTAGCATCAGGACTTGCTCCCGGACCAATATCTGCCACAGTCACTGATTCAAAAGGTTGTTCAACAAATGTAAATTCTATTATTATACAGCCGGGCGTCTTTGCTATTACTCCTACTCAGACAAATGTTGCTTGTAACGGCGCAAGCACCGGAGTGGCCAGAGTTCAAGTGTCAGGCGCTACCCCCCCGTATACATATAACTGGTCTCCCGCTTCCGGTTCTTCATCCATCATAACAAATTTAGCTATCGGGCCGCAAACAGTTAATATAGCAGACGCAAACTCTTGCACCACTTCAGCAACCTATAATATTACGGAGCCTCCTGCTATTACGCTCACACCAACATCAACAAATGTTGTATGTAGTGGATCATGCACCGGTATTGCTTCGGTGGCAGCCAGTGGCGGGGTAGGAGGCTTTTCTTTTACCTGGGTTGGTTCGGGCAACGCAACGCTTTCCGTAGGAGCTCAGAATACATTGAGTAATTTATGCGCGGGGAACTATACAATTTACGTGAGAGACACGCCGAACAATTGTTTGACTTCCATAGTAATACCTATCTCACAGCCTCCAGCTTTAACTTTAACTGCGGTATCCCGCAGTGTTAGCTGTTTTGGTGCAAGCGACGGTAGTGCTACAGTTACGGCAGCGGGCGGGAACAGTTCTGGTTATACTTATACCTGGACCCCCGGCGCTATGTCAACTTCAGTGATAACAGGTCTTGGGCCTAACGTATATAATTTAACAGTCAGAGACGCATCTCTTTGTCCAACATTTACCAGCGTCACCATTATTGAACCGGCAGGACTTGTCCCATCAGTCACTTTTACCAACTTAACCTGTAATGCTGCAAATAATCCTTGCAATGGCCGCATTAACGCGGCACCTGTCGGAGGAACTACCCCTTATTCTTATACGCTAACTACGCCCGGGTTTACCGTTTTTACTGCACCTCCGTATAATAATTTATGTGCTGCAACCTACTCTGTTATGGTAAAAGACGTTTCCGGCTGTCCTCAACAAAGTGTGGTCACGCTTACGCAACCAAATCCTTTGGTACCGACTATTTCCACAACTTCCGTAATATGTTTCGGTGGTAACACAGGGGGACTTACCGGAAGCCCAGGAAGCGGTGGAACGCCTAGTTACAACTTGACATGGGCAACACCCGCTGGAGCAGCTACCGGAGCGATTTTAAGTAATCAATTAGCTGGAAATTATACCCTTTTTGTTGTCGATCAAAATACCTGTACTGCTCAAACTACTGCAACAGTAACGCAGCCTTCATCAATTACTGTGTCTGCAGGCTCATCTACAATTAGCTGTTATTCCTTGTGCAACGGTGTGCTTACATCCACAGTGACTGGGGGTACTCCACCATATACTTACGCATGGACCAATTCACTTAGCGTTAACGTTGGGGCCGCGGCTACCGCCACAGGGCTATGTCCGGGGCCATACACGCTCACAGTAACTGATTTTAATCTTTGTACGAGAACTGTCAGTGGAACTGTCTTTTCCCCGGGTCCAATTGTTCTAACCGCTACAACAACTCCAGTTAATTGCTTCGGCGATGCCAACGGTTCTGCTACAGTTACAGCCAGCGGCGGAACCCCCTCCTTTACTTTCCAGTTTAATTCTGCACCAACCGTTTTAAACACGACCGGTGTTTTGGCCGGGCAACCTACAGGTAGCTACATTGCAACTATTACTGATTTTGCTGGGTGTATTCAAACAACAACTTTCGCCATTACATCTCCAACAGCCCTTGCTGCTACCTTAACTGGCACCGGAAGTTGTAATGTTTGTACGGGTAGCACAACCCTTACGCCATCTTTTGGTACGCCAGGCCCTGGGTATACTTATTCGTGGACCAGTTCATTGGGTCCTGTAGCACTTACAACACCGACACTCGCAAATTTATGCGCGGGCAGTTATACAGGTACTGTAACCGATAGTAAGGGATGTTCAACCACCAGAAGTATTCTTTTAAATCAAATTGTTACGGTAACGGTGAGTCTTGGTGGTACTAGTATTTTATGTAATGGTGCATCCACGGGTTCCGCAACCGCTTCTGCAAGTGGAGGAACGGGCATTTATACTTACTCATGGACCCCTTCAGGTCAGACAAATTCAGTCATCTCTAACGTAACGGCAAATACATACACTGTTAAAGTAACAGATACTTCTATTCCTTCTACTTGCGCTCACACAGCTACTATCACTTTAAATCAGCCTCCTGCTATTACTGTTGCCACCACTAAAACAAACGTAACTTGTTATGGATATAGCAATGGTGCTATTACTACAACTTTTACAGGTGGAACAGGGGCCCCGACATATTCCTGGAGCCCCGGAGCTCAAACAACTCCATCTATTTCTAATATTGCTGCAGGTTCTTATACTTTGAAAGTTACTGATGGGAATTTATGTACCAACACACAGGTAATTTCAATCGCTCAATCTCCTTCCATTGCTATTACATTTACGCCTGTTAACCCTTCTGGTTGTGCTGTTCTAAATGGCAGTATTTGTACAACTCCTTCGGGGGGTTCAGGCGCAGGATACACATTTACCTGGTCGCCTGTAGCAGGTGGACTTAGTTGTCTTACTGGTTTGAACGGAGGTACTTACCAACACACGGTGACCGACGGAGCGGGATGTTCAAATACTGTAGCTGTAACTTTATTTAATGCTACCGGGCCAACATTAACCGCTGTAACACGGTCAGTAGATTGTTTTGGAGCCAATACTGGCTCAGCAACCATTTCTGCATCAGGCGCTGGTCCTTTTACATTTACCTGGTCTCCCGCCACTGTAAACTCTGTTATTTCGCCGAACACAACCGCTACAGGCTTAGGAAATGGAAGCTATGTAATAACCAGTAGAGACATAAACGGATGTGTGACAAACACTTCTATTGTAATTACGCAACCATCTTCCGTAACTATTAATTCAGCCGCTACGAATGCGCGGTGTTTTAATGTTTGTAACGGCTCTATAACGGTAGGGCCAACAGGTGGTGCTGCAAGTCCAACGTATGTGTATAATTGGCTTCCGGCCGCCCCGCCAATTGCAGGTCAGGGAACACGTACCATCACAAACCTTTGCTCAGGGCCTTATACTCTTAACCTTACAACAAATCCAAATAGTTGCTTAACACAGTACACTTTTGCGATCAACCAACCACCTAACTTCACGATTTCTGCGGTAACAAGCAGCTTGCTTTGCAATAACGCCTGTACCGGATCTATTGTTGCAAATGCAGCCGGCGGAACAGGTGGAATTAACTACAGCTGGACGCCAGTTGGCGGTTCTTCCCAAACTGTAACAGGCCTGTGTGCAACTACGGGAACCAATCCTTCCGGTTACACCCTCACAATTCTGGATGCGCAGCAATGCACTGCCACTGCTGTCTATACAGTCGGGCAACCTCTACCTTTAACGAATACCGTAAGCGCGCAGGTAGCAACCTGCTCTAATTCGTGTAATGCCATCGCCACTCAAACTGCGGATGGTGGTGTAGGAGGATATAGTTACTCCTGGTCTTCATCAACACTAACAGCTGCTTCGCTGGGATCTCTATGCGCAGGGAATTATACAGCTTTTGTGACCGATGCTAACGGATGTTCAAATCCAAGAACCTACACAGTTATTGCCCCCGCTCCATTAAACGTAACTTTAACCCCTGTTAACCCTTTATGCAATGCAGCCTGCAACGGAAGCATTGCAACGTCGGTTTCTGGCGCTCAGGGTGCAGTGTCTTATACATGGGCTCCTGCTGGATCTGGCCAAAGTCCTACTGGCTTATGCGCTGCGCCTAATCCTATCTATACACTTGTTGCGATGGACGCTAACAATTGCAGAGTTACCGCCGTAACAACCCTCACTAATCCTCCGGCGCTCTTAGCCACCGTAAGTGCTACCAATCCTCTTTGTCACAATAATACCAATGGGGCCGCAGCTGCGTCTGTGATCAATTCTGTAGGAGCTTTAAGTTATACATGGTTACCGACAGGTCCTCCCACACAAACTACACAAACCGCATCAGGCCTTGCGTCAGGTTCTTATTCTTTACTTGTTCACGATGGGAATAACTGTCAGGCTTCACAAACATTTACGCTGACAAATCCTTCTGTTCTTGTTATTAATACATCTATTAATCCCGCAAGTTGTTCTTTGTCCAATGGTGGAATCACGGCTAATCCATCCGGTGGTACTCCTGGTTCTCCTGTACCCTACACTTATTCGTGGGCAGGCGTTGTCAGTAGTTCATCAGTCGTTACCAATATACCGGCTGGTCTTTACACTGTAACTGTTTCTGACGGACTGGGTTGTACCGGAACGGTGAGCATCTTGCTTAATAACTCCAGCGGTCCTAATGTAATGCCAATAGTATCTTCGAGCATTACATGTTTCGGGCAATGTACTGGAGCAGCGTCAGTTGATATTTCTTCAATAGTAGGTGGTACGCCATCTTATACTGTGGACTGGTTAGCGCCGGCACCTTCAACTGTCAATCCTTTAACCGGTTTGTGTGCGGGAATGTACACGGCGAAAATTTTAGACGCAATGGGTTGCATAGGGTTTACAAATGTTACCATTGCCGAACCCCCTTCGCTTACCGTAACACCTGTTGTTTCGTTGCCGATTTGTCCTGGTATCTGTGATGGAAGCGTTACAATCAATACTTCTGGAGGAAATACGCCTTACACTTATTCATGGACGCCCTCTTCACTGAGTGGTTCTTTAGTAGCGGGTTTATGTGCGGGTGATTACACGGTTATGGTTGGGTATAACGGAGTATGCGCAACTACCTCCATCATCAATATGCCTGATCAGTCAAGCATAACAATTGTGCCTTCTGTTACGAATAATATTTGTTACGGAACCTGTACCGGAGTTGCTAATCTGGTAATTACTGGTGGAACAGCACCTTATACAGCCGGCTGGAGTAATAGCCAGACAGGTTTCTCCCAAACGAATTTATGTAACGGTTCTTATACGGTATCGGTTACCGACAACAATGGTTGCACCAATACTGCAACAACAGCCATTACCTCTGGAGCTCAAATCACATCTACCACATCGGTGGTGTCTCCATCTTGTGGGGCATGTAACGGCTCTGCTTCGGTAACAGCTTCGGGAGGAAACTTGCCGCTTACATACAATTGGTCTACTTCTGCAAACACACCATCTATCTCCAATGTTTGTGCGGGTATTTATCAGGTTATTGTATCAGATGCTTTTTCTTGTTCGCAAACACATACGGTGATAGTAAATAATTCAAATGGAATAACCGGAGAGAATGTTAACCTTCAACAGATTCCTTGCTCTGGAAGTTGCGTGGGTGCCGCGACGGTAAGTGCAATCGGTGGTACCTCTCCAATAAATTATAACTGGATAAGCCCGGCGACTAGTAATTCGGTAATTTCAGGATTGTGTCCCGGTACTTACTTTATTCAGATGTCAGATGCGTTGAATTGTATCAGGATTGCTTCTGTGACTATTAATCCTTTGGTATCGCTTACCGTTTCGCCTTTTGTATATCTCCCTGCTTGCGGCGCCAGCAATGGATCAATAAGTATAGTTATTGCTGGCGGTACTCCCAGCTACAACATTGTGTGGAACCCTCCAGCCGGACAAACTACTTCTTTAACTAATTTGTTTAGTGGTGTTTATGCTTATACAGTGACTGAAAGCGGCACAAATTCGTGTTCGATTTCTGATGCGATTAATATTAGTAACTCTTCTACACCTACTTTACAAACTACGCAACAAAACATTAATTGTTTTGGAGTATGTACTGGCTCTATTTCAGCCGTGGCAACGGGATCAAATCTGCCTATAAGCTACGCATGGAGTACCGGAGCAACCATCACGGTAGTGACAAGCTTGTGTAAAGGCGTGGTTACACTCACCATTACAGATGCAGCAAATTGCAAAGTCCTCAGAACATTTACGGTTACCGATAATCCATTGTTGCAATTAGGATCATCGAACGTTCGTAATCCTGTGTGCTATGGCGATTGCGACGGTATTATTACACTTGTTCCAAACGGCGGTGTATTGCCTTATACTTACACATGGACCATTCCTAACGCGAATACCAACCCAATGCCCGGCCTTTGTGATGGAGCATACACAGCAACAGTAAAAGACGCTAAGGGATGTTTGGTAACTTCTCCTTCATTTACAATTAAGAGTGCGAGTTCAATATCGCTTACAGCAGGAACATTCAGCTCCTCTTGTAGCTCTGCACCTGATGGATCAATATCTGTAACTCCTGCTGGTGGCATACCTACATATACCTATACGTGGCAGGGCCCTTCTAATTTTACTGCGACTTCTCAAAATGTTGCTAATGTTGTGTCGGGAACTTATTCTGTGAATGTGATAGATAACCTAGGCTGCAGTAAAGATACAGTACTCCGTGTTTTCCCATCATTTACGCTCGTTACGAAGGCAGGTGATGATAGGGTCATTTGTCCGGAAACGGGTACAGTTCTTTTAAATACTGGCGATGCGCCTGGTAACGCAACTTACAAATGGTTCTCTGTAAAAGACGTTTTGCAAACAAACGCGCTCGCAACAGGACCGTCTTATCTCATTAAAAATTTAGCAGAAGCAGAAGGCTATGTACTTGTTGCCACTTCAACCATTGCCAGTTGTTTCAGCAAAGATACCGTGATGGTTAATTTATATAGTTTACCGCCTGTTGATGCGGGGAGAGATTTTACAATTCCTGTATATTCTACTGTTACAATTGGCGGACAACCCTCGAGTTGGAGTGCTTCGTCATTAACCTGGGCTCCTGCAATGTACTTAAATGACGTAAGCGCAAACAATCCGGTTGCTTCTAATACAGTAAATGTAACGTACACACTTACTGTAACTGATGCGAATGGGTGTGTTGCAACGGACTCAATGCATGTGTACTTATACCCTGAATTGAATATCACAAGCGGTATCACTCCAAATGGAGATGGCAAAAACGATACCTGGATCATTGATTATATTGATCAGTTTCCTGCAACGACGGTTGATATTTTTAACAGATGGGGAGATTCAGTTTTCTCATCAACGGGTTACGCTACGCCATTTGACGGGAGATATAAAGGAGCAGAGCTTCCAGTAGGAACTTATTATTACATTATTAAATTAAACCATCCTGGTTATCCTAAGCCAATAACCGGACCATTGACTATATTCAGATGATAAGGAGACTATATATAGCTGTATTTTTAATTACGGGTGCTTTCGGATTCGCTCAACAATTGCCGCAGTACTCGCAATACATGCTTAATGAAATGGCTATTAACCCAGCTGTTGCCGGAAGGGACGATTTTGCTGAGGTAAGATCCAATAACCGACATCAGTGGCTGGGCATTACCGATGCACCAAGAACTTATATGCTTACGCTACAAGGCCCCATTAAAGACAAAAATATGGGCCTGGGTATGAACATTTATACAGACATCGTTGGTCCAACACGTCGCACCGGAATTAATTTCTCTTATGCGTATCATTTAAAACTTCAAAAAGATCTTCATTTGTCTTTCGGATTAAGCGCCGGTATTCAGCAATGGGGTATTGATGGTAGCAAGATCACGTTAAGAGAGGAAGGCGATCAGCAATTACTGACGTCTTACAAAACTGCACCGGTGCCGGATTTTGGAGCCGGACTTTACTTTTATAAAAAGAATAAGTTTTATCTTGGCTTCAGCATGCCTCAATTGTACCAGGCTCCTATTGGGCTGTATGAAACATCCTCTAAGGAAAGTAAGCTTGCGAGCCAAATAAATTTGAACGGTGCTTACAAAATTAATATCGATGAACAGTTTCAGGTGGAGCCATCTTTTTTGATTAAGTATGAAAAACCTGCTCCAGCGAAAGTAGATGTTGGAGCACGCGTAATCTATAAAAAAGAAGTTTGGGTAGGACTTGTGTATCGTCATAACGACGCGGTGTCAGCCCTCATTGGTTACATGTATAAAGATTATTTGCTTATCGGGTATTCTTATGATTTTACAACTACTCAAGTTCGTAAATATAGTTCAGGAACACATGAGCTTATGCTTGGACTGCGTTTTTCAAGAAAACAAGCGTCTACCTGGGAGGGTAAAATAAAATAATCTCACAAATTTTTTCTCCATTTTCAAATTTTATCGGTCCCGAAATCCAGCGTTTTGTTCTAAATGTTTTCAGATTTCTTTGAACAGAAAAAAGTGTTATTTAGAATCATTATAAATTACAGAATTCGTTAAAATTTTTAGCTAATTCGCTAAATAAGTCTCAATCTTCTATTAAATTTGCCATCATTTTGTGTCATTAATTTGTCATAAGAAAAACACTAAACAGGAGTTAATATTTCTCATTTTTATATGAAAAACCAAATAACCAGGATTCCACTAAAGGCTGTGATAGCGCTCGTTTTCACGGTTTTTTTATTCACTTCGAACGTACAGGCCCAGGATGGGGCGAAATTATTTAAACAAAACTGTGCCGTTTGTCATGCACTTACCGATCAAAAGTTAACTGGTCCGGGCCTACAGGGTGTATTTGATCGCGCTCCAAAAGGAGATTGGATGCATAAATGGATCTTAAACAGCGAGAAAATGATTAAGTCTGGGGATGCTTATTCCAACAAAATTTGGAATGATAATGGAAAGGCTGCTATGACTGTTTTTGAAGGTACCTTGAGTGATCAGGATGTTGATGCAGTGATTGCTTATATAAAATCGCCGCCGCCACCTCCTGGTGAGGTTGCAAAGGTGGATAATGGCGGTGGGCAAGTGGCAGAAGTAAAAGCAGGCATAGAGCCACTTTATTTAATTTTAGGCTCCATTGTTATTCTTGTAATTTTATTGGTGGCTTTACGCAGCGTTAGGACTGCGTTACAAAATACCTCTAACCGTTCTGAAGGAAAAGAAGAGAATCCGGAAATTACTTTCTGGCAAGAGGTTAAAAACTGGATGGCTGGTCACCGCCGTTTAGTCGGTGTAGTCATTATCATTCTTGTTTTTGTGGGCATGAAAAGCTGCTGGGACGCATGTTACACGATTGGTGTGTATTATGATTACAAAACACAAAAAGGATATAAACCTGAGCAGCCTATTAAATTCTCTCACAAATTGCATGCTGGCGACAATGAGATCGCTTGTCAGTACTGTCATAGTTCTGTCGAGAAATCACGTCACGCTGGTATTCCTTCTGTAAACATTTGTATGAATTGCCACAAAGGAATTCAGAAAGGTCCACAGTATGGTGAAAAGGAAATTGGAAAAATTTATGCTTCCAACGGCTTCGATCCAAAAACAGGAACTTACGATGATAGTAAACAAAACCCTTTAAAATGGATCAAAGTTCATAATCTTCCTGATCACGTTTACTTTAATCACTCACAGCACGTAGTGGTTGGTCAGATTGATTGTGCTACTTGCCACGGTGATGTTAAGAAAATGACGGTTGCAGAACAAAAGGCTCCGTTAACCATGAAATGGTGTATCGACTGTCATCGCAAAACAGAAGTGAAAATGGCTGGAAATGCTTATTACGACCGTTTACATGCTGCGTTAAAAGAAAAGTATACTGGTCAATATGATGTGACGTATACAGTGGAGAAGATCGGTGGATTAGAGTGTGCAAAATGCCACTATTAAAAATTAAGAAACATTAAAGAATTATATACGTAATGTCTATGTCAAAAAAATACTGGAAAGGATTACCGGAGTTACATAATAGCCCTGAGTTCCAAGCGCAGCAAAAAAATGAGTTCTCCGAAGCTCTTCCAATGGATGAGTTTTTAGGTGGTAACGATGCTGAAACTTCGGGAACCTCGCGCCGCGATTTCTTAAAAGTAATGGGATTTTCAACTGCGGCAGTAGCGCTTGCAGCCTGCGAAACTCCTGTTATGCGTTCAATTCCTTATGTTGTGAAGCCAGAAGAGGTTACTCCTGGTGTTGCTAACTTTTATGCAACTACTTTTTACGACGGACACGACTACGCTTCTATTTTGGTTAAGACGCGCGAAGGCCGTCCCATCAAAATTGAAGGAAATGACCTTGGTGGAACCACACACAGCGGAACCAACGCTCGCGTGCAGGCTTCTGTATTAGGGTTATATGACGGTGCCCGTCTACGTGGCCCATGGGTTAAAGAAAAAGAGCTGCAAGCTTCTACCTGGAAAACAGCTGACGACATGGCTGCCGCGGCAATGAGTGGCGGAGCAATCCGTATTCTGTCTTCAACAATCATCAGCCCTTCTACAAAAGCTGTTATTGCTGAGTTCACAGCCAAGCACCCGAACACAAAACACGTTACTTACGACGCTATTTCTTACAACGCTTTAACAAAAGCAAATAAAAATACATTCGGAAAAGCAGTTGTTTCTTCCTATGATTTCAGCAAAGCTAAAATTGTTGTGGGTATTGCCTGCGACTTTTTAGGGAACTGGATTGCAGGAGAAGAATTCTCAAAACAATATGCTAAAAACCGTAAGGTTTCTAAAGAAAATCCTGAAATGAGCCAACACTTTCACTTTGAAAGTAACATGTCTCTTACGGGTGCCAACGCAGACTACCGCTACATGGTTAAGCCTAGTGAATTAGGAAAAGTAACTACAGCTTTATTTAATGAGGTAGCTTCAGCGACTTCCAATTCAAAAGTTGGTGGTGAAACTAAAATTGAAAATCCTGCTGCGGTAGCTGCTCTTAAAAAGGTAGCTGCTAAGCTGGTTGAGAACAAAGGGAAATCATTAGTTGTTTCAGGTGTTAACGATGAAGGTATTCAAACGCTTGTTAACGGAATCAACAAAATGCTTGACAACTACGGTAAAACGGTTGACGTTGAGAAGCACTTAAACTTCAAACAAAGTAATGATACTGAATTTGCAGAGCTTGTAGCCGATATGGCTGTAGGAAAAGTAAATGTATTAATGACTTATAATTGTAATCCTGTTTATACTGCTCCGGCTTCTTTAAAATTTGCTGATGCCTATAAAAAGGTAGCCACACGTATTTCATTTGCTCAGGTGATGGATGAAACAGCTGCGCAGGCAACTATCGTTTGTCCTGATCATCATTATTTAGAGTCTTGGGGTGATGCAAATCCTAAAGTTGGAATGTTTACGCTTCAACAAGCAACCATCAATCCTATTTTTGCACAACCACGTCACGAAGGCTCTCGCCAGTTCCAGGATACATTATTAAAATGGTCGGGAATTAAATCTGACTATTTAACTTACCTTCAAGGCTACTGGAACAATAACGTTTTCCCGAATCAGGGTAAACATTCCGATTTCCCAACTTTCTGGGCACATGCATTACATGATGGTGC